>PJTO01000106.1_pt1 | contig 108658 bp, 94 predicted proteins | sample 1512101 | NCBI WGS metagenome assembly PJTO01 (sample SAMN08177690, study PRJNA422409) | Soil metagenome, whole genome shotgun sequencing project.
GATCTCGTCGAACGGGTTCATGCTCATCTTCACGTTGGCCAGGTCAACACCCGTGCCATCCGCCTTCACGCGCGGCTTTACGTTGTAGTCGATCACCCGCTTCACGGGCACGAGGATCTTCATCTCTCCACTCCTCTATTAATGGTCAGACCATTATAGTTTTGTATCTGTCTGTCAACTCACTGGTCCGGGCATTGCCCAATCGGCCGGGATAGGAGTACCCTTGGCCCATCGTCGAAGAGAGAACACCAGTGGCCACATCAAGTACCGAAAAACCCGCTTTCGCGCCGATCAAGACACAGCGGGCGTTCGAAGTCATCTGCGAGCAGATCCGCGCCCAGCTCGCCGCCGGTACGCTGAAGGCGGGGGATAAGCTGCCCGCCGAGCGCGAATTGGCCGCACAGTTTCAGGTCAGCCGCAGCGCCTTGCGTGAGGCACTGCGCAGTCTGGAAGTCGCGGGCATCATTCGCAACCTGAAGGGCGTGAAGGGCGGGGCGGTGATCCAGTCGGCCGAGCCTGACCGCATCGTCCAGGCCATGCAGGACTATGTCCACTTGGGAGACGTCACCCTCGACGAACTGACCGAAGCGCGCATCGCGATTCAGGACATTGTCGTGCGCCTTGCCTGCGAGCGGGGGACCGAGGCGCATTTCGCCGAACTCGAACAGATCGCCGAGCGCACGCGCCAGGAGACTTCGGTGGAAGCGCGCTACGAATGCGCGGCGGCCTATTACGACGTGCTCGCCCGCGCGACGGGAAACCGCATGTTCGGGATCTTCGTCGATTCCCTTTCCGGCGTCCTCCACGAATTCGTGCGCGGGCCGGGTTACGAGACCTTGCAGGAAACCCTGATCGAATCCCGCTTCAAGCTGATCCGCTTCCTGCGCGCCCGCGATGCCGAGGCTGCCGCCGAGGAAATGCGCAAGCATCTGGAGCGCGTCTATCGCCATGTCCGCAAGAACATCAAGGCGCAGGCCGGGCCGGGAAAGGCGCGCAAGGCCTGATCCGGAGCGGTCATTGACCGCATCCCTCGGCGGTGCAATAGGTAGGACCATTAGATATATGGACCTATTGGAGCGGCGAGGATGGACGAACAGGCGGGACGGGAACCGGGAGACGCTCTGGCGGGCGTACGGGTGCTGGATTTCACATCGGTCATGGCAGGGCCGTTCGCCACGCGAATGCTGGCGGATCTTGGCGCGGACGTGCTCAAGATCGAGTCGCTGGAAGGCGATCAGGTCCGCGCTCGCCCGCCGGTTCGCGAGGGGCATTCGGCCTATTTCGGCCATCTCAATGCGGGCAAGCGCAGCCTGGCCTGCAACCTCAAGTCACCTGAAATGCGCGACCTCATCCAGCGGCTGGCGGAAAGCTACGACGTGGTGGTCGAGAATTTTCGTCCCGGCGTGATGAAGCGCTTCGGGCTCGATTACGAGACGCTTGCAGCGATCAATCCGCGCCTGATCTATTGCTCGATTTCAGGCTATGGCCAACAGGGGCCGAAGGCGCACTTCCCCGCCTATGCCCCGGTCATCCATGCCGCCAGCGGCTTCGACATGGTCAACCTGCACTATCAGGACGACGCGAGCCGGCCCGCGACTTCGGGCATCTTCGTGGCCGACGTGCTGGGCGGCACCCATGCCTTCGGCGCGATCCAGACCGCGCTTTACCAGCGCGAACGGACCGGCAAGGGGCAGTACATCGATCTGTCCATGCTGGAGGCGATGGTCGGCATGCTGGTGTTCGAGACGCAGGAAGCGCAATTTCCGGGCGGCCCGCGTCGGCCGCTCTATACTCCGCTGAGGACGCAGGACGGCTTCGTCATGGTGGCGCCGACCAGCCCCAAGAACTTCGAACAGCTTACCGAAGCGGTGGGGCATCCGGAATGGCGCGAGGATCCCCGCTTCCTGACTAATGCCGATCGCAATGCGAACTGGGCGACCATGCTTTCGCTCGTGGAGGAATGGACCAGCCAGCGGTCCTCGGCGGAAGCGGAGGACGTTCTTTCCCGTCACGGCGTACCTTGCGGGCGCTACCGCGAGATGGACGAGGTCTTGGCCGATCCGCAACTCGCGGCGCGCGGGTCGATGTCGCGCGTCGGCGATGTGGCCGGAAGCTATCTCGTGCCGAACCCGCCGTTCACGATGAGCGGAAGCCGGGTGCAGGTGCGCCCGTTCGTATCCGAACTCGGGGAGCATGGCGCGGCGGTCTTGCAGGAAGAACTGGGCTTGAGCGAGAAAGCCGTGATGGCTCTGAAGGAGGCACGCCAATTGCTTTAGGCGCCGGTCTCAGGGGGCAGGGCAGGGCGCCCGCCCCCTTCGGTCGTCAGCGAAGGAGTTCCTTCGCAATCGTGTTGCGCTGGATTTCCGAGGAACCTTCGTAGATCCGGGTGATGCGGATGTCGCGATAGAGGCGCTCCACCGCGAAACCACGGCAGTAGCCCGTACCGCCGAAGATCTGCACGGCGGTGTCGACGGTGCGGCTGCCCGCCTCGGTCGCGAAGAGCTTCGCCATCGAGGCAAGCTCGCGGCGCTTGTCGCCCTGATCGTAGCGCCAGGCCGCGTCGAGCAGGATCAGTCGCGCCGCGCGCATATCGGTCGCCATCGTCGCGATGTAATGGCGGATCGCCTGGAAGTCCGAGATGACGCCGCCGAAAGCGGGGCGCTGCTTCGATTCCTCGATAGCGAGCTGGAGCGCGAATTCGCCCATGCCTACGGCGGTCGCGCCGACGTTCATGCGGCCCTCGTTGAGTCCTTCCAGCGCATAGCGGAAGCCTTGGCCTTCTTCGCCGAGCAGCGCGTCGGCGGAAACCTGGCAATTGTCGAAGCTCAGTTCGAACACGCCCGGCGTGGCCGTTCCCATGAGTTCGATCGTGCCGGTCACCGAGAAGCCGGGGGTGTCTGCCGGCATGAGGAAGGCCGAGATGCCGCCGCGCGTGCCGGCCGACTTGTCGGTATAGGCATAGACGATGACGTACTTGGCCTTCTTCCCGTTGGAAATGAAGGTCTTGCTGCCGTTGATGACCCAACCGTCGGCATTGCGAACGGCGGTCGTACGCATCGAGCCGGGGTCGGAGCCGGAGTTGGGCTCGGTCAGGGCGAAGGCGATGCCGATTTCGCCGGTGGCCATGCCGGGCAGGAGCTGTTCGCGCTGGGCCTGGCTGGCGTGGTAGATGATGTTCTTGGCACCCGGCCCCATGAGCGGGCGCAGCTCGGTCCAGAACTGGGGCGGCAGGCGGGCCAGTTCGATCTGTACCGCCGCCTGCGCCAACGCGCCGAGGCCGAGGCCGCCGTATTCTTCGGGCAGAGCCATGCCGAAGTAGCCGTTCTCCACCAGCGTCTGGCGCACGATCGGCGGAACCTCTCCGGTTTCGACGAACTGCTGTTCCAGCGGCAACAGGTCGCGAACGATGTCGCGGGTAACGTCACAGATGTTCCGGACGTCTTCGGGAAGTTCGAAATCCACGGGAAGCCTCTCCTCTTGGCATGAACGGCAATAGCCGTCACGAGTCATTGACCTAATGGTCGTACCATTCAATATATAGGTCGTCCATGCGATTTTTCCGGGCTTGGTGCCGGGGTCCCCATGACGTAGAGCAAGGAAGTCCATGACGACCGATCCGTTCGACCTGAACCTGCGGCATCTGCGCGCGCTTCTCGCGATCCGTGAGCATGGCAGCATCACGGCGGCCGCCGATGTCGTCAGCCTCTCGCAACCGGCACTGACGCAGGGGCTTGCCAAGCTGGAGCAGCAGTTCGGCTATACGCTGTTCGAACGGCGCTCGGGCGGGATGGTAATGACGCCGATGGGGGCAATCGTCATCGAGCGCGCAACCCTGGCACTCGAACATCTCTCCACGGCGGCCAAGGGGCTTTCGGCGGTCTTCGCCCATCCCGAACGGCTGATGACGATGACGCAGCTTCGCGCCTTCATGGCACTGGCCGAGGCCGGGAGCTTTTCCGCGGCTGCCCAGTCCACCGGCCTGTCGCAGACCGCCGTGCACCGCGCGGTCGGCGATCTGGAGCACATGATCGGCGGCAAGCTGCTCGAACGCCGGGGGCGGGTGGTCTGGCTCAATCCGGCAGGCAAGAAACTGGCGCGCGGGGCGCGCCTTGCCAGTGCCGAGATTGCCGCCGCCATCGCGGACCTTGGCCTGGATAGCCGCAGCGGCAGCGAGTTGATCGCGTTCGGCGCGCTGCCTCTGGCGCGGCCCTATCTCGCGCCTGCCGCCATGGCCGGGCTCGCTCGTGAAGAGCCGCGCGCTGCCTTCAAGGTGCTGGAGGGCAGCTGGCGCGAACTGGTGGAGCCGTTGCGCGACGGGGTCATCGATATGGTCGTGGGGGCTCTGCGGCCTTATGAGATCGCCGACCTTTACCAGATGCCGCTGGTGGAGGACCGTCTGGTGATCGCGGCAGGAAGCCAGCATCCGCTCGCGGGCGTGGAGCGACCGACGATGGAGCAGCTTTCGGCCTTTCCCTGGATCGTTGCACCGGCCAATTCGCCCTTGCGCGAACAGTGGCAGGAATTGTTCGAAGGGCGTGCGCTGCCGCCTACTCCCATCGAATGCGGTTCGGTGATGATCATCGGCCGCCTGCTGACCGACGGCGATTTCCTGACGCTGCTGTCGCCCGACCAGGTCGCGCTCCAAATCCGCAGTGGGCTTCTCACCCAGATCGGTGCGCCGCTCGAACACAGTCGCCGTGTCGTCGGCATCACCACGCGGCGCAGTTGGCGGCCCACTGCGATCCAGCGGCGCTTCCTCGATCTGCTCAAGGAAAGCGCCGGGCAAATCCGCTCGGACTTCACTCAGCCCGATCTGCGCGCGTCGGGCTGGGTATAGCCCCGATCAGTCGAGGTTGATCCAGACGGCCTTGGTTTCGAGATATTCCTCGATGTGATGCGGGCCGGATTCGCGTCCAAACCCGCTGACGCCGAAGCCGCCGAAAGGCACGCCGGGGTCGAGCATCTGGTAGCAGTTCACCCATACCGAACCGGCGCGGATGCCGCGCGCCATGCGATGCGCCGTCGAGAGATCGCGCGTCCAGACACCACTGCCGAGGCCGAACGGCGTGGCATTGGCGCGTTCCAGCACTTCGTCGATGGTGTCGAAGGAGAAAGCCGAGAGCACCGGGCCGAACACTTCCTCCTGTGCGATGGTCATGTCATCCTGCACGTCGGTGAAGATCGTCGGCGCCACGAAGAAGCCGTCGTCATAGCCGGGGCCGGCAAGCCGCGCGCCGCCGACCAGCGCCTGCGCGCCTTCGCTGCGTGCGCCCTCGATATAGCCGAGAATCTTGTCCATCTGCGGTGCCGAAACCACAGGGCCGATCTGCGTCCGGGGATCGAGCGGATCGCCGACCCGGATCGTGCGGGTAAAGGCGGCAAGGCGCTCCATGAATTCCTCGCGGATCGACGACTGGACGAAGAGCCGCGTGCCGGCGCTGCAGATCTGGCCGGAGTTCGCGAAGACAGCCATGGCGGCAGCCGGGATCGCCTTGTCCAGATCGGCATCGGCGAAGACGATGTTGGGCGACTTGCCGCCGAGTTCGACCGTCACCCGCTTCATCGTCGGCGCGGCGGCCTTGATGATCTTTTCGCCTACCCCGGTCGATCCGGTGAAAGCGATCTTGTCGACACCGGGATGGGCCGAGAACGCCGCCCCGGCATCGCCGAGGCCGGTGACGACGTTGACGACGCCTTCCGGCACGCCGGCTTCCAGGCACAGTTCGGCAAAGCGCAGCGCCGAAAGCGGCGTCTGCTCGGCGGGCTTCATCACCAAAGTGCAGCCGCTCGCCAGGACCGGGCCGGTCTTCCACACGGCCATGCCGACAGGGCCGTTCCACGGATTGATCGCGGCGACCACTCCGATCGGCTCCTTCAGCGTGTGCGACAGCACATCGCCCGGCGCGGAGTTGTTCAGCGTATCGCCCGCGATCAGCGTCGCCTGGCCCGCATAGTAGCGCAGCAGCGCGGCGGCGCGGGTCTTGCCCAGCACGGTGCGGGACAGCGGCGCGCCGAGGTCGAGCGTGTCGAGCATCGCCAGTTCTTCGTAATGCTCTTCCACGAGATCGGCGAGGCGCAGCATGATCCGCTGGCGTTCGGCGGGCTTCATGCGCCGCCATGGCCCTTCCAGCGCCGTGCGCGCGGCCTTGACGGCGCGGTCGACGTCCTCGGCATCGCCCTGCGCGACCATGGCGAGCAGTTCGCCGGTTGCCGGATTGCGGGTCTCGAACCGCTTGCCAGAGGCAGCGGCCACGCGGCGGCCGCCGATCAGCATGTCCTGCTCCGGCGTATCGAGCAGGCGGGGGCGGGCGATAGAGGTCAGTTCCATGTCGGTTTCCTTGGGAAGGCGTGCCGGTCAGGCGGCGATGTTGGAGCGGGCGGCATCCTCGAGGATGAAGCGTGCGGCGCGCTCCGCGATCATCATCGTGGGGGCGCTGGTGTTGCCGCTGACGATCTCGGGCATGACCGAGGCATCGACCACGCGCAGTCCGGAGACTCCGCGTACACGCAGGCGGCCGTCCACCACGGCCATCGGATCGGAATCCGGCCCCATCTTGCAGGTGCCGGTGGGATGGTAGGCGGTGTTCACGATCTTGCGCAGTGCTGCATCGATCTCGGCATCGCTCCGGTGCTGTGCGCCCGGTTCGATTTCCTCGCCAGTCAGCGGCGCCAGTGCGGGCTGGGCAAAGATGCGCCGGGCCTCGCGGAAACCGGCGATCAGGGTCTTCATGTCATAGGGATCGGCGAAGAAGTTGGGATCGATCACCGGCTTGTCCTCGGGCCGGTTGCTGGCGAGGCGCACCGATCCGGCGCTGCGCGGGCGCAGCAACTGGACCAGACCCATATAGCCGTGGCGGCGCGGAATGGCGCGGGCGTCGAGCTTGAGGCCGACCAGGAAAGTGATCTGGATATCCGGCCGTCCGCTGCCGTCGGTGCAGAGGAAGCCGCCGCATTCCGCGACGTTCGAGGCAAGCATGCCGGTACGGCTGACGAGATATTGCAGCGGGCTGGCGAGGATGCGCGGCAGCGACTTGGGCGAGACGGCGTAGGATTCCCCGCTCGGATTCTCCATCGCGACATGGACGGTGGGGTGATCCTGGAGGTGGGCGCCCACGCCCAGAAGATCGTGGAGGGGCTCGATGCCCACTTCGCGCAAGTGATCCGCCGGGCCGATACCGGAGAGCATCAGCAATTGCGGGGAATTGGTCGCGCCGGCGCAGAGCACGATCTCGCGCCGGGCATTCAGCACGCTGTGCACGCCTTCCCGTTCGATCTCGATCCCGGTCGCGCGGCCACGGTCGAACATGATGCGGCGGACGAGAGTTTCGTCGAGTACGGTCAAATTGGGGCGCTTGAGGGCAGGGTGCAGGAAGGCCCGCGCGCTCGACAGGCGGGTGCCCTTGCGCTGGTTGAGGTCGTAGCGGCCGAAACCGTCCTTGCGCTCCCCAGCGAAGTCGTCGTTGCGGTAGTGCCCGGCCTGTTCGGCAGCATCAAGAATGGCGCCGGTTACCGGATTGAAGGAGCGCGGCTTCTGCACGTCGAGTTCGCCGCCCTTGCCGTGCCAGGGCTTGTCGGCGCCGGCATAGTTTTCGATCGCCTTGAACGCCGGAAGCACGTCATCGTAGGACCAACCCGCGTTCCCGGCGGCTTCCCAGGCCTCGTAGTCCTCCTTCTGGCCGCGAATATAGACACCGCCGTTGATGGCGCTGCATCCGCCCAGCAGCTTGCCGCGCGGGAAGTTGATCGTCCGGTTCCCGACGGCGGCATTGCCTTGCAGCGCCTGCTTCCAGTTGGTCCGGTCGCTCGGCAGCAGGAAAATGTTGCCCACCGGCATGACGGTCTTGAGGTTTACCGGCCATTTCCGGTCGGACGGTCCCGCCTCGATCAGGGCGACGCGGTTGGCGGGATCGGCCGAGAGGCGGTTGGCCATCAGGCTTCCGGCCGAACCGGAGCCGATCACGATATAGTCGAAGCTGTCGTTCACGCGGTCATTTCCTTGCGGCCGAATGAGGGGCGGCCGAGCGGCGGGACATGCCCGCGCACGGCGATGAAACCGATGGCATTGACCAGCATGAGCGCCGCCAGAACGCCGAAGAACAGGAAATTGCCCCCGCCGATCAAGCCCGCACCGGCTACCGAACTGACGATGGCCCCGGCCCGTCCGGCGGCGCCCATGAGGCCGAGGCCGCGCGCCCGCACTGCAGTGGGGAAGGCGTGGGCGCCGACTGCGAACATGGCCGACTGCGCGGCGCTGGCGAACAGACCCAGCGCGCCGAGGCCGATCAGCATGGAAGTCTCGGCGTCGCCCCCGCCAGTGCGCAGGAATGCGAGGAACAGGCAGACCGCCGCGCCGACCAGCGCCATCAGGATCAGGGTCGGGCGCGAGCCGAAGCGCATGATCGCCACCGAAGCGCCGACCGCGCCCAGCGTGCCGCCAAGGTTGAAGCTGGTCAGCCCAAGACTGGCCGAGGCGAGGCTGAAACCGGAAGAGAACAGCAGCGTCGGCGACCAGTTGAACATGAGGTAGATCATGAACATGCCGGAAAACATCGCCAGTGAAAGCGCGAGGCTGTCGCGCAGCAGCCGTCCTTGCAGAAGCGCGCCGAACGGCACGTGGTCGGTGGTCTCCTCGGTGGCCGGGCCGCTCCGCAGAGGCGCGTGGCCGATCCTGCGCATCAGTCGCTCGTACTGGCCGCGTCGTTCGGGACGGCTTTCGAGGAAGCGCGGCGATTCTGGCAGGATGAAGTGGAGCAGCACGGTAAAAGCGATGGTGACGACGCCGGCAAGATAGAACAGCCAGCGCCAGCCCAGCACGGGCAGCACCGCAGCTGCCGCGATCCCGCCGAGAATGCCTCCGATCGAGACGCAGACGACCCCGAACGTCACCGCCACGCTGCGCCAGCGGGTCGGCGTGAATTCGGCGATCATGGCGCTGGCCGTGCCGGGCACACCGCCAAGGCCAACCCCGGCAAGGGTCTTGAGCGCGGCAATTTGCCAGAGGCTGGTGCTGGTGCCGGTCAGCAGGGTCGCCACGCCGAACAGGGCGACGCCTGCCAGCAGGGCACCGCGTCGTCCGAAGCGGTCGCCGATATAGCCCGCCGCCAGCGTGCCCACCGCCATGCCGACGAAGCCCAGCGCAAAGACTCCGCCCAGTGCCTCGCGCCCGATCGCCCACTCTTTCAGTAGCGACGGGGCGGCGAGGCCCAGCATCTGGTTATCGAGACCGTCAAGGACGACGGTCGCCGCTATCATCAGGACCGTCCATACCTGGAAGGACGACATCGGTGCGTCGTCCAGCAAGCCCTTCGCGTCCCGGTCTGTCGCGATGATCGCCACAGCTTCTCCTCTTCATGGGGCTTTGCCCCTTCTTGTTATCGCCGGGATGGCCGATCCCGTTTAATCATGGCCGTCAGATATCGAGTACGTCAGATGTCGAGCACCAGGCTCGCCGTCTTCGCGCCCGAGCAACAGACCATGATCGAGCGGTTGGCCGCCTTTTCGTCCTCGCTCAGGAAGTGGTCGCGGTGGTCGGGAATGCCGTCCAGCACCTTGACCTCGCAAGTGCCGCAGACGCCTTCGGAGCAGGCAAAACCGACATCGACCCCGGCCCCGAGCAGCGCGTCGAGCATCGTCTCGCCTTCGCTCACGGTCAGCGTCTTGCCGCTGCGCGCCAGCTCCAGCGTGTAGCCGCCTTCGGTTGCCAGTTCGGTCTCGGCCGAGAAATATTCGATATGGGCGTGGCCTTTGGGGCGCCCGGCATTGGTGGCGACGAACGCGTCGAGCATGCCGTTCGGGCCGCAACAATAGAGATGGGCGTCAGCGGGCGCGGCGGCGCAGATCGCGGCAAGGTCGAGCCGCTGCGCGCCGGGCAGTCCGTCATAGACGACGTTGACGCGGTCATGGTCCTCGATCCGGTCGACATAGGCGGCGCGCTCGGGGGTGGCGGCAACGTAATGGAGTTCCCAGGAGCGACCCAGCTTTTCGAGGCGGGCGATCATCGGCAGCATCGGGGTGATGCCAATGCCGCCTGCGACCAGCACGGTGTGCGCCGCATCCTCGACCATCGGGAAGTTGTTCTTGGGCTCCGAGATCTCGACCCGCTCGCCCACGCGCCATTCCTGATGGATGTGCTTCGAGCCGCCGCGGCTGTCGATCGCATGGTGGACGGCGATCTCGTAATAGCCGCGAATGGCGGGATCGTTGACCAGCGAGTAGCTGCGGGCGAGACCCGGTTTCAGCTGGACGTCGATATGCGCGCCCGGTTCGAAGGCGGGCAGCAGGCCGCCGCCGACGGGTTCGAGCACGTAGGAATTGATGCCTTCCGCTTCCCAGCGAATGGTCCGAATGAATGCCTGCATCACACTCTCCTTGAGGCACGATGCGTCCGGTGGCCTCCCCGGTGCGCGATGGATCGGCGCCCGATGGAGACCCTCATGCGTCTCGTCACCCTCTGTCCTTCTTTATCGGGCGGGACGGTGCATGGATCGCACTATCCCGCTGGTTTTCATTACTCTGCCGCTTCAACCGTTTCGGGCCAGCGCACCGCCCTTGCAAGTGCGGACTCATAGGCGTTCTGCAGGCTGTCCTGCGGATCGTGCAGGAAGGATCCGGCGCGGGCGCGGTAGAAGATCGACGGGTCCTCGACCCCCGGCGGCACCACGCCCTTGTTGGCGAAGGCGCGGGCGGCGATCAGGGCGCGGCGGCGCACGCGGGCGATCATCTGGTCGGTCGGGGCCAGGTTCTCGAAGCTGTGGTCGGTGATCGGACCCATGCTCTCGGTAACGGCCTGATCCTGCATCGTGATGTTGGCAATGCCGGTGAACTGGGTGCCGTTGCGCTGGGATTCGCGGTCGATCGCCCAGTCGTTGGCCTCGCTGTCGGGCGAGCGCCAGCGGCCGAACCATTCGGTGGTGGTCGGTGCATATTCCAGTGGGCCGAATAGCGGGGTGCCGTCCTTGAGCGTGGACGTATAGGCCGGATTGCCGGCATCGACGCCGCAAGTGATGTCGAACAGCATGGAATGCTCGTCGTCCATCGGCACCCAGGCGCGGGCGATGGCGCGGGTGGCGAAGCGGTTGTTGGGCGTCTGCGTCCAGAACGGGAACATGTAGTGCGCCACGCGCCACGACATCTGCCCGTCGTCATTGGGACGATAGCCGCCGTACATCACGCCCCAGTCGGACTGGAGCACTTCATATTCCGGTGCGCGGTTGAGCACGGTCGGGCGCATCGGGTGGTCTTCTTCGAGATCCTCGGCCTCGATGGAGCCGACGTGAAGGAAGCCGACGTGGCTGGTGTCGATGTCGCCTTCCAGCGCCTGGAGCCAGTTGCAGTCGCGCTGGAGGCACCAGATCTCGGCATCGGCGTGCATGGTCGCCTCGATCTCGGGAAGCGGCGGCGGGCTCGCCTGGTTCTCGCCCATGTAGACCCAGATCAGGCCGTTCGCCTCATGGGTCTTGTAGGCCTTGGCGTGGACCTTTTCCTTGAAGTCCATGCGGGCGGGCACCGAGGGCATGTCCACGCACTTGCCGTCCACGTCGAACTTCCAGCCATGATAGACGCAGCGGATGCCGTTCTGCTCGTTGCGGCCCACGAACAGCGAGGCGCAGCGGTGCGGGCAGCGGTGGTCCATGATGCCCACCCGGCCGGAGCTGTCGCGGAAGGCGATCAGCTTTTCGCACAGGATCATCAGGCGCACCGGATCGCCGTCCGCCTTCACCTCGGAGGAGAGGCAGGCAGGCATCCAGTACTGCCGCATGAAGGAACCCATGACGGTTCCGGGGCCAACGCGGGTGAGGTCGGTGCTGTCTTGTGGCTGCATGGTTCAGGCTCTTCCTTGGTCGTCTTCGATCGCTCGACCCTTCTCGCGAACACCTACTGGTTCGGCTGAGGGGGCAGCGGTTCTCGTTTGCCCATTCGAGCTACCCGCAGATTTCCGCCAACCCCAATCGGAATATGGTCTTACCATTCGAAAACCGGGATGAAACTATTGCAAGGCATCGCGTTTGCCGCTTCTCACCGTCTCAAGGCGGCAGGGAAGCCGCGATAAAGCCCTTGGGGAGATGCCATCCATGACATTCAAGTATATGACTTCCGCGGCCGTTTGCGCCTTGTCGACTATATCGATTGCACCGGCCTTCGCGCAATCGGAGGCTTCGACTGACGCCTCGCCCGCCGAACCCGCAGCCGATGAAACCGGTGCCGCCCAGCGCCCCAGCGTCGATTCGCAGGACATCATCGTCACCGCCCAGCGCCGTGCTTCCACCGTGCGCGAGGTTCCCTTCTCCATTGCTGCGTTCGGCGGCGAACAGCTTCGCACCGATCAGGTCTTCAGCCCCACCGCGCTGACGCAGCAGATGCCGGGAATCACGGTCAACACGTCGGACAAGTCGCTTTCGATCGTCGCCATTCGCGGCAACGTCTCGACGTTCCGCACGGCGACGCTGGATACTCCGGTCGCCTATTTCATGGATGACATCTACTATGTGTTCAACAACGACCTGAACGCCAACTTCTTCGACGTGGAGCGCGTCGAAGTGCTGCGCGGCCCGCAGGGTACGTTGTTCGGCCGTAACGTCGTGGGCGGCGCCATTGCCGTGATCAGCAAGAACCCAGAGTTCAAGGACGACTATTTCCTCCAGGGCACCGGCGGTAATGCGGGCTACTTCCGCAGCGAAGGCCTGGTCAACACCACGCTCGTCGAAGACAAGATCGCCGCGCGCTTCTCGTTCAGCACCGAGACTTCGGACGGCCAGATCGACACGCCCAACCAGTCGGGCAGCTACGGCAAGACGGACGGCTATGCGATGCGCGGCAAGCTGCTGTTCCAGCCCACCGACACGCTGAAGGTCGTGCTCTCGGGCGACTACAGCTACACCAAGGGCAATGGCGGCGCGATCGGTCTGGGGATCGGCGGCAACCAGGTGGTTCCGGATACCTTCGGGGACTTCACAAACGACAAGTGGGTGAACAACGACTACGCGGCCTCGCCCTATCGCCAGCGTCTGCGCGGCGGCTATCTGCGCGGCGATCTCGACCTGCTGGGCGGCACGCTGACCTCGATCACCGGCTACCGCATGAACGACAGCCGCGCGACCAACGACGACGTGCCCGTCGGCACCGAAGTGCCGGTGTTCGACCGCCGCCAGGTGGTGCGCAACCGCAGCTTCACGCAGGAAGTGCGCTTCGCCTCGGCGCCGGGCGTGCTGTCCTACGTGGTGGGCGCCTATTACCTCTCGGCCGACGTCTCCACCCAGAACATCTTCAACTACAGCCCGCTGCCGGGCTCAGCCGTCCCGGCCAGCGTTCGCCGCAATCCCGACGTGACCAATATCACCCGCGTGCAGCAGGGCGACGTGCGCAGCCTGGCGGTGTTCGGCGAGGCGACGTTGAAAGTGACGGACCAGCTCTCGGTCGTGGCGGGCGGGCGCTATACTTCCGATCGCAAGAAGATCGACTATCACGCCTTCTCGACCACCGATGCCGGCACCATTCCGGGCTTCGGCTTCCCCGGCGAAGTGATCGCCTCGGGCGGCAAGACCTGGAACGCCTTCACCCCGCGCTTCACGATCAAGTACGAGCCCTTCGACAAGGTCAACCTCTACGCGACGTACGCCAAGGGCTTCAAGTCGGGCGGCTTCGTGGACAATGCCTATCGCGATCCCACCATCCCGCTCGCGCCCGAACATGCCGAAAACTACGAGATCGGCGCCAAGACCCGCCTGTTCGACGACATGCTGGACTTCAACGTCGCGCTGTTCCGCCAGAAGACCAAGGACCTCCAGAACTTCTCCGGCGCGGGTGGTATCGCCCATACCTACAACGGCACGCTCAAGATGAAGGGCTGGGAAATCGAATCCGTGCTGCGGCCGATGGACGGACTGCGCTTGACAGGGAACTATACTCACCTGATCGGCACATATACCTCGCTGGAAGATCCGCTGGTCGGCCTCGATTATTCGGGCAATCCGGCGAAGTTCGCGCCGCGTGACGCCTTCACCATCGGTGCGAGCTATCAGGCTGTGCTCGGCAACGGGGCAAGCCTGACGCCGCAGATGGACTTCAACTACTCCGCGCGCATCTCGACCGACGATGCGAACACGCTGCGTCTGTACCAGAACCTCTACAACGATACGCGGGGCCGCACGCTCAACGCGCGCCTGAACTACGAGTCCGCCGATGACCGCTGGACCCTGGGCATCTGGGGCAAGAACCTCACCAACAACTACCAGATCGTCAATGCCGACGACATCACGGCGTTCCTCGCGAGGCCGGGCAACGGCACGACCTATTGGAAGATCTTCACCAACACGCCGCGCACTTACGGCGTGACACTCTCCATTCGGCGCTGACGGCCTGGCGGGGGAACGGCACGCCGTTCCCCCGCCTTTTTCGATGGAAATTCAATAACCTAGGAATCCGAGATGACTATGCCTACCCAGCTCCCCGCCAACGGCAGCTTCTCCTTCTCGGGGCGCACCGCGCTCGTCACCGGCGGGGCGCGCGGCGTGGGAGAGGCGGTCGCGCGGGAAATCCATGCTGGCGGGGGCAAGGTGGCGGTGAGCGACATCGACCTTGCCGCTGCCGAGGCGGTGGCGCGCTCGCTCGATCCCTCGGGCGAGACGGCCATGGCCATCGCGCTCGACGTTCGCAGCAAGGACGACTTCCTCGTCGCGCGCGACCGGATCGCCGGGGCATGGGAGCGGGTCGATATCGTCGTCAACAACGCCGGCCTTGCGCGCCGCACGCCGACGCAGGACATCAGCCCCGAAGAATTCGACGAGATCGTCGCCATCAACATGCGCAGCGTGTTCCTGAGCTGCCAGATCTTCTCCGAGCATATGAAAGCCAGCGGCTATGGCCGTATCGTCAACGTCACCTCGCTGGCGGGCCAGAACGGCGGCACCGTCGCCTCGCCGCACTATGCCGCCTCGAAGGCCGGGGCGATCATGCTCTCTAAGTATTTCGCGCGTTATCTCGCCGGAACCGGCGTGACCGTGAACGCCATTGCGCCCGGCCCGATCGACACCGCCAAGGGCCGCCTCTCGGAAGAGCAGATCGCGCGCGTGGAGGCGGAAGTGCCGGTCGGCCGGTTCATGGAAGTGGGCGAAATCGCTGCCGCCGTCGCGCTGGTCGCCTCGGATCGCGGCGGGTTCTTCGTGGGGGCAACGCTCGATATGAACGGCGGCCTCTACCTCCGGTAAGCGCATGGCATGCCGGCGCTCGTCCCGCTTTTCCAATGGCTTTATTCAATTGCGATTGGAGGCGGGATTTCCGCGAGGATAGCCTCTATCCATAAAGCAAGCCGGACGGCGGCAAGACCGATCCGGACAAGGAGAGTTACATGTTCATTCGCAACACCTGGTACGTCGCCGCCTTCGCCGCCGAGATCGAGCCCGGCAAGACCCTGGCGCGGCGGTTTCTGAATGAACCGGTCGTCCTCTTCCGCACGTCGGACGGCCAGATCGCGGCGCTGGAGGACCGGTGCAGTCACCGCGCCATGCCGCTGAGCGCGGGCCATGTCGAAGGGGACGTGATCCGCTGCTGCTACCACGGCGTCGAATTCAACCGGCTGGGCGCCTGCACGCGCATCCCCAACCAGACCCGCATCCCGCCCTCGGCCAATGTGCGCCATTACCCGGTGCTGGAAAAGGATCACCTGATCTGGATCTGGATGGGCGACGAGGCGCTGGCCGATCCCTCCACCGTCATCGACAGTCCCGAGCACAACGATCCGGCCTGGACCTGGCGTCCCTACAACTTCCATGTGAAGGCCGACTGGCAGCTCATCATCGACAACATCATGGACCTGACGCACGTCCCGTACATCCATGCGCGCACCATCGGCGGCAATCCGGAACAGCACTACGGCGCCGACACCAAGGTGGAGTTCGACGGTAACAAGGTCACGCTGCTGCGCAAGATGCCCAACTCCGTCCCGCCGCGCTCCTACATCGATGCCGGCGGCTTCAAGGGCAGGGTGGACCGCTGGCAGGAAGTGCGCTTCGAACCGCGCGTGGGCATGACCTGCCGCGTCAATGCCGGCGGCAGCGATGTCGGGACCGGGGCCTACGAAGGCAAGCGCGACAACGGTTTCATGCTTGCCAACAACCACTTCATCACGCCGGAGACGGACAAGACCAGCCACTATCTCTGGACCATCTGCACGACCGCCTCGAAAGAAAGCGGCGTGCCGGAGGTGCTGTTCGACCAGTTCTTCGATACCATCACCGAGGACGAGGAAACGCTTCAGGCGCAGCAGCTGCGCATCGACGACAATCCGGGCCGTCCTTTCGTGGGCATCGCCAGCGACGGCGCGGTCAACCAGGCCCGCCGCGTCCTGAGCAACCTGTTCGAGGCGGAGCAGGGCGAACTCGTCGCCGCCGAGTAATGCCTGCCAGTTTGGGTGAGGCCGGGATCGGCACCCGTGCAAGGGTGCCGATCTGGCTGCTCGGATCGATGACGCTGAGCGGCACGCTCGGCATTCACATCTTCGCCCCCGCGCTCGTGGTTGCCGCACAGGCTTTCGGAGCCCGCAACGCCGAACTGCAACTCGGCATCAGCCTCTACATCTGGGGCCTCGCCTTCGGGCAGCTGGTGCATGGCCCACTGTCCGACCGCTTCGGGCGGCGGCCGGTCCTGATCGGCGGCAGCGCCGTCTTCACCCTGGCGAGCCTCATCGCGGCGACGGCGTTTTCGGCGAGCTTCTTCAACTTGTGCCGGTTCGCGCAGGCGCTGGGCGGCAGCGCGGGGATGGTGATCGCCCGGACCATCGTGCGCGACGTGAGCACGGAACAGGGCTCGACCGGCGGCCTCGCCAGGCTCAACCTAATGATTCTGGTCGGGCCGGGGCTGGGGCCGATGATCGGCGGCTTTCTGGTCACGCATGCAGGATGGCAGTCGATCCTGATCCTGTTGGCGCTATCGGGCGCGCTCAACATCGCCGCGATCGTCTCGCTCCTGCCGGAAACCGGCACGCCGCGTGCGGCAACGACGCGGGGCGTGCTGGGGAACTATGCGCGGCTGGTAACCTCGGGCCATTTCGCAGCCTATGCCATTGGCGGCGGCTGCGTCACGACCGGCTGGTACGCCTTTCTCAGCGCCGCGCCGCTCATCTACCAGCAGCGCTTCGGACTAACGCCCGATGCCAGCGGCGTGCATCTCGGCGTGGTGGTGGCCGGAGCCTGGGTCGGCAGCTTTACGGCCTCGCGGCTGAGCCACCACTGGGCGGCGCCCCGAATGCTGGCTTTGGGATGCCGGCTGTCGCTGGGCGCGGCCTTCGGGCTGCTGGCGGCATTTCTTTCGGGCCTTGCCAGCCCGATCCTCGTGACGGGCCTGATGTTCCTCTTCACCTGCGGCGTCGGTCTTGCCGGACCGGCGGCGCTGGCGTTGGCGACGTCCGTCGATCCCGCCGCCTTCGGCTCGGCTTCGGGGCTCTATGGCGCGATCCAGATGGCCGTCGGCGCGCTGGCGGCGGCAGGGGCAAGCGTCGGCGGCGACGGGGCGATGACGGCCATCGCGATCCTGATCGGCTGCGAGATCGCCGCGCTGTGCCTTTTCGCAGGCCGGGCGCGCCGCATTGCGAAGGCTCCCGTGCCGTGCTCTAGACGTGCCCATGAAGATGCGTGAGCTTGAACAACGCACCGGCGTGCACCGGGAGGTCATCCGCCTCTACTTGCGCAGCGGCGTCATCCCCGAGCCCGATCGGCCCAAGCGCACGGTTGCGATCTACCGCGAGGATCACGTCCAGGCGATAGCCACGGTCCGCAAGCTCCAGCACGAAAGCCGCCTGACCCTGCCGCAGATCAAGGCGCTGATGGAGGGCGGCGGCCAGCAGCCCCGTGTCGACACCAGCGCGCTGGACCAGTTGGAGCAACTCGTGGCGCACCGCGCGGGCGAGGACCAGGGGCCGGTTCCGGTCGTCTCGCTGCTCGAAAGCTATCCCTCTGCCGCCGAGGACGCGCGCATACTTGCCGGGATCGGGGTGCTCACGATCATCGAGACGCCGGACGGCGATGCGCTGACCATTTCCGATGCGCAGATGGTTCGCATCTGGGGGGACATGCGCAAGGCCGGGTTCGACGCGCATCTGGACTATACCCCCGAAGTGCTGGGCTTCTACGTCGAGGCGGCGGACTTCGTCGGCAAGTGGGAAGCCACGACTTTCCTCGAACGCGTGACCGGGCGGGTGGAAGTGGGCGAGGCGGCCGATCTCGTCGAGCAGGCGCTGCCGTTGATGCTCGATTTCTTCGGCGTCCTGCGCCAGCGCGCGTTCTTCCGCCACTTCGACGCGATCAGGGGCCACACCGAGGGCTGAGGCCGGACAGCCCCCGAGGTCGTCCGGCCCATGGGTTTACATCGTCAGGACCGCCTTGACGCAGCGGCCCGCGTGCTGGTCCGCGACGGCCTCGTTGATCCGGTCGAGCGGATAAGTGCGGATCATCCGGTCGAATGGAAAGTGCCCGGCGGCATGGAGTTCGATCAGGCGGGGCAGGAATTCCTGCGGGTCCGCATTGCCTTCGGTCACACCGCAGACCTTCAGGCCGAGCGAGAGCATGTGCAGGAGGTTGAGCGAGATTGCCGCGTCCGCGCTGCGCGGCACGCCGACCATGGCAAGGCGCCCCACCACGGCCATGGCGCCAAGACCATCCTCGATCACCCCCGGCATCCCCGAGGTGTCGAGCATGGCGTCTGCCCCCGGCGGCAGGATGGCGCGGACCTGTTCGGCCAGCGGTCCCCCGGCGGGATCGAGGGCATGGGTCGCGCCAAGGTCGAGCGCCATTTCGCGCCGTGAAGCCAGCGGGTCGGAGACGATGATCACGCGCGCCCCGACCGAGGCGGCAGCCATGACCCCGCTCAGGCCCACCGGACCCGCGCCCGTCACCAGCAGGCCTTCTCCCGCCTTGACCTCGAGGGCGTTGAGCACCGCACCGGCCCCGGTCATGATCCCGCAACCGAGCGGGCCGAGCAGCGCCAGCGGCGCTTCCTTCGGCACTTTCACCAGATTGCGTACGGCAGCGATGGCATGGGTGGCGAACGAGGATTGCCCGAAGAAATGGCTGCTGACGTCGTGGTCGCCGTCGTGAATGCAGGTGCTGCCATCCATCCGGCGCCCGCCGAAGTTCAGCGCGGCGAAGTCTCGGCAATAGGCGGGTTCCCCGGCGTCGCACTGCGGACATGCCCGACAGGCGGCGAAGCCGAGGATCACGCTGTCGCCCACTTGCAGCGTCGTCACGTCCGCCCCGACCGCCTCCACGATACCGGCACCCTCATGCCCCAGAACGGCGGGTAGCGGCACCGGCAGGATCTGGTCGCGCACGACGAGGTCGGTGTGGCACAGGCCCGTCGCGACGATCTTCACGCGCACTTCGTCGGGCCGCAGCCCCGAAAGCGTCAGCGTCTCGACGGCGAAGTCCTCGCCTGGGCGGCGAACCACTGCTGCACGAATTTCCATGGCGCATCTCTCTCCTATTCGATCTTTGCCTCGCCATTCGATTAGCGGGATGGTCCTTTGGCCGATTGGTCTCGTGAGTACCGGAAAACGGCCATTCCTGCCATTTTATCCCTCGAATGGTCGGACCTATATCTACGATTGACCTCGGAGCCTGTCCATAGTTACGTGTCTGTAACACGCAATTTGCGGCGGAGCCAACCGCCCGAGGGAGAGCCCATGACCGTTTCGCTCGATACCGAGAGCTGCCCCGTCATTCCGGACGATATCGCACGCATTGTGATCTCGCCGAAATCCTATACCGACGACGCGCTGATCTACGGCACCTTCCGCTGGCTGCGCGAGAACATGCCGCTGGCCAAGGCGCATGTTCCGGGCTTCGATCCGATCTGGATCGTGACCAAGCACGCGGATATTCGCGAGGCGGAACGCAATGCGAAGCTGTTCCGAAATGCCGATTTCAACCCGGTGCTGAACGACCGCGCCTCGGACGAGTTCACCCGTTCGATCAACGGCGGATCGACCAAGATCATCTCCTCGTTGACCTACATGGACGGGAAGGAGCACGCTTCCTACCGCAACCTCACCTCGAACTGGTTCCTGCCCGCGCGGGTCGGCCAGTTGGAGGAACAAGTGCGCCGGCTCGCGCGCCAGTCGGTCGAGAACCTGCTGAGCTTCGACGGCGAATGCGATTTCGTGCGCGATTTCGCGCTGCACTATCCGCTCCGTGTCATCATGACGCTGTTCGGCGTTCCGCCCGAGGACGAGCCGCGCATGCTCAAGCTGACGCAGGAGTTCTTCGGCGTCCACGATCCCGAGGAGCAGCGTCCCGAGATGGTCGCCGATCCCGTGGCCGGGGCGAAGATGTGGGCTGCCGCGCTGGAGGATTTCTACGACTACTTCGACGGCCTCAGTGCCAAACGCCGCGCCGAGCCGACCGACGACCTGCTCTCGCTGATCGCCAATTCCCGGATCAACGGCGAGCCGATCCCGCGCGCCGAGGCCAACGGATATTACGTCGCGATCGCGACCGCCGGGCACGACACGACATCGTCCTCGACCGCAGGCGGCCTGCACGGCATGATCGTGAACCCCGAGAATTTCGCCAAGGTGAAGGAGGATCCGGGCCTGATACCCGGTCTGGTGGATGAGGCGATCCGCTGGACCAGCCCGGTCAAGCACTTCATGCGCAATGCGGTGGAGGATACCGTGCTGCGCGGGCAGTCGATCAAGGCAATGGACCGCCTGATGATGTGCTACCCTTCCGGCAACCGCGACACCGACGTCTTCGTCGATCCCGACCGTTTCGACATCACCCGCTCGCCCAACCAGCATGTCGCCTTCGGGTTCGGGCCGCACATGTGCCTCGGCCAGCATCTCGCCAAGCTGGAGATGCGGGTGCTGTTCCAGGAACTGCTGCCCCACCTGAAATCCGTCGAACTCGCGGGCGAGCCGCGTCTGGTCGAGACCAATTTCGTCGGCGGCTACAAGTCGTTGCCGATCCGCTTCGTCAAGAACTGAGGACTACCGGCCCGGCACGGTACCGGGGCGAGACAAGAACAGTCCGACGCAAAAGCGCGGACATCACGGGAGAGGTAAAACCATGAATCGCAATATCTTGCTGATGGCAGGGGCATCTTTGCTCGCCATCTCGGCACAGGCCCATGCCCAGGAATCGACACCTGCGGGGGGCATCCAGGAGATCGTGGTAACGGCGCAGAAGCGCTCGGAGGCGATCAACGACGTTCCGCTGTCCATCACCGCCGCTTCCGGCGACAAGCTGCGCGATCAGGGCATCACCAATGTCGGCGATCTGGTGAAGATCGTGCCGGGCTTCAACTATACCGAGAGCGCTTACGCCACGCCGGTCTACACGCTGCGCGGCGTCGGCTTCTACGATACCAGCCTGGCCGCGAAGCCCACCGTCAGCATCTATCAGGATCAGGTGCCGCTGCCGTTCTCGATCATGACGCGCGGCGCGACGCTGGACCTCGAACGCGTGGAAGTGCTGAAAGGCCCGCAGGGCACGCTGTTCGGCTCGAATGCGACCGGCGGCGCGATCAACTACATCGCCGCGAAGCCGACTGCCACGTTCAAGGCTGGCATCGATGCAGGCATCCAGAACTTCGGTGAGATCAGCGGGGGCGGCTATGTCAGCGGCCCGATCTCCGATACGCTGACCGCCCGCGTCGCGGTGCGCACCGAGCAGGGCGGCGCATGGCAGCGCAGCTACACGCGCGACGACAAGCTGGGGGATCGCAATTTCACAACCGGCCGCCTGCTGGTCGATCTCCAGCCTGCCGACAGCGTGCGTTTCGAACTCAACCTCAACGGCTTCATCGACAAGAGCGACGGACAGGCAGCGCAACTCATCGGCGTGGTGCCGCTCGGCAATCCCGCGCGGCTCGGCGATCTCGCCACGTATCCGGTCGCGCCCGCCAACAACCGCGATGCCGACTGGACGCCGGAACAGGCCCCGAGGCGCGACGACTGGTTCTATCAGGCCTCGCTGCGCGGCGACGTGGACCTCAACGACGATATCACGCTGACCTCGATCACCAGTTTTTCCAAGTATCACAACGACGCCGACATCGACCCGGACGGCGTGGAGTTGCGGGACTACTTCTACAACACCACCGGCAAGATCACGGCACTGTCCGAGGAACTTCGCCTGCAAGGGAGGACCGGCGGCCTTACCTGGATCATCGGTGCCAATTACGCGCGTGAAAAGACCTATCAGCAGGATGACGCCGGCCCTTACGACCAGTCGACTTCGGCCTACAACTTCGTCGATGCCGGGCTGGGCGTGCCGTTCTTCGTCTATAGCCAGTATGCGCGGCAGAAGTTCGTCAACAAGGCGGTCTTCGCCAATCTCGATTACGACATCGGCGAGATGATTACGCTCCACGGCGGCATTCGCTACACCGACACCAAAATCGACTTTGCCGGATGCACGGCAGATCGCGGTTTCGCACTGGGGCAGGGCATCCAGAACCTGCTCAACGCGATACGCGGCGGTGCCGGGCTGGATCCGATCTCGATCGCACCCGGCGCCTGTGTCACCATCGATGCCTCCACGCTGACGGCGGTGGAGGTGCAGAACAGCCTGAACGAGGATAACGTGTCCTGGCGCGCGGGCGCGGACTTCAAGCCCTCGAAGGACACGCTGCTCTATGCCTCGGTCAGCAAGGGCTACAAGTCGGGCAGTTTCCCGCTGCTTTCCGCCAGCGACGCCAATCAGCTCGCGCCGGTCAAGCAGGAGTCGGTAACCGCCTATGAGATCGGCGCCAAGCTGACGCTGCTCGACAGGACCGCGCAGGTCAACGGCGCGGTGTTCTACTACGATTACAGCAGCAAGCAGTTCAAGGGCCGGGTCGTTGCCGATCCTGACATCTTCGGTCCGCTGGAAGCGCTGGTGAACGTGCCCAAGTCGCGCGTGCAGGGTGCCGAGATCCAGCTCGATCTCGCCCCCACGGACGGATTGCGCGTCTCGATCGGGGCGACCTACCTCGATACGAAGATCAAGGGCAGCTTCGTCAACTACGATTCCTACGGCAATCAGGTCGATTTCGGCGGATCGTCGTTCCCTTATACGCCCAAGTACCAGATCGTGATCGACGGGCAGTATGACTGGGCACTGGGCGACACGACCGGCGCCTTCGTCGGCGGCAACCTCAGTTTCCAGAGCGATACCAAGGCGGTTCTCGGCAACGCGCGCGACTCGCCTTCCGAGGAACTGACGCGGATGGGCGGGCTGACCATCCACGACTATACTCTGATCGACCTGCGCGCCGGGCTCAGCTTCGACGACAAGCGGTACAAGCTGACCGCCTTCGTGCGCAACCTGACCGACAAGTACTACTGGTCCAACGCCACCCGCATCACCGACACGACCGTGCGCTTCGCCGGTCGGCCCCGCACCTATGGCCTGACCGTATCGGCCAGTTTCTAAAGCTCCTCCCCACGGGCCGCGCCGGGATTTCGAACCCGGCGCGGCTCCTTTTTGCGTTTTCACTGGAGACACCGAGATGAATGCACCCCTGACTTTCGCTGCGCCCCGCCATGGCGAACCCGGGCACGAGGTGGATCTGCCGGACACGCGGATGCTGATCGGCGGCGCGCGCTGCGAAGCGGAAAGCGGTGAGCGGATCGACGTGGAAGACCCCGCCACCGGCAAGGTCTTCGCCAGCGTACCGGCGGGCAGCGCGGCCGATGTGGACCGTGCCGTCGCGCGGGCGCGCAAGGCATTCGAAAGCGCTGAATGGTCGCGCATGCGCCCGCTCGATCGGGGCCGCATCATCGAGGCGATCGCCCGCAAGGTGGAGGAGCACGCCCACGAACTGGCGCTGCTGGAAAGCTACGACAACGGCAAGACCTACCATCACGCGCTGGCGGTGGACGTACCTTCGGCTGTCGATATTTTCCGCTACATGGCCGGCTGGGCCTCGAAGATCGGGGGACAGGTCAATCCGTTTTCGGGCGACGGACGGCAGTACCATTCCTATACCGTTCGCGAGCCGATCGGTGTCGTCGGCCAGATCGTGCCGTGGAACTATCCGCTGGCGATGGCGGCATGGAAGATCGCGCCTGCGCTTGCCGCCGGCTGCACGATCGTCCTGAAGCCGTCCGAAGTGACTCCGCTGACGGCGCTGCGACTTGCCGAACTGGCGCTGGAAGCGGGTCTGCCGGAAGATGTGCTCAATGTCGTGACCGGCTACGGCCACGAAGCGGGGCAGGCGCTGGTCGAGCATCCCGGTATCGACAAGATCGCCTTCACCGGATCGACGCGCGTGGGCAAGCAGATCGTCCAGACCGCCGCTCGGGACCTGAAGCGCGTCACGCTGGAACTGGGCGGCAAGTCGCCGTCGCTGGTGTTTGCCGATGCCGACCTCGACGCAGCCGCGATGGGCGCGGCGCTGGCGGTGTTCTTCAATTCCGGACAGGTCTGCCTCGCAGCCTCGCGCCTCTATGTCGAGCGCTCGGTGTTCGACCGCGTGGTCGAAGGGGTGGCCAAGGCGGCGGCGGGTTTCAAGCTGGGCCATGGCCGCGATCCGGATGCCATGCTCGGCCCGCTCGTCTCGCGCGGGCAGCAGAGCCGGGTGCTGGACTATATCGAACAGGGCAAACAGGCCGGTGCGGAGCTGGTTTTCGGCGGCAACACGGGTGGCCGGGAAGGCTATTTCGTGGAACCGACGATCTTTGCCAATCCCGACCCGGACGCCAGCATCGTGCGCGAGGAAATCTTCGGCCCGGTACTGGTGGCAACGCCGTTCGACGATGTCGATGAGGTGGTTCGGGTCGCGAACGATACGCGCTACGGCCTTGCCGCCAATATCTGGACGCGCGACATTTCCCGCGCCCATCTGACGGCCCGCAGGCTCCAGGCAGGCGTCGTTTGGGTCAATACGCACGGCATGAACGACCCTTCCGCGCCGTTTGGTGGCGTGAAGGAGTCAGGATGGGGCCGAGAGGTCGGTGAAGAGGGCGTTCTTCACTATACGGAGAGCAAGACAGTGACAGTCTTGCTGGATTCCTGAACCCTCGCGATTTCGCCAAGGGAAATGTGGGCTACCAAGCTTTCCCTTGGTCCTTATTCGCTTATCCCGGGCCTGAATGAGCTCACGTCCGGGTAGACTCCAAAAGTCAGGAGCTTCTCCTTGCCCTCGAACTTGAACTTCATGCGTCAGGATTTGAGGCCGGCTTTCGTAACATGAAGGAACAGCCCGCCCGAATCCCAAAGCTTCTAAGCCTTCTCTCGCGGCTTGGCGTTCTGCACTGCTTGTCCGAAAGTACGATACCCCGCATTGTACCCCACTCTGCCGTGGGCGAGAGTGGAACAAAGCAGGTCTAAGCGGGACCAGTGATAGCATAAAAATCGTCGAAAATCAGATACTTCCAAGAGTCTTGGGGATGTCCCGGGAAAAGCACTTGGCGGACAGGGTGGGATTCGAACCCACGGTGAGCTTACACCCACGGCGGTTTTCAAGACCGCTGCCTTAAACCACTCGGCCACCTGTCCGTTGGCCCCTGCGAATAGAGAAATCGCAGCCGCTTGCAAGCCCCGCCTGCAAAGTCTGATTGGGACAGACGGCCGCCCGCTTGCGGTGACTGTCCACGGACGATGCACGGCGACCATTTTCAAGAGCGCGGCATTGTGCCAGATTTGCAAGTGATGACTTTTGCTTCGAAGCTTCGTTCCTTGCGCTTTCCGCTATTTGCCACCGCCCTTGCCGCCGTGCCGATGGTCTCATCGGATGCGCAGCCGGTCGTGCAGAATATCGGCAGTCAGGCCGTTCCCGCGCAGAGCTTCGAGAGCTATCTGCAAACGGTTGGTGCACGCGCGCGCCGGGAAGGTGTCAGCGAGGCGACGATCTCGCGGGTGCTGACGGGACTGACGCCGAATCAAAGGGTTGTCGAACTAGATTCGGCCCAGCCGAGCCGCGCGACAACACCTCCCCCGGTCGGTCCCTATATCGCGCAGCACGTCGGCCCGAGCATCATCGCGCGGGGCCGCTCGCGCTATGCCGAGCTTTCCGGCATCATTCCCGCGATCGAGCGGCGCTATGGCGTTCCTGCACCGGTGCTCTTCGCGATCTGGGGGCACGAGACGAACTACGGCAGCTATGTCGGCGATTTCGATCTCGCCCGCTCGCTCGCGACGCTTGCCTGGGAAGGGCGCCGCCGCGGCCTGTTCGAAGGCGAATTGATCGCGCTGCTCAAGATGGTGGACCAAGGCGTGCCGACCTCCCGGTTGAAAGGAAGCTGGGCAGGGGCCTTCGGTTACCCACAGTTCCTGCCGAGCGTCTATCTGCGCCTCGCGGTGGACGGCGACGGCAACGGCACGCGCGATATCTTCACTAGCCCGGCGGATACCATTGCCTCGATCGCCAACTACTTCCGCGACTCCGGTTGGCGTCCGGGCCAGCCCTGGGGGGTGCGCGTCTCACTGCCTGCGGGCTTCGACGCCAATGCCTATGCATCCAAGCTGGCCGCACCAACATGCGACCGGGTCCATGCCCGCCACGGCCAGTGGAAGTCCGTATCCGAATGGCGCGCGCTGGGCGTTACCCCGCAGAGTGCCATCGGCGGCGACGTGCTGGCCTCGCTGTTCCAGCCTGACGGGCCGGGGACTCCCGCCTATTTGTTAACCGGTAATTATCGGGTGATCCTCCAGTACAACTGCTCGAACTACTACGCGTTGTCCGTGGGATTGCTTGCAGATGAGATTGCCCGTTAACCATTGCCTGCCTCTGGCAGCACTGTTCCTTGTCGCTCAGGTTGCAACGGCGCAGGCAGCAACAGCGACGGGACCGGCAGCAGACTATCCCGTGGTAGTGGGCGAGCCGTTCACTATCGGCAGCGTCACCTGGACGCCGGCGGACCAGCTCAGCTACGACGCGGTAGGGAATGCCGTCGTCGGGGAAGGAGCCGGAACCAGCGGCGCGCACAAGACCCTGCCTCTGCCCAGCTACGTCGAAGTAACCGCGCTCGACAGCGGCCGCACGATCCTCATCCGGGTCGAACGGCGCGGGCCGATGGTCAATGACGCGCTGGTAGAGCTCTCGGCAGATGCCGCCACGCAGCTTGGTCTGGCGCCGGGCAGCCATGCTCCCGTGCGCGTTCGCCGCGTCAATCCTCCCGAAGTCGAACGAGCCGAGCTCCGTTCCGGCGGCAAGGCACCCGAGCGGATGGAGACGCCGGAAGGCCTGCTCAAGGTCCTGCGCCGCAAGCTTGCCGGGCAATCGCCGCTTCTGCCACCGCCTTCCACACCGCCGACGATGCCGAAAGGGCCGCTCGCGCAAGCCGCACCCGTTCCGGCGGCGCCGCCCCTCGTTCCCGCAACGAGATCGGCGCCCCGGAAACCGACCGCGGCCGCGCCTCAGGTTGCCGCAGCAAAAACTTCGGCAAGGCCTGAGCCGGGCGAGATCGCAAAGCCTAAGCCTCCCACGCACGCACCGGTGACGAAAGGCGGCGAAGTCGTGCAAGTGGGCGCTTTTTCCGTCGAGACCAATGCTCGCAGGGCGGCAAAGCAGGTCAGCGCAGATGTAACCCGGGCAGGCAAGTTCTGGCGCGTCCAGATGGGTCCTTTCGCAAACCGTGCACAAGCCGCCGCAGCGCTGGAGAAGGCCAGGGCGGCAGGGTATAGCGACGCACGAATCCAGCGCGCGGATTGATGTCGGGTCGTTTCGCGCAGGCCAACGCGTCCAATCTGGACGCGCGGGGAGAAGTCGCGTCTTGAAATCCCTAGTGAAGTTTGCCCTCCTGCTCGCCGCTCCGGCGAGTGTCGTCGCCACCAGCCTGTCCAGCGCCGCCAGTGCCGCGATTCCCGCGCCGCCGCCGCAACTCGCGCCGGTGCCGGTCAGCATCCTGGTCGATATCGGCTCCGGCCAGGTGCTCGTACAGCGCCGCCCGGACGTGCCGTTCCTGCCTGCCTCGGTTACCAAGGTCATGACCGCCTTCGTCGCCTTCGAGGAGATCGACGCGGGCCGCCTCAGCCTCGACCGGCGCATGTCCGTCCGCCCGGAAACGGCACGGGAATGGTTCGCAAAAGGTACGTCCATGTATCTGACGGAAAAGGATCATCCTACCGTCCGCGATCTGCTGCACGGCGTCATGACAGCCTCGTCCAACGACGGGGCCGTCGTCCTTGCCGAGGGCTATGCAGGGAGCGTCCCCGCCTGGACCGCGATGATGAATGCCGCCGCGCACCGGATCGGCATGACCGGCAGCCACTACAACACGCCCAATGGCTGGATGGATGACGGCCACACCTATATCACCGCCAGCGACATGGTCAGGCTGGCCGATGCCATGATCACCCGCCACCCGCAGCTCTATCATGAGTTCTCGGGCGTGAAGCACTACATGTGGCGCGATGTCGCCATGCGCAGCCACGATCCCACGGTCGGTGTGATCCCCGGAGCGGACGGCATCAAGACGGGCTATACCCGCGAGGCGGGCTACAACTTCCTCGGCACCGCCGAACGCGGAGGGCGCCGTCTGGTCATGATGCTGGCGGCCTCGCCGCTGCCCAAGGTCCGCGACGATGCCGCCAAGGCACTCCTCGAATGGGGCTTCTCGGCCTGGGAAGCGCGCCATCTCTTCGATCAGGGACAGCCCGTCGCCCAGGCGAAAGTACAGGGCGGCGATGCCCGCGAAGTGCCGCTCGTGGCCGACCGCGAAGTCCATGCCACATTGCCCAAGGGCGGGCACGAGAAAGTCTCGCTGGCGGTCCACTACAAGGGACCGCTGGTCGCGCCGATCCGCAAGGGCGATCAGGTCGGCGAATTGGAGATCAAGGTCGAGGGCCTCGCCCCCGGCCATATCCCGCTTTACGCTGGCAAGGACGTCGGCATCGCTGGACCGCTGGACAGAATGATGAACGGGCTTATCAGCTTCTTCTCATGATCCGGGGACGATTCATTGCGCTGGAAGGCGGGGAAGGGGCTGGCAAGTCCACCCAGTTGCGCCTGCTCGCAGAAGCCTTGCGCGCGCAGGGCATCGAAGTTGTGACCACGCGCGAGCCGGGCGGCACTGCCGGGGCCGAGGCGATCCGCGCGCTCGTGCTGGACGGTGTCGGCGGAGAAGGCTGGGGAGCCCGCGCCGAAGCGCTGCTGTTCGCCGCTGCCCGGTCTGACCATGTCGAAAGACTGATCCGGCCCGCGCTGGAACGCGGCGCCTGGGTGATCTGCGACCGCTTCCTCGATTCGAGCCGTGCCTATCAGGGCGGCGGCGGCGGGCTTTCGGATGAAGACATCCGCACGCTCCACGGGATCGGCAGTCTCGGCATGCTTCCGGACGTGACAGTGCTGATCGAAGTCTCCCCCGAAGTCGCGGCGAGGCGCCTCGCTTTGCGCGACGTGGACGGCACCGACCTGATCGGCGGGCGCGAGGCCGCCTATCACGACCGCGTGGCGCGGGCCTTTGCCCGCTTCGCGGATGCCGAACCCGAGCGTTTCGTCCGCATCGACGGGGACGGCATCCCGGAAGAAACCTGCTCGCGAATTCTGACGGCGCTGGACGACATCCGATGAGCGAAGACCTGCCGTTCATCGGCCAGCGCGCCGCCTGGAACGAATGGCTGTCGGCGATCGATTCCGAACGCATGCATCATGCGTGGCTGCTGGCCGGAAGCAAGGGCCTCGGCAAGGCGGCCTTCGCGCGCACGGCCGCCGCGCAGCTCGTGCGAACACCGGGAGATTCGCGCCCCGATCCGGAAATGCACCCGGACATCCACATCCTCGAACATCTTCCCGCCAACGACGACGAGGCGAAGAAGAAGGCCGAGGGCAAGCCCTATCAGACCAAGCGCAACATCTCGGTCGACCAGATCCGCGAGATGATCCGCCGCCTCGTGACCAAGCCAACCATGGGCGATCGCCGCGCGATCATCATCGATCCGGCCGACGACATGGAGAAGAGTGCGGTCAACGCCTTGCTCAAGGCGCTGGAGGAACCACCTGCGGGAACCTACTTCCTGCTGCTCGCCCACCAGCCCGGACGCCTGCTGCCGACCATCCGCTCTCGCTGCCGCGTCCTTCGTTTCGCCGCATTGGACGAACACGAACTCGACGAAGTCATCCGCCGCGACCTGCCGCAATCCGATGCCGAGACGCGCCGGGCCGCCATTGCCGCCGCGCACGGCTCACCCGGCGTGGCGCTGAACTTCGTGGAACACGACCTCGGCGCGATCCACCGACTGATGATGCAGATCCTGCGCGAGGGCGACGCCGAATACCGCTTGCGCGGCAGTCTGGCCGAGGAAATGGGTGCTCGCCCGGCGAGAGACCGGCAACTGGCCACGCTGGAACTGGCCCGCACCGCGCTCGCCAACGAACTGCCGCACGCGTCTCCCGCGCGCCAGATCCGGCTGATCGAAGCACACGGCACGCTGACGAAGCTGTCCACCCAGGCGCCGACCTACAATTTCGACGCCGGGCTCCTGATTATGGAAATTGGCGGGTTGCTGGCATCGACGGCGATGCCTAGAGAGGCGGTTCGCTAACACTCTTGAAAAGAAAGCGCGACGCCGCATGGGCGAGCCCTATTACATCACCACCGCGATCAGCTACCCCAACGGCAAGCCGCACATCGGCCATGCTTACGAAGCGATCGCCGCCGACGTCATTGCCCGCTTCAAGAAGGCGGAAGGCTTCGATGTCCGCTTTCAGACCGGAACCGACGAACACGGGCTGAAGATGGCCCAGAAAGCGCGCGACCTCGGTATCACGCCCGCGCAGCTTGCCACAGAAATGTCCTCTCACTTCAAGGACATGTGCGACGCTCTGAACATCGGTTACGATGTCTTCATCCGCACTACCGAGCCGCGCCACCATACTGCGACGCAGGAACTCTGGCGCCGGATGGAAGCCAATGGTGACCTCTATCTCGACCGCTACGAGGGCTGGTACTCGGTCCGCGACGAGGCCTATTACGACGAGGGTGAACTCGTTGCCGGAGAGAATGGCGAAAAGCTGTCTCCGCAGGGAACTCCGGTCGAATGGACCGTCGAGGAATCGTGGTTCTTCCGCCTGTCCAAGTATCAGGACAAGCTGATCGAACTCTATAATCGGGCCGACTTCATCCGTCCCGAGACCCGCAAGAACGAAATCCTGCGCTTCGTCGAAGGCGGGCTGCGCGACCTCTCGGTCTCGCGCACCAGCTTCGACTGGGGGATCAAGGTCCCGGGTAGCGAAAACCACGTGATGTACGTCTGGGTCGACGCCCTGACGAACTACATCACCGGCCTCGGCTTCCCCGAAGAAACCGGCGATTTCGCGAAGTTCTGGCCTGCCGACGTCCACCTGATCGGCAAGGATATCGTTCGCTTCCACACCGTCTACTGGCCCGCATTCCTGATGAGCGCCGGTCTCGCAGTACCCAAGCAGGTCTTCGGCCACGGCTTCCTGCTCAATCGCGGACAGAAGGAATCGAAGTCGCTCGGCAACGTGACCGACCCGCTCGGCCTCGCCGAGACCTTCGGCGTCGATACCCTGCGCTATTTCTTCCTGCGCGAAGTGGCCTTCGGACAGGACGGCTCGTGGTCCGCCGAAGCAATCGTCACCCGCGCCAACGCAGAACTGGCGAACAGCTTCGGCAATCTTGCGCAGCGAAGCCTTTCCATGATTTTCAAGAACATGGACGGCGTTGTTAAGGCGGGGCTTCCGGAGACCGAAGCCGACACCGCTCTGCTTGCCGCCGTCGCCGATGGCATCGCCGGCCTGCGCAAGAGCTTCGACGAACTCTCGTTCAGCGAAGGCCTGGAAGCCTGGATGCGCGCCGTCTTCGCCTGCAACCAATACGTCGACGAGCAGGCCCCCTGGGCGCTGCGCAAGTCCGATCCGGAACGCATGGAAGCCGTGCTGATGATGCTGTTCCGCGTCGTGCGCGATCTGGCCATTGCCGTACGCCCGGTCGTGCCGACCTCGATCGACAAACTGCTCGACCAGATGGGCCTTGCTGCCGAGGCGCGCGACTATGCCGCGCTGGCGGACAAGGACTGGTTCGCAGCGCTCGTCGCCACCGGCTTCAAGGTGGACAAGCCCGTGGGCGTGTTCCCCCGCCTCGAACTCCCGCAAGAGGCTGGCGCCTGATGTTCATCGATTCGCATTGCCACCTCGAATACGAAGGGCTTGTCGAGGACCAGAACGGCGTCCTCGACCGCGCCCGCGCGGCAGGCATTCGCGGATTCCTGAACATCTCGACGCGGCGCAGCGAGTGGGAGAGGGTGGTCGGCACGGCCGCCCGTCATCCCGACGTCTGGGCCTCGGTCGGCATTCATCCCCATGAGGCCGACCAGCACGCCGATCTCGGCGAAGCGGCGCTGCTCGAAGCGACCCGCCATCCCAAAGTCATCGGCATCGGCGAAACCGGGCTCGACTACTATTACGACAAGTCGGACCGGGAGGTTCAACAGGCCCTGTTCCGCACGCACATCACCGTCGCGCGCGAAACCGGCCTGCCGCTCATCATCCACACGCGCGATGCCGAAGACGATACGTTCCGCATCCTTGAGGACGAAACGGGGAAGGGGGCCTTCCCGGCGCTGATCCATTGCTTCACCGCCAGTGCCGATTTCGGCCGGAAAGTTCTCGATCTCGGCCTCTCGATCTCAATTTCCGGCATTGTGACTTTCAAGAACGCCAAGGACTTGCAGGACGTAGTTCCGACAATTCCGGAAGATCGCATCCTGGTGGAAACGGATTCGCCGTTCCTTGCCCCGGTGCCGCATCGCGGCAAGCGCTGCGAACCCGCCTACACCGCCGATACGGCAAAGTTCGTAGCCCAGTTGCGCGGCGTTTCCATCGAGCAACTCGGTGATACGACAACCCGCAACTTCTTCAATCTGTTCAAGAAAGCCGCCGCGTGAAGGTTACCATTCTCGGCAGCGGCACTTCGACCGGTGTGCCGCGCTTGGGCGGCGAATTCGGAGCGGACTGGGGCCTTTGCGATCCGGGTGAGCCGAAAAACCGCCGCTCCCGCGTTTCGATCATGCTGGAAAGCAATGCCGGCAGCCGCATTCTCGTCGATACCTCGACCGACTTACGCGCCCAGCTTCTGGCGAACGACATCCACCGGATCGACGCGGTGTTCTGGACCCACGATCACGCCGACCATTGCCACGGCATCGACGATCTTCGGCCGCTACGCTACGGCCGCGCCGGGCCGATACCCGGCTTTGCGAATTCGGAAACGGTGCGGCGCCTTCGCCAGCGCTTCGGCTACGTCTTCGCCGGGCAATTCGGCTATCCGACGTTGATCTCGCTCGACAATCTCGACACCTTACGGCTCTGCGAAGGCTTCCGGGTCGACCATGTGCAGATGCCGCACGGACCGACGGAATCAACCGCATTCCGATTCGATTGTGACGGTAAATCAGTCTGTTACATGACGGACTTCAGTGAGATTACTCGAGGCATGATCGACTTGTGCTACGGCGCCGATCTGCTCGTAGTGGACTGCCTGCGCCGCGAACCGCATCCGACACACGCGCACCTCGGCATGGCGCTGGAGATCACCGAGGTCTGCCGCGTCGGCCAGGCCGTGCTGACGCATCTCGACAAGAGCATGGATTATGCGACACTCAGCGGCGAAGTGCCCGAGAACGTCCGGGTCGCATTCGACGGGATGGTAATCGAACCATGAGCCAGACAGGAATGATCGTCGCCGTCATCTCCGTGATCGGTTCGCTCATTCTCGTCACCAGCGGTTCTCGGTTCCGATCCACACCGATGGGCACCAAGCTCAAACTGGCGCTGATCTGGGCCGCGATCATCGTCGGTCTGGTGCTGGTTATCCAGGTTAGCGGCTTCCAGATCCGGCAATGACCGCGCCCTCTCGCCATCCATGATTTAACATAAGATACATTATCAACCCATATGACCGAACCTTGTCACCGGCAACTCGACCGCCTCCTGTCCATCATGGCACGTCTTCGTGACCCGGTTTCGGGCTGCGAATGGGATCTTGCGCAAAACTTCGCGACGATCGCGCCTTACACGATCGAGGAAGCCTACGAAGTCGCCGATGCCATCTCGCGCGAGGATCTTGCGGCGCTGCGTGACGAACTCGGCGACCTGCTGCTCCAGGTCGTCTTCCATGCCCGCATGGCCGAGGAAGACGGCCACTTCGCATTCGGTGATGTCGCCGATGCCATTTCGAACAAGCTGGAAACCCGCCACCCCCACATCTTCGGCGACGACACAACCGGAAGCCCCCAGGCCGAGCGCTGGGAAAAAATCAAAGCCAGCGAACGCAGCGCCAAGGGCGAAACCAGCGCCATTGATGGCGTCGCGATCTCGCTGCCCGCCCTGATGCGTGCCGAAAAGCTCCAGAAACGCGCCGCTCGCGTCGGCTTCGACTGGCCCGATCCCAACGGTGCCGCCGACAAGGTGCGCGAGGAAATGGACGAACTCGCCGAAGCGTCCGATGCCGAAAAGCTGGAAGAGGCCGGAGACCTTCTGTTCGCGGCGGTGAACCTCGTGCGCCTTAACGGCATCGCGCCCGAGGATGCCCTGCGCGCCGCCAATGCCAAGTTCGAACGCCGCTTCCGCGCCATGGAAGCCTTCGCGCACCGGGACGGCAAACCGTTCGACGGCCTCCCGCTCGACGAGCAGGAGGACTATTGGCAGGAAGTGAAAGCGTCAGAGCGCGCTGAAACGGCCTAATTCGCGCTCGGCCAGTCGGACCTGAAGACGCAGCAGCGGGCCTTCATCCCCCTCGCCCGCATCTTCTTCCGACAGAACTTCGCCGCGCGCATGCAGGAACGCGATGCGCTGTCCATCAGCAGCGGGAATGACGAACGTATAGACTTTCGCATCGGAGGTCAGCGTCGCACCAACCGTTTCGAGCAGGACATCACAGCCCATCCCGGTCCGCGCGGAAACCGGCACGATCACCTCGTCGGGACGCTGTGCCATGACGTCGCGCAAGTCGGCGGCCTGCGTCGGGGTCAGCAAATCCCACTTGTTCCAGACCTCGATGATCGGGATCGAAGGCACTGCGCCCTCCCAATCATCGTGATCTCCTTCGCCAGCGATCACGCCAAGGTCAGCCAGAACTTCCAGAACCTGACGTTTCTGCGATTCCGTGTCAGGATTGTGGATGTCACGAACGTGGAGGATCACATCCGCAGCGTTCACTTCTTCCAGCGTCGCGCGGAAGGCGGCGACGAGCTGGGTCGGAAGATCGGAAATGAAACCTACGGTATCGGACAGGATCGCCTTTTCAACCGCCGGGAGACGGATCGCGCGCATGGTCGGGTCGAGGGTTGCGAACAGCAAATCCTCTGCCATGACTTCTGCGCCGGTCAGATAATTGAAAAGCGTAGATTTTCCGGCGTTGGTATAGCCAACCAGGGCCACGATCGGCCAAGGCGCCTTCTCGCGGCGGTCCCGGTGGAGGCCCCGCGTGCGGCGGACTTGTTCCAACTCGCGCCGGATCTTGCCCATGCGATCGCGGATCATGCGGCGGTCCGCCTCGATCTGCGTTTCACCGGGACCGCCCAGGAAGCCGAAGCCGCCGCGCTGACGTTCGAGGTGGGTCCAACTGCGCACCAGACGACCGGCTTGATAGTCCAGGTGGGCGAGTTCGACCTGAAGACGGCCTTCGGCGGTCGCCGCGCGCTCGCCGAAGATTTCGAGGATCAGGCCGGTGCGATCGATGACCTTGCGCTTGAGCTTTTCTTCGAGATTGCGCTGCTGGATCGCCGACAGCGAACCGTCGACAATGATCAACTCCGCCTCGTTCAGCGTGCAGGCGACCGAGATGTTCTGGATCTGGCCTTCGCCGAAAAGCGTACCGGCTCGGGGTTCGCGGATGGGAATGGCCATGGCTTCCGCCACGACAAGTCCGATCGCCAGTGCGAGGCCCTTCGCCTCTTCGAGGCGTGCCTCGGTATCGAGGTCGCCTCTGCCGCGCATTTGCGGATAGACGACGAGGGCACGCGCACCGCGCGTGACCTCGCCCTTGAGTTCGTCGTTCAAATCAGTTCAGCTTCCGGTGTTTCAGTCTTCGGCTTCTTCATGCGCCTGAAGATCGACCGGAGTCACGGGCTGAATCGTCGAAACGGCATGCTTGTACGCGAGCTGGACGTAGCCTTCGCGTTCCAGCAGCATGCAGAACAGGTCATAGGCGGCAACGCGGCCCTGCAGCATGACGCCGTTGATCAGGAACATCGTGACCTGAACGCCGGCATTGCGGATGCTGGAAAGGAACACGTCCTGAAGGACGCGCGTCTTCTTGCCGTTGTCGGCACCGCTCGAAAACTGGCGCGCATCGACCGGGGTCGAGGGCATGATCGTCGAGATCGCGTGCTTGTAGACGAGCTGCGACTGGCCGTCGCGGCGCAGCAGGATCGAGAAATTATCGAACCAGGTAACGATACCCTGCAACTTCACGCCCTTGACCAGGAACATGGTCACGGGGGTCTTGTTCTTGCGCAGGAGGTTCAGGAACTGGTCCTGGAGATTCTGCCCCTTCCCTGCGGACACGCTGGGAGAAGAAGTACCGGCGGAAATCGGCGGCGGTGCCACGGCAGGCGTGGACGGTGCGGCTTCGGTTTCGACCTCGGGGGTCGTGGTTCGCGGACGAGCGGTCAGCGTACGGCCGGCCATATCATTTCTCCTTCTTTTTGGCGGCCGCTTTGCGGTCCGCGATCTGGCCATCGGAACTTCCCGAGACCGTTCTCGAATCGGAATCTACCCAGTTGCTGCAATGCAGTAAACGTTAAAAATGTAGCTTTCTTGTGACAGGTTCTCTGAAAAGCGTCGCCAGGAGGATTCTCGAGCGATTACCATTCATCTGAAAAATATGGATTTTCAGTCCTTTTCAGACTTGATCCTCGCCGTCCATTTCCCCCTCGCGCCGGTCGGCCATGCCTAGCAGCTTGAGCTTGCGGTGCAGCGCCGAGCGCTCCATCCCGATGAAAGACGCCGTCTTCGAGATATTGCCGGAGAACCGCCGGATCTGAACCCGCAGGTACTCGCGCTCGAAGCTCTCGCGGGCTTCGCGCAAGGGCGCGCTCATCATTACCGAGACTCCGGCATCGCCGTTGCCGCGACTGTTGAAGATTTCCGGCGGCAGCATGTCGGCCTCGATCCGGGCGAGCTTTTCGCGCGGGGCCATGATGACCGTGCGCTCCACGACGTTACGAAGCTGGCGGACGTTGCCCGGCCATTCATAGGCCTGGAGCGCAGTCATGGCCTCGGCGCTGACCTGCGGCGGCGCGACGCCCTGCTCGTTGGCATAACGCGCGAAGAAATGGTCAATCAGCGCGGGAATGTCGTCCCGCCGCTCGCGCAGCGCAGGGATCGTCACCGGTACCACGTTGAGGCGGTAGAACAGATCCTCGCGGAAGCGGCGTTCGGCAATTTCCTTTTCGAGATCACGCGAGGTTGAGGAAACCACGCGCACGTCCACGCGGATCTGCCGGGTCCCGCCCACGCGCACGAAGGCTTGGTCGGTAAGAACCCGCAGGATGCGGGCCTGCGTCGAGAGCGGCATGTCCGCCACTTCGTCGAAGTAGAGCGTTCCGCTATCCGCCGTTTCCAGCAGGCCGGGACGGATCAAGGCGCCGTCGGCTTCCTCGCCGAACAGTTCCTGCTCGAAGCGTTCGGGCGTGATCCGCGCGGAATTGACGCTGACGAAGGCGTTCCCCGCCCGCGGGCTCCAGGCGTGTAGCAGCCTGGCCGCGACTTCCTTGCCCGAGCCCGCCGGGCCGGTGATGAGCAGGCGACTGCCGGTATTGGCCACGCGCTTCAGCGTCGCGCGCACCTGGTTGATGGCGCCGCTCGATCCGGTGAATTCCTCGCCAGTCGAGAAATCATGGCGAAGCTGTGCGTTCTCGCGGCGCAGGCGCTCCGTCTCGGTTGCGCGACCGACGAGATGCAGCAGCTTTTCGGCCTCGAACGGCTTCTCGATGAAATCCACCGCGCCACGGCTGATCGCCGCGACGGCCGTGTCGATATTGCCGTGGCCGGAGAAGATGATGACCGGCAGCTCCGGCTCGCGGGCCTTGATCGCGTCGAGCACTTCCAGGCCGTCCATCGGGCTGCCGTGGAGCCAGACATCCAGCAGCACCAGCGAGGGGCGGCGTGCGTCGATCGCAGCGAGGGCCGCCTCGCTGTCTCCGGCGGTGCGGCATTCGTAGCCTTCGTCGCTCAGGACGCCTGCGACCAGTTCACGGATGTCGCGCTCGTCGTCGACGATCAGGATTTCGAGAGCCATGGGATTGTCTTCTTGGTGAGGGAGATGGAGGGGGAAAGCAGGTTGCGACGGGCCGACGTCATTCGGCGGCCTCCTGCTTGCGGGCATGGGCTACGGGATCGGCGGCGAAGCGCATGGTGACGGTGGTGCCGCCGCCTGGCGTGGGCAGAAACAGCATTTCGCCGCCATGTTCCTCGATGATCTTGTTGACGATGGCGAGGCCGAGGCCGGTGCCTTTCTCGCGCGTGGTGACATATGGCTCGATGATACGCTCGCGGTCCTGCGAAAGGCCGATGCCGTTATCGGCAATGCGCACCAGGATCGCGCCTTCCAGCGCTTCCACCGAGACGCCGATTGCCCCGCGATAGTCTGGCTCGGCATCCTTGGCCTTGGCCTCGATTGCCTCGACCGCGTTCTTGAGCACATTGGTCATGGCCTGGCCGAACTGGTGGCGGTCGCAATCGATCGCGCCGATCACCGGGTCGCTCTCGAAGCGGAAGCCGATATCCGGCCGTGCCACTTCCTGGAGGAACAGGGCCTGGCGGGTCAGTGCCACGGGGTCTTCCGGGCGGAATACCGGCTTGGGCAGGCGCGCGAAGGAGGAGAACTCGTCCACCATCTTGCGCAATTCGCCGACCTGCCGAATGATCGTGCGGGTCAGGTCCTCGAACAGTTCCGGATTATCGACGATCTGCTTGCGATAGCGGCGGCTGAGCCGCTCGGTGGCGAGCTGGATCGGCGTGAGCGGGTTCTTGATCTCGTGCGCGATACGGCGGGCTACGTCGGACCAGGCGGCGGTGCGCTGATCGAGCAGTTGCCGGGTGATATCCTCGAAAGTGATGACGAAGCCGGTGACGTCGCGCGTGACCTTCACGGCGAATGTCAGCAGGTCGCCATTGCGGTTGTACTGGACGAGGCCGCCCGAACTGCCCTGCTCGATCAGCGCCGCCAGCTGCGGCGCGAGTTCGGCAAGCGGCATGTCTTCAGGCAATTCGGCCCGGTCGGTCAGCAGCTTCTGCGCGGTGCTGTTCATCAGCAGGATGCGGCCTGCGGGATCGAGCGAGACGATGCCCGAAGTCACCGATTCCAGCACCGCCTCGATGAAGACGCGGCGTTCGTGAAGCTGCCGGTTGGCACCGAGCAGGGCTTGGGTCTGCTTCTCGATCTGCGCGGTCATGCGGTTGAAGGCGCGGTTGAGCAGGCCGATCTCGTCGGCACCGGTGCGCCCCTCGATCCGCAGCGCGAAGTTGCCGCTGCCGACCCGGCGAGCGGCATCGACCAGTTCGTAGAGCGGCTTGACCTGCCGGTCGGCGAAGCGCAGCGCGAACCACACCGCAAGGCCGACGAGAGCCAGCGAGACCACGAAGAGCGCGACGTTAAAGCGCAATTGCAGCACGCGGGCGCGATTGGTCAGGACTTCATAGGCCCGCACGATGTTTTCGGCGTTCTCGGCGCGCTGGCCCTGGCTGAGCGCAAGAAGCTCGGAACTGCGGGCAGCGTAGAGATAGACGCCAGCTGCCTGATCGATCGGCGCAATCGCCACGATGCGGTCGTTGTTCGAACTGACGACCAGCTGTTCTCCATCGTTCAGCCTTTCCAGCGCCTCCGGTGATATCCGCTTGTCTTCCGTCTTGCCTTCCGGATCGACGATGATCGGAGTGCGCTGACTACCGTCCTGCGCGACCTGGATGATGGCTGCGACGGAGAGATTGCGCTTGTAGACCTGACCCCCGAAAAACTGCTGGAAACGCTTGCTGGCCACCGGAAACTCGGCCAGCACGTCGCGCGTGTCGTTGGCCATGGCCGCTGACTCGTATCCCACTTCGCGCTGGGTCTGCTCGTAGTACCCGCGCGCCAGCTTGTTGGCGTTTTCCAGCAGTCCGCGCGACGAATCGGAGAACCAGAATTCGACGCCGGACTGGAACTGCCAGGACGCGAAAATGACGACCAGCAAGGTCGGCACCGCGGCGATCAGCGAGAAGATGAACACCAGACGAACGTGCATCTGCCCGGTGCCGCCGATGCTCTCCGCCGCGCGCCGCAGTGCGAGATGGCGGCCCAGCAGGACGAGGATCGCCATGGCCGGGACCAGCGTGCCCACCAGCAGCGTCGCAGTCAGGTTCGAGGGCAGCAGTTGGCCCTTGTCCCGTGAATTAAGGGCGATCCAGGTGATCGCCGTCATCGCCAGGAACAGGACGATCGAGACCACGGTGATGATCGCGAAGAAGTTCGCGCGGCGGGCTGCAACCTGCATCCGCCGCCACCAGCGCGGCCATGCGCGTTTGTGAACCAGTGTCTCGCTCATCGTTGCACCGTTACAACGCCAGTGTTGCTGCTTTGCAAGGGCAAATCCATCAAGGACGTATCATATGCGACGGGCGAATTCCTCGGGGTCGAGCGCCAGTTCGCTGAGACGCTTGCGCAAGGTGTTGCGATTTATCCCGAGTGCCTGCGCCGCGCGGAGCTGATTGCCGCCAGTCTCCCGAAGCACTTCGGCAAAAAGCGGTCGCTCGAATGCAGCAGCGGCGGCCTGATAGATCGTGCCGTTGGCAGGGCGTTCCAAGGCAAGCCAGCGCGTGATGGCCTGCGCGATATCCCCGCTCTCGTCGTCGCTCGCCACAGGGGCTTCCGCGACCAGCAGCGACTGGATGCTCTCGGGATCGATCGCATCCTCGCGCGCCAGCAAGGCCAGGCGATAGATGAAGTTCTTGAGTTCGCGAACATTGCCGCGCCAGGGCTGGCGGCTGAGCAGTTCCGCCGCCTCGGCGGTCAACTGGCGGCGCGGCAGGCCTTCGTTCGCGGCATGCTGGAGGAAGTGGCGGGCCAGCACCTCGATATCGTCGCGGCGGTCACGCAGCGGCGGCATGTGGATCGGCACCACGTTGAGGCGGTAATAGAGATCCTCGCGGAACCGCCCGGCGGCGATCTCGGGTTCGAGGTCCTTGTTGGTGGCCGCGACGATGCGCACGTCGAGCCGGATCTCGTCGCGCCCGCCGACGCGGCGCACGGTGCCGGACTGGAGCGCGCGCAGCAGCCGGGTCTGGGCCTGCATCGGCATGTCGCCGATCTCGTCGAGGAACAGGGTGCCGCCCGCCGCCTGCTCGAACTTGCCGACATGGCGGGCAACCGCGCCGGTGAAGGCGCCCTTCTCGTGGCCGAACAGCTCGCTTTCGATGAGTTCGGCAGGAATCGCGGCGGCGTTGACCGCAATGAACGGCCCGGAGCGGCGATGGCCGAGATTGTGCACCGCCTCGGCCACCAGTTCCTTGCCGGTCCCCGATTCGCCGAGGATCAGCACGGTCAGGTCGTTGCGCAGGACGCGCGTGATCATGCGGAACACGGTCTGCATCGCGGTGCTGCGTCCGACCAGCGGCAGTCCGTCGCCAAGCGGTTCCTCGCCCTCGACGGCAGCGCCCTGCCCGGCTCCCGCCGCCTGACGGACGGTGCGGGCGAGTTCGTCGATGTCGAAGGGCTTGGGAAAATATTCGAAGGCACCGGTATCGGTGGCGCGGACAGCCGTATCGAGCGTGTTCTGCGCCGAGAGGATCACGATCGGCAAGGTCGGATGCAGGTTCCGCACCCGGTCGATCGTCTCGATCCCGTCGCCGTCGGGCAGCATCACGTCGGTGACGAGCGCTTGATAGGGCCCATCCTCCAGCAACTGGTCGCGCTCGGCAATCGACTGGCAGTGGACAACGCCGAAACCTTCGGCCTCCAGAGCGGCGGTGATGACGATGGCGATCGAGAGGTCGTCCTCGACGAGCAGCACACTCACGCTGCCGGTCTCCTTCTGATGGGGCGGCTGCGCGTCTCGCGCGCCAGCGGCAGGTGGACGCGGAAGTGGGTAAAGCCGCCCTCCTCGTCGCGTTCGTGGGTGATACGTCCGTTCATGTCCCGCACCAGCTTGCGCACGAGCGGCAGGCCGAGGCCCTGCCCGGACTTCTTGGTGGTGACGAACGGCTCGAAGATGTGATCGCGCATCGCCGGATCGACGCCGGGGCCGTTGTCGGTGACGCGCAGTTCCACCGGCAGGCGCACCGGCTCGCCCGAATCGGTCGTGTGAAGCTGGAGGCCGCTGGCGAAGCGAGTGCGGATCGTCACCCGCGGCTTTTCCTCGCGAGCACAGGCTTCCGAGGCATTGGCGAGCAAGTTGATGATGACCTGCACCAGAGCATCGGGACTGCCAAGCACTGCGGGAAGCGAGGGGTCGAATTCCTCGACCAGCCTCACCCGCTCGGGCGCCGCGCCATTGGCGGCAGACATCACGTCGAGCGCCCGGCGCGCGGCCTCGTGGAGGTTGCAGGGTTCGACCGGCGGCGCGGTGCGGCGGCTGAGTGTCTGCATCTGGTCGATCAGTCCCGCGATCCGGTCGACTTCAAGCGTGATAAGATCGGTGAGCGCCCGGTCCTTGTCCTCGACCTTGCGGGCGAGAAGCTGGGCAGCGCCGCGAATGCCCGCCAACGGGTTCTTGATCTCGTGGGCCATGATTTCCGGCCCGCGCAGCACGGCATTGTCGGGACCGCCGGAATCGTCGCCCAATGCCTCGGTGGCGGTGTTGTCGTGGATCGTCAGGACCTGCCAGCCCGGCGTATCGGCAACCGGCGCGACGTTGATGTCGATCCGGCGTGCGCCCTTGCCCTTGAGCGCGACGACGACTTCGCGCGCGGAAACCGGCGTCTCGTAATCGTCGAGCCGCTCCAACAGCAACTGGTCGGAAAACGTCAGGATCTCCTGAAGCGACGTTCCCACCAGAAGCCGCAGCGACTGGCCGAAGAATTGCTCGGCCGCCGGGTTCAATGAGGCGATCCGCAGCCCCGGCTCAAGCAGCACGACGGCCTGCGGCAGGCTTGCGAGAAGCCGGGATGCTGCAGGCAAGGCCGTGTGCGGCGCGAGGCTCATGCAGCCTGACGGTCTGCCGATGCGTCGCCTTGGTCGCGATAGGGTGCATAGAACTCCGCGAGCAGGCGCAGCACTTCGTCGGGATCGTTGACGAAGTTGATGCGATTGCGGAACTCGGCCGAGCCCTTGATGCCCTTGATGTACCAGCCCAGATGCTTGCGCGCCATCTTCACGCCGGTGTCGCGGCCGTAGTGCGAAAGCATATCCTCGTAGTGCTGGCGGATGATCTCGTACTGCTGGCCGAAGCCCGGCTCCTCCATCAGCCCGTTGCCGCGCCACCACTGCATGACCTTCGCCAGCGCCCAAGGCCTGCCGTAGGAGCCGCGTCCGATCATCAGGCCGTCGGCGCCCGACTGCTCCAGCGCCGTCGCCGCATCCTCGATATCGAGGATGTCGCCGTTGACGATCACCGGGATCGAGACCGCTTCCTTCACGCCGCGCACGAAGGCCCAGTCGGCCGAGCCCTTGTACATCTGGTTGCGGGTGCGGCCGTGGACGGTAATCATCTGCGCGCCCAGATCCTCGGCGATGCGCGCGAGTTCGGGGGCGTTGAGGCTGTCATGGCACCAGCCCATCCGCATCTTCACGGTGACGGGCACTTTCACGGCCTTCACCGTCGCCTCGATCAGGCGGGTGGCGAGCGGCACGTCGCGCATCAGCGCGGAACCGGCATCGCCGTTGACCACCTTGCGGACCGGGCAACCCATGTTGATGTCGATGATCGCCGCGCCGCGATCCTCCACCAGCCTCGCGGCTTCGGCCATCTGCTCCGGCTCGCAGCCCACGAGCTGCATCGAGACCGGGTCCTCGATCTGGTCCCACATGGCCTTCTGCAGCGACACGCGCGTCTCGCGGATGGCCGCCGGGCTGGCGATCATCTCGGTGACGTTGAGGCCCGAGCCAAATCCGCGCACCATGCGGCGGAACGGCAAGTCCGATACGCCGGTCATCGGCGCGAGCACGACCGGGCAGTCGATCGTGACCGGGCCGACCTGGATCGGCTTCAAAGCCGGAGGAGTGGGCAGTGTGTTCATTGCGCGTGCCGTTAAATGCCTGGAAAACAGGATGTGCCTAAAAAACAGGCAGCGCATAGTGGATTGCCCTCGCCTCGGCAAGCGATTACCGGCAACGACAATGTCGCAAGACCTGTCAGAAACGCCCCGGCGTCCCCTCACGCATCCCTCCACAGCAGCCATCGTGGTGGCCGCGGGCAAGGGATTGCGCGCCGGACAGCCCCTTCCCAAGCAGTTCGCCCTCTGGCGCGGCAAGCCGGTGATCCGCCATTCGGTGGAAGCCCTCGCCCGCGCCGGAATCGCGCCGATCCTCGTGGTAATTCCGCAAGGCGCAGAGGATCTGGCCTACGCGGCCCTTTCCGGCATTGCCGGTGTCCGCTTCACCATCGGCGGCGCGACACGGCAGGAATCGGTTCGTCTCGGGCTGGAAGTGCTGGTCGGGAGCAAACCCGATCTTGTGCTGATCCACGATGCCGCGCGCCCCGTTCTCCCCTCGGCCGTGATCGACCGCTTGCTCGGTGCGCTGTCAGCACAGCCCGGCGCGATCCCCGTCCTGCCGGTCGCGGACAGCCTTGCCCATGCCGAGCGCGAGGATGACGCCGAAACGATGGGCGCCCCCGCCCGCCGTGAGGACTTGCGCCGGGTCCAGACCCCGCAGGCCTTCCGCTTCCCCGAAATCCTCGCTGCCCACCGCGCCTGGGACGGCCCGACCACCGCCGGAGACGACGCCCAGGTGGCGCAGGCCTCGGGCCTGCGGATTGCCCTCGTCGAAGGAGACGAAGCCTTGCACAAGCTGACTTACGCCTCCGATTTCGCAGTCGGCGCCCCGCCGATCCGGGTCGGCACCGGCTACGATGTCCACCGGCTTGAGGAGGGCGAGGAACTCTGGCTTTGCGGCGTGCATATCGCGCATACCCACGGCCTGTCCGGCCACAGCGATGCCGACGTCGCCATCCACGCCCTCGTCGATGCCTTGCTCGGCGCGGTCGGCCGGGGCGATATCGGCCAGCATTTCCCTCCCAGCGATCCGCAATGGAAGGGCGCCGCCTCCGACCGCTTTCTCGCCCATGCCGGAAAACTGGTGGCCGAAGCCGGTTACGCGCTGGGCAATGCCGACGTGACAATCATCTGCGAGGCGCCCAAGATCGGCCCCCACCGTGAGGCCATGCGCGCGCGTCTGGCGGAAATTCTCGCGGTGGACCCGTCGCTCATCAGCGTGAAAGCAACCACCACCGAGAAGCTGGGTTTCACCGGCAGGTCGGAAGGAATCGCCTGCCAGGCCGCCGTCAGCCTGATACGGATCTAAGGACATGACCATGCTCGCTTTCCGCAAGACTTTCACGCTCGTTCTGGCTTCCGCTCTGGTTGTCGTGCCTGGCATTGCCAGCGCCCAGCAGTCCTGCCTGACCAAGGCCGAGGCCCACTCGCTGTTCGGCTATGCCCTGCCGCAAGTGATTTCCGGCACCAGCAAGCGCTGCGCGCAGGTCCTGCCGAGCGATTCCTTCCTGCGCAGCCACGGCGCCGAACTGGTCACGCGCTATTCCGCGCAGAAGGCCCGCTACTGGCCCGAGGCCAAGGCCGCCTTCCTCAAGCTGGGTCAGAGCAAGGACGCCCAGGTCGGCCAGTTTGCACGCAATCTGCCCGACGAATCGCTGCAACCACTCGTCGATATCACCGTGGAGGGCCTTGTTTCCCAGGAACTTCCGTTGAAATCCTGCGACAAGGTCGACCTTGCGCTCGACCTGCTTTCGCCGCTGCCGCCCGAGAACACCGCCAGCCTGATCGCACTACTGATCGAAGCCACCTCCAAAGCCGACGATGTGGCGCCCGGAAAGACGAAGCTCGGCGGCTTCTCGCTCTGCAAGGACTGACATGGCCGACATCCTCTTCCCGCAGGACCTTTACGACCTCGCCGCGCGCGTGATTGCCGAGAACAAGGCGATCGGCCGCAAGGTCGCGCTGGCCGAGAGCTGCACCGGCGGCCTCGTCTGCGCCGCGCTGACCGAAGTGGCGGGCTCTTCCGCCGTGCTCGATCGCGGTTTCGTGACCTATTCGAACGAATCGAAAAAGGAACTGCTGGGCGTTCCATCTGACATCATCGACACGCTGGGCGCGGTCTCACCCGCGACCGCCTGGGCCATGGCGCAAGGCGCGATCGCGCATAGCCATGCCGATGTGGCCGTGGCGATCAGCGGGATCGCCGGTCCGGACGGCGGCAGCGATCTCAAGCCGGTCGGCACCGTGGTCTTCGCCCGCGCCCATCGCGGCGAGGAGGAAGTCCATGCCGAACAGAAGCTGATCGAAGGCGCCAACCGAGCGGAAATCCGCCATCATGCGGCGGTCGTCGCGCTGGAGCTGCTGCTGCCGGGAACGGAATTGCCAGCTTACGCGAACTGAGCGAAAGCGGTCGTCCCGGACCTGATCCGGGACGACGATCCTCGATCAGACCGGCTCGCCGTAAAGCTCGTGTGCGCGGGTCTCGAAGGCTGCAACCATCTTGCGGAAGGCCTTGTCGAAATACTGCCCGGCCAGCTTCTCGAACAGGGCATTGCGGAAGCTGAAGCGCACGTCGAATTCGATATCGCAGCTATGCGCGTCCACCGGATGGAAGGTCCAATGGTTGTGCAGATCCTTCATCGGACCATCGACGTAGTGAACCTTGATCTCGCGCGGACGAACCTTCTCGACGCGGGACGTAAACTTCTCGCGCAGGGCCTTGAAGCCGACCAGCATGTCCGCAACCATTTCGGTCCCGGTGTCCGACTTCACGCGGGTGGCGACCACCCATGGAAGAAATTCCTGATAGCGGCCCACATCCGCGACAAGGTCGAACATCTGCTCGGCGCTGTAAGGCAGCCGCTGGGTCTCGTGAATTCCGGGCATGCGTCAGGCTTTCGGCGCAGCCTTGGCCAGCTTCGCCTCACGCGCGGCGCGCATTTCGGCGAAGTCCTTGCCCGCATGATAGCTTGAGCGCGTGAGCGGCGACGATGCGACCTGAAGGAAACCCTTCGCACGGGCGATGGCACCATAGGCGTCGAAAGCCTTGGGCGTGACGAATTCCTTGACCTCGGCGTGCTTGGGGGTCGGGCGCAGGTACTGACCCATGGTCAGGAAGTCGATGTCCGCACAGCGCATGTCGTCCATGACCTGGTGCACTTCGAGGCGCTCTTCGCCAAGGCCGAGCATGACGCCCGACTTGGTGAAGATCAGCGGATTATGCGCCTTGACCTCTTCCAGCAGGCGCAGCGAGGCATAGTAGCGCGCGCCGGGGCGGATGGTCGGATAGAGCCGGGGAACCGTCTCCAGGTTGTGGTTGTAAACGTCCGGTCCCGCCTCGACGATCGCCTCGACGGCGCGGCGCATCTTGCCGCGGAAGTCGGGCGTGAGAATCTCGATCGTAGTGTTCGGCGTCGCGGCGCGCAGGGCCTGGATCACCTTCACGAACTGGTTCGCACCACCGTCCGGCAGATCGTCGCGGTCGACCGAGGTGATGACGATATGTTCGAGGCCGGTCTTGAGCGCCAGTTCGGCGACATGTTCCGGCTCGGAAGGATCGACACGGCCGGGCATGCCGGTCTTCACGTTGCAGAAGGCGCAGGCGCGGGTGCAGGTGTCGCCGAGAATCATCACCGTGGCGTGCTTCTTGGTCCAGCACTCGCCGATGTTCGGGCAGGCCGCTTCCTCGCAGACCGTATTGAGCTTGAGATCCCGCATCAACTGGCGCGTTTCGCCGTAACCCTTGCTGGTCGGCGCCTTCACGCGGATCCAGTCGGGCTTGCGCTGACGTTCGGGCTTCTGCTCTGGGCTCGGCACGGAGGAAAGATCGTTCATGGCGTCCAGATAGTCGCAAGCTTGCCCGCTTGCCAGTGCGAATATCCGCTCTATGGGTTGCGTGCGTTTCAACGGAGGCAAACCATGACCGAATCCCGCGCCCCGCAACCCGAACAACGCGTCCTCGATACCCTTCTCGACGGATATCGCCGCTTTCGCAGCAGTGGCTGGAGTCCCCATCGCGAGCGCTGGCAGCGCCTCAGTGAAGGCCAGCAGCCGGAAGTGATGATCGTCGCCTGCTCGGACAGCCGCGTCGATCCCGCGCAGATCTTCGATGTCGATCCCGGCGAGATTTTCGTGGTCCGCAACGTCGCCGCGCTCGTCCCGCCCTTCGAGACCACCCCCGGCCACCACGGCGTCTCGGCCGCGCTCGAGTTCGCGGTGCAGGTGCTCAAGGTGAAGGAAATCGTGGTCATGGGCCACGGCATGTGCGGCGGCTGCAAGGCCGCGCTAACCCAGGAGCTGCGCGGCACCGAGCCCGGCCAAGGCGGCTTCATCGCCGACTGGATCTCGATGCTGGACGAAGCCCGCGGCCCGGTCGCGGCGGAATTCGGCATCACCGGCCGCCCCGCCGAGCGCCAGATGGAACAGGCGGCGGTACGCGTCAGCCTAGACAACCTGATGACCTTCCCTTGCGTCCGCAGCAAGGTCAAGAACGGCGAACTCAGGCTGCGCGGCGCCTTCTTCGCGATTTCCGACGGCCAGCTTCATCTCATGAATGAGACAAGCGGCGAATTCGCGCCGGTGAGCTGAACCCGGACCTCAAGGGCAAACGAAAAGGGCGACGGGATAATCCCGCCGCCCATTCTTTCATTCGCCGGGAAACCGCCTCAGGAAGTCGGCGTACCCTTGGTCGCCGCATAGGCCGCCCAGAGCTTGGCGACCGGCGCACGGGTGCCGGTGACCTTGGCCAGCGTCGCCTGCGCATCGGCTGCCTTACCCTGCATGGCCTGGGCCATGCCGAGGCGCAGGTTTGCCTTGTTGGCATCGACACCCGGCTTGCCGAGCGCGACCTTGTAGAGTGCTTCCGCCTGCGGATACTGCTCGTAGCTGAGGAACACGTCGGCCGAACCGGTGACGGAAGCGGCGGTCGCGGCGGGCTTCATCGCGTCACGCTCGGTAGCCGGCAGCGACGCCTTGTCCGCGGCAACGCGTCCCGCACTATTGGTGCGATCCTGACCGACTTCGGCCTGAGTCAGCAGGCCCTTGGAGAGACCCTGGTCGATGACCTTGACGGCCTCGCCCGGAAACGCGCGGGGATCGACGTTCTGGAGATATTCGAAGTAGTCGCCCTTGGTCTTCATCGCCCCGGTCGCGAACATCAGGCGCATCAGGTCGAGGTTTTCCGCGTTCTGAAGCGAGGCCAGCTGGCGCACGATGGAAGTCGAGATGTTCCACGAATCCGGGCTCGGATAATACTGCGCGAGCATCGCCGCATATTCGGCAGAGGGTGCGAGCTGCTTGGCGTCGTAGGATGCCTGAAGAGCGCTGCGGATCGAGGTCTCGCTCGGCTTGGTGCCGTTGGCCTTCGCCGCCTCAAGCTCCTTCTGGACCATGGCAAGCGCTGCCTGCGGATTGTTCGAGCGCTTGTAGGAATCGGCCAGCAGCGGCTGGATCATGTTCTGCTGATCGCGATAGCCGCCGTCGAAAGACTGCTGGAGGTAACGCGCTGCGACGTCGTACTGGCCGCTCTGGTAAGCGGTGACGCCGGCGAGATACTGGACCTGACCGAGCGATTCCGGGGTGGTCTGGCCGCTGTCGAGCATCATGACGAGGCCCTTGTGCTGCATCGCCGTGTCGTTCATCAGCACGCCGACGTTGCGGGTCATCTCACCCTGCTTCAACTTGTCGAAAGGCTGGGTAGCCTGCGCCTCGGCGGTCTGGAGCTGGGCCAGAACGCCGCCCATGGCTGCATCGACTTCCGCCTTGGCAGCCGCCTTCTCGGCATCGGTCTTTGCAGCCTGGGCCTTCTGCGAAGCGGCCTGGACAGCCGCATTCGCCTTGGAATCGGCGATAGCCTTGTCGACCGGCGCGGCCACCGCCGCATATTCCTTCGAGAATGTCGCCTTTGCGGGCGCCTTTTCCTTGGCGACCGCCATTGTCGGCACTACGGCTGCTGCCATTCCGCCAGTCATGGCAACGGCCAGGGCAATACGGGAAATCAGGAACTTGCGAGCCATTCCGGCCAACTCCTCATCAAGACATGGGAAGAACCGCCCGAAAGCGTGGACCTCCTGAAACTGGTGTTGCCGGTGTGGCGGCGATTTGGCCGCTTGGCAACCTAGAGGCGCAATTAGGATCACGCCACTTAACGCTGATTGAATGCAATTCGCCGCAGCCTGAAGGGTTCCCGAGCCCGCCATATCGGCAGATGCACTCTCTTCGGCCCATAAGTGTGGAAAAAAGCACGGAGGCTCGTCCGCCCCCTCCTGTTCAGGTGGCTTTCCCCCCGCGCATGTCCTAGGGCGATCCATCACCCTTTGTCCCGCAGCAACGAACGATCCAGCGCGTGAGCGACGACACCGACATCAACGGTCCCGAACACATCGGTCCCGAAGGCGAATACACCCGCATCGACATCGTCGATGAGATGAAGACGAGCTATCTCGATTACGCGATGAGCGTGATCGTGAGCCGCGCCCTGCCCGACGTGCGCGACGGCCTCAAGCCGGTCCACCGCCGCATTCTCTATGCCTGCCAGGAAGCGGGCTACGTCGCCGGTCGTCCATACCGCAAATCGAGCCGCATCGTCGGTGACGTCATGGGTAAGTATCACCCCCATGGCGACAGCGCGATCTACGACGCGCTGGCCCGCCTGACGCAGCCGTGGTCCATGCGACTGCCCCTGATCGACGGTCAGGGCAACTTCGGTTCGATGGACCCCGATCCGCCGGCCGCCATGCGTTACACGGAAGCCCGTCTCGACAAGGTCGCGAACGAGCTTCTCGCCGATATCGACAAGAACACCGTCGATTTCGCCGACAACTACGACGGCTCCGAAAGCGAGCCGACCGTGCTTCCCGCGCGCTTCCCGAACCTGCTGGTCAACGGCGCGGGCGGCATCGCGGTCGGCATGGCCACGAACATTCCGCCGCATAACCTCGGCGAAGTGATCGACGGCTGCCTGGCCATGATCGACAATCCGGCCACGACGATCGAGGACCTGATCCAGATCATTCCGGGGCCCGACTTCCCGACCGGCCCGCTGATTCTCGGCCAGGGCGGCGCCCGCAATGCCTATATGACGGGCCGCGGCTCGATCATCATGCGCTGCCGCCACGAGATCGAGGAAGGCCGCGGCGATCGCCGCTCGATCGTGCTCACCTCGATTCCCTATCAGGTCGGCAAGTCGAACCTCGTCGAGAAGATCGCCGAAGCCGCCAAGGAAAAGCGGATCGAGGGCATCTCGGACATCCGCGACGAATCGAACCGCGAAGGCGTTCGCGTCGTCGTCGATCTCAAGCGCGATGCCACGCCCGAAGTCGTGCTCAACCAGATCTGGCGCAACACCCCGGCGCAGTCGAACTTTGCCGCCAACATGCTGGCGATCAAGGGCGGCCGCCCCGAAGTGATGAACCTGCGGGACTTCCTCCAGGCCTTCATCCAGTTCCGCGAAGAGGTCATCACCCGCCGCACCAAGTTCGAGTTGAACAAGGCGCGCGACCGGGCACACATCTTGCTGGGCCTCGTGGTCGCGGTCTCGAACCTCGACGAAGTCGTGGTCATGATCCGCAGCGCTCCGAACCCGGCAACGGCCCGCCAACGCCTGATGGCCAAGGAATGGCCGATCGGCGACATCGCGCCCTATATCCGCCTCGTCGAGGCGATCGAGCCCAGCGCCGAGCAGGACGGCGGCACCTATCGCCTGTCCGAGATCCAGGTGAAGGCCATCCTCGATCTCCGTCTGCACCGCCTGACGGCGCTCGGCCGCGACGAGATCGGCGATGAGCTCAAGGAACTGGCCGCCGCGATCGAGGAATACCTCTCGATCCTCGCCGACCGTGTGAAGCTCTACGGCGTCATGCGCGAGGAACTGGTGGCGGTGCGCGAACTCTACGCCACCCCGCGCGTCTCGCAGCTGACCGGCGCCGCCGACGGCATCGAAGACGAAGACCTCATCGAGCGTGAGGAAATGGTCGTCACCGTCACCATGGACGGTTACATCAAGCGCACCCCGCTCTCGACCTTCCGCGCCCAGGCGCGCGGCGGCAAGGGCCGTGCGGGCATGGCGACGAAGGACGAGGACGTCGTCACCACGATGTTCGTGACCTCGACGCACAATCCGGTGCTGTTCTTCTCCACCGCGGGCAAGGTCTATCGCCTCAAGGTCTACAAGCTGCCCGAAGGCGGCCCGACCACGCGCGGCCGCCCGATCGTCAACCTCCTGCCCTCGCTGGACAAGGACGAGACGATCCAGACCGTCCTGCCGCTGCCCGAGGACGAGAAGGAATGGAGCAAGCTCTCGGTCGTCTTCGCGACGGCCAAGGGCAACGTCCGCCGCAACGCCATGGACGCCTTCGCGAACATCCCCTCGAACGGCAAGTTCGCGATGAAGTTCGACGAGGACAGCACGGATCGCCTGATCGGCGTCGCCCTGCTCGACCAGTCGGACGACGTGCTGCTGGCAAGCCGCCAGGGCAAGGCCATCCGCTTCGCGGGCGACCTCGTCCGCGAATTCGCGAGCCGCACCTCGACCGGCGTCAAGGCCATGACGCTCAAGGACGACGACGAGGTGATCTCGCTCTCGATCCTCCACCGCGTCGGCGTGCAGGACCAGGACGAGCGTGAGGCCTACCTCCGCTTCGCCCCGTGGAAGGGCGAACGCGACGGCGAGAGCACGCTCGATCCCGAGCGTCTGGCCTATCTCGTCGAGAAGGAGCAGTTCATCCTCACGGTCTGCGCCAACGGTTACGGCAAGCTGTCCTCGGCCTACGAGTACCGCCGCACCGGCCGTGGCGGCCAGGGCATCACCAATATCGACAATATCGGCCGTAACGGCCCGGTCGTCGCGAGCTTCCCGGCCACCCGCGCCGACCAGCTGATGCTCGTGACAGATCAGGCAAAACTGATCCGCCTGCCGCTCGAATCGCTGCGCGTGATCGGTCGCGGTTCGGCGGGCGTGCGACTGTTCAACGTGTCGAACAACGAACACGTCGTCAGCGCCGTGCGTCTCGACGAACCGGCCGAGGAAGACGTGATCGAAACGACTGCCGAGGGCGAGGCCATCGCCACCGATCAGGCCCCGGAGGCAGGCTCGCCGGAAGGCGAAGCGCCGGACACCGAAGCGTGACCGATACCGTCGCCTACAAGATCCTGACCGGAGAGCAGCTGCAAACGCTGCTCTCCGACGGGGTGTTCACCGGCGCGCCGATCGACCTGACCGACGGCTACATCCACATGTCGACCGCCGCGCAGGCGCAGGAGACGCTGGACAAGCACTTCGCCGGACAGACCGGTCTCGGCATCGCCGCCGTCGATCTCACCGCGCTGGGCGACAGCGTGAAGTGGGAAGTCTCGCGCGGCGGCGCGCTTTTCCCGCATATCTACGCCGATCTGCCGCTCTCCGCCGTGATCGCCCATGGCCCGATCGAACGCGATGAAGGCGGAAAGCTGGTCCTCCCCGGGGCCTGAAATCCCGCGCACCCTTCCCTGACGGCGCGCAAAGGTCTAGGCGCTGGCGCCATGACTCAAGACGTCCATATCATCGGCGGCGGCCTCGCCGGTAGCGAAGCGGCCTGGCAGCTCGGGCGGCGCGGTTTCCGCGTGCGCCTTTCGGAAATGCGCGGAACCGGCGAGCGTAGCCCGGCCCACCAGGGCGACGGGCTGGCCGAACTGGTCTGCTCCAACTCCTTCCGTTCCGACGACCATGAAAAGAACGCCGTCGGCCTGCTTCATGAGGAAATGCGCCGCTGCGATTCGCTGATCATGTCGGCGGCGGCCAAGGCGCAGGTCCCAGCAGGCTCGGCGCTCGCCGTCGACCGCGACGTGTTCTCCGCCGAAGTCGAGGCCCGCCTTTCCGCGCTCCCCAATGTCGAGATCGTCCGCGAGCGCATCGACACCCTGCCCGAGACCGGCACCACCATCATCGCAACCGGCCCGCTGACGGCGGAATCGCTGGCGGGCAGCATCGGTAGCGCCACCGGCGCCGACAGCCTCGCCTTCTTCGACGCCATCGCCCCCATCGTCTACCGCGAGAGCATCGACATGGACGTGTGCTGGATGGCCTCGCGCTGGGACAAGGGCGAGACCAAGGACTATATCAACTGCCCGATGGACAAGGAGCAGTACCTCGCTTTCCATCAGGCTCTCCTCGACGGCGAGAAGACCGCCTTCAAGGACTGGGAAGAGAACACCCCCTATTTCGACGGCTGCATGCCGATCGAAGTCATGGCCGAGCGCGGCGTCGAAACCCTGCGCTTCGGTCCGATGAAGCCGGTCGGGCTCGACAATCCGCACTCGGCGACCGAGGAACACCCCAAAGGCCGCTGGGCCTATGCGGTCGTGCAGCTTAGACAGGACAACAAGCTCGGCACGATCTGGAACATGGTCGGCTTCCAGACCAAGCTCAAGCATGCCGAGCAGGTGCGCCTGTTCCGCACGATCCCCGGCCTCGAAAATGCCGAGTTCGCACGGCTCGGCGGCCTCCATCGCAATACCTTCATCAATTCGCCGGTCTTGCTGGACCGCCAGCTGCGCCTCAAGACCGCGCCCCACGTCCGCTTCGCCGGGCAGATCACCGGCTGCGAGGGCTATGTCGAAAGCGCGGCGGTCGGCATGATGGCGGGCCTGATGACGGCCACCCAGCTTGCGGGCCACGACTGGCAGGCCCCGCCGCGCACCACCGCGCTGGGCGCCCTGCTCTCGCACATCACCGGCGACGCCGAGGCGGAAAGCTATCAGCCGATGAACGTCAACTTCGGCCTCTTCCCGCCGCTCCACGACGTGAAGAAGAAGCAGCGCAAGGAAGCCTACACCGAGCGCGCCAAGCAGGAAATCGTACCCTGGCTCGAAAGCCTGACGCCCGCGGCATGATAGTCTGACATCAGCAACTGCACTTCGGCCGGGGCTTCGCCTTGGCCGGAGGCGGTGCGGTCTTGCGGAATTCCTCGGGCGAGAGCCACTGGTCGTGGTTCGTATCGGCGTTGTCGAACTTCGTGACGGTCGCCACTGCCCATTCCTCGAAAGTCAGCAGATTGTTGCCGTCCTTGTCGAGCTTGCGAAAGGCATCGACGCGGGTGGATAACATCTCGTTGCGCGTGATCCGCCCGTCGCGATTCCGATCGTAGCGGTCGAAACGGCGCTGTTCGCGCGTCTGCTCGGTTGCCTCGGGCAATTCCGGACCTTCGAAATCGCCTAGATCCGCGCTCGGCATCTCCTGTGGGTCGGGTGCGGCAGCGACGGCCTGCGGTAAAGGCGCTGCCTTTTCCACTTCCGCCCGTCCTTGCCACCAGAACAGCCCGACGGTCAGCATCACAAATGCCGTAACCCCGCCGAGAATGAAGCGCTGCATCGCCAATCTCCCTGAATTCGCGCGGCTTATCCCCTCGGGCAGGCGCAACAGGGAAATTACATGTCTGTTATCGAGGCTAACTCAGCCCCCGAGCAGGCCGATGCGCATGGCCTTGAGCACCGTCCGCGCCGAGCCCTGCCCGCCGCTGGCCAGATTGTCGCGAGCAAGCCCTTCCAGAACCGCCAGCGGTCGCAGCGTCCGCGAGACACGCGGCGCGTGTCCTCGCTCGGCCTGTGCGAGCCGCTTTACGACAACGCTTTCACCGGGATGATTGAGCTTCGTGGCGAGGTCCGCCAGTGCCCAGCGGCGACCGAGCGCACGCGCCGCATCGGCCTCGTTCCGGCGATCCAGCGCTTCGGCGAGGCCGGCGAAAGCAGCGGCACGGCCATCGACCATCTCTTCCAGAGATTCCGGCGCCAGCGGCGCTTCCCCAGTCAGCGCTTCCCAGCCATCGACCAGCGCGACCAGAGCGCAATGGCCGCCGTTCCAGCTTCGCAATGCCGCCAGGAGCGGCTCACCTTCCGGCCATTCCGCAGCCTCGCGACCCAGCGTCTCACGCCACCAAGCCAGACGGATCTGCGCCATCATCGGCTCGCGCGAGTGGCGGAGCAGCCCGGCAAGGCGCTGGTCCAAGGCCAGCAAGGCCAGCGTCGGCAGTTTCGCACGCGAAGGCGCATAGGCCAGCGCAAGCTGCATGGTCTGCGGCAGCGCGGGCAGCAACAGGTCTTCGGGACGACTTATGGGGGCGGTTGGCTCGGACACGAGGTCTCTCTAGCCCGCGCGGTCCCTTGCGCAAGTGCGTAACGCAAAACGGCGGCGAAGCTTTCGCTCCGCCGCCGTCTTATTTGTCAGCGCTGACGCCAGATCAGCGCCGGCACATTAACGATAGCAGACCTTGCGGACCGCTTCGACGATGCGCGGCGTATCGATCAGCGCGAGCTTTTCGAGGTTCGCCGCGTAAGGCAGCGGCACGTCCTCGTTGCAGACGCGGACGACCGGAGCATCGAGGTTGTCGAAACCGTCTTCCATGCAGATCGCGATGATCTCGGAAGCGATCGAGCAGACCGGGAAACCTTCCTCAGCCACGACCATGCGGTTGGTCTTGGCGAGGCTGGCCAGCACCGTTTCCTTGTCAAGCGGACGCAGCGTGCGCAGGTCGATGACTTCGGCATCGATGCCTTCACCAGCGAGCTGCTCGGCGGCTTCGAGCGCGAGGCCGACGCCGATCGAGTAGGACACGATGGTCACGTCCTTGCCTTCCCGCATGATGCGCGCCTTGCCGATCGGCAGGACGTGATCGTCGAGTTCGGGCAGTTCGAACGAGCGGCCGTAGACCAGTTCGTTTTCGAGGAACACCACCGGATCGTCGCTGCGGATCGCGGCCTTGAGCAGGCCCTTGGCGTCCGAAGCGTCATAGGGCGCGATCACGACCAAGCCGGGTACGTTGGCGTACCACGGACCGTAGTTCTGCGAGTGCTGCGCGCCGACGCGGGCCGCAGCGCCGTTCGGGCCGCGGAACACGATCGGGCAGCGCATCTGGCCGCCCGACATGTAGTTGGTCTTGGCGGCCGAGTTGATGATGTGGTCGATCGCCTGCATGGCGAAGTTGAACGTCATGAACTCGATCACCGGACGCAGGCCGCCCATGGCGGCGCCGGTGCCGATACCGGCAAAGCCGTATTCGGTGATCGGCGTGTCGATCACGCGCTGCGCACCAAACTCTTCCAGCAGGCCCTGGGTCACCTTGTAGGCGCCCTGATACTCGGCCACTTCCTCGCCCATCACGAAGACGCGGTCGTCGCGGCGCATTTCCTCGGCCATGGCGTCGCGCAGCGCTTCGCGGACGGTCGAGGTCTTCATGTTGGTGCCGTAGGGAACTTCGGGGTCCTTCTTGGCCACCGGAGCAGGCGCTTCGGGACGAGCGGCAGCCGGAGCGGCATCGGCGGCGGGAACAGCCTCTGCCTTCGGCGCCGAAGCCGAGACCGCCGAAGCGTCCTCACCTTCACCGGCGAGCACGGCGATGACCGTGCCGACCTTCACGCCCTCGGTGCCTTCGGCCACGAGGATCTTGCCGACAGTGCCTTCGTCGACGGCTTCGAATTCCATCGTCGCCTTGTCGGTCTCGATTTCGGCCAGGATATCGCCGGACGAGACTTCGTCACCTTCCTTCACCAGCCAGCGGGCGAGCTTGCCCTCTTCCATCGTCGGAGAGAGCGCCGGCATCTTCAGTTCGATCGCCATCAGTAGCGCTCCACCAGGACGTCAGTATAGAGTTCAGAGGGTTCCGGCTCGGGCGAGTTTTCCGCAAAGTCGGCCGATTCGGCGACTTGCGCGCGAACGCGCTTGTCGATTTCCTTCAGCGCGGCTTCGTCGACGCCGAGAGCGGCGAGGTCCTGCTTCACATGCTCGATCGGATCGCGCTTCTCGCGCACATCCTGCACTTCCTCGCGGCTGCGATACTTCGCAGGGTCGGACATCGAGTGGCCGCGATAGCGGTAGGTGTTCAGTTCCATGAGAACCGGACCGTTGCCTGCGCGAACATATTCCAGCGCCACTTCGGCAGCCTTGCGGACTTCGAGCACGTCCATGCCGTCCACCTGCATGCCGGGGATCCGGAACGCGGTGCCGCGGCGGTAGAAGTGCGTCTCGGCCGAACCCCGCTTCACGGCGGTGCCCATGGCGTAGCCGTTGTTCTCGATCACGAAGATGATCGGGAGCTTCCAGAGAGCCGCCATGTTGAAGCTCTCGTAGACCTGGCCCTGGTTGGCCGCGCCGTCGCCGAAGTAGGCCATCGCGACGCCGCCGTCTTCGCGGTACTTGTGCGCGAAGGCGAGACCGGCGCCGAGCGAGACCTGCGCGCCGACGATGCCGTGTCCGCCGTAGAACTTATGCTCCACGCTGAACATGTGCATCGAGCCGCCCTTGCCGCGCGAGATACCCGCCTCGCGGCCGGTCAGTTCGGCCATGATCACCTTCGGATCGATACCGTAGGCAAGCATGTGGCCGTGGTCGCGATAGCCGGTGATGACCGAGTCGCGGTTGGAATCGAGCGCGGACTGAAGGCCCACGGCAACGGCTTCCTGACCGATGTAGAGGTGGCAGAAACCGCCGATCAGGCCCAGGCCGTAAAGCTGGCCCGCGCGTTCCTCGAAGCGGCGAATGAGAACCATCTGCTCATAGAGGTTGAGAAGCTCTTCCTTGTTCGGCGTGTAGCGCCGATCGGCCGCGAGGGCCTCCTGGAGGCTGTGCAGCGCGAAGTCTTCGTCCTGTGCCGGTGTTACGGCTGGCTCGGCGCCGGACCCGGCGTCAATCTTTGCTTTGGGCAACGGGGCTCCCCATCGTTGGTGCGATTGATTTCGGGCTGCTTATAGGACGCCCAGCGGAAATCGAAAGCGCGATGAAGGAAATTTGCCGTAAGAGGCACAAAAATTATGGCAACCCGCAACGCAATGGCCACAATTCATCGAAATCGGAGGTCGTCCCGGGTGAATCGGCGGGCTACTAATGCGGCCTGAACCACGCTCACTTATCGAGCATCATCACCATTTCGTCGGGCCGCACGACGTTGAGATTGCTGCGCAGCAATTCACCGGCCAGATCGGGGTCGACGTGATTCTGGTCGAGCAGGCCCACGCGGTTCTTCAGGTGGTCCCGGGTAACCCGAAGTTGGGCCAGCTTGGTGCGGCGCTCTTCCAGCATGTGCTGGTTCTCGGTCCAGGCGATCAACCCGCTCGGCCCGGCAATCACGAAGGCACCCATCAGCAGGAGCAGCGCAAGCGCGATGCCCTGGACCAGGCGTTCCTTGGCAAGGCTGGCGTCCTGACGCATGACGGGAGAGTTAGACCTCATGAAAATCGATAGAATCACAAGTGATTCCGCGTTGCAAGTGGAATCGATAACCGATTCGTCCAGCTGGGGAACAGGCCGTAACGGAACCTGTCATCGCAATCCGACGCATATTGATGTTGATAACTCGGTGATAGCGTTCCGGCGCGTCCACGGGTGCACATAGTGCATTATAACGAGCGGCCCGGAAGATGTTTCCAACCTCGAGAAAAATCCTCTAGGCGCTCCCGATGCTGACGATCCGTGACATTACCGTTCGCCTTGGCGGGCGCACCATCCTCGACCAGGCCGCCGCCACCATTCCCAAGGACGGCAAGGTCGGCCTCATCGGCCGCAACGGCGCGGGCAAGTCCACGCTGGTAAAGGCGATCATCGGCGAACTGGAGCCTGACGATGGCTCGGTAGAGATGCCGCGCCGCGCCCGTCTGGGCTATATCGCGCAGGAAGCTCCTGCGGGACACAAGACCGCGCTTCAGGCGGTGCTCGATGCCGATGCCGAGCGGATGTCGCTGCTTGCCGAGGCCGAGACCTGCACTGATCCGAACCGCCTGGGCGACCTGCACGACCGACTGATCGCCATCGATGCCTATACCGGCGAAGCCCGTGCCGCGCGCATTCTCGTCGGCCTCGGCTTCGACGAGGCGATGCAGGGTAGCCCGCTCGACAGCTTTTCCGGTGGCTGGAAGATGCGCGTGGCGCTCGCCGGCCTGCTGTTCTCGCAGCCCGACGTGCTGCTGCTCGACGAACCGTCGAACCACCTCGACCTCGAAGCCACGCTCTGGCTTGAGAACTTCCTCCAGACCTATCCCAAGACGCTGATCGTCATCAGCCACGAACGCGACCTGCTCAACAATGTCGTCGATCACATCCTGCACCTCCAGCAGGGCAAGCTGACGCTCTACCCCGGCACTTACGACAGCTTCGAGCGCATCCGCGCCGAACGTGCCGCGCAGGCTGCCGCCGCGCGCGCGAATCAGGATGCGCAGCGCAAGAAGCTGGCCGACTATGTTGCCCGCAATTCCGCCCGCGCCTCGACGGCGAAGCAGGCTCAGTCCCGCGCCAAGATGCTCGCGCGGATGCAACCGATCGCAGCCATGGCCGAGGATTCGTCGCTCAGCTTCGATTTCCCGAGCCCCGACGAGCTGCGCCCGCCGCTGGTCACGCTCGACCTCGCCTCCGTCGGCTACGAGGCGGACAAGCCGATCCTGCGCCGCCTCAACTTGCGCATCGATCCCGAGGACCGGATCGCCCTGCTGGGCCGCAACGGCAACGGCAAGACCACGCTGGCGCGCCTGCTTGCCCGCCAGCTTGAACCGATGGAAGGCTCGCTCACCTTCTCGCCCAAGATCCGCATCGGCTACTTCACCCAGTATCAGGTCGAGGAACTGCCCGCCGATTCGACCCCGCTCGAACTGATGACCCGCGCCATGGCCGACAAGCCGCCGGTCGCGGTGCGCGGACAGCTTGGCCGCTTCGGCTTCTCCGGCCCGCGCGCGACTGCCGGGATCGGCACGCTTTCCGGCGGCGAGCGGGCGCGTCTCGCCCTTGCGCTGGTGACCCGCGACGCGCCGCACATGCTGATCCTCGACGAACCGACGAACCACCTCGACGTCGACGCGCGCGAGGCGCTGGTCCAGGCCTTGAACGACTTTGCAGGGGCGGTGATCCTCGTCAGCCACGACCGCCACATGGTCGAACTGGCGGCGGATCGCCTGGTCCTGGTCGATCAGGGCACGGCGGAGAACTACGACGGCTCGATGGAGGACTACATCGACTTCGTGCTCGGCCGGAACCAGCCCAAGGCCGACGGCAAGACCCAGGCCGATGCCAAGCCCGCGCGCAAGAACGGCGCCGTCGCGCGCGAGGAACTCAAGGCCCTGCGCAAGAAGGTCTCCGAGACCGAGACGCGGATGAAGCGCATCCAGCAGCAGATCGAGGCGCTCGACGCCGCGCTGGCCGATCCCTCCTCGGTCAAGGGCGATCTCGCCAAGCTGGGTATCGGCGAAATCGGCAAGCGCCGCACGCAGGCCGCCGAGGAACTGGAAGCGGCCGAACTGGGATGGTTCGCGGCGAGCGAGGCCATGGACGAATATATGGGCGGCGGCGCGTGAGCGTCGCTTTCCGACGCGACGGCGACGAGGAACATCTCGAGCCCAAGTTCGAAGTGCCGATCCCGCCAGGCCCGAATCTCGTCACCGCCGCAGGCCGCGCCCTGATCGACACGCGCATCGCGGCGTTGGAAGCTGAAATTCCCGCCCTCACCGACGAGACCGCTCTCAATGCCGCCAAGCGCGACTTGCGCTACTGGCAGAGGCGCCTCGCGACGGCGGAATTGCAGCCCGCCCCCTCCGGTGACCGGGCGATGTTCGGGCACCGGGTGCGCTTCGCCTTGAACGGCAAGGAGCGCGAAGTGCATATCGTCGGCCATGACGAGGCCGATCCGGCCAAGGGCGCCCTCGCCTTTACCGCTCCGCTTGCCCGTGCGCTGCTGGGAGCCGAAGTCGGCGATTTCGTCGATTTCAACGGACAGGAAGAGGCTATCGAGGTGCTCGGCCTGCGCGTTTGAGGCCATCGCAGCCCTTCGCGCGCATCTTTCATGACCTAAGACCACATTGCTACCCGCGCCCGCGCGAGCCGGTATCGGGCAGATAGGCGCTTGTTCGCGTCTGGCGAGCGCCAAACCCAAAGAAAAAGGCGGGGAACTCAGCCCCGCCTTCTCCTAAACTTCCGCCTTGAAGAGCTTACCAGTTGCCCTTCTTCGGCTTCTTGTGGAACGGCTTGCCGCCGCCACCGCTGCGCTCGGGACGCGCACCGCCGGTCGGGCGCGGCTGATAGCGCTGGCTTTCGTAACCGCCACGGCCTTCCTCACGGCCGCCATGCGGCTTGCGACCGCGCCCTTGCGGGCCTTCACGGCGGCGTTCGCGGGCGACTTCGCGCGGAGTGTCCTGCGCCGCTTCGATGCGGATGGTGTTTTCCACATCGCCGCTGTCGTCCTGCGCGGTACGCTCGACGGCGCGCACGAACTGCTCGGCCTGCGCGCGCGGGATCTGGAAGTAGGTCTGATTGGCCATGATGCGGATCTGGCCGACCGCATTGCGGGTGACGTGACCACGGCGGCACAGCAGCGGCAGGATCCAGCGCGGATCGGCATTCTGTTGACGGCCAACGTCCATGGTGAACCACACGACATCGTCGAAGCCGGGACGCTGGCGCGCCTCGCGGGCCTCGGGGCTGTTGCCGATCAGTTCTTCCGGCTGCGGCATGGCGGCACGATGGGCGCGGACCAGCGCGGCGGCGAGATCCTCGGCACTCACCTTTTCGAGGATTTCACGCGCGATCTCGCGATCTTCCTCGTCAGCCTCGACCGGGGCGAGCAGCTTTTCCATCAGGCGGCCACGGTCGGCGGCGCGGATGACTTCCGGGGTAGGCGCGGCGATCCATTCGGCCTCGATGCGCGCACCGCGCAGCATGCCTTCGACGCGGCGGCGGCGCGGGAACGGCACGATGAGCACGGCCGTGCCCTTCTTGCCGGCGCGGCCCGTGCGGCCCGAACGGTGCTGCAGCGTCTCGGCATCGCGCGGGATTTCCACGTGAACGACGAGCGTGAGCGAGGGAAGGTCGATGCCGCGCGCAGCGACGTCGGTGGCGACGCAGACGCGGGCGCGCTTGTCGCGCAGTGCCTGAAGCGCGTTGTTGCGTTCGTTCTGCGAGTGCTCACCCGAAAGCGCCACGGCGGAGAAACCGCGCTCGGTCAGGGTCGAGTGCAGGTGCTTCACATTGTCGCGGGTGGCGCAGAACAGGATCGCCGTTTCCGCGTCGTGAAGGCGCAGCAGGTTCACCACCGCGTTCTCGACGTCGGCAGGAGCCACGGTCACGGCTTGATAGGTGATGTCGCCGTGGCCGCGATTCTCGCTCACGGTCGAGATACGCAGCGCGTCGGTCTGGTAACGGCGGGCAAGCGCCTCGATCGGGCGCGGCATGGTGGCCGAGAACAGCAGCGTGCGGCGGCCCTCGGGGCTGGCGTCGAGCAGTTCCTCAAGGTCTTCGCGGAAGCCCATGTCGAGCATCTCGTCGGCCTCGTCCAGCACGACCACGCGCAGCGCCGAGAGGTCAAGCTTGCCGCGCTCCAGATGGTCGCGCAGGCGGCCCGGCGTGCCGACGACGATCGTCGCACCGCGTTCAAGTGCCTTGCGCTCGCGCACAGGGTCCATGCCGCCGACGCAAGTGACGATGCGCGCGCCGGTCTTTCCGTAGAGCCATTCAAGCTCGCGGCTGACCTGCTGCGCCAGTTCGCGCGTGGGAGCAATGGCGAGGGCCAGCGGCGCCTCGGCATAAGGAATGGAACCGTCGGCCAGCAGTTCGTCGCTCATGGCGATGCCGAAGGCGACGGTCTTGCCGGAGCCGGTCTGTGCTGAAACCACCAGGTCGCGCCCACGCGCCTCGGCTTCGGCGACGGCGGCCTGAACCGGGGTCAAATTCTCGTAGCCCTGCGCGGTCAGCGCATCGGCGAGAGGTTGGGGGAGCTGGGTAAAAGTCATGCGTTCTGAATCTGTCCTGTGCCGCTGAAGCGGTCTGTAATGGGTGAGCCTGGCGTGGAGTATGCGACCCAACGGGCCCTTCTTGCCGCGCTCCATAGACAAAAAACTCGGCTTTGGCGCGCACCAATTTCACAAAAGGCAACAATGGCCTTGCGCAGCGTGCGAATTTTCGCTCGCATCGTCGCAAGATGATGCCGTTTCCCGGCCGCTTGGCCGCGAAAAAGCCGCACCGTCATGCGGCTTTCATGGAGCGCGCCTACCCGCGCTGCCAAGGTGCGCGGGAGCCAGCCATGACCGAAGATATGCGCGGTAAGCGCCTGCTTGCATCGATCCACGATGTCGGACCCGGCTCGGAAAGAGCGGTCGTCCAACTTGCCGACCTGTTCGAACGCCGCCTGGGCGGCCCGCGCTTCGCAATGCTGGTCGTGCCCAACCATTGGGGGCGCCATCCGCTTTCGGCAGACAGGGCATTTCAGAGGCGCCTGCGTCGATGGGCGGAGTCCGGCATCGAGATGTTCGTGCATGGCTGGTATCACAAGGACGAAGCGCGGCACCGGGGTGCCGCCCGGTTCAAGGCCCGGCACATGACGGCCGGAGAAGGCGAATTTCTCGGCCTCGACGAAGGGACCGCCTTCTCCCGCATGCGGGACGGCAAGTCGCTGATCGAGGACGTGATCGGCCTTCCCACCGCGGGTTTCGTGGCGCCCGCCTGGCTCTACGGGGAAGGTACCCGCTCGGCGCTGCGCCGCGCGGGAATGCCTCTTGCCGAAGATCACTGGCGGGTCTGGACGGCGGGAAATGACAGAGTGCTGGCGCGCGGTCCCGTCATCACCTGGGCCAGCCGCTCGGCGGTGCGCACTGCATCGTCGCTGGCTTTCGCCGCGATGGCACGGGCCGTCCTGCCCGTGACCCGGACCGTACGAATCGCCGCTCATCCCGGAGACGTCGCCAAGGCCTCGCTCCTCGCCAGCATCGACACCACGTTGACGCGCTTCGCCGCCACGCACAGGCCGTCGAAATACCGGGACTTGTACGACTTCATGGCATGACGGTGACGCTTTCAAAGCACTTTCACGTCTCGCCCATGACCGCCCCCGCCGGAGTCACGAACTCGACATGTGCCCCCCATAGGAGCGCTTTCCGTGTCGACATTCTCACCGGAGCCGCAGGGGGTTCGCATGAACGACAAGCTCAGGATCGTCATTCCGATCCACAGCCTCGATCCAGGCGGCGTCGAGCGCGTCGCGCTCGGCCTTGCAGCGCAGTGGCGACAGGCCGGTCACGAAGTGACGATCGTGCTCGGACGCTCCGGCGGCTCTCATCTCGTGAGTGCACCCGCGCTGGATTACTGGCAAATCCCCTCCCGCGTCACCACGGCTTCCTGGGAAACGCCGTGGATGGTCTACTGCCTCTATAGCTATCTGATCGCGCACGAGGCCGATGTGCTGTTCCTTCCCGGAAACACCTATGCCGTGGTGGGTGCTGCGATGAAACTGCTGCTGGGCGACCATGCGCCGCCGATGGCGCTCAAGGTGAGCAATGCCCTGAACCGCCCCGACATGCCCGCGCCGTTGAGAAGCGGCTATGGTATCTGGCTAAGCGTCCAGGGACGTCTGTTCGAGCGTCTGATCGGCCTTTCCGAAGCCATGGCGCGCGAAATTCGCGAGACCACCGGCGCTGCGGCCGATCAGGTCGACGTGATCGCCAATCCGGTCCTGCCCCGCGCCCGTTTGGGGGCACTGGCAAAGCGCGAACGCCGCCCGGCCTCGGTCTGGGGCACCCGCTACCTGACGGCGGGGCGCCTCGTCACCCAGAAGAACCATGCGATGATGCTGCGCGCCTTCGCCCGCGCGGCGCGCCCCTCCGATAGGTTGACGATCGCCGGAGACGGCCCCGAGCGCGCCGCTATCGCGCGGCTTGCGGGAGAACTCGGGATCGGCGATCGCGTGCATCTTGCAGGGCACCTCGCCAGCATCGACGCGCTCATGGCCGAAGCCGATGCCTTCGTGTTGAGTTCCGATTACGAAGGCCTTCCGGGTGTCGTCGTCGAAGCGCTTGCCGCCGGGCTTCCCGTGCTCTCGACCGATTGCTGCGTCAGCATGGACTGCCTGGTGGAAGACGGTCGCACCGGTCTGCTCGTACCGCGAGGCGACGAGCGCGCCTTTGCCGATGGCCTCGCCCGCATCCGCAACCTTGCCGGCGACCCCGAACGCGCCCGCACCATCGCTTCCCGCTACGAAGTGGAAGACGCTTCGCAGCGCTGTCTAGAGATGATGGCACAAGTCCGCCGCGAACGCGACGCCCAGCGGCGGCGACGGCTGGGTCTGAGTGCATGGGCGCGGCACGCCCCCTGGCAGCGATCGCTTTGACCCCGAATCCCCGAGCGGAGACCTTCGTGACAGAAACCGCTGCCGCCCTTGCGCCCGATGCCCAGACCATCCGGCTTACCCCGCAGGATCGCGGTCCGCGCCTCGGTCGCAATGCCCTGTTTTCGATCGCCCTCTCCCTCGCGGTCATCGCCGCCGTGTTTCACGAGATGGGCGGGCTGGACGTCCGGCTGCTTTCCGCCATGGTTCCCGCAAATCCCGCGTTCTGGCTGGCCTTCACCGCAAGCTACCTCGTCACCCCGGCCAGCGAATGGCTGATCTTCCGCCGCCTCTGGGGCATTCCCGGCGCGGGCATGCTCGCCCTGCTGCGCAAGAAGGTCTACAACGAGTTGCTGCTCGGCTATCTGGGCGAGGCTTATTTCTACACCTGGGCGCGCCGCCGCGTGTCGCTCGAAGCTGCTCCGTTCGGCGCCGTCAAGGACGTGGCGATCCTCTCGGCGATGACCGGCAACGGTGTTACCATCGCCCTGCTCGCCGTCATGGCACCTTTCATGGGCACCACAAGGCTCGGGCTGGACACGCGGATGGTCGTGCTCTCGCTGGGCGTGCTGGTCCTGCTTTCCGCCGTCGCCATGGTATTCCGCCGCCGGGTCTTCACCCTCCCCCATGCCGACCTGTCGATGATCACCCGGGTCCACCTCGGACGCATCGCGCTGACAACTCTGTTCAATGCCGTACTTTGGCATCTGGTTCTGCCCGAAGTGCCGCTATCCTCGTGGTTGTACCTGGCGACGCTGCGTCTGCTCGTGTCGCGCCTGCCGTTGATCCCGAACAAGGACCTGCTCTTCGCGGGAATCGCAGTGCTGGCGCTCGGACATGAAAGGGATATCGGCGCGCTGATGACGCTGATGGCCGGGCTGATCCTGGCGGCGCACCTGCTGCTCGGCGGACTTCTCGCGATCAGGGACCTGACCGCGCCGGAGCCTTCCGCATGAAGATCGTCGACGTCTGCGCCTTCTACTCGCCGCAAGGCGGCGGCGTGCGCACTTATGTGGAGCAGAAGCTGCGCATCGGCCCGGCGCTTGGGCACGAGATCGTCATCCTCGCCCCCGGAGACGAGAACGCGGTGATCGAGCGCGGCCCCGGCGCCAGGATCGTCACGATCAAAAGTCCCCGCTTTCCTCTCGACCGCAAATACGGCTATTTCGCGGAGACTGGACAGCTTCATGCCGCGCTCGATGCCGAAGCACCCGATTTCGTCGAAGCCACCTCGCCCTGGCGAAGCGCGGGTCTGGTGGCGGACTGGCCCGGCGCGGCACCGCGCAGTCTGGTAATGCATGCCGATCCGCTTTCGGCCTATGCCTATCGCTGGCTGGGCCATATTTTCTCGCGCCGGACGATCGACCGGCAGTTCTCGCTGTTCTGGGAGCATCTGCGCCGCCACAGCCGCAAGTTCGATCATGTCGTCTGCGCGAACAGCGATCTGGCCCGCCGCCTCGACGCGGGCGGCGTATCGCATACGGTCACGATCCCGATGGGTGTGGAACGGGACTGCTTCTCACCCGCGCACCGCGATCCGGCATTGCGGACGCGCCTTCTGGCGGATTGCGGGCTCGCTGAAAGCGCCGCGCTGCTGCTCGGCGTCGGGCGGCTTGCCCCCGAGAAGCGCTGGCCGCTGGTGATCGACGCGGTGGGCCTGGCCAGCCAGCAGACGCCGATCGGCCTCGTCATGCTGGGCGAAGGGCGGGAGCAGCGCGCGATCCTGCGCCATATCGCCGGAAACCCGCACGTCCGCCTCTTCGCGCCCGAGCGCAATCGCACGGCCTTCGCGCGGATCATGGCAAGCGCCGATGCCCTGGTTCACGGCTGCGAGGCGGAGACTTTCTGCATGACCGCCGCCGAGGCGCGGGCGAGCGGCATTCCCGTGGTCGTTCCGGACGCGGGCGGTGCGGCGGACCATGCGGCGGGCGGTGCCGGAAAGACTTACGCCGCCGCCGACAGCAACGCGGCGGCGGCGGCGATCCTGGACGTGGTGCGCGAACGCCCTCGCCCGACGGCAAGCGCCCGCACGATGGACGAGCACTTCCGCGACCTCTTCGCCGCCTACGCCGCTTGCCTCGACAGCCGGCGCAAGGCGGCCTGACAGGGCTCTCTGTTCTACTCCGCTTTCTGCCACCCGCCGCCGAGCGCGAGGAACACCGCGATCTGATCGTCCACCAGCGCCGTTTCCGCCGCTGCGTGGTTGACTTGCGCGGTCGCCAGCGCGCCTTGCGCACTCAGCAGGTTCAGGAAATCGCTGCGACCGAAGCGGAAAAGCTTGCCCGCCTGCTGCGCCGAGAGGCCCGCGCTGTCACTCGCCCTGCCGAGGGCCGCCGCCCGGTCGGTATCGCGCGCATACGTCTCCAGTGCGGTTTCGGTGCCGCGCAGGGCATCCAGCACGGTCTGGTCGAACCGGGCCAGATCGGCCTCGACCTGTGCATTGGCAGCCTCGATCCGCGCCTTCACGATCGGGCGGTTGGGGAACGACCAACTGAGCAGCGGCCCCAGACTGAAGCCGAAGCTATGGGTCTTGCCGAAGTTTTCCAGCCTGCCGGAATTGATAAGGCCGCCGCCGATGCTGACCGTCGGGTAGAGGTCCGCCGTGGCGACGCCGATGCGCGCGGTATCCCCGGCGATCGTCCGTTCGGCCTGGCGGATGTCGGGACGCCGACGGATCAGCGCGGCACCGTCGCCGATCGGCATCGGCTGCGTCAGGCGGGGTAGCGTCGTGCAGCTCTCCACCTCCTTGGGGTATTCCGCCGGTGCCTTGCCCAGCAGGGTCGCAAGCAGGTAGAGCGCCGACTGCCGCTTGGCGTAGAACGCCGGAAGGCTGGCCTCGCTGCTCTCGACCGCGGTGCGTGCGCGGCTGACATCGAAAGCAGTCCCGCGCCCGCCGCGCTGCAGCCGGCCGGTAGCATCGAGCGTCTGGCGTTGCAGCGTGATGACCTTCTGCACCGTCGCGATCTGGTAGTTCGCCGCGCAGACGTCGGCATAGGCCTTGGTCGTCGCCGCCGCGACGCTGATGCGCACGGCATCGCGCGCCGCTTCCACGGCCTCGCGGTCGGCCAGGCTGCTCTCGATCGCGCGCCTGATCTTGCCGTTGAGATCGAGTGGGTAGGACAGCGTCAGACCGAGGTTGTAGGTCAGTACGCCGGGCATGGTAGTTCCGGCGGACGGCGTCGAATAGTCGCGTTCAAGATCGCCCTTGGCGCCGAGCGCGGTGTTCAGCGCCTTCTGTCCGGCAGTCTCGCGCACGACGGCATCGGCCTTGCGCAAGTTGGCGTCGGCGGCGCGAATGTTCGCATTCGCCGCCAGCGCCTGCTCGACGAGACCGTCGAGTTGCGGGTCGTCGTAGAGGCGCCACCAGCGGTCGGGCAGTTCCGCCTGCGAGAATTCCGCCCCCTGCCCCGACACGAAAGCGCCATTGGCGGCAGGTGTCGTCGCGGCAGAGTGCTCGGGCGGCGCATAGTCCGGCCCGGCCGTGGCGCAACCGGCGAGCAGCGCCAGAGCGACAAGGGAAGCTCCGTGGCGGATCACTGCGTCGCCTCCACGGTAGGCGCCTGCTGCTGTTTCGCAGCCTTGCGATCACCCGGCTGCTCGATGGTCACGGTCGCGGTGCGGCCGGAGATCAGGCTCACGTCCTTGGGCACTTCGGTAAGGCGCACGCGCACCGGGATGCGCTGGGCGAGGCGAACCCAGGTGAAGGTGGCATCCACGCTCGGCAGCAGGTTGCGGGAGTCGCTGCGGGTAGTGTCGTTGATGCCCGCCGCGATGCTTTCGACCACGCCCTTGAGCGGGCGATCCTCGCCCATCAGCACGACCGTGACCGGCGAGCCGACATGGATGTTGGCGAGCTTGGTTTCCTCGAAATAGCCCTCGACGCGGATGGAATCGCGGTCGATCAGCGCCATCGCCTGATTGCCCGGCGCCACGTAGTCGCCCGGATGCAGGTCGAGGTTGGTGACGGTGCCGTTGACCGAGGCATGGACGTTCGTGCGGGCAAGGTCGAGCTTGGCCTTGTCGAGCGCGCTCAGCGACTGGTCCAGCGCGGCGCGCGCGGTAGCGACGGCGGCAACGTTCTGCTCATGGGTCTCGGTGGCCACGAGGTCGCCCAGCGCCAGGTCGCGCTTGGCCTCGCGCTGGGCCTGTCCCAGCCGCGCCTGCGCGCTGGCCACGGCGGCCTGCGCCTGTTCCACCGCCAGCGAATAGCGCGGGCGGTCGATCACGAAGAGCAGGTCTCCGGCCTTCACCACCTGGTTGTCCTTCACCTCGACCGAGGTAACGAGACCGCCGATGTCCGGCGTGACGCGCACGACATCGGCGCGGATGCGTCCGTCGCGGGTCCAGGGGCTGTCCTCGTAATGGCGCCAGAGCCAGATCGCGATGACGGCGGCGATGACGACGAGCACGGTGGTGGCAAGGCTCGGGGCGATGCGGGCAAGAAAGCGCTTCATTGGCGGAAACCGATCATGGGGGAGGCCCAGACGAGAAGCCCGAGCACGAGAATGTAGAGGCACAGGTCCACCATCGCCCGATAGGCGAAGAGGCGGTAGAAACCGATGACATTGGCAATGCGCATCAGCACCAGGGTGATGACCGAGGCGATGATCGCAAGGACCAGCAGCGTGGGAAGGAAGACCCCGTCGAAGGATATTTCGCCCCTCATGCCGGCACCTCGACCGGATGCGCGTCCCGCCTGGGCGTGGAGGCCGGGAAGAGATTGCGGCGCAGGCTGACCAGCCCCAGTGCCCCCGCACGGCTTAGCTGCGGGTCTTCGTCGTTCAGGACGGCGGTCATGGCAATGTCGATATCCTCAAGCAGGATGGGGTCGGCGGGCGCGGGGCGGTCGGGATCGAGGCCCCGGTAATACTCGCCCACTTTCTGGAGAACTTCGGTCAGCGGCCCGCGTTTGGCGGGCGGCATGGCGAGGCGCAGTTCGCGCAGTTCGCCGATCGCCACGCCGGTGCGCAGATCGCGCAGCGCGTCGTAGAGCGGTGCGCCCGGCGAGCGTCCCGCCATGGCGAGGCGCGGGGCCAGCACCGCGATACGGTCGAGCATGCGGTTGATCCAGGCGCGCACGTCGGGCGGGCGCATCGCATTGGCGCGTTCGGCGATATCGGCCCAACCCGCCCGGACCGTGCGGCGGATCGCGGCGTGGGTGCCGGTCGAATTGAGCAGGCGGATCACCGTGATCGCAAAGAGAATCCCCACGAGCTGGGCGAAAGCGCCGTTCACGAAACCGGCGAAACCGCCGACGTAACGGTCGGAAACGAGCACCGGCGACCCCAGCCCGAGCAGCATCGGCAAGGCGATCCCGCCCCAGCGCGGCGACTGGATCAGCGCTCCCAGCATGAACAGCATCGGGGCCATGGCCGCAGCATACTCTCCGAACCCGTCAAGCCGGGGCATGAGCACGAAACCGTAAAGCAACCCGATCAGCGTCGCCATGAGCGTGCCGATGAAGAAAGCCCGCAGGGGAGCAAGCGGGTCCGGCGCCGCCGCGAAGAGCGCGGTGAAGACCCCTGCCAGCATGATCGCCGTGGCGCCTTCGTGCCAGCCGGAGCCGATCCACAGTGCACAGCCGAGAACGATGGTCAGGAAGGCTCCGATGGCACCGCGCGTGGCGCCGCCGACATCGACGTGCAGTTCGCGCCCGCGACGACCTTCGACCAGTTCGGCCGCGCGCGGGCTGACCGGACGGGTGCTCGGCGTGCCGAGTTGCTCGGCGAGAATACGGCAATCGCGATGCGCGCCAATCAGAGCGGCCAGGCGGGAAAGCAGGCTCAGCAGGATCAGTTCATTCCAGGAAGCGTCCGGACCGACCTGCGGCTCCAGCGCGCGGCTGCGCTGCTGCAAGGCGACGGCGGCTTTCTCGCGCTCCGCCAGCGGCAGGGTATCGAGGCGCCCGAACCAGTCGCGGGTATCCGCAAGCAGTATGGTGACGTTTTCGGAAACGGCATCGGCAGCACGAAGCTGCGCGATCCGATCCGTAACCGCGGCGCCGAGCGGCATGATGAGCGAAAGCTGGTCCTGTAAAGCGCGCACGGTGCGGATACGCGGGGCGATCCGGGTGCTCTCGTATGGGAGGTGGATCGAAAGCTGGTGCAATTCGGTCACGTCAAGCGCAAGGCGCTGGCGCTCCTTGTCGATCGCCGGATCGGTTTCCAGCAGCAGAGAATCGCTCGACCAGCGCTCGGCATCCGCCAGGATATTGGAGACGCGTTGCAGCATGAAGGCCGAGACCGACTGCGGCAGGACCAGTGCATGGACGAAACTGCCGCAGAGGATTCCGATAGTGATCTCCTGTACGCGCAAGGTCGCCACGGTGAAGATCGTATCGGGCACATCGACGCTGGGGAGAACGATGAGCACGGCGGTATAGCCCGCCAGCACGAAAGCATAGGAACGCGGCGTCCGGTCCAGCAGCGAGACGAAAACACAGAGCGCCAGCCAGGCGCCTATGCCGAGGACCAGCAGTTCCGGCTTCTGCACGAGGTTCGGTACAATGATCACCGCCATGCCTGCGCCGATGAAAGTACCGACCACGCGGAACATCGCCTTGGACACCACCGCACCGGCCAGCGGCTGTGCGACGATATAGGACGTGAGGAACGCCCAATAGGGACGCTCCAACCCGATCGACAGCGCGATATAGATGGCCAGCATCGAGGCCAGATAGGCCTTCAGGGAGAACAGCGCGGCGTCCAGTCCGAAACGCTTCGTCATTGCCGGGCGGCGCTTTCCGCAATGCGTGCGGCGATGCCATCAAGCACCCGCACGACAGTCTCGACATCCTCCGTTGGAATGCCATCGAGAAGGCTTGCACGCAACTCGATCAATCGCTTGTCGATGCGCCGCGCGGCGGCGGCGCCTTCCTCGGTCAGGCAGAGGTTCTTGGCGCGCCGGTCACTGTCATCGGCGCGGCGCTCGACAAGACCGGCATCCTCCAGCAGGTGGAGGGTCCGGACGAGCGAGGGTTCGGTCACGTTGATGACCCGCGCGAGATCGCCCTGCCGCACCTCGTCGCCAAGGCGCAGCAGATGCACCAGCGCCCAGCCGGAAGAGTTGGAGACCCCCAGCGAGGAAAGCGCCGAATCGGCGAGTTGCTGCCATGAACGCGAAACCGGCCCCAGCCTTGCAGCCAGAGCCTTCTCGCTCGATTGTCGATCTTGCATGCAAGGGTAATTAGAGTGCTAACTAATCCACGCAAGATGGCGCGGCTTGGATATTATGACACTTGCGTTGAGTTTATTGCAACGCAGACCCCCCACCGGAGGCAGGCTGGCTAGCCGTTCGAAGCCCTACGAGTTGATGCCGCCGGCGTTTAAGAACTTGTCGTCGCCCTCGCCCAGGTAGTCGTTATCCGCCCGGGTCGACTTCGACTGTACCGCGATCGCGCCCGCTGCCGTCAAATCCGAAGGCGTCGCCTTCGTTGACCTGACCCCCGGAAGCGTATCCACCAGATCGGGCGCCGAGACCAGCGAATGCATTCCCATGTCGTTATGACGACCGCCGGATGACGACCGGGATTTAGGCACAAGGCTGACACGAGCGGGTGGCGCCCCCTGGTCGACGGCGCTAAGTCCCTGCAAATGCCTATCGTCTCCCGGAGAATATCCTTGCGCCGACCGATCTTCGCCCTCGGCCTGTCCGTTTCCGTGCTGGCTGCCGCCTTCGCTTCGATCCAGCCGGTGGCCGCGCAAACGACTGCGCTTGCGGAACGGACCGCAGTTGCGAACCCGCCGCGCGTCGAGCAATCGGCAACCTCCCGTCACGCCATGGTCGCGGCGGCCAATCCGCTGGCGGTGAAAGCCGGTGTGGACGTGCTCGAAACGGGCGGTTCGGCGATCGATGCGGCCGTTGCAATCCAGGCGGTTCTCGGTCTGGTCGAGCCGCAGAGCTCCGGCCTCGGCGGCGGCGCCTTCATGGTCTATTACGACGCGAAGACCCGGCAGACGACCGCCTATGACGGGCGGGAGACGGCTCCGGCTGGTGCGACGAACCGCCTGTTCCTCGACGAAAGCGGCAAGCGCCTGCCCTTCGCGGAGGCGGTGCTGGGGGGCATGTCCACCGGCGTTCCCGGCGCGATCGCCATGCTCGACATGGCCCACCGCGATCACGGCAAGCTACCCTGGGCGAAACTCTTCGGAGAAGCGCACCTCTTGGCAGAAGACGGCTTCATCGTCAGCCCGCGCCTGGCCGGCATGATCGCGAGCAAGGCGCCGCAAGCTTCCGCACCGGATGCGAAGCGTTACTTCACCAAGGCCGACGGTACGCCTTATGTCACCGGAGACCGCCTGAAGAACGCGGACTATGCGCGCTCGTTGGAGCGGATCGCGAAATACGGGGCCTCGGGCCTGCTGACCGGCCCCCTTGCCCAGCAGATCGTCGAGCGCGTGCACGAAGGGCCGCGCCCGAGCACGCTCTCGCTGGCCGACCTGGCCAACTATCGCCCGCATTCGAGTGCCGCGCTCTGCCGGCCCTACCGCCTCTACATCGTCTGCACGCCGCAGGCGCCATCGGGCGGCCCCGGTCTGCAAATCGCCCTTGGCGTGCTCGAACACACCGACATCGGCAAGCGCGATGCTTCCGACGAGAAGGCCTGGTTCGAATTCGCGCAGGCCAGCCGCCTCGCCTATGCCGACCGCGACCGCTATGTCGGCGACCCGGCTTTCGTGAAAGTGCCGCTCGAAGGCCTGCTCGATCCCGAATACCTGAAGGGCCGCGCCGCCGAAATCGGCGAAAAAGCCGGACCGGTGACGTTCGGCAGGCCCAAGGGCGCCCCCCATGTCGGGCCGGACGCAACCAACGAGCCGGGCGGCACCAGCCACATCGTCATCATCGACGCTCAGGGCAATGTCGTGTCGATGACCACCACGGTCGAGAGCATCTTCGGCTCGGGCCGCATGGTCGGGGGGTTCTTCCTCAACAACCAGCTTACCGATTTCTCGTTCAGCCCTACGGACAAAGACGGCGCCAAGGCCGCCAATGCCGTCGGCCCCGGCAAGCGCCCTCGCTCCAGCATGGCGCCTGCGATCGTCCTGACGCCGCAGCACAGGTTCGTGGCGGCGGCGGGATCGCCCGGCGGTTCGGCGATTCAGGCCTACAACCTCAAGGTTCTGGTCGCCCTGCTCGACTGGAAGATGACGCCGCAGGAGGCGGTTTCGCTGCCCAACCTCGTAGCCAAGGGCGACAGCTACAGCGCCGACACGTTCCCCCAGCCGATCATGGACGGCCTTGCCGCACGGAACATGCCGCTTTCGACCGGAAAGGGCGAGGAATCCGGTCTTCAGGCGATCATCGCAACACCGAAAGGCTATATCGGCGGCGCAGATCCCCGCCGCGAGGGCGTCGCTCGCGGGTTCTGACCCCGCCCCCGATACTCCGTCCCGTCTTTCCCCGCGTTGAAAATGGCATAGAGTTCCCCTAGGGGCCGCTGCCTTTCAACCAGGGAAAAGACATGCCGGGCGATCAAGACACACAGACCGGGGTTTCGGGTATCCGCTCGACCACGGGCAGCCTCGGCCTCATGGCGGCGATCGCACTGGTAATGGGCAACATGATCGGTTCCGGCGTGTTCCTGCTGCCCGCCAGCCTCGCCCCGTTCGGCTGGAACGGGGTGATCGGCTGGTTCGCCACGATCACCGGCGCGCTGATCCTCGCCTATGTCCTGAGCCGCCTGACCCGCGCCCGACCGGAAGCAGGCGGGCCTGCCGGTTTCGTCACCGATGCCTTCGGGCAAAGGACCGGGTTCTTCATCAGCTGGATCTACCTCGTCTCGCTCTGGACTTCGGTGGTGACCATCGCCGTGGCCACCGTCTCCTATCTTTCCAGCATGGTGCCGTTCCTCGGGCGCGGCGAGCATGTCCCTGCCCTTGCCGCCATCGCGCTGCTCTGGCTGATGACGCTGGTGAACTTGCGCGGCACCCGCGCGGCCGGGCAATTCCAGATCGTCACCCTCGGCCTCAAGGTGATCCCGCTGCTGGTGGTGATCGTGCTGGCCGTCTATGTCCTGTCGAGCGGCAAGGCGCAGCTTCCGGACTTTGACGCCTCGCTCGTCCATACCGGCGCCATCAACGGCGCCGCGACCCTGACGCTCTGGGCCTTGCTCGGCTTCGAATCCGCCAGCGTGGCCGCCGCACGGGTGCGCAATCCCGAAGTCAACGTCGCCCGCGCCACGCTCTGGGGCACGGCCCTGACCGGCGTGCTCTATCTCATGGTCTGCTCGGCCATCGCCCTGCTGCTGCCAAGCGACATGGCCGCGCACTCGGCCGCACCTTTCGCCACCTTCGTCGCCCGCTTCCTCGACGGGGACGTCGCCACTCTCGTCGCAGTCTTCGCGGTCATCAGCTGCATCGGCGCGCTCAACGGCTGGACCCTGCTCCAGGCCGAGATGATGCGCGACATGGCAGCCCGCCGCCTGCTACCGCAGTGGTTCGCCGAGATCGATGCGCAGGGCACCGCCCGCCGCGCCCTGCTGACTTCCGCCGTCGTCGCCAGCTTCTTCGCGGCGATGAACGCCAGCCGGACGATGCAGGCCCTGTTCGAATACCTGCTGCTGCTCTCCACTTCCGCGACGCTCTGGCTCTATCTCGCCTGCGCGCTGGCGGCGCTGAAGCTGGGCGTCGCCCGCATTCCGGCGCTGATCGGCGCGCTCTATGCGCTCTGGACCTTGTGGGGCGCCGGAATCGGTGCCAGCGGACTGAGCTTCGTGCTCATGGTGCTGGGCCTGCCGATCTGGCTCTGGCTGAAGCGCAGCGAAGTCGATTGATCGCGTGGAGAACGACCTGCCATGACGAAACCATACGATGCCGTCATCATCGGCAGCGGCCACAACGGCCTTGTCTGCGCGTTCTACCTTGCCCGCGCGGGGTTGAAGGTGCGCGTTCTGGAGCGCCGCGATGTGGTCGGCGGCGCGGCAGTGACCGAAGAATTCCACCCCGGCTTCCGCAACTCGGTGGCCAGCTACACCGTCAGTCTGCTCCAGCCCAAGGTGATCGCCGACATGCGGCTGGCCGACTATGGCTACCGCGTGATCGAGCGGCCGATCTCCAACCTGCTGCCGCAGGAAGACGGCGGCTATCTCAAGCTCGGCGGCGGACTGGAACGCACACAGGCCGAGTTTCGCCGCTTCTCCGCGCACGATGCCGAAGTGCTGCCCGCCTATTACGATGCGCTGGAAACCGTCGCCGAAGTGCTGCGCGATCTCGCCCTGAAGACGCCGCCCAACGCGGGCGACGGCTGGCGCGGACTGATCGACGCGGCGCTTCAGGGCCGCAAGCTGGCGGGCCTTTCCATCGAGGCGCAGCGCGATGTGCTGGACCTCTTCACCAAGTCCGCGCGCGGGCTGCTGGACGGCTGGTTCGAGAGCGAGGCGGTGAAGGCCGCCTTCGGCTTCGACGCGGTGGTCGGCAACTATGCCTCGCCCGATACGCCGGGCAGCGCCTACGTCCTGCTGCACCACGTCTTCGGCGAAGTGAACGGCAAGAAGGGCGCCTGGGGTCACTCGGTCGGCGGCATGGGCAATATCACCCGTATCATGGGCGAAGTCTGCCGCAAGCTGGGCGTGGAAATCAGCCTGGAAAGCCCGGTGGATCAGGTGCTCGTCGATGGCGGCAAAGTCGCCGGCGTGCGGCTTGAAAGCGGCGAGGAAATTGCCGCCACCCGCGTGATCGCCAATGTCGGCCCCAAGCTGCTTTACGGCAAGATGATCGCGGAAGGCGACCTGAACCCCGATTTCCAGCGCCGCATGAAGGGCTTCAAGACCGGCAGCGGCACTTTCCGCATGAACGTGGCGCTTTCCGAGCTGCCGAAGTTCACCTGCCTTCCCGAACCGGGAGAGCATCACCAGTCCGGCATCATCATCGCACCGACGCTCGACTACATGGACCGCGCCTTCCTCGACGCGAAGACCCATGGCTGGTCGAGGAAGCCGATCGTCGAGATGCTGATCCCCTCGACCGTGGACGACAGCCTCGCGCCCGAGGGCCAGCATGTCGCCAGCCTGTTCTGCCAGCAATTCGCGCCAGAGCTTCCCGATGGCCGCGACTGGGATGCCGAGGAAGACAAGGCAGCGGACACCGTGATCGACACGGTGGAAGAGTATGCGCCGGGCTTCCGCGCCTCGATCCTTGGGCGGCAGGTGCTCAGCCCCAAGGGGCTGGAGCGCAAGTTCGGCCTTGTCGGCGGGGACATCATGCACGGCAACCTGACGCTCGATCAGATGTGGTCGGCGCGGCCGGTGCTGGGCCACGGCGCCTATCGCGGGCCGATCAAGGGGCTCTACATGTGCGGCTCCGGCGCGCACCCCGGCGGCGGCGTGACCGGTGCGCCCGGCCACAACTGCGCGCATGAGGTGATCGCGGACAACAAGCGCTGGGGTAATCGTTTCGGCCGGTTCATTTCCTAGCGGTTTCGAACCGACGCGCCATTTCATCCCTCCCCCGGGTCGTCCTGCCGAATAGAGACAGACCTGTTCCGATCCTGTTGGTTTGAGACGGGTAGACGAACGGACCCAATTCCCGGCTTGGCGGCCGGAAAACACAATCAGTTCGATGGGTTGCGACAAAAACGGGAAGACGGTTTGCCTGAAACACTCAATATGGACACGCGGCGCAGGTCCGATGCCATTTCGGTCGCGCGGGTCATCTGCATCCTCGGCGTCGTTTATGTCCACGCCTGGACTGGGCTAACCGGCTACGATCTCCAGCTTGCGCATGGCACGCCGCAAGAGAACTTGCGCTGGGTGCTGATGGACGTCTTCGGGCGCAGCGCCGTGCCCCTGCTCGGCCTGATCTCCGGCTGGCTGGTAGCCGGATCGAGCCGTACCTTCGACTGGGCGAGCCATGTCGGCCGCAAGGCCAAGACGATCCTGTTGCCGATGGTGCTGTGGAACGCGCTGGCCATCCTGCTGGTTTCCGGCGCTGCCGTAGCGACGCGACTGGCGGCGCCCACGCCGCAGTCGATCGACTGGATCTTCCAGGAAGTGTTCATCGCCAGCCGCAATCCGGACATCAACGTCCAGATGCCGTTCCTGCGCGACCTGTTCCTCTGCATGCTACTGGCGCCGCTGCTCGTGCGTTGCGGCAAGCGCACCCTTCTCGCCGTAGCGCTGGTGGTCGGGATCTGCCAGATCGCGGGCTTCGGACCGCCAGTGTTCATGCGCGCGTCGATCCCGTTCTTCTTCACACTCGGCATCATCGTCCGGCGCGAGAACCTGGCGGACCGCATCGCCGACTGGCCGCTGGCTGTCGCACTGGCGCCGTTCGCGGTGCTGACCGCCGTGCAGCTCTACTTCACGCTGGTGGTGGATGCATCCCCGATAAGCCTCCCCGCCGCGACGCTCGACCTCGCCGTGCGCATCTCGGCGGCGCTCGCCTACTGGCGCATTTCCTGGGGCATTGCCGGAACCGCAGTGCGCCGTCCGCTGCTCAAGATCGAGCCTTTCGCGTTCTTCCTGTTCTGCTCGCACCTCATCCTGATCTGGCTGGGTGGACCGCTGCTGGGCAGGCTGTTCGGCACCCTCGGCTCGCCGCTCTATCCGGTCTATCTGGTCGCCCAGCCGCTGATCGTGCTGCTGGTGGTTGTCCTGCTGGCGACCGTGCTCCGCCGCACCGCGCCGGGACCGGCGCGTATCCTGAGCGGCGGTCGGTTGAAAGGAAGGAAGCTGGCGGCCACCTGAGCCGCCAGTTCCTGTCTCAAGGCCTCACTTACCGGCGAGATCCTTGTAGAGGCTGAGGTAGTAGGTGATCCCTGGCCGCACGTTGAGCAGCGGCAGCCGCTCGTTAAGGCCGTGTGCGAACTCGTCGGAGTCCTTCATCATCGAGGCGCTGGCGCTGTAGCTCGGCACGCCAAGGGCGCGATACCACATCGAATCCGAAGCCCCCGAGGCCTGCGAGGGGATGATCGGGATCGGTCCCCAGGCTGCCGTCACTGCCTTGCGCGTCGCCGCCACGAAGTCCGGCCGCATCGGCGAGGCAGGCGACATCGTCGAGGCATCGCCGGTCACGTCGGAGAACTTCGCGGCAGGCATCTGCGCGACTTTCTCCAGCTCCGCCATGATCTCCTCGCGGGTGTGACCGGGAAAGATGCGGCAGTTGATATTGGCCGTGGCGCGCTGCGGCAGGGCGTTCTGGGCATGGCCGCCGGAGATCATCGTCGGAACGCAAGTCGTGCCGGTGCGGCCCACCATCGAGGGATTGGCGCGCAGCACCTTGAGCGCCGCCTCGTCATTCGGATTGGCAGCAAAAGCCCGCATCGCGCCGGCCAGCGTCGCATCGGGTTCCAGCTTCGCCGCCTCCACCCAATAGGCGCGGGTGATGTCGTTCAGCTCGGGCTTGAAGTGATAGTGGCCGATCCGCTCCAGCACCTCGGAAAGCTGAACGATCGCATTCTCCGCGCGCGGCGCGGAGCTGTGGCCGCCGGGGTTGGTCACTTCGATCTGGTAATCGACGTAAGTCTTCTCCGCCCCGCCCCAGGACCAGAACGCGGGCTTGCCGGTCTTTTCCGACAGGGTTCCCGACGAGCCGTCGACATTGAGCACGAGTTCGGCATTCTTCAGCCGTTCGGCGATCAGCTTCGAGGTCGCCATCGAGGTCTCCTCGTCGCCGGAATAGGCGATGACGAGCGTGCGCCTGGGCTTGAAGCCCTGCTTGCGCAGTTCGATCATCGATTCCATCGCCAGCACCGCCTCGAACTTGGTGTCGCTGGCGCCGCGGCCGTAGAGGTAGCCGTTTTCGACGACCGGGGTGAAGGGATCACGCTCCCAGTCGGCAGGCTTGGCCTCGACCACGTCCATATGTGCGGAAACCACCAGGGGCTTGAGCGAGGGATCGCTGCCCGGCCAGGTGGCGATCAGGTAGGCGGTGTCCTTGTGGGGAACGATCTCGATGTCCTTGGCATCCCAGCCGTTCGCCAGCAGCTCCTTGCGGAAGAGTTCCGCGACCTGCTGCGTCTGGTTGCCTTCCCCTTTGACCGAGCGCAGCGCGATGGCCTGCTTCGACACTTCCAGCACCTGCTTTTCAGCCTCGGGATAGGCCTTGGGCGCGGCTTGAGCGCTGGTCGAAGCCGCGAGAATGGCGCCGAGCGTGAAGACGGTGGATGCGATGACCCGCATGGATATTCTGCCCCCTGGAATGCGATCCGAAGTTTGTGTCTGGCCGGAACCGATGGAGAATCGGTTCCGGCCTCGGCACATTGTCGCATTCACAGGGCAGGCGCACCTGTTTTGCGCGGATCAGCCCAGATCGAGCGCGCCGGTCAGGTCGCCCGGTGCCACGCCGCCTGCCGCGATCATGGCATCCTCACGCATCTTCAGACCTTCCAGCTTCTCCAGACCGAAACGACGGGTGAGGAAGCGGGAGATCGAGCCGGTGTCGTAGATCGTGTGATCGACCGCGCCCTTCTTCGCATGGGGCGAAACGATGACGGCGGGAATGCGCGTACCCGGTCCCCAGCGGTCGCCCTTGGGCGGCGCGACGTGATCCCACCAGCCGCCGTTCTCGTCGAAGGTGATGACGACCAGCATCTTCTCCCACTGCGGACTGGCGCGCAGGCCATCGATGACGGCGGCGATATGGCGATCGCCCGCATCGATGTCCGAATAGCCGGCATGCATGTTGAGATTACCCTGCGGCTTGTAATAGCTGACGGCGGGGAGCTTGCCCGCCTTGGCATCGGCCAGGAACTTGTTGGTGCGCGCGGTGCTGCCCTCGCCGCCGTCGCGCAGGAACTTCGCGCGGTCGGCGGTGCCGGGGGCGAAGCGGTCGTAGTAGTTGAACGGCTGATGGTGCGGCTGGAAGTTCGGGCGCGAGGGGAACGAGGCGTCGTTCATGTTTCCTGCCAGCGCCGCATCCCAGCCGCCCGCGTACCAGGCCCAGTCCACGCCCTTGGCCGAAAGCATGTCGCCGATCGTCTTGTGCTGCTGCGGCACCAGCGTGTGGGAGCTTTCCGCATTGGCGTAGCCCGGCTTCGTCGCATCGAGTTCGTAAGTCGGCGCATAGGGCGGCAGCATCGTGTTGACCGCCCAGAAGTCGGGCGAGAGCGTGTTCGGGCCGAATACCGCCGGGCCGTCGAGCGCGCTGGCAGGGGTCTTGGGATCGACCTTCAGGCGCGTGCCCTTGGGATCGTTCCCTTCGAGCCTGGCGATGCGCTTGGCGGCCGGGCTCTTGTCGGCATCAGGATAGAACGGCGGCTGCGCGGCGATCAAATACTGGTGGTTGAGGAAGGAACCGCCGAACGCGCCCATGAAGAAGTTGTCGCAGAGCGTGAACTCACGCGCGATCTGCCACATGCGAAGCTGCGCGCGCATGTCGCCGTAGTGACCCATGACCAGCGCGCCGCTGTCGCCCCAGGCGACGAACTGGTCGTTGGCGCCGCCGTTGATCTGCATCTGGTTGTGGTAGAACGCATGGACGAGATCGCGGGTGACGAGACCGTGCGGCAGCGGATCGCCCTCGGGCGTCTTCAGCGCGAAGGGACCGTTCGGGATCGGCGCGAGATCGTCCGGGCCGATCTGGTATTCGGCATGCTCGACAACCTGCTTGGAAGGCACGAGGCCTTCCCAGATCTTCGGCAGGCGCTCCATGACCTTGCCGTCGCGGTCGCGCTGGCGGGTGCGTTCGGCCGGGACCTCGGCCAGCGGCTGCTGGAGACCGGGGAAGTCGGCGAAGAGATTGTTGAAGCTGCGGTTTTCCGCGAAGATCACCACGACCGTATCGATCGCCTCCCGCAGCCTGGCATCGCTGACCGGGCGCGACGACGAACCCTTTGCCGGGCGCGCCTCGGCGCTCTCCACCGTACCACCGGCAACGGCAGCGGCACCGATCGCGGCGGCAAGACCGCCGAGGAAGTCGCGGCGGTCCGGACGCACCACCGGGTTTTCGGCCTGCGGTTCGGGGAGATCGGAGTCGGTCATGGAATTTCCTTGGGGAGATATATTTCCGGCTGTTTGCTGTCCCGACGGAAGCTCGTCAACCATTTAGGATATCCTGTATCATGCCGCAGAAGGCTTCCCCGCGCTCCGGACGCAAAATGGGCGCCCCGACAGAGCCGGGACGCCCATTTCATCATTGCCGCAACTTTCAGGCCTTGGCGAAGCGCCGCTCGTTCCACTTCACCGACAGGCCTTCGCTCGTCGTTCCCGCCGTGGTGCGCTGCGCGATCGTGCCCACGAAGTACCACTCGCCGCGGACCTGCTCCGGCGTGAGTTGCAGCGAGACATAGCCCCGGCGGCTGGTATCGGCGAAAGCGAGGCCGGGGTTGGCACCGCGCAGCGCCTTGGCCAGATCGGTGGGCGGCACCGATGGGAGATAGGCCTCGTAGCCCGGCGAAGTGACCGAATGCCCGGCATATTCGACACCGGCAGGCGTCCCATCCACCGAAAGCTCGCTGCCCCAGGCATTGTGGCTGTCGCCCGCCAGCACCACGAGGTTGCAGTCCGCCTGACGGGCCGCGCGCAGCAGGCGTTCGCGCGCGGCAGGATAGCCGTCCCACGAGTCCATGTTGAACGGCAGCCCCACTTGCGAAGCGGCGGCGATGGCCATGAGCGCCTGCCGCACTTTGGGATCGCCGCCCGCCGGAACGAGCTCCGCCATCTGCGGCGGCGCCTTGAGCGAGCCCATGACGACCTGCTGCGCCAGCACCTGCCAGCGCGTGCCGGACTTCGCGGAATCCGCCAATCCCCTGGTGAGCCAGGCCTCCTGCTTCGCCCCCATCAGCGTGCGGTCCGCCGCCCTCCACGGCCCGTCGCGGAACTGCACGAGGGCCTTGGCGATCTCCGCCTGACCGCCTTTTGCCGCCCCCGCTATGACCGCGCCGAAATCGAGCTGCTCCATGCGCTCGCTCACGCGGGTCTCGGGGCGGAACAGCGTGGCCAGCGAGCCGATCTGGAAGCTGTCGTAGAGCGCGTCGGACACCGGCATCCATTCGCGATAGGCCTTCTCCGCCGCCGCACGCCGCACCGACCACTCGCCTTCCTTCTCGGGCTGATGGTTCTCAGCGCCGCCTTTCCAGGTATCGTTGGCGAATTCGTGGTCGTCCCACTGGGCGATCATCGGAAAGCGCTGGTGGATGCGGCGCAGGTCCGGATCGAGCCTGTAGCTGGCGAAGCGCAGGCGGTAATCGGCCAGCGATACCGTTTCGTTCTGCGGTTCGATCGGACGCCCGGCCATCGGATTGTCCGGATAGTGGCCGTACTCGTATTCGTAGAAGTAGTCGCCAACATGGACGATCAGGTCGAGATCGTCGCGCGCGGCGCCGTGGGCATAGGCGTTGAACCAGCCGAACGGCATGTTCGAGCAGGAGAACAGACCGATGCCGAAACGGTCGACCTCACCCACCGGCAGCGTGCGGGTGCGGCCGACTTCGCTCTTCGTGCCGTCCGGCGCGATGAAGCGATAGAAGTACCACTTGCCCGGCGCGAGCCCGGACACCACCAGCTTGGCGCAATTGTCGTGCGCAGGCGAAGCGATGACCTCGCCGCCGCCCGCCACCTTGCGGAAACTCTCGTCGGCCGAGAGTTCGCAGCGCAGCTTCGTGTCGCCTCTGCCGACATAGCGCGTCCAGAGCAGCACCGAATGGGCGGCAGGTTCGCCGCTCGCCACGCCGTGGGTAAAGCCGCGCGCGGTCAGAATCTGGGCGATGCCCGGCGTCGAGAGCGCGGCGAGACCGAAGGCGCCTGCCTGAAGCAGCAGGCGTCGGTCGATTTGCAGGGTCATGGTATCGTTCCTCGGAATGACGGGTCAGTAGCGCGCGGTGATCTCGATGCCGTACGTGCGCGGCTCGGCCGGGATGAAGGTCGGATAGCCGAACGAACCGCCGGTATTGCCCGCGTCGAGCAGGTACTTCTTGTCCGTCAGGTTGCGGGCATAGCCAGCGACCTGGAACTTGCCGTCCATCAGCGAAACGCCGCCGCGCAGATTGACCTGCGTGACCGGTGCCTGGCTGATCGCTTCGCTGTTCGGGATCTCGAAGTAGATCTTGCTGCGGTAGGTGACGCTGGGGATCAGGAACACACTGGTGTTCTGATTGACAGGGACATTGAGGTTGAACCCGGCCGCCCATTGCCACTTGGGCTGGAGGCGGAACTGGTCTCCGGCATAGGCGCCGTTGGAGGCCTTGTCGTCGATGCCGCCGCTAATGAAGCCGACATTACCGAACGCGCTCAACCATTCGGTGAAGCGCGCTTCCAGTTCCGCCTCGACACCGAGGTTGGAGGCCGAACCGGCACTGCGGGTAACGGCCCGGCCGTTTTCGATGACCGAGACCTGGAAGTTTCTGTACTTGTCGTAATAGACGCCCAGCGAGCCGGAGAACATGCCGACCGAGCCCTTGATCCCTGCCTCGTAGTTCCACACGGTCTCGGACTTGATGAGGTCGAGATCGGCCACCGGCCCGGCGGCTGCGGAGAGCTGGACCACCGGCGAGCGGCGTCCTTCCGAGATCGTCGCGTAGAGGTTGAGGTTCGGCGTCAGATGATAGAGCGCATTGAAGCGCGGCAGCACGGCGGCGTAGGACTTGCGCGCGTGGAAGGTCTGTCCGTCGGTATCGACCAGCGGCAGCAGCGGCTGGCCGTAAACCGGAGCGTCGGGCTGATAGGCCGAATAACCCGAACGGCGCTTCTCGATCAGGATACGGGCACCGGCAGTCAGTTCCAGCGCGGGCGCGGGCTTCCACGTCACGTCGCCGAACATCGACCATGACTGGTTGCGGCCTTCGTTCTTGTACCAGCTCGAATAGGGCACGGCGGTATAGGCACCGCCGGTCAGCAGCGAAGTCGCCCGCCCTGCGGTTACGGTATTGTTGGCCGCAACGCAGCCGAGGCTGGGGATCAGGTTGGCGCTGCACTGGAGGTAGGTGCCCAGCTCCGACGACATCGGGACGTACTGGTACGAGTCCTCGATGAAGTAGTTCCAGCCGAACGAGGCGCGCCACTGGTCGTCGCTATACGTGAAGCGGCCTTCGTGGCTCGCCTGCCAGCCCTTGGCGCGCTCGGCGAATTCGAGATACCAGGCGGCGGAGCCGTCGGCGTCGAAGACTTCCAGCGCATCGAAATGACGATAGCCGTTGACGGTGGTGAAGTTCCAGCCGTCCGCGAAGTCCCAGCTCAGCGTCAGGTTGCCGTCATAGACATCGCGATCGAGGCCCAGCTTGTCGGAACCGAGCACTTCGGCCGAAACGGGCGAACCGCCCAGATAGGCTCTGTCGTAAAGACCTTCAACCGAGGTCGAGCCGAGGTTCTTCGAGAGGAACGGCGTGCCGGAATTGCGCTGGCGATCGTACGTGAACACGAGGTCGGCGGTGAAATCGCTGCTCGGCGTGTAGCGCAGCGATCCGCGCAGGCCGAGCTGGTCCTGCGCGTAGAGATCGTCCTGACCCGGTGCGAGGTTCTCGATATAACCATCGCGCTTCTTCCACTGCCCGGCGATGCGGGCGGCGATCACGTCGTTGCCGGCATTGACGAAGCCTTCGACGCGGGTGGCATCAAGGTTGCCGTAGGCGCCCATCAGCGAAGCAGACGTGCCTGCCTCGGGCTTGGCCGAAACGAAGCTGATCGCGCCGATCGTAGCGGCCGTGCCGAACAGGGTCGCCTGCGGCCCCTTGACCACTTCCACCCGGTCGAGATCGTAGATGCCCTGATAAGCCCCGCGCGAGCGCGAGATGTCGATGCCGTTGTAGTAGAGCGTCACGCGCGGCCCCTGCTGCGCCGAGCCGCTGTCGGACGTGATGCCGCGGATGACGAAGCCGGGGTTGTTGGCGCTCTGTACCTGGACATTGAGACCCGGAACGTAGTTCGACAGTTCGCCGATGTCGGTCACGCCCAGTTCGCGCATGCGTTCGCCGGTCTGGACCGAGAGCGTGATGGGAACGTCCACCGCCCGCTGTTCGATCTTCTGCGAGGTGACGATGATGGCATTCGGATCGGCGCTTTCGGCCGCTTCCTTCTCGGCGGCATGGGCTATCGCGGGAAGCCCTGCCAAAGTCGTTCCCGCAAGAAGAGCTGCGATGCAAGTACCGAATTTCATTGCCGTTTCCCCTGAGCAGTTCGTTATGGCTCGGCGGGGTACGCCCGGCAAATGAAGGTTGGATGGCGTTACCGTGACGGTTTTATGTAGCTCACTTCGTAAGGCGCAAGGCCGCTGCGGTGCCGTAGACCAGCCCCAGGCCGACAAGTCCCGCCAATTGCGACGCGACTTCGCCGAGACTGGCCCCCATCTCGTTGAGACGCACGAAGACCTGCGCGCCGAATGTCGCGGGCGAGAGATGGGCAAGGCCCGATACCCAGTCGGGCATGGAGGACAGCGGCCATGCCGCTCCAGCCAGGAAGAATAGAACGATCGAGGTGGGTATCAGCACCTGCAAGGCGCGCTCGGCGCTGTCGAAAAGGCTGCCGAGCAACAAGCCCAGCGCGGAAACGGCAGCGGCGAAGAGCGGAACGGCGAGGAACAGCCCTCCCACGTTTTCGGCACGGGGCACGTCCTGATACCAGAATACCCAACCGAAATAAAACATGGCAGCCAGACAGCCGATCAGGCCCAATGCGCTCCATACGCCGAGAAAGCCTGACGGAGACAGCGGCGCGGCCTTGCCTTCACGGACCCTCGCCATCCGCGTCGCCGCCAGCATAGCGGTGCCGAACAGCAGCGTCTGTTGCAGGATGATCGCCGAAACGGCCGGGAAAACATAGTCGGCATAGCCCTCCCGCGTGTTGAACAGCGGCCGTTCGACTACCGCGATGGGCGCGCGCAGATGCAACCCTTGCGCCAAGGGCCCCAGACGCTCAACGGCGACGGCCAGCGCTGCGGACTGGATGGCACCGCCGATGTCCCGCGCACGGATCAGATAGGTGCCGTTGACCCAGATGCCGATCCCTCCGCCCGGCGCGCCGGTCAGCAGGCTGCGGGTGAAGCCGCGCGGCAGCAGCAGGATGCCGTCCGCCTCGCGGTTGCGGACCTGCCGTTCGGCCTCGTGGATCGAGTCAGTTTCCGCCACGATCCGCACTTCCCGCAGATCCGACAGCTTGCGCACCAGCGCGCGCGTCAGATCGCTGTGCTCCTCGTCCACCACCACGACCGGAAGCTGGCGAGCCGTCTGCTGCGCGTAAGGCGCCGGGTAGTAGAAACCGTAGAGCACCACCGCCAGAATGACGATCGAGGCCACGGCGAACGTCGAAAGCACAGCCCTGAAGACCGAAGCGAAGCCTTGCGCGAACGTCATGCTGCTTGCTCCTTCCGGCGCAGCAGGAGCAGGCAGAGGCCCAGCGATACCACCAGATAGAGCGACAGCGTTGCCAGCTGCGGCAGTGCAACGGAAACCGGCGCGCCGAGGAACTGGTCCATCTGCAAGCGCAGGTAATGGGTGAAAGGCAAGGCCTCGCTCCAGCCGCGCGCGAAGGCGGAACCGCCGTTCAGCGGCAAGGTCCCGCCGGAATAGGCCAGCGCCGATCCCGCATAGAGCGCCGTGGCCGAAAAGGCGAAGCTCGGCTTGCGCGCGGCGATTACCAGCAGGGCTGAGACTGCCGCGGTTCCGGCGAAGAGCAGGCTCTGCGCGGCAAGGGTCAGGAGAAGACTGCCGTTCATTGTCCAGCCGCGAAAGCCGACGAGCCAGATCATCCAGACCATGCCCCAGATCGAGATCGCCGCGACATAAGGCGTGAGCTTGCCCGCCAGCGCCGCAAGGCCCCCGCCGGTCTCGGCCTTCCAGCGCGCCAGCGAGCGTCCCTGCAACTCGCGCCCCAGGGCCATCACCGCGACGCAGCCGGTCAGCAGGTGCAGCACAGCCGGCTGGATCAGCGCCTGCAAGTACCACTCGAAGCTGGCCTGCGGATTGAACAGCACGGTGGCCTGAACGACCGGCGGGCGGATGCGGATCGCCGGAAGCCCCCTTCCCCGCGCCGCGTCCAGCCCGCGCTCGACCAGCACCGCGTCCACCGCTGCCCGGATGCCGGATTCCGCACTGCCGCCGATCGTCAGGAACGAGGCATTGTAGAAAATCTGGATCGCCGGGGTGCTCGCACGTTCAAGCCCTTCGCCCACGCCGCGCGGGAGGCGCAGGATCGCCCAGACCCGCCCGGCCCGCGCCAGCCTTTCGGCCTCGACCATCGTTTCCGGGCGTTCGGCGATCGAGACTGCCGGGCTGGCCGCCACCGCGCGGATAATGGCGCGGCTGAGCGCGCCGTTATCCTCGTCCAGCACCGCGATCGGCAAGGCGCGCGGCACACCCGCGATCAGCATGGCCGCGACGATCAGGATCGCCAGCCCCGGAAACAGCGTGAGCATCGCCAAGTCCCAGCGATCCCGCCGCAGATGGCCGATTTCGCGGCGCAGGGCTCTTCCGAAACCGAAGCGGGCGGGCGTCATTGCGGCCAGTCGAACAGCACGCTCATGCCGGGGCGCAGCTCCTTGACCGGTTCGGCGGGATGGAGCCTCACCTCGAAACTGCGCACATCGAAGCCCGAGGACTGCCGCGTCGCCCGCCATGTCGCGAAGTCGCCTTGCGGGCTGATATAGGTCACGCGGAAGCGGACCTTGCGCTTGCCCAGAGCCGGGACGGTACCGACGAGTTCCTGACCTTTTCGGAGAGAATTGAACTGGTCTTCGCGAAGGTTCAGCGAGACCCAGGGATGCGCCGTATCGACGATCTGGAACACCGGAACCGCCGGAGCGACGATCTCGCCCGGCTCCGCCAGCCGCCGCACCACTTCGCCGCCGATCGGCGCCACCAGCGTCTTCTCGGCACCGAGCGCATCTGCAATCGAAAGGCCGCCCTTCGCGACTTGGACTTGTGCCTGTGCGGCGGCCTTTTCCTCCGCGCGCGCGCCGGACTGCGCCTTCAGATATTGCAGTTCTGCAGCCTCGGCCTGACGGGCGCTGGCGTCGCGTGCGGCATGAACCTCGTCACGGCGCTGCGCGGCGATCACGCCTTCCGCATAGAGATTGTCCGCTCGCCGCGCGGTAACAGCGGCAAGGTCCGCGCCTGCCTGCGCGGCCTGCCACACCGCGCGCAGCGATTCCACGTCCTCCTTGCGGGCGCCGCTGTCGGCAAGATTGCGCATGGCCTCGGCACCCGCGAGCACGCCTTGTGCCTGCTGGCGTCCGCCGTCGACTTCGGGGCTGGACAGGACCGCCAGCACCGTTCCCGCCGTCACCGTCGCGCCTTCCTCGGCCAGCAGGCGCTCGACGCGTGCCAGGACCTTGGTGGCAACATTGACCTCGTCGGCATCGACCATGCCCTGCAACTGGTCCGGCGCAGGCCGGGCAGCGATCCACAGGCCGACAAGGAGCAGGATCGCCAGCAGTATCAGTCCCGCCACCAGCAGACGAAACCTGCCGCGCGCTACCGTGGGCGCCTGCTCGACTTCGCTCATGGTGCGGTGATCCTGTCGGAACGGAGGAGATAGTCGCGGAAGCTGTCGCCCCGGTTGCTGGCGGCCAGCAGGGCGGAAAGGGCGACGACATATTCATAGGCGGAAGCGATCCGCTGCGTCTGGGCGAGCGAGAGCGTGTTGCGGGCATCGATAAGCTGGCTGGCGGTATCCTCGCCCTCGCGAAAACCGATTTCGTGGACGCGCAGGTTCTCCTCGGCGGCTTTCATGTTGCTGTCCAGCAGCAGAAAGGACCGGCGCGCGGTGTCGACAAGGTTGTAGGCGCGGCTCGTCTCGATCTCGATGGTCTTCTGCATATCCCGCGCAGCATTTTCCGCCGCGCTCTGCCGCGAGCGCGCCGCATCGAGCGTATCTCGGCGGTCGATGTTGGACAGCAGGGTGAAACGCAGGCCGAGGCCGACGATCCAGTCCGGATCGACCGGGATCGCATCGCCGCGGTTGAAATTGTACGACCCGAACGCGAAGGCCTGCGGCCTCATGCGCGACTTGGCGAGATCGACACCGGAACCAGCGAGATCGCGCGCCGCTGCCGCCGCGCGCATTTGCGGCTGTCCGGGAGAGGTCGCGCTGGCGAGGAAATCGTCCAGCGGTTCAAGGCCGCTGCCGTTCACGAAAAGCGGCGTCGTCGGTGTCACGCCGCCGCCCGCATCGAGCAGGCGGGCCAGAGAGTCCGAGGCATTGCGCTCTTCCATCCGCGCCCGTTCGAGCGCGCGCTGCGCAGCATCGCGCGCCACCTGCACTTCCAGCACGCGCGACCGCGGGATCACGCCTTCCCGGAACAGCGCCTGGGCATTGGTGAGATGCCTGTCGAAGGCATCGCGCGTGCCGGTGGCGGAAACGAGCAATGCGGCAGCCAGTTGCTGCCCAAAATAGCTTTGCACCAGCCGCACTTGCGACAGGTCCTGCGCGCCTGCCTGCTTGGCGCGCGCCAGTTCCGCGCCCGCCTCGGCCCCGTGCTGGATCGCCGGGATCGCCCCGCCCGAATAGAGCGGCATGACCGCCGTGACATTGGGCCGGATCACCGTCTGCCGCGTGCGGAAATCGAGTTCGTCGGGGATCTGCGAGAGCAATCCCGGAAGCGCCTCGCCCACGCGCCCGGTCACCTGCTGCACGATGCCGGAAAACTCTGGTGGGAACTCTCCGGGCAGGCCTTCGAGGAATTGGCCCGCGGCATTGCTGAAGCTGTCCTTCTGTCCTGTCAGGTCGACCGAAAGCGACTTCTGGTAGGCAATCACCGAGACCGAAGTGGACACCACCGGACGGTTCAGCGCCTTTAGCGCATGGGCGGTCGATTCCGCGGCGCTCAATTCGTCCGAAGCGGCGCCCAGTGCGGAAGATACGCGGTCCAGCCGCTGCCGGGCGGCATCGAAAGACAGCGCAGCAGGCGTGTTCTCGTCCTGGACAGCCTCTTTACCAAGCTCCTGCGTGAAAGCAGAGTTCGGACAAGCGATCAGCATCGCAATGATACCGGCCCAACCTATTACAGCTCTATTCCGAAAATCGCTGCCGGCAATCATGGCTCACCACAGATAGGGTCTGCAACGGATTACATGTTTCCCCTTCAACGAAAAGCAATTTTGATCAATATTTCGATAGCCTTCGACATCGCCCCTTATCCGCTGGGTGATGCCGGGTCCGCAAAGATGGCGCTGACCTCACGGTCGTTGCCCTCGTCGTGATGTTCTGGCTATCCGTGGGTCAGCAAGACGACCTCGACCTCCGCCCGCGCGAACGGGCGCCGATGGAGGCCGGGAAACCGCGCAGCAGATGGCGCCTTCCGGCGCGAACCAGAGGAACGGCAAGACGATGCACTGGCGGGAAATGAGCGAAGCCGACGCGGCTCATGTGGCGCACGTGGCAGACCTCGTCCACCTCGACTATCCCGAGAACCCCGAAGTCTTTGCCGCCTGCTTCCGGCATTACCCTTCCGGCTGCCATGTGTTGGAAGAGGATGACGGCAAAGTCGCCGGCTACCTCATCTCGCATCCCGGTCGGCAGGACCACCCGCCGGTGATAAACCAGCCGATGACCGGCCTTGCCGAACCATTCGACTGCTATTTCCTGCACGACCTCGCTCTTGGCCGTTCCACGCGCGGGCTGGGTTTCGCAGGCGAGGCTGTGCGGATCGCGGTGAACGAGGCCAAGGCGCTCGGGCTGTCCCGCATGGTTCTGGTCGCCGTTGGGGACGCGCACGGCTTCTGGGAAAAGCAGGGCTTCGAACTGCTCGGCGACGGACTGCTCGATCCGGCCAAGGGTTACGGACCCGAGGCTAGGATGCTCGTGCGCCCACTCTGAAGGGGGACACATGATCCGCTTTCCGTTCGGAGCAGCCTCTCAAAGATTCAAATATAAGTAAAAATACCAATTATCGAAATCGCATCGAACGATAAGGGGATTTCACAGGCCATCCATAAGCAGGGTAATAAAAATATACTTGTAAACGAGGCGATGAAAATCCTTTAACATCATGCAAACATCTCCGATATTGCTCGAAATCGGAGCATTCATAGGCCAAATCGCCTCTTCGCCATTGCCGAAGGCCGGATTTTTCGGGGTAAGGCAGATCGTACCCAGGCGAAATCCTTGTTCGCCTGCCGGAGAACAATAAAGTGAATAGGGACGCAAACATGATGCAACTGATCGGCGAACTCGACACGAAGCTGGAAGAACTTGAGGAAATCGGCGCTTATGTAGCCGCGGCTCACCTTCAGGCCGCCATCGAGTCCTTGCGCTCTCATTGCAAAATCGAGCAAACTTGCTCCAAACCGGATTAACCTGCGCGAGACGGCGCCGCCCTACTGTGATTATCCATACTCCGTTCACGAACTTTTTAGCGCTTCGAACAATTGCTCCAGCGGCAATGTTTTAGCCTCGAGTTCATGAACAAGGGGAGTAACACCTGCGAACAATATTGCGCCTCGTCACGTTACGACGCCGCGATCTGCTTTGCAGGCAAACACTGGCGGCACTGTTTTATGGAGAAAAGCGATCAGTTGATGCGCAATCGGGCGAAGGCCATTCGCCTGATCGGTATTGCCAACGAACTTCTCGCGATGGCCCGCGAACTCGAAATCGGACCAAGCGTCGCCACGAATCTCGCGGATATCGGTATTCCGATGGAGACACGCGAAAGCGGCAGGCCTCCCGCCAGCCAGGACCACCCGATCTGGGTGGAACTGGCTCATCAGACTTACGAGGACCGCCGTCGCCGCACCAAGATCTTCCAGTCGGAAGACCTCTTCGGCGAACCGGCCTGGGACATCCTGCTGGACCTGTTCATCGCCGCAAAGGAACGGCGGCGCGTTTCGGTGACGAGCGCCTGTATCGGCTCTGCCGTGCCGTCCACCACCGCCTTGCGCTGGATCACCATCCTCGAAAAGCAGGGCCTTCTCGTACGTGAGGCCGACCCTGGCGATGCCCGGCGCGTCTACGTCAAACTGAGCGCGCGAGGCTACGCCGCGATGCTCGAATACTTCGCCTCCGCATCCCGATCCGTGGTGCTGCTCGACGAACCCCGCCCAGAAGTTCTCGCAGCTCGATAAGCACAGCCTGAAGGGGCAATCAGGCAAAAAAAGCCGGACTGATGGGGTGGCCGGTTCTTACTGGCAGGAACCGGCCACCCGGCTTCTCTTCCGGACAGCAAAAGACCCGGCCTCCTAATGGAGACCGGGTCTTCGTGTTGTAGTCGATTATGTCAGCGCGACAGGCGGCCGAAAGCCGAAGCACCGGCGTAGCGCGCCGCCTTGCCCAGTTCTTCCTCGATGCGGATGAGTTGGTTGTACTTGGCAAGCCGGTCCGAACGCGCGAGCGAACCGGTCTTGATCTGGCCGCAGTTGGTGGCGACGGCAAGGTCCGCGATCGTCGCGTCCTCTGTCTCACCCGAACGGTGCGACATCACGGCGGTATAGCCGCTGCGCTGGGCGATCGAAACGGCTTCCAGCGTCTCGGTCAGAGTGCCGATCTGGTTGACCTTCACCAGCAGCGAATTGGCCAGGCCCTTCTCGATGCCCATGGTCAGGCGCTTCGGATTGGTCACGAAGAGATCGTCGCCGACGAGCTGGACCTTGTGGCCGATCTTGTCGGTCAGCGCCTTCCAGCCCTCGAAGTCGTCTTCGCCCATGCCGTCCTCGATCGAGACGATCGGATAGGCGTCGGTCAGGTCGGCCAGGTAGTCAGCGAAGGCGACCGGAGAGAGGCTCAGGCCCTCGCCGCTGATCTCGTACTTGCCGTTCTTGAAGAACTCGGTCGATGCGCAGTCGAGCGCGAGCTGGATTTCCGAACCCGCCTTGAAACCGGCCTTTTCGATCGAGGCCATGATGAAGTCCAGCGCATCACGGGTGCTGGCGAGGTTCGGTGCGAAACCGCCCTCGTCACCCACGGCGGTGGCGAGGCCCTTTTCGTGCAGGCCCTTCTTCAGGGTATGGAAGATTTCCGACCCCCAGCGCACCGCTTCGGCGATCGAATCGGCGCCGACCGGCATGATCATGAATTCCTGGAAGTCGATCGGGTTGTCGGCATGTTCACCGCCGTTGATGATGTTCATCATCGGCACCGGCAGGACATGCGCCGAAACGCCGCCGACATAGGAATAGAGCGGCAAACCACGTGCATTCGCAGCTGCCTTGGCCGCCGCCATGCTGACGCCGAGGATGGCGTTGGCGCCCAGACGGCTCTTGTTCTCGGTGCCGTCGAGTTCGATCATCGCGAGGTCGAGGTCACGCTGGTCTTCAGCATCCAGGCCGACGAGAGCTTCGGCGATGTCGCCATTGACGGAATCGACAGCCTTGAGCACGCCCTTGCCGAGATAGCGCGACTTGTCGCCGTCACGCAGTTCCACGGCTTCATGCGCACCGGTCGAAGCGCCCGAGGGAACCGCTGCACGCCCGAAGCTGCCGTCTTCGAGAAGAACGTCGACTTCGACAGTGGGATTGCCGCGGCTGTCGAGAATTTCGCGGCCGTGGATATCGATAATCGCGGTCATAAAAGGCTATTCCTCCTGCAAGGCGAACCATGAGGCGCCTCAGCGCACTCTCGCTGGCGTCTTAGCAGGGGAACTACGCCTGACAAGTTGCGTTGCCATTTCGACGACAAGTTGTGTTACTCTTGGCGCTAATCGCCTAGGTACCCGTCAATAAGGCGCGGCGAATGTGGCGCAGCGGTAAGCAAGGAAGGAATCTGCAATGTCCGAGACGACTAGCACCGGAAACGGCACCGAAAACGCGAAGAGCCACTTCGGCAAGGCCGTGGACGAAGCGAAGGCAGGCGTTCTGGCCATGGCCGACAGCTGCCACGAAAAGTTCAGCCAGACCAAGGGCGAATGGTCGGACGAGGCGAAAGTCCGCTCCGAGGATGCCAAGGCCAAGGCCAGCGCTTTTGCCGACGACGCCAAGGTCAAGGCCACCGATCTCGCCAACCAGGGCAAGGCCAAAGCCAGCCAGGCTATCGTCGGCCTTTCCAAGCTGATCGACGACAATGCCGGACTGATCGACGAAAAGGCCGGCGAAAAGTACGGCGATTATGCGCGCACGGCCTCGAAGTCGCTCGCCGATACCGCCACCAGGCTCGACGAGAAATCGCTCGACGAACTCGGTGAGGAAGCGAAGGAATTCGTGCGCCGCAGTCCGGTGGCCGCAGTCGGCCTTGCGGCGGCGGCAGGCTTCCTGATCGCGCGTCTTTTCAAGAAGAGCAGCTGATAGCCTAGCGTTCGCATCGAGATGCTCGACACCCAAGCCCCCCTCCCCCCTCCCATGGCGGAGGGGGAGGACCTTTCGCTCATGGAAGACGTGCGCCTGCTCTTAGGCGAGGCACGTACCTTCGCGCAGGCTGAACTGACCTACCAGAAGACCCGCGCCGCTTTCGTCGGAGCGGAGACCCGCTCGATCGCGGTACTCGGTATCGGCGCCGTGGTCCTCTTGCTGCTCGCGGTGGTGGCGCTGGTCCTCGGACTGGTCATCGCGCTCGGCACGCTGATCGGCCCATGGCTGGCGATGATCGTCGTGCCGGTCGCAGTGCTCGCCGTCGCGGCGATCATGGCGATTTCGGCGCGGGCGCGTTTGAAACGAATGGTGGCTTTGCTCTCAGGCAAGGATAATTCGGAATGAGCGCCCTTGCCCGGCAACTCGCCGCGGATCGCGTTGCCCGCGATGCCGCGAAGGCCGTGTTCGACGCCCGTTACGGCGCGCTCAAGGCCGATTTCGAAGTGCGCGGCCTGACAGGGCGCATTCTCGACGAAGCCGTGGAGCAGGCCGCGGACATGCTCGACGAAGCGGTCGCCGTCGTGGAGGAACATCCCGTCGCGATCGGCGGAACCTTCAGCGCGCTGGTGCTTTGGCTTCTGCGTAACCCGATCATTGCCGGGATCGAACGCCTGTTCGGTTCAGGCCGACATCCGAAGGAGTCCGACGGTGAGCAAGACTGAACCGACCACCCCCAAGATCCCCGAAACTTCCGCCAGCGGTGCGAACACCGGGCAAGTGGTGGCTCTCAATGCGGCGAAGGCAGAGCCGCGCCCTTCGGAAAAGGTCGTCGCCTTCGTGAAGAGCCACCCCGTGCTGGTCGTTGCCGGCGGTGTCGCCGCGGGCGTGCTGGTCAGCGCCCTGCTGCCCCGCCGCCTCACCCGCGGTGTACTCTCTCGCGGTCTCTCGAAGGGCGCCCGCCTCGCAGAGGCTGCCGGCGCGGCAACCGCCCTCTTCGGCAAGGAAGCGGCCGAAAAGGTCCACGACCTTGGCCATGGTGCGCGCAAGCAGGCCGGCACGATCGCCGACCGCGCCGAGAAAAGCGGCGAATTGGCCGCAGAGCGACTTGAAAAATACGGCATGGCAGCGCTGGCTGCTGCAAGTGCCCTGGGTCGCGCCTCGGCCAAGCGTGCCAGCGAGGTCGGTGAAATAGCGGCCCATCAAGCCCAGAAAATTGGCAAGAATGCCAGCGAAACAGCCAGTTCCGGCTCGCATCGCATCGCCGGAATCGTCAGTGGACTGGCCCAGCGGTTGCCGCACTGAACTTCATCTATCGCAATTGAGAGGCAATATCAAAAATGAGAGCGGATCGCCTGCGCGATCCGCTCTTGCCCTGCAACCTGTCAAAACGTATGGGACCGGCATCTTTCTTCCCACCACGAAAGCGGTCCCATGCAGAAGCTTCACCTTGTGATGGGCGGCCGGGTCACTGATCCCCGCAGCCTTGAATTCGCCGATCTCAACGAACTCGATCTCGTCGGCGTCTACCCCGATTACGCTTCGGCCGAAGATGCATGGCGCTCGTCCGCTCAGCGCACCGTCGACGATGCCGAGATGAAGTACGTGATCGTGCACCTGCACCGCCTGCTTCAGCCCGACCAGTCGGAAGCCTGAGCTTCTTTCGCCGAAAAACGGCGGAAACGAAAAAGGCCGGCAGAAATGCCGGCCTTTTCTTTTGCCTTGAAGCGGAAAGATCGGCTCAGATGAACTCGATCTTCTGGACGAGGTAAAACTTGTCGCCCGCCGGAACGGTGACTTCGACCTCTTCCTCGATCTTGCGACCGATCAGCGCCTTGCCGAGCGGCGAATTGTAGCTGATCCGGCCGACACGGGCATCCGCCTCGTAAGGACCGACGATCTGGTACTTCACCGGCTTGTCGTCCTCGTCGAGCAGCGTCACCGTCGCGCCGAAGATGATCTTGTCGCTCGACAGCGTGGCCGGATCGACGATCTGGGCGCGCGTTATCTTGTCTTCAAGGTCGGCTATCGTCGCCTCTACCTGGCCCTGACGCTCCTTAGCCGCATGATACTCGGCATTTTCCGAAAGATCGCCATGCGCACGCGCTTCCTCGATCGCATCGACGATCCGGGGGCGCTCTTCGCGCAGCGCCTTGATCTCGGCGGTCAGCTTCTCATACCCCTCGGCGAGCATGGGGAGCTTTTCGATACTGGCCATCAATTACTTCCTTCCTGCTGCCTCCCCGCACGCGAAACCAGTCGGAGGAGACTAGTTTCCTGTCCCGTCCCTCGGTTCATTTCCGGGGACTGGGCCGATCCGCAGCGATGTGGGGAGGCTAGATCGATTTCAGCTATAATAATCCTGCAACGAACGCACTTCAAGTTGGGTCCCGCGCAAGGCAGAAATTGCCTGTGCAGCAGCCACGCTGGCGGTTGCAGTGGTGAAGTAGGGAATCTTGCCGGTCAGCGCCGAAGCGCGGATCGATTGCGAGTCCTTGAGGCTCTGCCAACCTTCGGTGGTGTTGAAGATCAGCGCGATTTCGCCGTCGACGATCTTATCGACGATGTGCGGGCGGCCTTCTGCCACCTTGTTGACCAGTTCGACCGGAACCCCGGCTTCGGTCAGGTACTTGTGGGTGCCTGCCGTCGCTACGATCCGGAAGCCTTCCTTCACGAGCGTCTGGACACCGGGCAGGATCACGGCCTTGTCGCTGTCCTTCACCGAGACGAACACCGTGCCACTGTCCGGCAGGCGCATGCTGGCACCGAGCTGGGCCTTGAGGAAGGCGCGCGGGAAGTCGGCATCGAGGCCCATGACTTCGCCGGTCGACTTCATTTCCGGGCTCAGCACCGGATCGACGCCCGGGAAGCGCGCAAACGGGAATACCGCTTCCTTGACCGCCATGTAGGGCAGGTCGCGCTTGAACGGCGGGAAGTCGGACAGCTTTTCGCCCGCCATCACGCGGCTGGCGATCTTGGCGACCGGCTGGCCGAGCGCCTTGGCGACGAAAGGCACGGTACGCGAAGCGCGCGGGTTGACCTCGATGAGGTAGACCTCGCCGTCCTTCACCGCGAACTGGATGTTCATCAGGCCGCGCACGCTGAGACCGAAGGCCAATGCTTCGGCCTGACGCTCCATTTCGGCGATGATCTCGGCCGGAAGGCTGTAGGGCGGCAGGGTGCAAGCGCTGTCGCCCGAGTGAATGCCCGCTTCCTCGATGTGCTGCATGACACCGGCCACGACGACCTGTTCGCCGTCGCAAAGGGCATCGACGTCGCATTCGATGGCATCGCGCAGATACTGGTCGATCAGCACGGGGCTGTCGCCGGAGACCTGCACGGCCGTGGTGATGTAGTCGTCAAGTTGCTGTTCGCTGTCGACGATTTCCATCGCGCGGCCGCCCAGCACGTAGCTGGGCCGCATGAGAACCGGGTAGCCGATGCGGTTGGCGACGGCGACGGCTTCATCACGGCTGCGGGCAATGCCGTTGGCAGGCTGCTTGAGGCCCAGCTTCTCGACCAGCGCCGAGAAACGCTCGCGGTCTTCAGCAAGGTCGATCGCGTCGGGCGACGTGCCGAGGATCGGAATACCGGCGTCTTCCAGCGTCTGCGCCAGCTTGAGCGGGGTCTGGCCGCCGAACTGCACGATGACGCCGACGAGTTCGCCCTTCGACTGCTCGACGCGCAGGATTTCCAGCACGTCCTCGCCGGTCAGCGGCTCGAAGTAGAGGCGGTCCGAGGTGTCGTAGTCGGTCGAGACGGTCTCGGGATTGCAGTTGACCATGATGGTCTCGTAACCGGCTTCGGACAGCGCGAAGCAGGCGTGGACGCAGCAATAGTCGAACTCGATGCCCTGGCCGATTCGGTTGGGACCGCCACCGAGGATCACGATCTTCTTGCGCTCGGACGGATTGGCCTCGTTCTCGGGCTCACCGAAGATCGGGGCTTCGTAGGTCGAGTACATGTAAGGCGTCACCGCCTCGAACTCGGCCGCGCAGGAGTCGATGCGCTTGAACACCGGATGGACGCCAAGCTTGGTGCGCAGCTTGCGCACTTCGTCCTCGCTGGTGGCACCGGCCATGGCGAGCAGCGCATCGTGCAGCAGGCCCGAGCGCTTGGCCTGGGTCTCGCCCATGCCGCCCGCGACGCCGACCGAGCGCACGGCGAGCGTAGCAAGGCGCTTGTCCGAGAAGCCCATGGCCTTCAGGCGGCGCAGACCCTGCGCGTCGACCGGCAGGCCGTGCTTCATGATGTTCGCTTCTTCGGCGATGATCTCTTCGATGTGGCGCAGGAACCACTTGTCGTAGTGCGCAATCGCGTGGATCTCGTCGACCGTGAAACCTTCGCGGAAGGCCTGCGCGACGTGCAGCAGACGCTCCGGCGTCGCCTTCGACAGCGCGGCAGTGATCACGTCGCGGCCCGCGCCTTCCAGCTCGACCACGCGGTTGAAACCGTCAAGGCCGGTTTCGAGGCCGCGCAGGGCCTTCTGCATCGATTCCTTGATGTTACGGCCGATCGCCATAACTTCGCCGACCGACTTCATCGCGGTGGTGAGGTCGTTCTTGGCGCCCTTGAACTTCTCGAAGGCGAAGCGCGGAATCTTGGTGACGACGTAGTCGATGGTCGGCTCGAACGCCGCCGGGGTGGCGCCGGTGATCTCGTTCATGATCTCGTCGAGCGTGTAGCCCACGGCCAGCTTCGCCGCGACGCGCGCGATCGGGAAGCCGGTGGCCTTCGAGGCCAGCGCCGAGGAGCGCGAGACGCGCGGGTTCATTTCGATGACGATCAGGCGGCCGTCCTTCGGATTGACCGCGAACTGCACGTTCGACCCGCCGGTCTCGACGCCGATCTCGCGCAGCACCTCGATCGAGGCGTTGCGCATGATCTGGTATTCCTTGTCGGTCAGCGTCAGCGCCGGGGCGACAGTGATGGAATCGCCGGTGTGGACGCCCATCGGATCGACGTTCTCGATCGAGCAGATGATGATGCAGTTGTCGTGCTTGTCGCGCACGACCTCCATCTCATACTCCTTCCAGCCGAGCAGCGATTCCTCGATCAGCACTTCGGTGGTCGGCGAGGCATCGAGGCCCGAGCGGACGATCGCCTCGAACTCGGCCTTGTTGTAGGCGATGCCGCCGCCGGTGCCGCCCATCGTGAAGCTGGGACGGATGATCGACGGCAGACCGGTGCGCTCCAGAACCGCGAACGCTTCGTCCATGGTGTGGGCCACGCCCGAGCGGGCCGAATTGAGGCCGATCTTGTCCATCGCGTCGCGGAAGCGCTGGCGATCCTCGGCCTTGTCGATGGCGTCGGCGTCGGCGCCGATCATCTGGACGCCGAACTTCTCCAGCGTGCCGTCGTTGAACAGCGCCAGCGCGCAGTTCAGCGCGGTCTGGCCGCCCATCGTCGGGAGCACCGCATCCGGGCGCTCCTTCTCGATGATCTTGGCGACCACTTCCGGGGTGATCGGCTCGACATAGGTGGCATCAGCCATGTCCGGATCGGTCATGATCGTCGCCGGGTTCGAGTTCACCAGGATGACCCGGTAGCCCTCTTCCTTGAGCGCCTTGATCGCCTGCGTCCCCGAATAGTCGAATTCGCAGGCCTGGCCGATGATGATCGGGCCGGCACCGATGACGAGGATCGAGGAGATGTCTGTGCGCTTGGGCATGGGCTGTCCTGGGGTGTCCTGTGTGTCTTGTATGTCGGACTGGCGGCCTAGGCCACCAGCTCGCCAAACGCCTTGTCCCAGTAATCCGGGCCTTCGGCTTTGGCTTGGAGAATGATCGGGTTGCTGTCCTGCTCCTCGCGGATCACCGCGCGATATCGGTCAGCCTGAAACTGGTGCATCGAACCGCCGTACTCACCCTCCGAAGTCGACCAGGCGCCCGCTTCGAGCATCCGGTCGATGAAGGCCTTGCCGGCTTCCTTGGCGTGCTTGCGCACTTTGGGGCCGAACTTGCGAACGGCCACCGAGACCTTGTCCTCGAAGATGAGCTGCAATTCACCGTAAGGGTAGAACCGCGGCGCAACCGTGAGTTCGGCAGCCTGTCCGGCAATATAGTAAGCGAGCATGTGGTCGATAAGAGCGGTCATTGCATGGCACCTTGCTTTGCACGAGTTTCCGGCGCGAAGGCCGGGAACTCCAGAGCATAGGCAAAGCGACATGCCGGGTCGAAATCTCGCTGGTCCGCACCGGCAATGATCGCCGATGCGGGGTGCGGCGTTATCGCCGCAGCAAGAAACCGACCCGTGACGCCCATCAGGCCAGCATGCCCACGAATTTTTCGAAGAGGTAGAAGCTGTCCTGCGGTCCGGGGCTGGCTTCGGGGTGATACTGCACGCCGAAAGCCTTCTTGCCCTTGATCGCGATGCCGCAGTTCGAACCGTCGAACAGCGAGACGTGGGTCTCCTCGACGTTTTCGGGCAGCGACTGGTTATCGACCGCGAAACCGTGGTTCATCGAGGTGATCTCTACGACACCATCTTCAAGGCGCTTCACCGGGTGATTGGCGCCGCGATGCCCCTGATGCATCTTCGAGGTCTTCGCGCCGGCAGCAAGGCCGAGCATCTGGTGACCGAGGCAGATGCCGAACACGGGAACGTCACGGTCGAGCAGCGACTTGATGACGGGCACGGCATAGGCGCCGGTCGCCGCCGGATCGCCCGGGCCGTTCGAGAGGAACACGCCCTTGGGCTCCAGCGCGAGGATCGCGTCGAGCGACGTCTCGGCGGGAACCACCGTCACGCGCGCACCGGCCTTCACCAGATTGCGGAAGATGTTGTCCTTGGCGCCGTAGTCGATGGCGACGACGTGCGGCAGGGCATCGCCCTCTGCTGAGCCGAAGCCCTGGCCGAGTTCCCAGGTCGAGCCTTCCCAGCCCTCCTGGATCTCGCGGCTGACGATCTTGGCAAGGTCCATGCCTTCGAGGCCCGGCCATTCCTGTGCCTTCTGGATCAGCGCGGGAATGTCGAACTCGCCTTCGGGATTATGGGCGATCACCGCGTTGGGTGCGCCCTGGAGGCGGATGCGGCGGGTCAGCGCACGGGTATCGACCCCGGCGAGACCAACCTTGCCCTTGGCGGCAAGCCATTCACCGAAACCACCGGCAGAGCGGAAGTTCGAAGGCAGCGTCACATCCTCGCGGACGACGCAGCCGACAGCGCCATCGACCTTGGATTCGAGATCCTCGTCGTTGACACCGACATTGCCGATGTGGGGGAACGTGAAAGTGACAATCTGGCCCGCGTAGGACGGATCAGTCATCACTTCCTGATATCCGGTCATCGCGGTGTTGAAGCAGACTTCGCCGACTGCTTCGCCAACGGCTCCAAAGCCGCGGCCCCAGACCACGTGTCCATCGCTCAGGACGAGAACGCCTGTCGCCCCTTCAGGTTTGGGCGCAAGCGTATATGCGGCGTCGGCCATGGTGGGTCGCTCCGTTTACGGCGTTTCTGACTATGTGTGCTAAGGCCTGCCCGCTAGAGAGGGTTGTGCACCGCGTCAAGGCGCGACAGGTGCAATTTGGCGCGCAGCTTGCTAGTTTTGCGCCACGACACTTTCCCAAACCTATCAGAACAGCAGGAAAACAATGCTTCGTGATTCGATCAAGGCCGCCCAGATCACTGCGATGAAGGCGGGCGACAAGCCGCGCCTCGCCGCGGTTCGCCTCATCCTTGCCAAGATCAAGGACCGCGACATCGAACTGCGCACTGCCGATTCTCTTCCGGACGACGATGCCATGGTGATCGACGTGCTCCAGAAGATGGTGAAGCAGCGCCGCGAATCGATCCAGCTCTTCGAAGAGGGTGGTCGCCCCGAGAAGGCCGCCGAAGAGAAGGCCGAGCTGGACGTGATCGAGACCTTCCTGCCCGCGCAGCTCTCCGAGGAAGAGACCAAGGCGATCATCGAGGCCATCAAGGCCGAAGTCGGCGCCGAGAGCATGAAGGACATGGGCAAGGTCGTCGCCGCGCTGAAGGCGCGCCACGGAGCCGAACTCGACATGGGCAAGGCTTCGGGCTGGGTGAAGGCGGCTCTGGCCTGACCTGACACGAGATCGGGCGGCAGGACCGTGCTTACTCCTCAATGGCTTGACCAGCTTCGCACGCGGATAACCCTGTCCGCGCTGATCGGTCGCTCGACCCGCCTGCAAAAGGCGGGACGCGAGTTCAAGGCCTGCTGCCCATTCCACAACGAGAAGTCTCCCAGCTTCACCGTCAACGACGAAAAGGGCTTCTATCACTGCTTTGGCTGCGGCGCACATGGAGATGCGATCCGCTGGATGACCGACCATCAGGGCCTGTCCTTCATGGACGCGGTCAAGGAACTGGCGGCCGAAGCGGGGATGGACGTCCCTGCCCCCGATCCGCGCGCGGCCAAGGCGGCGGAAAAGCGCGATACGCTTCATGACGTGATGGCCGCCGCGCAAGGCTGGTTCGTGCAGAACCTCTCCTCGCCCGGCGGCGAATCGGCACGCGCCTATCTGGCGACGCGCGGGTTCGACGCCCATACCCTCCAGCGCTTCGGCTTCGGCTATGCGCCGGAAGGACGGCAGGCGATGAAGGAGGCGCTCAGCAAGTTCCCCGAAGCCAAACTGGTCGAGGCGGGCCTCCGGATCGAAGTCGAGAACCGCGATCCCTATGACCGTTTCCGGGGCCGCCTGATGTTGCCGATCGAGGATGCGCGCGGCCGGGTAATCGCCTTCGGCGGCCGTATTCTCACCAAGGAAAAGACGGATGCGCCGAAGTATCTGAATTCTCCCGACACCCCCCTCTTCGACAAAGGCCGCACACTCTACAACCTGCACCGCGCCGCACCTGCCGCGCGCCAGTCGGGCCGGATGGTGGTGGTCGAGGGCTACATGGACGTGGTTGCAATGGCAGCGGCAGGTATAGGCGAATGCGTCGCCCCGCTCGGCACCGCGCTGACCGAGCAGCAGATCGAGATGCTGTGGCGCCATGTCGAAATGCCGATCCTCTGCTTCGACGGTGACACCGCCGGACAGCGCGCGGCGATGCGCGCCGTGACTCGCGCCCTGCCCTTGCTGCGCCCTGCCCACTCCCTGCGAATCGTCCGCCTGCCTGAGGGGCTCGACCCCGACGACCTCATCAAGCAGCGCGGTGCACGGGCCATGGAAGAGGTCCTGAACGCCGCCAAGAGCCTGATCGAAGTGCTCTGGGAAGTCGAACGCGACGCCCAGCCGCTCCACACGCCCGAGGACAAGGCCGGTCTCAAGGCCCGCCTGATGGCCCATGTCGATGCGATCCAGCACCCGGATATCGCCAGCCTCTATCGCCGAGAGTTGCAGGACCGCTATTCCGAATTCGCCTTTCCCAGGCGCGAAAGTCGCTGGCAGCAGGGCGGCGGACAGGGTGGTCCGTTCCGGTCCGGCCAGCAGCGCGGCGGCAGGGGCACATTCCAGAACGGGCGCTGGCAACCCCAGCCCGAATCGACGCCCGAATCGCTCGAACGCCTGCGCCGCGCCACCGGCGGCGGCGCTCGCGACGCGCTCTCGGCCGCCGTGCTCGCCGGGCTGATCCGCTGGCCCACCCTGATCCGGCGCCATGCCGAAGCACTGGCCCGGACCCCGGACCTCGACCCCCGCTTTGGATTGCTGCTCGATGTCTCCCAGGCAAGCGAACCGCTTGAAAGCGATCGTCTTGCCACCATATTGGTCGACAATGGCCTGGAGATCCCCGGCACCGCAGAATACTCAGGATTGCGCTTCGGGTTCCTGAACACCGAAACAGGCGCTGACCAGGCGGCAGAGGATTTGGCCCAGGCAGTCGATCTCTTGGTTGAGCGTCCGGTTCTGGATGCAGCTTTGGCACGCGCGACGGCACGGTTCGAAAGCGAACTGTCGGAAGATGCCTTTGCCGAACAACAACGCCTCCTCAAGAGAAAGCTGGAATTTGACAGTCGTCTCAGGCAAATGGCGACAAGACAGGCGGCTTCGTCCTGATGTTATAATCGGGTTGAATGCACGGGGATAACGGCGAAGAATGAGCAAGAACGACAACTCCGGCGACCAGAACGACGACGCGCCGCTGATCGATCTCAACGAGGCTTCCCTCAAGAAGCTGATCGCCCGCGCCAAACGCCGCGGCGTGATTACTTACGACGAGCTGAACGAAGCGCTGCCCCAGGACATGTCGTCCGACCAGATCGAGGACATCACCTCCGCTCTCAACGAGATGGGCGTCAACATCGTCGAAAGCGACGAAGATGCCGATGGTCAGGAAGACGGCGATTCGGACCGCGATGCCGATACCGACGAAGTCGACGGTGACGATGCCGGTCCGCGCATGGTCGTCGAGACCAAGAAGAAAGAAACGGTCGAGCGCACCGACGACCCCGTGCGCATGTATCTACGCGAAATGGGCGCGGTCGAACTGCTCAGCCGCGAGGGCGAAATCGCCATCGCCAAGCGGATCGAAGCCGGCCGCGACATGATGATCCTGGGCCTCTGCGAAAGCCCGATCACTTTCCACGCCATCATTCAGTGGTCCGAAGCTCTCAACAACGGCGAGATGCAGCTGCGCGAGATCCTCGATCTCGACGCCATGCTCTCCAAGGAACCCGCGCCTGAAAGCCTGTCCGAAGACGGTGAAGGCGACGACGACGGCGAGATCAGCGAAAAGACCGCCGGCCCCTCGTTCAAGGACGAGGACGATTCCGACGAGGACAACTCCGAGGAACTGGACGAGGACGGCAACCCGATCCCCAAGCGCGAAACCGAGGAAGAGGAGGAGGACAACACCCTCAGCCTCGCCCAGATGGAAGCGGCCCTCAAGCCCGAAGCGCTTGAAAAATTCATGCTCATCACCGAGCTGTTCCAGGCGTTCGAACGTCTCCAGTCGGAACGCCTCGAAGCGCTGGCACTCGGCATCGATTTCCCGGCCGCCAAGGAAGACCAGTACCAGCAGCTTCGCGAAGACCTTACCGCGCAAGTGGAATCGGTGAAGTTCCACGCGACGAAGATCGAATACCTCGTCGACAATCTCTACGCCTTCAACCGCCGCCTCACCACACTGGGCGGCCAGATGCTGCGCCTGGCGGAGCGTCACAAGGTGAAGCGCGCCGACTTCCTCGAAACTTACGTGGGCCGCGAACTGGACGATACCTGGCTCACCGACATGTCCAGGAAGGACAAGAAGTGGGCCGCCTTCGCCGAAGCGGAGGCCGATCCTGTCGAGCGTATCCGTTCCGAAGTCGCGGACATCGCCGCCGCCACCGGCATGGCGCTCCCCGAGTTCCGCCGCATCGTCAACATGGTCCAGAAGGGCGAGCGCGAAGCGCGCATCGCCAAGAAGGAAATGGTCGAGGCGAACCTGCGCCTGGTGATCTCGATCGCCAAGAAGTACACCAACCGCGGCCTGCAGTTCCTGGACCTCATCCAGGAAGGCAACATCGGCCTGATGAAGGCGGTCGACAAGTTCGAGTACCGTCGCGGCTACAAGTTCTCGACTTATGCCACTTGGTGGATTCGTCAGGCGATTACGCGCTCGATCGCGGATCAGGCCCGCACGATCCGTATCCCGGTCCACATGATCGAGACGATCAACAAGTTGGTCCGCACCAGCCGCCAGTTCCTCCACGAGCAGGGCCGCGAGCCCACGCCCGAGGAAATGGCCGAGCGTCTGTCCATGCCGCTCGAAAAGGTCCGCAAGGTGATGAAGATCGCCAAGGAGCCGATCTCGCTCGAAACGCCGATCGGCGACGAGGAAGATTCGCACCTCGGAGACTTCATCGAGGACAAGAACGCCATCATCCCGGTCGACGCGGCGATCCAGGCGAACCTCAAGGAAACGGTCACTCGCGTCCTTGCCAGCCTCACCCCGCGTGAGGAACGCGTGCTGCGCATGCGCTTTGGCATCGGCATGAACACCGACCACACGCTTGAAGAAGTCGGCCAGCAGTTCTCGGTGACGCGTGAACGTATCCGCCAGATCGAGGCCAAGGCGTTGCGCAAGCTCAAGCACCCGAGCCGCAGCCGCAAGATGCGCTCGTTCCTCGACCAGTGAGGAATCCCAACCGATAAGAAAAAGCCCCGCCTCGGCGGGGCTTTTTTTGGCCTATCGTCCGCAGGGACGCTGATCGACTATCGCATAGCCCTTTGCCCGCGCCATGCAGGCATTGCTGAAAGTCTGCCGCTTGCCCCGCTTCACACCGCAGACCGGCGCATATTCGCGGGTGCACATGGCGGGTTTCTCCGGGCGCGGTCGGTGCGGACGATCCGGTCCCGGCATCGTCTCCATGCACCCCGTCAGCACCAGCACACCTGCAATAGCGAACGATGACAGAAAGATACGCTTCATGGCCGATCTCCCGTTTACCGGTCTACGCCGATCAGGCGAGACTGACCCAGAGCTGCAATTATCGCAAGCCCATGGTGCATTTTCCGGTCCTGAAAGGGACCTAGCCC
>PJTO01000107.1_pt1 | contig 107339 bp, 94 predicted proteins | sample 1512101 | NCBI WGS metagenome assembly PJTO01 (sample SAMN08177690, study PRJNA422409) | Soil metagenome, whole genome shotgun sequencing project.
TAAAAATCGATTCTCTGAATAAAAGAAGACAATTGTATAATCAACAAAAATTAATAAATTTATAACTCGAAAGTCTCCTTAAGGTTTCATCCTAATGTGTCTAATTTAGTTTGAAGACGTACAGGTTTGGCAAAATGGTGGCTTGACTACAAACGAATTGACTATTTGTAAAATGACAAGAACAATGAACGGAAGACAAGAAAGCCGACCGCATAACAGCACTTAAACGTAGGTGATTATTTTGGTGAATTTTTATCAATTAACAAGTTTATTTTATAGTACGTATTTAGTTCAAGCTATTTGTTATCTTTATATAGTATTATAAACTAAGTGATAAGCATTAAACTAATTTTCGAAAACTATCGTTAGATTAAGATATAAGACGCAGGGGACTAAGATAAAACATCGCCGATATGAGATATCAAGTTAAAATAATAGGAGTATTCTTCCTGATGACCTTCAGCTTATTTCCTACTTACGGTCAAAAAAGGCTGAAGAGTTTTCCGTATCAGAAAGAGGGATTAAACAAGCAGCAAGCAGCTATTCATCTCTTGAGCAGGTTTACCTACGGCTACAATGCCCATGATGTGCAAGAAATTGAAAAGGAAGGGTTGGAAAAATGGTTTTTTAAACAGCTGAAGGCTCAAGAGGCGGATACGGAATTGACGCGCATGTTAGAACCTTATGCTGATGTCCTATTAGCTAACCGCGCTATTGTCAAAAAATACCCCCGTACTCCACGAGTACGACGTATGATGATTGATGAAGGGTTCATTTCTAAAGACTCTGTCGATAGCCGGAGTGCTTTCTATAAGGCCACTTATCAAGAATTTTTAAAAGAAAAGGGTTTTCGTCCGGAACAAGAGTTATTTAAGAAGTTTATAGCAACTAAAGTATTGCGCGCCGCTTTCTCCGAGAACCAACTACAAGAAGTTATGACAGACTTTTGGTTCAATCATTTCAATGTCTCATTTACGAAGCCACAATCTGCACCGTATATTCCGTCCTACGAGAATCATATCATACGTCCAAATGCGTTGGGAAAATTCGAGAATCTGCTATTGGCTACGGCTAAATCCCCCGCGATGTTATTTTATCTAGACAATGCTTCAAGTACGGTCGAGCGTCCAAAATCAAAAAACAATAAAGGTATTAACGAGAATTATGCCCGGGAGCTCATGGAACTGCACACACTCGGTGTGGATGGAGGGTATACACAAAAAGATGTTTCCGAAGCTGCCCGTGTGCTAACCGGATGGACGGTATATCCAATGAATGGCTACGGAAACCTTACTATGATCAAAAGCCTAGAAAAGGGTAACAACACTATACAAAATCAAAACGTTTTGGATGGCGATTTCGTTTTTGTTGCAAGCAGACATGATAAAGGTCGTAAAATTGTATTTGGCCAACATTTTGAGAATGATGGTTATCAGGAGGGAGTGAGCTTAATTTCATATTTGTCCAGCAGACCTCAAACAGCTCAGTTTATTTGTAAAAAAATTGCTGCACGTTTTGTCAATGATCAACCGGATGAGGCGTTGATCCATAGCATGGCACAAACGTTCTTGGAATCGAATGGAGATATCAGGAAAGTGCTGATCGCAATGGTGTATTCTTCCGAATTTTGGCAACGCGAAAACCTCCATTATAAGGTGAAAACGCCTTTTGAATTAGCTATTAGCAGTATACGGGCGCTGGATGGTCAGGTGGAAAATCCGAGTCGTCTGATCAACTGGGTCACCCGAATGGGGGAGAAAAAGTATTACTATATAGCACCTACTGGTTTTCCTGACAAATCCAGTTATTGGATCAATACGGGATCTTTGCTGAATAGAATGAACTTTGGTTTGGCCTTTACTTCCAGTAAAACATCGGGTGTGGATGTCGATTTGTTGGAGTTCACCAACTATCAGGAGCCAGAAAGTCCGGAACAGGCACTGGAAGTCTTTGCACGTTTATTGCTGCCGACAGCCGATATCGACATGTTAAAATCCCGGTTATCTCCCCTTTTGACAGCACAGAATTTACGACAAAAGGTTGCGCAATCGTCCGGCGGAGGTGGTGCGGTAAATGCTAAGGAGACCGAAAAGCGGGAGCGACTCCTAGTAAATAACAGCAAGTCAAATAATGCCATGCTGGCACAAGTTGTGGGGTTAATTATCGGTTCCCCGGAATTTCAAAGACGTTAGTTATGTATACACGAAGAGCATTTTTAAAATCATCCGGATTAGGCTTATTTGGAGTAGGTTTAATAGGTGGCATACCTGCTTTTGTGGCGGAGGCAGTAGCCAAGGAGAAAAATAATCCCTTATATAGTAAAAGAAAGGTCATTGTATGTATTTTTCAACGAGGAGCCATGGATGGTCTGATGGCGGTAAGCCCTTTTGAAGATCCTTATTTTAGACAAGCTAGACCTACATTGTTTTTGGATGCTGCCAAAGGCGCTTCAGGGAGCAGCTTGATCGATTTGGACGGACGATTTGGATTACACCCCGGTATGCAGGCTTTTGAGACCGTATTTCGCGATAAAAGATTGGCTATAGTTCACGGGTTAGGATCTCCTAATACCACCCGATCACATTTTGATGCACAGGATTATATGGAATCCGGTACACCCTTTCGTAAGAATACGACCAGTGGTTGGTTAAATCGTGCCGTAGGCTTACTTGGTCATGATCATGTGAATACGCCGTTTTCTGCGGTAAGTCTAACACCCTCTCTACCACGATCGTTGTATGGAGAACATGCGGCCTTGGCGATCAATGATCTGAAAAATTTTAAAATTCAGGGTCGTGGAGAGGTCTTGAATCAAAATGCAAAGACCTTTGAAGACTTATACGATAAAACGACAAGTGACTTATTACGGGATACTGGAAAAGAGAGCTTTGAAGCGATGAAGTTGCTGCAAAGCAACTTGCTGAAGAATTATAAACCGTCCAACAATGCGGTCTATCCAAACAGCAGCTTAGGGAATTCGTTGAAGCAGATTGCCCAACTTGTAAAGATGGACGTAGGTTTGGAAGTTGCTTTTACCGAATCGAATGGTTGGGATACACACTTCAATCAGGGAAGGGATACCGGAATATTTGCACGTAATGTAGGGGACCTCTCCAAGTCCATTATGGCGTTTTGGGGTGATATAGAAGCTTATCAGGATGATGTTATCGTGATGACTATGACGGAGTTCGGACGTACCGTGCACCAAAATGGTACAAATGGTACAGATCATGGACGTGCATCTTGTAATTTTATACTGGGTAATCATGTAGAGGGAGGCAAGGTACATGGCGTTGTCGATCCTTTGGCTAAAGAGAACCTGGAAGACGGTCGAGATTTACGCGTAACAACGGACTTTAGGGCGGTGTTCTCTGAAGTAGCTACGAAGCATTTCAAATTGAAAGATGATAGCGCACTTTTCCCGGATTGGAGTGGGGAAGGAATAGGGGTAATGAAAGGTTAAAAAAAGCGTCTCAAAAAGAAAGAGACGCTCTGTTTATATATTCAAAAAACAAAATATCGTTGCAGATTAACAGTATTCGTCAAAAGCAGCCACGAGATTATCTGCAATCATTTGTGCAGGTCTACCTTCAATCATGTGTCTTTCGATCATGTGTACGAGCTTACCATCCTTAAATAGGGCCATTGCTGGCGAGGACGGAGGATAAGGCAACATATACTGGCGGGCTTTGTCTACGGCATCTTTTTCCATACCGGCAAAAACAGTAACCAGCTTATCTGGGTGCTTTTCATTTTTCACGGCAGCTTTGGCCGCAGGACGAGCATTTGCCGCCGCACATCCACAAACGGAATTCACAACGACTAAAACTGTTCCTTCCGAAGGAATTGTGGTATCTACTTCTTCAGGTGTTTTTAATTCTTGGAAACCCGCATCAACCAACTCTTGACGCATAGGTGCTACTAAATATTCTGGATACATCTCTCTAAATTAAAAAGTCAAAATTAAAAAAAATATTAAGACTAAGCATGGACTACTACCGAGATTAAATCTCTTGCAAAGTCTACTGCAAATATAATAGATTAGAGGTCGTTAATCAAGATGCTATCCTCAAGATAATGTCACTTTTGTTCAGAAACTAAATAGAATGTTTTGAATTGAGTTGAGTTTCGAGTAATTTTGGAACTTAAAAAAATAAAGAAACTATGTCATCATTAGAAACTACCTATGTTCCTTATAAAGTAAAAGATATCTCTTTGGCGGAATGGGGGCGTAAAGAAATAGAGTTAGCAGAAGCAGAAATGCCCGGGCTAATGAGTTTACGTAACGAATTCGGTGCTTCAAAACCACTGAAAGGTGCTCGCATCGCCGGGTGTTTGCACATGACCATCCAAACAGCTGTTTTGATCGAAACTTTAATCGAACTAGGAGCAGATGTTTCTTGGTCATCTTGTAATATTTTCTCTACACAAGATCATGCAGCAGCAGCCATTGCTGCGGCAGGGATACCTGTCTATGCTTGGAAAGGAATGACAGAAGACGAATTTAATTGGTGTATTGAGCAGACACTGTTTTTTGGCGAGGACCGTCAACCGTTGAATATGATATTGGATGATGGTGGCGATTTGACAAATATGGTATTTGATCAATTTCCTGAATTGATTGCCGGTATCAAAGGCTTATCCGAAGAAACAACGACGGGTGTCCATCGTCTGTACGAAAGATATAAAAACGGCACACTGCACTTGCCGGCTATCAACGTAAATGATTCGGTGACTAAGTCCAAATTTGATAATAAATATGGATGTAGAGAATCGCTGGTTGACGCTATTCGTCGCGCTACAGATTTAATGTTGGCCGGTAAGGTGGCTGTAGTAGCTGGTTATGGAGATGTAGGAAAAGGATCTTCTGAATCACTTCGTTCTGCAGGTGTCCGTGTTATTGTAACGGAGATTGATCCTATTTGTGCGTTACAAGCCGCCATGGAAGGTTTCGAAGTAAAGAAAATGGCTGATGCGGTAAAGGAAGCTAATATTGTGGTAACAACTACAGGGAATAAAGATATTATTCGTTCGGAGCATTTTAAAGCGATGAAGGATAAAGCTGTCGTGTGTAATATAGGTCACTTCGATAATGAAATTGATGTAGCATGGCTGAATACAAACTACGGTAATACGAAAGTAGAAATTAAAGCACAAGTAGATAAATACACCGTTGATGGCAAAGATATCATCTTGTTGGCTGAAGGACGTTTGGTAAACCTAGGATGTGCTACCGGCCATCCGTCGTTCGTGATGTCTAATTCTTTTACAAATCAAACTTTGGCGCAAATTGAACTTTGGGTAAATACAGATCAGTACGAGAAGAAAGTGTATACGTTGCCCAAACATTTGGACGAAAAGGTAGCTCGTTTACATTTGGCCCACATTGGTGTGGAGTTGGAGACTTTAACCGAAGAACAAGCTTCTTATATTGGCGTTGCTGTCGAAGGTCCATATAAGCCGGAAGCTTACCGTTACTAAGCGTAAAATATAAAATTGATTAAAAATTTGTCTTCCGAAAGGAAGACAAAAGTCCTTCCGGATTTATAGGAAGGACTTTTTTTATGATATACCGTGGTTTTTCTTAGGAATGATTTTCCACAACATGACGGTCTTAGTGTTCACTCTTTAAATTATTATAAACCAGATGACCGATATATAGCAACACGACAATGGAAGAGATGAGCGAATACTTTATAAATATAAAGATCATAAATGCTGAAGCCGTGATGTATAGAAAGAATAGTGCTCCTTCCCTGATGTTGTGCATTTTGTAGATGGCGACGAATGCAAGGATATAGATAAAACCTACAATGGATACTATGGTCAGGTCTAATTGGACGGAATCGAAGAGTGTAATCATTTTATCGTATCTATGAATTATTAATTTTTAGCCTAATAAATCATGAGGGCAATAGAGTGGTGCTTTGCAAAATCTAAAGAGGCGGGGTACAATAGTTTTTCCGATGTATCTCCGTGCAGATTGGATTTGTAAAATATCAAAGAATTGTACTCGATGATAACAAGCTGTTACGACAAATGTACCGTCCTAACAACTCTTACAAATTTAATGTTTCAATATTAAGTTAATGTTAAGTTTTGGGTAGCTTGCCACCCGTTAATTAATCGTTCTTCTCCTAAACCTGAGATAACTCGATAATTAGCTTGAATAGCAACTAATTCTTTTTCCCAGATTTGCATAAAATGTTCCCGTTGTTCGGGGAAATCCCGTAGCGGGTCATCCTCCCAGGGGAGATCGATGTCCATGAGCAGATAAAGGTCGTATTTTCTTTTGTTGATCTCATCTTTTACTTCCAAAGGGGTGTCCCCAAAGAGGTGATCACACCAAATTTTGATGGTCATAATAGTTACATCAGCAATTAAGACGTTATTTTGAGCTAACGGGATTAAAGCTTCTTCCAACGCCAGCTGACCATAGAACATATTCACTTCGTCCTGTAAGGTATACTGTCTGTTGAGATTTTGACAATAGTAGCGCGCATATTCCGGTATGCATACGGTATTCATCTTTTTAGCTAAATATTTTGCCATGGTGGACTTGCCTGTCGATTCGGGACCCACAACCGCTATTTTTGTCAGCTTGTTTTCATCCATGCGCATGATAGGACAATAATACAGAAAATTTTGTTCTATGAAAGGGATGTTTGTAATATTTGAAAATCAGGGGGTGAGGGGCCATGCTTTAATTGTGCGAACAATCAAAGTATAATCATTGGAAGAAGGAGAAACCGTTCTTTACTGTACGAGCTTATTAGCACAGTTGCTGCTAGCGAACGATTCGGGTTTGGCCTTGAAGTTGAACCCCATGCCTAAGATATAACCCATGGCGTCTTTAAGGGCAATATTAGACTCGAAGTTGGGATTGGTGTTAATGTCGGCATGCACTTCCAGATCGACGTGATATTCTTCGAGAAGAGGACAAAGTTGGTAAGCGGTGTCGATGGATTTTTGGACTTCCAAGAGCATACGTTCTTTGATGCTCATGTTGTGGTTTTTACGGTCTTTGTGGATAAACATAAACCCACCTTTGTGCTGTCGGAGAAAAACGATGACAGTTGCAAATTCAACTGTTCCACGTTTGACTTGGGAATCGGTGCCGATGAACACCTTGAGGAGATTTCCTTGTTGCCGCTCCCTCAAAATAGCTGCTTCAACAGCATCCATGATCGGTAAATGGAGGGATTCTCCGTTGTATTTTTGCCATTCCATAGTTAATATAATTTTTGATTGAATGTCCTGTTTTTGTATTCATTTTGTGTTAATTCTACTTTAAGTTTTTTGTTTTTTTGATTACATGACGCTTTAGAGGCTGTAGCCCCCGTTGGCACCTATTCTTTACTGCCATATGCCAAATCTCCAACCTTGCCCAATCCGGGTACAATAAGGGACTTGCTTGTTAATTCGTTGTCTACATCGCCAATCCATAAATTAGCTTCAGGAATAAACGCACACACATGTTGGGTTCCTTCCTCCGAAGCGATAATAGAGGCGACATGTAGTTCTTTAATGTTATATTCACTTAATAAATCCTTGCAGCACATGACCATACTTCGGCCTGTAGCCATCATCGGGTCGATTACGATGACAACCTTGTCATCTAAAATAGGTGTATTGGTATATTTGTTTTGAATTTCGAACTCGCCACTTTTTTTGGTATGTCGATAGGTCGCAATAAACCCACTGTCAGCCTGATCAAAGACATTTAAGAACCCCTGATGGAAAGGAATGCCAGACCGAATGATATTGACTAATACGGGCTGCTCTTGCAGTGTGTTGCAGTTGGCAATACCTAATGGGGTTTCGATTTCCTGTTTTGTATACTCCAACGTTTTACTGATTTCATAGGCTATTATTTCACCTACTCTTTCTAAGTTTCTACGAAATCGCATCCTGTCTTGTTGGATATCACTATGCCGTAATTCAGCTATAAAATTATTGGCTATAGAATTTTGTTTGGAGAGTATCGTAATCATAGTGCCTTTCGTTTATTCCTCACCAATTTAGTGAAAATAAGTCGGAAATGATTGACACAGGGAAAAATAATGGGATTGTAGGTAGTTTCCCCTGAAAAACATTAACTTTATTTTTTTGCAGGAGCATCCATGAAATTCGAACTTACTTCAGAATACAGCCCGACAGGGGATCAGCCTCAAGCTATTAAAGAGCTTGTGGAAAGTGTAAATGGCGGTGAACAATATCAGACATTACTAGGGGTCACAGGTTCGGGAAAGACATTTACGATTGCTAATGTTATTCAGCAGACACAGAAGCCTACATTGGTGCTGAGTCATAACAAAACCCTAGCAGCACAGCTTTACGGAGAATTCAAACAGTTTTTTCCGAATAATGCGGTTAACTATTTTGTTTCCTATTACGATTATTATCAGCCTGAAGCATTTATTGCTTCTTCTAACACATATATTGAAAAAGATCTAGCTATCAACGAAGAAATTGAAAAGCTTCGCTTGGCGACAACTTCATCATTGATGTCAGGCAGACGCGATGTGATCGTCGTCTCTTCGGTTTCGTGTATCTATGGTATGGGGAATCCCGAAGATTTCTCCAAGTCAATCTTTCGTTTTGGTGTGGGTACAGTAATCTCTCGCAATGCTTTTTTACATCGTTTGGTCGAGATTTTATATGCTAGGACAACAACCGATTTCAAGCGAGGTACTTTTCGGGTCAAAGGTGATACGGTAGATATTTATCCGGCTTATTTGGATCATGCGTATCGAGTATCCTTTTTTGGAGACGAAATAGATGAGTTGAGTGAGATCGATCCGACTACGGGCAAGACCATTCTCAAGCATGAATCACTTTCTTTGTTTCCCGCGAATCTATTTGTGACACCAAAAGAGAAATTTACCCAATCCATATGGGCGATACAAGATGAACTGGTGCAACGGAGGACTCAGTTGGAAGACGAAGGCAAGCTCCTAGAAGCTAAACGCCTCGAAGAACGAGTTAACTACGATCTGGAAATGATGCGTGAGCTGGGATATTGTTCGGGTATTGAAAATTATTCCCGCTTTTTTGATGGGCGTAGCCCCGGAATGCGACCCTTCTGTTTGCTGGATTATTTTCCCGAGGACTATTTGCTTGTTATTGACGAAAGTCATGTGACCTTGCCCCAATTGCGGGCAATGTACGGCGGCGATAGATCCCGAAAGATATCACTAGTCGAACACGGGTTTCGATTACCTGCGGCGTTGGACAATAGACCCTTGAATTTTCCAGAATTTGAATCACTGACCAATCAAACGATATACGTATCCGCGACACCAGGAGATTACGAACTCCAACAGACGGAAGGTGTTGTGGTTGAGCAGGTTATTCGTCCTACAGGATTGTTGGATCCTATAATAGAGGTAAGACCGGCTATCAATCAGGTAGATGATTTCTTGGAAGCAGTAGATGTGGCCATCAAAGCCGGTGGGCGCGTATTAGCTACTACGTTGACTAAGCGTATGGCGGAGGAGCTCACGAAGTACATGAGTCGCCTCAATATCAAGGTAAGGTACATCCATTCGGAAGTAAAGACATTGGAACGTGTGGAGATCTTGCGCGGGTTGCGATTGGGGGAGTTTGATGTATTGGTCGGTGTCAACTTATTGAGAGAAGGACTGGATCTGCCCGAAGTAACTTTAGTGGCTATTTTAGATGCAGACAAGGAGGGTTTTTTGCGTTCCCAGCGGTCTCTTATACAGACTATTGGACGTGCAGCTCGTAATGACAAGGGGCGTGTCATCATGTATGCCGACAAGATGACCGATAGTATGCGTGTGACGATCGAGGAAACAAACAGAAGACGGGAAAAGCAGATTGCATACAATGAAAAATATGGTATTACACCACGTACAGTAGGTAAGACCCGTGAAGAGATCATGGAGCAAACCACAGTCGCTGATTACAAATCTGGTGAAGCAAAAATGTATGTAGAACCAGATCCACGGACTTCGGTTGCAGCAGATCCATTGATGGAGTACATGAGTGAAAAGGAATTGAAAAAGGCTGTCGAAACTGTTCGTAAAAAAATGGATAAGGCCGCAAAAGAAATGGACTTCTTGGAGGCAGCCAAACTTCGTGATGAAATGTTTATCTTGGAAAAGGCTTATCAGGATCGCTTTTCCTAGTCTGTCATTACATAATAGGTTCTTGATATAGCTTCGTGTCGTTGAGACTCAGCGTCCAACAATGATCCTCTTTTGTCAGATTGAAATTCCCATTGGAATATTTTTGGGTCGACAGCTGTTTTAAGATGATGCTATTATTATCCTCAGCCATGAATATTTCGGCCTCCCTATGCATGGAGTCTACAACAACGTAGGCAGCAGTTTGAAAAGAAGAGGATGTATTCAAGATGCGGAGTTCGATACCCTCTTCCCACGGTCGAATGCATGTTTTCTTAACCCGGGACCAAATATATCCCGCAGAAGCTTTGCAACCCAGGGAATCGGTATCCTGACCAACCATCGTAGCTAGCGTGTCGGTAGTCGTTGTGGAATTTGTGTTTGGGGATTGGCATGCAAATGCGAAAATGCCAGATGTAAATAGGGTGATTAGACTTATTGTTTTCATATCGTAGCTAGGTTTTTAGTATTGGTTACAAAAAATGTTCCGAATTCCATCATTAAGGCCTTATTTGTTTACTTTTATTTATTTTGTTGGGAACATTGTCTATTTTTACGTTGTTGAAATTAGTTAGAGGTTCTTTTTGTTATAATTTAAATCAAGCTTTCATCACCTTATAAAAACAAACCGCGTGTAACGAGCTCATTTATACCATTAAAAACTTACATGAATAAATAATCATTACGATGAAAAAACCAGTTCTTGTCATCAAATTTGGCTCAGCATCTGTAACCTCGCAGGGGGAAATTGATGAACGTATCATACTGGAAATAGCCCGGCAAGTTTCTATACTACAATCCAATTACAATATTGTTTTAGTTTCTTCCGGCGCGGTAGCGGCCGGTAAAAAATTCATTCCCAAATATAAAGGTACATTAGCGGAGCGCAAGGCAGCGGCGGCCATAGGAAATCCCTTGTTGGTGCGTAAATATTCGACATATTTCAAACCTTTCGGAATAGCATTGGCGCAGAGCCTATGCGAAAGACACCATTTTTCAAATAGAAGTCAATTTTTGCAATTAAAGAGCACATACGAGACACTTTGGAAAAATAATGTCATTCCGATAGCTAATGAAAATGATGTAGTGAGTAATAAAGAGCTGAAGTTTTCGGATAACGATGAATTGGCGACCTTGATAGCTGTGGGTTTTGGAGCGGAGCAGTTACTCTTGTGTACGTCTGTTCCGGGTGTATTGGACGAACGAGGAGCTGTGATCGCTGAAATTAAGGAAATCGATAAGTCTACTTTGTCCTTAGCGCGAAAGGATAAATCTTCTATTGGTTTGGGGGGGATGATATCAAAATTGAATTTTGCTCGATTGGCTACCCAAATGGGCATTAAAGTGGTCATTTTTAGTATGCAGACAGAAAATGGTATTCTAAAAGCCTTAAAGGGCGAAACAGGGACAGTCTGCTTGCCACAACAAAAAAAGGTCTCTTCTCGTCACAAATGGTTAGCCAGCGGAAGTTTGATCACAGGGTTGGTACAGGTGGATAATGGAGCCATGGATGCTTTGAAAAAACGAAAAAGTCTGCTTGCTGTAGGCGTCTCTCAGATTGTAGAAGGGTTCGAGGTGGGAGAGGTGTTCCACATTGCAGATGAAAATGGTGTTATCCAAGCCGTTGCAAAATCAAAAATTGATTCCGCGGTATTAAAAAATGGTCATAAAACTAAAAATGTAGAAATCGCTCACGCCGATGACATTGTCATTTTGTAAGGTAACAGGTGACAAGGTGAGCATTAATATAGATTTGAATTGATTTTCAGATGGTGATATGTTATATTGCCGTCTATTACTTTTGGACGGAGCTATGGCGAGTTCATCTTTTGATAATTTTTATTGAACAATATGCAAAATATACAGTCACAATTGTTGAATGCACGAAAAGCAAAGGAGGCTATTCGTGTTTTGTCTCGTGCGGATAAACAAAATATTTTGAATAAGATAGCACAAGAGTTGCTAAATCGTAAAGACACCATTATCCGGGAGAACCAAAAGGATTTAGAAAGAATGGACCCTGCAGATCCAAAGTTCGATCGCCTTAAACTGACAGACGAAAGAATTGACGGATTAGCTCAAAGTGTTATCGATGTATCCAATCTGGAAGATCCAACGGGTCAGATCTTAAGTTCAAAGGTCTTAGATAATGGATTGAAAATCGAAAAGAAGACCGTCGCTCTAGGCGTTGTCGGCGTTATTTATGAGTCCCGTCCGAATGTCACGATAGACGTTGCTGCCTTGTGTCTGCAATCGGGCAATGTGTGCCTGTTGAGAGGAGGTTCGGATGCCTGGTATACGAACTCGTATCTGGTCGACATGATCCGGCAGGTCTTCGTATCTTTTTCTATTGATCCCAATATTGTCCAGCTGCTTCCGACAGATCGTGAGTTTGTTCAGGAACTATTGACGGCTACAGGTTTTGTCGATATTATTATTCCGCGCGGATCACAATCTTTAATCGATCTTGTACGTGATAATGCCAAGGTTCCGGTAATCGAAACCGGCGCCGGTGTTTGTCATACGTACGTTGATGAAACGGCGGATTTGGATAAAGCTGCAAAGATCGTGGCGAATGCAAAAATTTCCAGGCCATCGGTGTGTAATGCATTGGACACCGTGTTGGTCGATGCGAATGTTGCCGAAACTTTTATACCTAAGCTATTGCCGTATTTTGAAGAAGCCGAGGTGGAGGTTTTTGCTTCAGACGAGTTGTATGGCTTATTTGCTCGACTTGGCTATCCTTTTCTTGTCCAAGCCGAAGAATCCGACTTTGGTAGAGAGTTTTTGGATTTAAAATGCTCCATAAAGACAGTTGATGGATTAGCGGAGGCATTGGAACACATCGCAACATACTCTTCTAAGCATTCAGAAAGTATTGTCTCCAACGATCCCGAACATATAGCCGACTTTATGAATGCCGTGGATGCGGCGGCGGTATATTCTAATGCCTCTACCCGTTTTACAGACGGAGGAGAGTTTGGGTTAGGAGCAGAAATCGGTATCTCCACGCAAAAACTACACGCTCGTGGTCCTTTTGCATTAGAAAAACTGGTGACCGAGAAATGGTTCGTAACGGGTGATGGACAAGTGAGGTAGTATGGGTATTCGTTACGAAAAAGACACGATCCTGAATTGGATTAACGAGATGGGAAAGTTTCTTCGCCTTTTGGTAGATAAGTGGGAGGGAAGCTTAGAGAAGGAATCAGCACCGATAGATATAGAAGGTGGATATAAAGAATTCTTTAAGAAAGATAGGTCTTATTTTGTTGAACAGGATAATAATCAATTGGAGATATTTGTTTCAACACTACAGCCTGAGCAAATCCGGCCACTTGCACAACTCCTGATGTATGATGGATTGTTGACCAGTAATCGTTCCTTATTAGAGAAATCAAAATTTTTATTTGAGCTGAATATGCGCCAAAGTGGAAGCTTTTCTTTTGAGGATTATGGTTCTTTGGCGAAGATTGAAGAGCGTTTAAGAGGATAGGTGCCTATCGACAAAGATGCAATGTCTTGAAAGTAAGCGCTCCTAGATATGAAGAGATAGGCCAAGATATGTCATAAATAAATAAAAATAGCCAGGTCATTTGATATATAAAATTTAATCTACTACATTTGTAGACTAATATATTTTTTTAACATTAATCATTAAAGATATGAGTTTAAGGTTAGGCGATGATGCGCCAAATTTTCAGGCTAAAACCTCGTTAGGGGATATTGATTTTTACGACTTTATTGATGGTAGTTGGGCAGTCCTGTACTCTCACCCATCCGATTTTACACCTGTTTGTACAACAGAATTGGGACGTACAGCACAATTGAAATCAGAGTTCGAAAAACGTAACGTTAAAGTATTGGCATTAAGTGTCGATAGTGTTCCAGACCATTTGGATTGGATCAAAGACATTAACGAAACACAGAATACGAATGTAGAATTCCCGATTATCGCTGATGAAGATCGTAAGGTAGCGGAGCTCTATGATATGATCCATCCGAATGCTTCGGCAACCGCGACAGTAAGGTCGGTATTTGTAATAGGACCGGATAAGAAGGTAAAGCTTACGCTGACTTACCCAGCATCAACCGGACGTAATTTTAATGAAATTTTACGTGTGATCGATTCATTGCAGTTGACAGCTGACTATTCGGTAGCTACGCCAGCAGATTGGAACGAAGGAGAGGATGTTATCATATCTAATGCTGTTCCGCAGGAGGATATTCCGACAAAATTCCCAAAAGGATTTAAGGAAATTAAATCTTATCTACGTACAACTCCACAGCCCAATAGATAGGTATTTAAACTGTATTATTTAATAGGAAAGCCAACTTTTTAGTTGGCTTTCTCGTTAAATTCATTTTTCTTTTTTCGTAAAACATAGGAAGCTATCAAAGCAATCAATGTGATAATAGCCAACTGTCCAAAACCATACAGAAACCCTAAATTATATTGATCTGAACCAAAAAAATAGAGGAAAACCTGTGTCAAAGCTGACAAACACAAAAAGATAAAAAAGTATATCCAAAAGGTTCGCATAAGAATATCAGACTAAAGATAATGATTAATTTTCTCATTATCAAAGTTTAGCCTTCTAATGATCGACGGTGGTTAGAAAACGAGTGTCTAATAAAAAGGAAATGATGTGGGTTAAAAGACCTTCACGATATAGATATAATCTTGTAATTTCTTGACTTGTTCCGTTCGAGGTAAATTAACCAGTGTGTTTTTGTTATTCAATACAATATTTCCTCTTAACGAGTCTGCTGGTATACGATTCAACGTTTCTATCAACTCTTTGGTTTTAATGGCAAAAGCAGCCCCATCAATTCCTTTTTGCTTACCTGAAATTATTCCAATAATATTACCCTGGTTATCAAGTACAGGTCCTCCGCTATTTCCCGGATTGACAGGTATAGAAATCTGATAAGCAATGGTATCTCCGGCATATCCTGTATTTGAACTTAGGTATCCTTGACCATATACGGCCTCATCTCTCGGAAAACCTATGGTATAAATATCTTCGCCTAGCTCAGATTTCTGTTTCTTAAATGTATAAGGTACATTTTTAAGCGCTTTAAAACTCTCATCGTCGATATGGAGTATTGCCAAATCCTTGACAGGGTCTGAATATACAATCTTGGCGCGGAAGGATTGACCTTTGCTATTTTGAAGGTGTACCGAGTCTGCACCATTGATAACATGGTTGTTGGTTACTACATATCCATCTTTTGTCAGCATAAAACCCGTAGCTCCAAAATGTATAGGTGTTATGTTGTTTTTCGCCTTGTTACTGTTAATGTCTTGAATAACTTTATTTTGTTCGTTTACATTCCTTTTTACCGAATTCATTTCACGACGCAAGGCACTATAGTCTGTTGTTGCTTTCTTGATGTTGGTAAAATACCCTGTAAGCCAGAGCGTAGAGAATACAGATATCAATGCCACGGCAGCAGCCACTGCCGCATTGATTTGTAAACGGCTCCATAACGAAAGTATCTTCCGTCCCGAAAAAAGGGAGGGGTTTGATTTTATCTTTTTGCCTTTTTGAACCAAGGATGAGTGGAACTTTTTCCTTTCCTCCGTATCTTTCCAAAGATTTAGGAAGGACGTATGTTCTTCCAATAATGCGGCATATTCGGGGTGTTCTTGGCAATAAACTTCAAAAGCTGATCTATCCTCAGTTGTTAATTCCCCCTTCAAATATTGATCTGCCCAGTCCAAAAACTCGTGTCGCTTCATGATTACTTATCTAATTTATTTGTGTTAAAAAACAATTTTTTGAGTCGTTGCAGACATTTGTACTTTTGTGTTTTTGCATTATCCGTAGTCGTATAACCAAACTTCTCCTTAATCTCTTGCATGGACATATTCGCCATATAAAAATCATGGAGTAATGTTTTGCAAGGTTCTCCAAGCTCTTCCAATGCGACACTCATCTGTTCAAAGTTACTTTCAATAATTTCATGCCGTTCAATATCATCTTCTATTTTCAGTACATCTTCAAAATCCGAGATATCCGACGTTTTCGTTGGCGCTCCCTTACGTGCGAGATGTTTTAACCAAAGCCTCCTACTGACGGCATATAAAAAAGTACTAAGTTTGCTGCTTAGCTCAAATTTACCTTGGGTAAGTTTGTCATATAAGACCATTACTGCATCTTGAAAGATATCCTTCGCTTCATCATCCGATCCGTTATTGTTGATAATCATCCGAGCTATAGCAGGGAAGAAGAGCTTATACAATTTATTGATGGCCCTATTATCACCCTGTGTTATTCCAATGATCAATTCTTGGTCGGAAACTTCAGACGGTAATATATGTTTTATCTTACTCACTTGTTAATACCTTAAAACCTCAAAAGTAACCCTTACATTCTCAGAATTTAATATATGAAAATTCTTGATTCAAACGTAATAGTATTTTTAAACAATTGCCACAAGAAATGTATATTTTTTGGATTAAGCAATAATAGTGGGAGGGAGCGGTAGTGGCAAATCAGCCGTACACGAAAAAAGGTATCGCGAAATCGTCGATACCTTTTATTTGCGGTCTGGACGGGACTCGAACCCGCGACCCCATGCGTGACAGGCATGTATTCTAACCAGCTGAACTACCAGACCTATTATTTATTGATAAGAGAATTTAAGCGGTCTGGACGGGACTCGAACCCGCGACCCCATGCGTGACAGGCATGTATTCTAACCAGCTGAACTACCAGACCTAAACTCTTATATTTTATTAAGAACGCTTTGAAAGTTTTCTTTCCCTAAAACCTTCTTGCGAGAAGGTGTGCAAATATAGCGCTTATTTCTATATTTCCTAAAAAAAAGTGAAAAAACCTTAGTCTATGGTGCCCTCTTTCATCTTTTCAGCATTCTCCGCAAACTGTAATGCATCGATAATTTCCTGAATATCACCATCCAGGATTGCGGAAAGATTGTACATGGTCAATCCAATGCGATGCTCGGTCATCCGACCTTGGGGATAATTATAGGTGCGTATTTTTGCCGAACGGTCTCCTGTGGATACCATGGTTTTTCGCTTGGCAGCAGTATCACCGTGTTTCTTCTGAACTTCCAGTTCATAGAGCTTATTCCGTAGCATCTCCATCGCCAATTCCCGGTTTGCTAACTGTGAGCGTTCCACTTGGCAGACCACAACAATACCCGATGGTTTATGTGTCAATTGTACTTTCGTTTCAACCTTATTGACGTTTTGGCCTCCTGCACCTCCGGAACGGGAGGTTTGCAATTCAACGTCAGCAGGATTGATATAGACATCGACCTCCTCCGCTTCTGGTAGAACAGCTACCGATGCAGCCGAAGTATGTACACGGCCCTGTGTCTCCGTATCTGGCACACGTTGTACGCGATGCACACCCGATTCATATTTCAACTGTCCATATACATCCTCTCCGATCACTTTTAAGACCACTTCTTTATATCCCCCAGAAGTACCCTCTGTTACATCCATCACTTCGTTACGCCAGCCCTTTGTCTCAAAATAGCGTGTATACATTCGGTAAAGATCTCCTGCAAAAAGAGCAGCCTCATCACCCCCTGCACCACCGCGGATCTCGAGAATGGCATTTTTTGCATCCTCCGGATCTTTGGGAATAAGCATATGGCGAACCTCGTCTTCTTTTTCTTCCTTTTGGACATATAGAAGATCTAGTTCTTCTTTCGCCATCTCCCGAAGCTCCTGGTCCTTCTCGTTTGCCAAAATGTTTTTGTTGGCATCGATATTACTAACGATATTTCTATATAAATGGTATTGCTCCACAATCTTACCAAGATCTTTATATTCCTTGTTTAATCTTGCAAAGCGCTTCATATCACTGATGGTATCCGGATTGCTTAATTCAGCTTCGACCTCTTCCCAACGTTCCTTTATAGCTTGTAGTTTTTCTAACATAATTTTTTACTCAACAAAGCTTATTTGCTTTTGAAGAGTACAAAAGTACTTAAAATTTATGTTTTAGAAAGAAGGTTTTTTGTTAATGGCTTGATACAGCCTTGAGGCCGACAATTGATGCGATTAACGTAAATATGAAGAAAATACGCCAGAAGTCTGTCGGTTCTTTGAAGATCATAATTCCCATTAAAACCGTTCCTACCGCCCCAATTCCCGACCACACTGCGTAGGCAGTGCCTAGTGGTAATGTTTGTGTTGCTTTGATTAAGAGCCCCATACTTATCGTTACTGATACCAAAAAAGCTAAGTACCACAGATACATCTCTGTGCCGTTGGTCTCTTTTGCTTTGCCAATACAAAATGTAAATGCGACTTCAAATATGCCGCCGATAATTAAGATAATCCAATTCATGTTATTTTGTTTTTGTTACTGCATCCATTTCTTCAGTGCTAAAGTCTCTCCATCCCAGACCGCATAGGTGAAATGATGAATCCAGTCGCCCAAATTAATAATGTGACTGTGGTCGTCTATACGATGCTCATAGGGAAAGTGCCGATGTCCGAAGATAAAATAATCGTAATGTGTGGTCACGAGCAGCTCTTTCGCATACTGGATGAGCCATTCACGGTCTTCCTCTAGTGGCCTTTCTTCTTTTTCATTAGCACCGCGGCTGTATCTTGACCATTTTTGGGCGATGCCAATCCCTAAATTGGGATGTATACGTGCGAACAACCATTGACATAAAGGACTTCGAAAGATTCTTTTTAGCAATTTATATTTCCCATCGCCTGAACCAAGACCGTCACCATGGTGAATATAGAATGTCTTTCCGTCTAGGGTAAGTGTTAATTCGTCTTCGACTATGCTGGCCCCCAGTTCTTCTTGCAGATATCCAAACATCCACATGTCATGATTGCCTTTGAAAAGTGTTATTTTAACTCCTCGATCAGCGAGCTCAGAAAGCTTACCTAAAAAGCGGATAAATCCTTTGGGAACAACTGTGCGGTATTCAAACCAAAAATCAAATATATCACCAACAAGATACAGCTCTTTCGCATCATCTTTTATCGAATCCAACCAAGAAACAATCTTGGCCTCCCGTTCACGAGAAGATGATCTAGGCAGCACGCCTAAATGAAAATCGGAAGCAAAATAAATGTTTGTACCTCTGTGCATGACTGCGTAAAACTAGTAAAATAGTAAGAGTAAACAAACTGTTAATTTTTGAAGAAAGTTATATTTGGTTAGTTTTGTTGGAAATGATAATTGATTATGAAAAACAGTCTTGGCTCTTTAATACTATCTGTTCTAGTAACAGCCTGTCATCAACACAAACAAATCGAACCCATGGAAAATATTCTATTAAAACCATACCCAAACACCGAGAAAATAGTCCATACGGATACCTACTTTGGCTCCGAAGTAGAAGACCCTTACCGTTGGTTGGAAGACGATCTGTCGGATAAGACAAAGGCTTGGGTCGTTGAAGAAAATAAAGTTACCCAAGATTATCTTTCCCAAATTCCTTTCCGGAAGGCCATTCAAACGAGGTTGGAGAAGCTGTGGAATTATGAGCGCTATTCCGCACCCTTTAAGGAAGGGGAGTATACCTATTTTTATAAGAACGACGGGCTCCAGAATCAAGCTGTACTGTACCGCAAAAAAGACGGCGACAGTACCGAAGAAGTATTCTTAGATCCCAATAACTTCTCCAAAGATGGGACGACTTCTTTAGCTGGAGTTTCTTTTAGTAAGGACGGATCTTTGGTTGCTTACCAGATCTCGGAAGGCGGGTCCGATTGGCGCAAGGTTATTGTATTGCAAACAGTAGATAAGCGTGTCGTAGGGGACACCTTGGTAGATATTAAATTTAGTGGCTTGGCTTGGCGAGGTAACGAGGGCTTTTATTACAGTTCATACGACAAACCCCAAGATGGCTCAGCTTTGTCAGCAATGACCGATCAGCATAAGCTGTATTTTCATTCCTTAAATACGTCTCAATCTTCAGATAAGTTAGTTTTTGGAGGGGCGCAGACTCCACGACGGTATATAGATGCTTATCTGACAGAAGACGAAAGGTTTCTTGTTATTTCAGCAGCGAATACAACGTCTGGTAATGAGTTGTATGTGAAAGATTTACACGATGAAAAAGCACTGTTTGCCACAGTAGTTGGTGATTTTGAGAAAAATCATGTGATAGTGGGTAATGACCAGTCCACGTTGATTATCTATACGGAATTGGGTGCGCCAAACGGTAAGATTGTAACTGCCGATATCGCAAATCCACAACAGGAAAGTTGGAAGGACCTTATTCCCGAAACGGAAAATGTATTAAATCCATCGTTGGGCGGTGGAAAGATCTTTGCCTCTTATCTGAAAGATGCTACTTCTTTGGTTAAACAGTTCGATTTTTCTGGCAAACTCGAACGCGAGATTGAGTTGCCTGGAGTAGGTACAGCTTTTGGTTTTGCTGCTAAAGAAGACGAAAAGCAGCTGTATTATACCTTCACTTCCTATATCCATCCGGGAACTATATATAAGTATGATATTGCTTCGGGCAAGTCTGAGCTCTATAAGAAATCGGGCATACAGTTTGATCCATCACACTATGTGTCCAAGCAAGTCTTCTATACGTCGAAAGATGGTACAAAAGTTCCGATGATTATCACGTATAAGCAAGGAACAAAACTAGATGGGACTAATCCTACTTTATTATACGGTTATGGTGGGTTTAATATTAGTTTGACACCAGCGTTTAGCGTGGCTAATATTATTTTGTTGGAACAAGGAGGCGTGTATGCAGTGGCCAATCTCCGTGGTGGTGGCGAATATGGAGAGACATGGCATATTGCCGGAACAAAAATGAATAAACAACATGTTTTTGATGACTTCATTGCTGCTGCAGAATACTTGATCCAGGAGAGATATACTTCGTCTGAGAAGTTAGCTATCGCAGGAGGATCGAATGGAGGTCTTTTGGTCGGCGCTTGTATGACCCAGCGGCCGGAACTGTTCAAGGTTGCTTTTCCTGTTGTAGGTGTATTGGATATGTTGCGCTACCATAAGTTCACTGCAGGAGCTGGCTGGGCGTTCGATTATGGTACTTCGGAAGACAGTGAAGAGATGTTTGCATACTTGTATAAGTATTCGCCCTATCATGCCTTGCAACTACAGACAACTTATCCGGCGACCTTGGTGTTGACGGCCGACCATGATGATCGCGTGGTGCCTGCTCATTCCTTCAAGTTCGCTGCCCGACTGCAAGAATACAACATAGGCAATAATCCGGTACTCATCCGCATCGATACCAAAGCAGGGCATGGTGCGGGAAAATCGACCAGTATGTTGATTGCAGAGCAGACAGATAAGTGGGCCTTTATGTTGCAGAATATGGGACTTGGGTATACCGTTATTAAATAGTAGATTAGTGAAACCCTTTATATGTGATGACCGATCGACTTATACAACATATTAATAATATTACACTTTTGACCGAAGAGGAAGAGCTGACTATTAAAGAGTTGGTTCGTGAGAAGACGTTGGCAAGGAAGCAGGTTTTGCATCGTGTAGGAGAGGTTGCCCAATACTCGGCCTTTGTTGTGGACGGCTGTTTACGCTCCTATGCGATTGACCATAATGGATTTGAACATATCTTACAGTTTGCTCCAGAAAATTGGTGGATTTCCGATATGCACAGTTTTGTCAAAAGTCAACCCAGCGAACTTAATATTGATGCCTTGCTTCCAACGAACGTATTGGTGTTGAGTCGATCCTGTCAATTAAGTATTTTTGATCGCGTACCGAAGTTGGAACGTTATTTTCGGATATTGACGGAAAATGCATTGGCAGCGAGCAATCATCGCACCATAGACTATCTTAGCTTGCCTGCTAAAATCAGGTACCAAAAGTTCTGTGACTTATATCCGACGTTGATCCACTCGATTCCTCAGAAGTATATTGCCTCTTATATTGGCATTACCCCGGAATTTCTGAGTAAGCTGCGGTCCGAATATTAATTGCAAGGGTATGTCGATTTCTCCGAATAGATTTGTTTTACTTTGGGTTTTAGTTAGTCAGTTCTTTATTATTGTTGCCAACCCCTTGGATAGTTTGACTGATAAGTTGTCGAATGTATATCTTTCCCCAGTGAACTCTTTTGTTTTCGATATTAATCAGACGAAATTGCTATTTAGAGATACGACTGCTAGAGTGGATATATTGTCTCCTTATCGGGAGAAGAGATTTTGGAGAGCAGGAACAGAATGGTTTTTGGCCCAAGCTATTCCTGCCTCTTTCAATAGGTTTATAACAGAGGATCCGTATTCGTATATCACTTTCCAGAACTTTCTCGATCATCAACGTCTAAGTGCTTGGGATTGGGATGACAATCAGTTTACAACCAATCAAATCGATCATCCCTATCACGGTCAGCTCTATTTCAATGCCTTTCGGAGTAATGGCTATAATTTCTATCAATCCAGTGTTGCAACGGTATTAGGAAGCTATATGTGGGAGACAGCTGGAGAGACACAACATCCTTCCGTCAATGATTTTGTCAATACGACATTTGGAGGTGTTATCCTCGGCGAAATGACACACCGTGTGTCGAGAAACATCTTGGCACGGAGCAGGAATGGACATAATAAAACCGGAAATGAGATCGTCGCTTTTTTGGTCAATCCGGTCAATGGACTGAATAGGTTGTTGGATGGTAAGTGGGGAAGACATATTGACGATTATTATGCGATAGATTCTTCAGCGATTACGGCGGAAGTTGACGCTGGATTTCGACGTTTTGACGCGAGAGAAGGAGACTTTTTGCAACGAGGGAAAAACTCGGTTTATGGGCGACTACGGTTTATGTATAGCAATGGAGAACATAATTACAAGCGACCCTTCGATCAGTTCGCTGTCAATTTTGAAGTGGGAAGTGGCGACAGCACATTTATTAATGCAGTTAATGTCCATGCTTTGTTAAGTGGTGCCGAATTTTTTAAATCAAAGAGAGGGACCCACTACGGCACATTGAATGCCCACTATGACTTCTATAATAATGATGCCTTCTTTTATGGTGCGCAAAGTGTGAATTACAACTGGCTTTCCGAATTCAGTTATAAAAGTGATAATAAGCTAAATTTAAGTGTTGGAGCAGGAGCGGTACTGCTAGCTGCTGTACCGGATCCCTATCTATTATACGGTGAGAGCCGTAATTATAATTATGGCTCCGGAGCATCTTATCGCTTTAAAGGTGACCTTAGTCTATTAAATCGGCTTTTATTTACAGCAGATTATAATGGTGGTGTCTTTTACACGATAAGTGGTACCGACTCGTATTATGTACTGCATGCTTTGGCTTTAGAAGGAAGCTTACGGGTCTTCAAGCGTTTCTCAATTAACCTTGCTTCGGGATATTTTGCATTAAAGGGCGAATTTAAAGACGAACAATATCCAGATTTTCAGCGAGAGTTTCCGTATGGACGGCTTTCTGTTGGTTACAATATTCAATTCTAATTATGAATTGGATATAAATAAGAAAAGGTTAACCTATTACAGTTAACCCATTCCTTATGATACCAATAAATTCTTTTACTTATCGAGCTTTTCAAATTTATCGTAGTCGATTTTTTTAGATTTTATCTTGACAGTCGATTTCAAGTGATCAAATACTTTCAAAGCTTTTGCCTCTTCGAATAAACGATTGGCTTGTTCTTTATCTGAAAGTAACTGCATCGCAAACTGACCTAATTGTTCGTCCGTAGGCTCCTCACCGCTGTTATACATCTTGATCTGTGCATAGATACGTTCCTTCGCAAGATTAATGACTTCATCGTATTTCACTTCCAGATTGTTGGCTGTGATGACACGATTTTCAATAATCGTCCATTTTAAGTTGCTCACAAAATCAGCAAAGCCTTCCTCGATTTCTTCTTCCGAAAGATTCGGATTTGTTGCTTTCAACCATCTTTTCAAAAATTCCTCGGGAAACTTGACATCTACTTTATCCATTCCAAAGGTATACATGTCATTACGCAGTTTTTGAACCGCATTTTGTTTGAAAAGACTTTCTACCTCTTCAGCTACTTTTGCCTGGAATTGCTCTTCTGTAGTAACTTCGCTAGCAGGGAACAATTTGTCGAAGAACTCCTGATTAAGATCAGATTCTTCCAGACGATTGATATTCTTTACGGTCAACTCGAATTTAGTCACATCTAGATTTTCAGCTTCATCTTCGGTGATACCTAAGATACGCGCCAAATCCGATGCTTTAAAAGCCTTCTTGACATCTATTTTGACTGTGTCGTCTTTTTTTAGACCCGTTAATGATTTCTTTGTCTTCGCATCTTCGACGACATCCGTACGTACAGAAGTTGTTTGCTCTAAACCACCTTCTTTTTCTTGTTTCAAGGTTGCATATAATACGTCACCTTCTTCCGACACTTCCGGATTAGTCATCTTACCGTAGCTACGACGTAAGTTTTTGACACGTTCCGCTAGTGTCGTCTCGTCAGCTTTGATATCGTACTCGATAAATTCGGTTTCCTTTGTAAAAGGGATATCAAATTCAGGAGCTAAACCTATTTCGTAGTTGAATTTAAAATTATCTTTATAATCCCAAGCGTATGAAGTGTCTTGATCCGTTTCCACAGGAAGTGGCTGACCTAGAACTTCTAATTTTTCTTCGGAGATATAGTTTGCAATTTTATCGTTGATTACACGGTTGATTTCGTCAAACAAAATGGCTTTACCATAGGTGCGTCTGATATGTCCTAGAGGAACCATTCCTGGACGGAATCCTGGTAACTTTGCTTTTTTTGCTTGATCTTTGATTGCTTTATCGACAGCAGGGTTATAATCTTCAGGAGCTAATTCTATGGTGATATTAGCATTGACATCGTCGATTTTCTGGTGTGAAATATTCATACTTTTCTTCGCGTTATTTTCGCATTATAAATAAAAATCCTCCCGATATATTTTGGTCGGGAGGATATCAAGTGCGGAAGAAGGGACTCGAACCCCCACGCCTCTCGGCGCCAGATCCTAAGTCTGGTGCGGCTACCAATTACGCCACTTCCGCAGTTAGGATTTTTTATAGTGCCACAAAGATAGAAATCGAAATGATATTTGTCAAGTTTTTTTTAAAATAAATAGTTTTATCTCTCTTAGAGAGGGTTTTATTTTAAATTATTGATATCTTGCTGTTCACGTAGCTTATCTACATTGTTGTTATCTCCAAACTCCGCTGTCTTTTGTAGAAAGGCGTCGAGAATTTCTTTAATGGTGTCCATACTTTCAGCTGTTTTCTGATAGACATCTGGAAGTTTACCTTCAATGGTTTTGTCGCCCAATTCGATATTGTCTACTTCAATTTTTCCGATTTTCTCCAAAACAGCCTGTTGGCTATTACGTACATCTTCCAGCTCGCGAGAAATTTTCGCCATTAAATCGAACTTTTTTAATTTATCCATAGCTTATCTTTTTGTTTCCTCTATAAAACAATCCGAATCAAAAATTGTTTTGAATGCTATTTAGGCTCTTATTTCTCGTCGCATGAATATGAAGTAAGAAAAAGCAAAACATATCATCGTGCTCGCCACCAACGCAGTGACTTGTGTCCACACCACTTTGATACTTTCCCACACGGGTAGAGCCGTGGGGATAGCACCCTGTATTTGCTCCATTGACAAGGGACTCAGGCTTCTGACATTCGGCATGAGCAAGACTAATGTGCCATCCTCATAGAGTTGATTGGGAGCTAACCGCATAATGGAGAGGATGAAATTCTGAAAAGACTGTATTTCATGGCTCGATGCATACATACTAGGCGCCATGCTCTTTGCGACAACACTGATGATCATCGGGTAGAAAACCATGAAAAACAGCCATATAGCGATGCTCACTAAAGCTGATGTTGCCGGATGTTTCCATATTACGGAAAATAGTAAAGAAAGATTGAGCCAAAAACCGACATAAGCTACGGTTACCAATAAAAAGAGGAGGAGCCGTAAGCACTCCTGCAGGGATGGCGTCAATCCAGTCCAGAAGATTGCTAAACCAACTGTCAAGCAGATCAGCGTGGCAAAAATAAAGAATAAGATAATCAACGCCCCAATAAACTTCGCATTCAATAGGCCATCGCGTGCAATAGGCTGAGCCAGTATGCGTGTTAATGACCGATTGGTGTATTCCGCATTGATGGCATCAAAACCTAAGCATATACCCAATAGAGGTCCCAGAAAACTGGTGAAGACATGAAAAGGAGGGAGGGTACCGTCTGAGTGGGTAAATATTTGTAAGAAGAAGAATGAAGCTTGCGCATCTTCAGGTGAAGGTACATTATTGCGTAAAGTCGTTATTGCGCTATATAAAGAAGCAACACTGGTGCACACGACGATCAATAGCAAAATGATAAATTTTTTGCTTCGTATATAGTCGGACACTTCCTTATCCACTAAAACCCGTATTGACTTCATACCTTCACTATTTATATTAAAAAACTGTCTCATATCGTGCTGTCTTTAAAATAGAAAGAATAAATGTCATTTAATCCGTAGGTCTGCTCATACAGCGAGCGAATGGGCGCCTTTGCCTTGACAAACAGCTCGATGATAGGCAAGGTATTTGTATAGCTGTGCTGTATCGTGAACTTGTTATCATCACAATCTACTGAAATGATATTTTCTTGATCGGTTAAGCTGTTTTTGACCTGTTGTATGTCGGCTATATTCGTTTCGATGGTCACAGTGGGATGTTTTTGTGCAAACAGTTGATCCGCGAGCTGCTGGATAGGACCTTGTGCAACGAGTTTGCCTTTGACAAATAGCCCCACACGATGACAGACTTCTTCTACTTGATGGAGGTGATGCGATGCTAACAACACCGTTAGCTGATGCTGTCTGTTAAGGTCTTGGATGAGTTGCAAAAACTCTTTTACACCGGTAGGATCCAACCCTAGGGTAGGTTCATCCAATATGAGAATTTCAGGGTCTTTAATGAGGGTTTCTGCTAATCCAAGCCGTTGTTTCATCCCTCGGGAATAAGCGGCTACTTTTTTATTTGCCACATTTTCCAAGCCAACCTTCCCCAGCAAATGGAGAGACTTCTCCCGAGCTTTCTTGGTCGATAGACCGTTGAGCCGCCCAATCAGTTCGAGATTTTCCAATCCCGATCGTTGTTCATAAAAACCGATGTTGTCCGGTAGGTAACCTATAACCCTTTTTACGGCTATGGGGTTACGTTGAGGGTCTATGCCTGCTATAGCAATTTGCCCGGCAGAAGCTTCACTCAACCCCATCATCATAAGTATCGTCGTTGATTTTCCAGCGCCATTTGGACCGAGTAAACCAAAGATTTCGCCCTTATGTATCTGCAGGTCGAGGTTATCTACAGCTTTATATTTGCCGTATAATTTGTGCAGGCCTTTAATATCTATGATAGGGGTAGCCACGATTATCTCCTTCCATATTTACGAATCAAAAGATATACACTTCCCAATGCAATCGCTATGAATAGCAGCCCTAACCAACCACTTAACAAAGAGGTTTCAACGGTCACTCTGAATGGACTTTTTGCACTTGCATCGGTCGCTTTGGCAGAAAAGGTCACCATATAGTCACCAGCCATGGCATTTTTCGGAGGTTTCACGGTAGCATTGATATTGGCTGTTTCGCCAGCTTTGATGGTGTTTATCCGCGCCGGTTCAAAGACGACTTCCCAGTGGCTCGGCGCTTCAGAAGAAAAATTGATTTGATTGATATCCGAACTCCCTGTATTTTTGACAACCAGCTGTTGCTTGTGTGTCGAACCTGCGGTAGCATCAAAATTCAAACGGCCTGAAGATGTAGTTAGTTCTAGACTGTAAGAACCCGTTACGACGACATCGAATGTGATCTCAGACTGTCCTGAGCCGCTCGTAGCGCGAACAGGTATTTTATAGGATCCTTTCTTGGTACCTTCAGGAGCATTGATTTCAACGAGAATATCTTGGCGTTGGTTAGGGTCAACATTGACAGAACTCACTTGTTTTCCGCTAGCCTTAAAAACAACCCCCCATCCTTCCGCTGCATTTGCGGAGAGTGCATACACCTGCCCTTCAGAAGATCGGTTGAATAAGGTAGCATTGTAGGTGAACGTTGAATTCGCTGCCCCCTCCATATTGGTTTGACTTGAGGATAACTCACCCCCCGATACACCATCTTTGGTGATATTGACGGTCAAGGGTAATCTATGTTCTCCTTTAGCTATTAAATTAAAAGAGTAAGAACCCTTTGCCTGTTTGCCCGGAACAAATATCCGTAAGTTTAAGGTTTTGCGATCTTTGGGTAAGACTGATACCTGATCGACGGTATAGTTGCCCGATTTAAGTTCATAATGCCACTCCTTAGGTAAAGATTCTACGACGATCTGACTCGTTCGGATGGCGTTACTGTTATTAATCAGCTCGATGTTGTAATCTACAACTTCGCCAGGAGAAATCGTAATTTTTGGATAGGTTGTGTAAAGTTGTACACTTTGGGCATCTACATGTGTAAAAGCCATGAATAGAATGCCTAATAAAACTAGCTTTAGTCTGCTTACATTGGTTGACATAAAAAATAATTTTAATAAGAAATTGAAAGATGATCGAAGTTAAAAATCATATAAAAAAGCGTCAACAGATTTAACATTTTTTAGCAATTGAGCTGCGCTTACCTTTTAATTAATCTCGATTTTAGCATTTTGACTAATGAGATAAGCCCTGATTTTTGGTCTTACTTATGAACTTATCACTAAAAGAGCGGTTTATTTCAAATAATTTTCTAATTTTAGCGCCTTATAAACAAAACTAAATGGTTCAGATCGATTTAAACCCACCTCCACCAAAGAAGAAGAAGTTATATCAAGTTTTATATTTCCAAGTTATTGTCGCTATTGTAGCGGGTATCTTGTTGGGACATTTTTCTCCAGAGATTGGCGTTAGTATGAAACCCTTGGGAGACGGCTTTATTATGCTTGTCAAGATGATCATAGCGCCGGTGATATTCTTGACCGTAACAACTGGGATTGCCGGTATGAATGATATGAAAAAAGTTGGGAGGGTTGCAGGGAAAGCTTTTATGTATTTCCTTACCTTTTCTACCCTAGCTTTGGTCATTGGGTTGGTTGTTGGTAAGGTGATTAAGCCGGGTGAGGGAATGAATATTGATCCGGCTACGTTAGATGCAAGTGCCATCGAGAAATATGTGACACAGGCGCACGAACAATCGTTTATTGGTTTTGTATTTGAAATTATCCCCAAGACGATGATGAGCCCGCTTACCGGAGAAAATATCTTGCAGGTTCTTTTTGCAGCGATACTATTCGGAATAGGGTTGGCTTTGACGGCGGAAAAAAGCAAGATGGTTATCGATTTTTTACATGCTGTAACCCATCCCATCTTTAAAGTTGTCGAGATTTTGATGAAAACAGCGCCTATAGGGGCATTTGGTGCAATGGGTTTTACGATCGGACAGTATGGTATTGATGCCGTAGCTAATCTCGGGATGCTGGTCGGTACGTTTTATATTACCTCCTTATTATTTATATTCATTGTTCTTGGGGCAGTAGCCCGATATAATGGTTTCTCTATTTTTAAATTCCTGCGTTATATCAAAGATGAACTGCTTTTGGTGCTAGGAACAAGCTCGTCGGAAGCAGCCCTGCCGACCTTGATGCAAAAGATGGAAAAAGCAGGCTGTGCGAAATCGGTCGTGGGATTGGTGATCCCTACCGGATATTCCTTTAACCTAGATGGTACGAATATATACATGACTTTAGCCTCCCTGTTCATTGCTCAGGCGTGCAATATCGACCTAAGCTGGGAGCATGAGATTCTTCTACTACTCGTAGCCATGCTGAGTTCGAAGGGGGCGGCCGGGGTATCGGGTGCCGGTTTTATTACCTTGGCAGCGACACTTGCTATTGTGCCGGAAGTCCCCGTCGCGGGAATGACGTTGATCTTGGGGATAGACCGCTTTATGTCCGAGTGTAGAGCATTGACAAACCTTGTCGGAAATGGTGTAGCTAGTATCGTTGTGGCGAAGTGGGAGAAACAACTGGACGAAAAACAATTGGAAGAGGCTTTGAATAAATAGTTAAGGGGTTGATATTATGGACTTGCTTTAAAAAGCTTTAGATTAATGTATACAATCCTCCCAATGTAAAAAGGAGCTTGTCTTCGCGATATTTATTAACTTGCAGCAGATAATACGAGACAGATTATGCATAAATTATCCATTCTAGCAATCACCTTCATAATGAATTCTCCCTCTTTTGGTCAGCGTGCACCTGAACGAATAATAGATCAATCTTTAATAAAAGAAAAGATACAGCAGAGCTTGGTGGCGCAGCCTTTATCACCTGAGACCTTATGGAAATTAGGACGGGTGTCTGCCGAGGGGCTGGCTGCCGATGGTTCCTTCGTGGTATATGGTGTTTCTCACTACTTTTTTGATGACAACAAATCCGAAAAAGATCTGTATGTTATGCCGTTGCCAATGGGAAACCCCATGCAGTTGACAACAACCAAAGGTGCGGAATCTGTGGTGAGGATAGACAACAATGGTGATATTATTTACCTCCTTGATGGACAGCTATGGAAGAAAAATACCTATAAAGGAGAGCCTATCCAGCTTACACAGGTAGAGGGTGGCTTGGAAAATGTGAAGTTTTCGCCGGATGGCAAACATATATTGTATAGTAAGGCTGTACTATTAAAGAATTTTCATAGCGTGGACAAATACAAAGATCTGTCCAAATCAAATGTATATATTTATGATAACTTGGATTACCGTCATTGGGATACGTTTAATGATGGACGCTTTAATCATCCTTTTGTGGCCAGCTATGAAGCGGGGCAAATAGGTGAGTCCAAGGACTTATTAGAAAGCGAACCGTTCTATTCACCACAAATGCCTTTTGGAGGAGTGGAGGACTTTGTGTGGTCGCCGGACAGCAAGTCTGTTTTGTATGTCTGCAAAAAGAGCTATGGAACGGTGTACGCACAAAGTACTAATACGGACATCTATCAATATGACTTAGCTACAGGATCGACTAAAAATATCACGAAAGAAATGTATGGCTATGATACGCATCCTAGCTTCAATTCCGATGGTAAGCGATTAGCCTGGCTGAGTATGAAGACGGATGGTTATGAAGCAGATAAGAATGATGTTGTTTTGATGGATGTAGCGACAAACCGGAAGTTAAATCTTACTGCACACTGGGATGGTACAGTCGACGCTTTCCAGTGGAGCAAGGACAGTAAGAAAATTTATTTTACCGCTCCGATAAAGGGAACTGTTCAGCTGTTTGCTATTGATATACTTGCTAATCTTAATGCCAGATCTTTACCGCATATACAACAGATCAGCAGCGGTCAATTTGATCTTACGGGGATAGTGGGGGAGACTAAGGATGGTTTGGTGGTGACAGCAACCTCGTTGACGCGGGCCACCGAAATTTATCTTTATTCGTTCAAGGACAAAACACTACGTGAAATTACAACGGTCAACGATGCACAATATGCCTTGATTAAGGATAATAAGGTAAAAGGGCGTATGACCAAGGCGTCGGATGGTAAAGATCTTTTTTCCTGGGTAATATATCCACCGGATTTTGATCCCAACAAAAGGTATCCAACTCTGTTGTACTGTCAAGGTGGCCCGCAGTCCGCAGTTACTCAGTTTTATTCTTATCGATGGAACTTGCAGCTTATTGCTTCCCAAGGTTATATTGTCGTTGCACCAAATAGGCGTGGTATGCCGGGCTGGGGCGTACAATGGAACGAAGATATATCTAAGGATTGGGGAGGGCAGGCCATTCGAGATTATCTGTCGGCCATAGATGATATCGCCGAAGAGCCTTATGTTGATAAAGATAGGCTGGGAGCGGTAGGTGCAAGCTACGGCGGATATTCAGTATTTATGTTGGCTGGTGTGCATGAAGGCCGGTTTAAGTCGTTCATTTCACATTGCGGGCTATTTGATATGAAATCTTGGTACGGAACTACCGAAGAATTGTTTTTTGCCAATCATGATCTAGGTGGGCCATATTGGGATAAAGCCAATGAAAAAACCTATACAGCGTTTAATCCAATGACCTATGTCGATAAATGGAATACACCTATTTTGATCTTTCAGGGTGGGAAAGATTATCGGGTGCCGATTGAACAAGGGTTGCAAGCCTTTCAGGTAGCCCAGTTAAGAGGCATTAGAAGTCGACTTGTCTACCTGCCGGATGAAAATCATTGGGTACTATCAGGGCATAATGCGCAGGTATGGCATCGGGAGTTTTTCGCTTGGCTCGAAGAAACGTTATAGTTCGGAACGTCTTCAGTAGCTCTACAAATTTTGTCTTTTTTGTTACTTCGTATCCTTCTTACCGAAGATAGACAGTTTCAGGTATTTGCCGGGATTACTTTTCAGATCACTGATCAATCCGTCCAACTCTGCAGAAGCATTATTCAAGTTGTTGTAAAGCTTGTCATCGTTGACCAACAGTCCCAGAGATCCTTCGCCTCTGTTGATTTTATCCGTGATAGATTGTACGTCTTTCATCGCTTGATTAGCATTATCGACGGTGGATTTTATTTCCATCGCGGCAAGATCATTGGATAATTGGTCGAAGTTGGTCAATATGGAGTTTATTCGGGTACTATTATTTCTCAAATTGTTTGTTATTGATTCGATATTTTGCATGATTTTAGCTAACCTCAATCTTTCGGATCCCATGAGTTCTTCTACATCGGAGGTGATGCGCTCCATATTGTTTAACGATACAGAGATACTACGGAGACTATTGCTAAAGTTTCTTTGGAAATCATCATTCAAAGCAGTGTTGACGCCAGTAAGGACAGAGTCCAGTTTGACCACTAAGTTTTCGATTTTTTTCTGTAATGGCTCAACTTTTTCCAATAGGTTGGCTTGAACATCCGATTGCAGTATACCACCATTTTTTGTCATTGTTGGACTATTTCCTAAATCGAAAACAATAGCCTTGCTGCCGAGTAGATCGGCACTGACTATACGTGCGATCGTATTGGTGGGGATGGCATAATCACTATTGATTTTAAATGCGACCTGGATTTTTCCATTTTCCAATAAGTCCATCTGAGATACCCGCCCGATTTGATAGCCGTTGACCATGACCGGTTTGGATGTAGTAAGCCCGTCTACATTATCATATACCGTGTAAAAAACATTATCACTGCTGAATACATCGTTCCCGCGTAAAAAACTATAGCCAATGAATAAAATTGCTAAAGCGATAATGGTGAGTGCACCAACCTTTGTTTCGTTAGAAATCTTCAAAATCGTGAGTTTAAATTTTATTCCAATAAGTTAACTAAGCCAATATACATTACTAATGTAAGAAAAGTTTATTTTTCTACATTGTTTTTGTAAGTTTTTATTGATTGGAACAAATTTTCGACGATTTCGTTCTGTCCTTCAGTAGAAAGCATGTAGTTCTCTTCCTCCGGACTGCTAATAAAACCTATTTCAGTAAGCACTGCAGGCATACCCGCGGTAGCCAATACCGCCAGCCCTTGTTCTTTTACACCACGGTTGTTACGCGATGATGCAGTAAATGCATGTTGCATATAGCTGGCCAACCGGATGCTTTGATCACGGTACTGTCTTTTCATCAGTTTGAAGACGATATAGGTAGAAGGATCTTTGGGGTCAAAACCGTTATAATTCTCTTCGTAATTTTCTTCCAGTAAGATAGAGGCATTCTCCCGGATGGCTACATCTTGCTGGTCAATGCGATTGATACCACATACCAATGTCTCCGTACCCCTTACCGAAGGATTACGTTGTACGGTATTATAATATCGACCTTTGCTATTTTTTCTGCGTACATCCCTGTCCGCCGAGTTGCAATGTACAGATATAAATAAGTCCGCCTTGTGTTTGTTTGCGAGTGCAGGTCGCTCATATAGTTTAGGGTACACATCGGTGGTGCGGGTATAGATGACCTTAACACCCGGAAGCCCCTCCTCAATACGCTTACCCAGTTTTAACACGACATCGAGCGCAATATCTTTTTCTTTAGACCGACGGCCCACCGCACCCGAATCATCTCCCCCGTGACCTGCATCTAAGCAGACTAATTTTACCTTTGCCATGGAATTGCTCTCGATAGAGTCAGAAGGTGTAGGAAGAGGGATGGCTGATAGAGAGAGGGTTAAGATCGATATAGAAACGATGGGGAAGCAGATTCTTTTAACACTATTTAAAAAATTCATTTTTATATTTTTAACACTTTTGTAAAACGGTTCAAATATGTAACGATGCAAAGATAAGGGATATAATAGATATCATAAAAATATCAACCTTTTCTATTTGTTTTTTGACTACTTTTGTGCCAAAGAGTTTATTTTGCTGCGAATTTAATATTCTGATCTTATTTTGAAGACGCTAACGAGTTTTTTAATTCTGTTTGTCTTCCTCGTTGTAGGAAATAAGTCGCTATTCGCACAAGATGATTCGACCAAGACCGTATTAAATAACCTAGAAGATACAACACATGTTGTCGTCGATTCGACCGTTTCAATAGCGGACAGCACGGTAAACCATTTAAAATCTGCTACAGGTCAAGACACCGTAATGATGAAAGGGGAGAGTGGGTTGGAAACGATGGTCACGATTGTAGCCAACGACTCGTCTTGGAATGAGGTCAAGAAAAATATTGTTCATTTGTATAAAGGAGCGAAAGTCAAGTATTTAGATTTCGAACTTTCAGCAGATTATATCCGTCTGGACCGAAATACGAATATTTTGTTTGCCAGCGGTGTGGTGGATCACAATGGCAAATATGTTGGAAGACCGGTGGTTTTATTCCCCAATGATACGCCTAAAGCGGTCGATTCACTTCGCTATAACTATAAGACGCAACAGGCCAAAACCTACAGCATCATGACTGAGATGGACGGTGGTTTTATTCAAGCTCGCGAGGTTCGGAAGAATATGTACGACGAGATGTCTATCTACCATGGGTTGTACAGTACTTGTGACCTTCCGGAGCCCCATACACATTTTGGTATCCATATTTCAAAAGGGGTAGCCATTAAAAATCAAATCGTTGCCGGTTATTCTTATCTGGTGGTGCAAAATATACCATTCAAATTCCTCGCACTACCTTTTGGCTTCTTTCCAAAACAAAATAAGAAAACATCGGGTTTCCTTTTTCCCTCTTTTGGAGAAGATATGGCAAGAGGTTTTGCTTTGCGGGATATGGGTTGGTATTTAACATTCAATGATTTTTGGGACAGTGAAATACGGGGTACAATCTATTCAAAGGGTTCGTGGGAAACCTCGGTAAGGACCAACTACATGGTCAACTATAAATACAACGGTGGATTTAACATTCGCTATGCTGCTACAAAAACCGGTGTCGAGGGATCGGATAATTACGGAACGAACAAGGATTTTAATGTAACCTGGAATCATACACAGCGTCAGGAGGCCAACCCGGGTACATCTTTCTCGGCGTCTGTAAACTTTGGTACGGCTTCATATTTTAGAAATACAGGTGCAAATAGTACCTACGATTATGATCAGTTGACAAGAAATAATATGTCCTCGTCGATTAGCTACGGTAAAGTTTTTGCTGATGGAAAAGTTAACTTTACTTCGAGCTTAAGCCACCGTCAGGATATGGCATCAGGCAAGGTGGACTTGGAGCTGCCTACCTTTAGTTTGAATGTGTCAACATTCAATCCGTTTGATACGAAAGATCGGGTAGGCGAACAGAAATGGTACCAGCGGATTACGGTAGGATATAGTTTGCAGGGCCGGAACTCGATTTCGACAGGTGATTCAACACTTTTTACGAAGCAATCCTTAAAGGAATTTACGAACGGTTTTCAACACAATATTCCCGTAAGCTTGAGCTTGAATGCGTTTAAGTACCTGCAGTTTAATACGTCGGTCAACTATACCGAGCGATGGTATCTGCAAACGATACGTAATGGGCTGGAGAATACGATCAACGGCTATGAGACGGCGAGAGATACGATCGGTGGGTTCAGACGGGCCTATGATTATTCCATGTCGTCGGGGTTGTCCACGAAAGTATATGGTATGTATCCGAAAATAGGCAAGATCGAAGCTATACGCCATGTGGTTACGCCTTCGGTAAACATCAACTATCGTCCTGATTTTTCAGATCCGATGTATGGCTTTTATAAATCGTATGTAGATGAGACAGGACGAGTCCGGGATTATTCTATTTTTGAAGGGGCAATTTTTGGTTCACCTTCATCCGGACGGTCGATGGGAATTGGTTTTTCGGTAGACAATAATATCGAAGCCAAAATAAAAAATTCGGAAGATACAACCGGCAAAGAGGCCTTCAAAAAAATACCTATTTTGTCTGGATTGTCATTTAGTGGAAACTACAACGTTGCTGCGGATTCGTTGAAACTTTCGACGATTAGTTTTTCAGGCCGTACCAGCCTATTTAATGAGAAAATCAATCTAAATTTTAATGGATCTTTCGACCCTTATATGTTGGATAGCCGGGGACAACGTATCAACCGTTATGCGATAAAGGATGGCAAGTTGGCCCGGTTGACGAATTTTGGATTATCCTTTGATTATAGTTTTAACCCTGATGCTGCGAAGAGTCGAAACGGGAATATTGACTCGTTACGGAATAATATGCCTAATATGACGCAGGAACAGGCGGATGCATTGGCACGTGTCAGCACGGATCCTAATGCTTTTGTAGACTTCAAAATTCCATGGAACCTTGCGGGTTCATTCAGTATGCAATATTTCAAGCGCTTCGATTCCGCAGAACGTCGGGAGAAAGCTGATTTTACAGCTACAGTACAGTTTCATGGCGATGTCAATGTCACACCGAAATGGAAGATACAATTCAATTCGGGTTATGATTTTAAACAGAAAGAGGTTTCCCTGACTCGTTTCTCGATTTATAGGGATCTACACTGTTGGGATATGTCGGTAGGGTGGGTGCCGTTTGGTCGATATCAAAGTTATAACATCACGATCCGTGCCAAGGCTTCTATTTTGCAGGATTTGAAGTTGACAAAACAAAATAGCCACTATAATTATTAATTACGAATGAACAATTACGAATTACGAATGAACAATTAAATTCATTTAAATGAAAGAAGATAATGCCGTTCAAGTCAAAAGTTACGCTTTTGCAGTTAGGATAGTAGAAGTATTCCTAATTCCTAATTCGTAATTTATAATTCCTAATTGTCATGAATGCAGAAATCATAACCATAGGCGATGAAATATTGTTGGGGCAGATCGTCGATACCAACTCGGCGTGGATAGCGGAATTGCTCACTCCTTTGGATATACAAGTTGTGCAGATTACTTCGATTGCGGATGAAGAGAAAGCTATTGTTTCGGCTTTGGATCAAGCTTCAAAGCGAAGCCAATTAGTTATCGTAACAGGAGGTTTGGGACCAACTAAGGATGACGTAACCAAGAAGACCATTGCTCAGTATTTTGAAACGACATTACGTGTTGACCAAAATATCCTGGACCATGTCAACGGTTTTTTTGTACAACGGTCGGGAAAAAGAGGTATGCCTCTCTCAAACTACGGGCAGGCGGAGGTGCTGGATTGCTGTGAGGTGTTGTTTAATGATGTAGGGACAGCTCCGGGAATGTGGGTAGAGGAAAAGGGGATAAGCTATGCCTTTCTACCAGGTGTGCCTTTCGAAATGAAGTTTTTGATGGAGCACAGGGTACTGCCGAAGCTATCGCAAATGCGAGGCGACGAAAGTTTATATCATGCGCACTTACTTACCGTGGGATTGGGTGAATCCTATCTAGCTGATAAAATTGCCGATATTGAGCACAGGTTGCCTCCCTATATTAAATTAGCTTATCTGCCTAAAATAGGTCTTGTGCGGTTGCGGCTTTCTGCGAAAGGAAGAGATTATGCACGTATACAGGAAGAAACCGACTTTTTTGCCGATCAAATTGCCGATAGGCTGCAGACCTATCTTGTGTCTCGTAAGGATATCTCCTTTGAGCAAGCTATCGTGGAAGAATTTGCGCGGAAGAAGTTGAAATTAGCGACAGCAGAAAGTTGTACCGGTGGTGCGATAGCCTCGCGGATTACAGCGGTTGCGGGAGCAAGCCAAATTTTTGATTGTGGCATTGTCGCTTACCATAATACCATAAAAAGCAGTATTCTGGCAGTTAAAGAGTCCACATTAGCGGAATTTGGTGCGGTGAGTGAAGAGACCGTCATAGCCATGGCAGAAGGCGTAAAGCGACTGAGTGAAGCTGATTATGGTATTGCAACAAGCGGGATTGCAGGGCCAACGGGAGGAACTGCAGAGAAGCCAGTAGGCACGGTGTGGATAGCCGTCGCAGGTAGATCAGCAGTTGTCACCCAAAAGTTCCAATTCAACAATACCAGGGGTATAAATATCGAGCGTAGTTGCATGCAGGCTTTGATTAAGATGTGGATATTATATAAAAACGAATTTTTGAAATAAACGAAATATATATTTGATTATTGGTTTGTTTTTAATATTTAATTCTGTTTATCGTGATTTTGTTATTTAATTTTTAAATTAGCGCTCTGCTACACGAAACAATTATGGCAATATATAAACTTCTACTTCCTAAGATGGGTGAAAGTGTATCCGAAGCCACGCTGACCAAATGGTTAAAAGCGGTGGGTGATACGGTTCAAGAGGATGAAGCGGTAGTCGAGATCGCGACAGATAAGGTAGATTCGGATGTACCGTCACCGGTGGATGGTACGATAAAGGAAATAAGATTTGAAGAGGGACAAGTGGTACAGGTTGGTGAAATCATTGCATTGATCGAGGTCGCTGGCGAAAATGAAGAGGAATCAGCTACGTTGGACGAAGAAGATATCGAAACAAGTTCGGCTGCTGAAGATGATACGGTTTCCGAAGAAGAAGTTAAGGAGGACTTTGTCGTTCCCGGTATAGCGGAGCTAACGGAGAAGCAAATAGAACAAGCCGTTCATCCAGAAAAGAGTAGTGAGGGTCGGTTTTATTCTCCATTGGTAAAAAGTATTGCACAGCAGGAAGGTATTAGCCCGGAGGAATTGAGTCGTATTTCAGGTTCAGGTGCTGAAGGTAGAGTGACTAAGCAGGATATCATGACCTATATTTTGTCCAAAGGAGTGGACTTGCCTTATGCTGGGCAGAAGGGAAGTCTCCCTATCGCGGAAGCCTCTGATCACAAGGTGAAATATAGCACACCGCCTGTCCAAGTTGCTAGAGAGATAGGTGAGGACGAAATTATCGAAATGGACCGTATGCGTCGGCTTATCGCGGACCATATGGTGCACAGCATTCATACATCACCCCATGTTTTTTCGGTCGTGGAGGCTGATGTGACAGATTTGGTGAACTGGCGTAATAAGGTAAAAGAGGATTTCAAAAAACGGGAAGGCGAAAATATAACCTTTACCCCGTTGATTATCGAAGCTGTTACGAAAGCACTTAAAGATTTTCCGATGATCAATGTCTCAGTAGATGGTTACAATATCATTAAACGTAAGCATATTAATATTGGTATGGCAGCAGCGTTGCCAACGGGAAATCTTATCGTGCCTGTTATCAAAGATGCCGATCAGCTGAGCTTGGTCGGATTGAGCAAAGCCGTCAACGACTTAGCCAATCGGGCTAGGAAAAATCAACTAAAACCGGATGATACACAGGGAGGAACTTTTACATTCACCAATATCGGTGCTTTTGGCAATATCTTTGGCATGCCTATTATTAACCAACCGCAAGCAGCTATTCTAGCTGTCGGCACCATCACGAAGAAACCTGCTGTTCTGGAAACCGAGCATGGTGATGTGATCGCCATTCGGCATAAGATGTACCTGACGATGTCCTACGATCATCGGGTAATTGATGGCGCATTGGGTGGCTCATTCATTAGAAAGGTGGCTGATTATCTGGAAAACTGGGATAAAGGACGCGTGATCTAGTTATGGATGCAGTTATCGCATATTTAGAAAGTATAGACCCGATTTTAGGGGCATTATATGCAACTCTCTTTACGTGGTTTGTTACCGCCTTGGGGGCAGCATTGGTCTTTTTCTTTAACAAGACCAATCGTAATGTGATGGATGGTATGCTAGGCTTTACAGGGGGCGTTATGGTCGCTGCAAGTGTATGGAGTCTACTGATCCCGGCGATGAACATGAGTGAGGGAGAAGGCTTTGTTAAGGTTGTGCCTGCTGTAGTGGGATTTTTAATTGGCGCTTTTTTCTTATTTGGCTTAGATAAGGTTTTGCCCCATTTTCATGCAAATTTTAAGAAAGTTGAAGGCATCAAGTCGCCTTGGCAAAAGACTACTCTTTTGATATTAGCTATTACGCTACATAATATTCCGGAGGGGTTGGCAGTAGGCGTTTTGTTTGGTGGAGTAGCGGCCGGCATTCCTGAAGCGAGTATCGTAGGAGCAGCAACTTTGGCTCTTGGTATTGGATTACAAAATTTTCCGGAAGGTATTGCTGTTGCTATGCCGTTGCGTCGCATGGGCATGAGTCGCCGTAAGAGTTTTTTCTATGGCCAGTTGTCCGCGATCGTAGAACCTATTGCGGGGGTGATTGGTGCACTGGCGGTCACGATGTTTACGCCAATACTACCCTATGCTTTATCTTTTGCTGCGGGAGCGATGATCTTTGTCGTCCTGGAAGAGGTTATTCCTGAAGCCCAACAGAATAAAAATTCTGATATTGCTACGCTGGGTTTTATCGGTGGGTTTTTGATTATGATGAGTCTGGATGTGGTGTTGGGGTAGTGAGTTATTTTATTTTTTGTACATTTGTTCGTTAATATGGAAAAATCAAACATTATTAACATTGGCGAACAAGCAACCAGTCAAATCTACCAATGGACATTTGAACTTGTAAAATCAGCAGGCATCCAAGACAAGGCTTCTCATATTTTAACTTCTGCCTTCCTTCTTATCTCTGCCTTTATCCTTTTGGCTCTCCTTGACTATATTATGAGGTTTTTTTTTAATTCAATCGTTGCCCGATTGATTAAGAAGACAAAAAGCAACTGGGATAATTACCTTCTTGATAACAAAGTGCATGTACATGTAAGCCGCCTTATTCTCATCGCTATTTCACAACAGTTGTTACCATCGATTTTCATCGGTTTCCCTTCTTTTATCGCTGTTCTCGATAAATTTTTGAGTGTATTGATGATATTTGCAGTTTACGGGCTTATCAATGGTCTTTTAAAGACCGGACGGGATATCCTGCGATCATCCAAGGCCTTTGTGGACAAACCTTTGGATAGTTATCTTCAGGTATTTCAGATCTTCCTGATATTCGTCGTAGGAACATTAATTGTTTCTATACTTACCGGAAATTCTCCATGGAACTTTCTCGTTTCTCTAGGGGCTGCATCTGCCATTCTGATGTTAGTCTTCAAGGATACTATCCTTGGTTTTGTGGCCAGCATACAAGTCTCGGCAAATGATTCTGTTCGGGTGGGGGATTGGGTGGAGATGCCCAAATATGGTGTTGACGGAGATGTTCTGCAGATAAACCTGAATAATGTCAGAGTTCAGAACTGGGATAAGACCATAGTTACAATACCGACTTACACCTTGTTAAGCGATTCTTTTAAGAATTATAGGGGAATGCAGGAAAGTGGTGGAAGAAGGATCAAGAGAGCTATCTATATTAAGATATCAACTATCCGATATATGAACAATATCGAGATAGAGGACCTTAAGAAGGTAGCCCTTCTGGCACCATATATTGCGCAAAGAGAAGAACAAATCAAAAAATATAATAGCGAACACCAAGTTGATGAGAACGTACTCGTAAACGGACGTAGAATGACGAATGTAGGTTTGTTTAGAGCGTATATTAAAGCTTATGCATTACACAACCCTGATATACACAAAGAGCTGACCTTACTGGTTCGTCAATTAGCTCCTACCGAACATGGGCTTCCTTTAGAGCTTTATATGTTTACGAAAGGTACTCAGTGGGCGTTCTTCGAGGATACCATGTCCGATATTTTCGATCATCTTTTTGCAGCTATCAAATATTTCAATCTGGAAGTATTTGAGCTTCCTGCATCCGATGACCTACGTTATCTATTGGAAAAGCAGTGAAAGAGTTTGATAATTAACGATTAGCGATATGTACAAAAGAAAGTATAGTGATGAAATATGTAACACAATACGCGTTATATAGCTATAACTCTTGGTCCATTCTTTCTAAAGTTGCTTTCATTTGGGCTATTTCTTCTTCTTGGGATGTAATAATTTTCTTTGAAAGTTCCTTTACCTCAACGTCCGGTATGTCTGCATGTTTACTTGTCAAAATAGCAGATGAATGGTGAGATGTCATAGCTTTCATTTATTGGGGTCTGTGTTCTTAGCAATATCAGGGATATAATAAAGACTATCAAACTTGATAAAATTATAATTATAAACAGGTCTTAATTTTCTGGAGAAGTCCAAAAACTCACCTGCGGTTGGGTGTTTTCACCAACCGCCACGTAGTGGTACGGTGATAACACCGACCACAGGCTGGGGAAATAAAAAGTCAAGATGACTTCCATGACAAAAAATGATATATCTGCAATTTAGGCACACGCGGCACGCGTGTGCCTTCTTTAATAGAATGTCATGTACTAAACACTAAACCGCTAATATTTAAAAGTTATAACCCAAGGTAAAATCTATCCGGGAACCCGTATTCTTTAAAGAGCCGGTATCTTTCATTTTTGCAATCTTTATTCCTGCAAACACCCCGAAATTTGCATAAACATTTGCACCAATAAAAAACAAGGCGGGTAGTGGATAGTCCGGATTTTCATTTTTATCGTAACCCTTGTCCGGATTGGCAGCTTTAGTAAACGTAATATCGTAGTTCATATAGGCATCTACCCACATTTTATTATTTATGACGTAGCTTGCCATGAGGTATGGACCTGCAAAAAAGTAATAACCGGAGGGGTCTAAAACTTTTTTACCTGCCGATGTCCAAGTTTCAGTTGCAAGCATATGGTCTCCAAAGCTAATCCCGGGCGAAATAAGCAATTTGTCTGTAGCAAGCGCATTAATGGCCAGTTTATGCCACCTATCCATCCATTTGTAAGTGTTTGGTTAAGCCCTACGCTTTGGGTGCCATTATTGAAATCTTTCACTTCTTTTGCAAGGTTAAAAATTGCATCTCCCAGTAAAGGATATTCAAAGCTGTACCGCAGTGCCCATGGGTCGCATCTGTCGGATCTTATGGCTATGTCGAGGGTTGAGCCGGAAAATTTTTCTGTATATTTTCCGTTTAGGCTGGTATAACGGTAAGCTATTTTTAACCATCCTTCTTCAAAGCGATCCAGATCATCAAAAGATGATTGAGCGTTAGCCGAAAGTGTAAAGAGAAAATACCCTATCAATAGGATGAGGTGAAATTGTTACATGATGTATAATTTTTAATTATCAATCTGTTTAAATTTTGATTATGAACCCGGTAAGTGTATCGGTCGCCGGATTTTTAGGATCGCTTGTTGTTTGGTTTTTCATTGTAATTGATTTTAGCTCGATATCTACTTTAGTGGCGTCTTCGGCATTTACGGTAACCACCACAGTGCCTGCTGTACCCACCCAGCTGGTATAATTGTACTGTATAGAATTAATTGTAAACTGTTTAGCGACAGGGTTTTCTGCTACTACGCTATAGGTGCCGGGTACTGGCTTTTCTGTAAAGTTGAGGGTTAGGGTAGGTCGGTAGGCTTCGCCGTTACATTTATCGGTGTTTAAGTGGATAAGCTCTGGTAATGTATGCTGTTGGTCGGCATAACCATCTGTAATCCCGCAATCTTTTTGGGTTGAAGCAAATTTAAAGGTAGTTGCTTTCGGTTTATCGTTCGGAGTAGTATCTTCTTCCTCTTTCGGGGGATCCTCCTGCGGAGGGTTGTCGTCTTTTTTACCGCAAGAAATGGTCAATACCAAAAAAATCATCAGTACAATTGTTGGAAATAATATTAGCTTTTTCATCTGTATAAATTATTAATATTTTGTTTATTGTTTTCAATTGGATTAATGAACTCGTAAACTCGGTTTGTTTTCAACGGTGATGAAGCTATCAGATTTATTTATACTCCTGTGTAGTTTTAATAAATCATGATGGTTTCATAACGTATTGGTTTTGTAATAAAATAAAAGGAATTTAGTTGTTAGTTCAAAGAGAATTTGTAAATACCCGTATTGTCAGCACTTCCTAAAATATGCGCATACATATTGCCGTTCTTATCGGCATAGAAATAGTTTTTGCCATTAAGACCGATGGTATTATAGAATTTTAATGTACCAGCTGTGCTAAAACTTTCGATGATGAATGATCCCTTTTTATCCCAGCTTGTTTGTGCAGTATTTAACCTTCCAATGGTATAAGTCTTTTTATTCTGAAGAGTAGGATCGCTAGTAATTGCTTCGCCCGCAACTCCATATTTATTTGTACCTCCTATAGTTTGGGAGATCATCGTAAAGCCCGTTGGTTCGGCGAAATTTGTTTTTGAACCCAATGTCGTTGAATAATCGTAATAATATTTACCACTGATTCCTGTTAGTACAATACGAACGGTAGTTGGGTTAACTTTAACTAATTGCGTAAAAGTCTCTAGTGATATAGGCAATGTATAAATTACCGTACGAACGCTTAGGTCGGCGGAAAACTTACACAGTTCTCTAGCATTTTCATCAAAGGTAATTATCTCACCATTGCCCATAACCTGAAATGGCCTATTATAAGCAAAAGAAGGAAGTGTTGCTGAGGGAATGGAAACACCAACGAAACGGCTTCCCGCCAGCGTAGCCGTTTTTGCCACAGGGTCAATAACGAAAATATTACCACCCGAAGTAGGCTTAACCGCTATAAACGCAACCGATACGTAAAGCTTTCCATTCGCATCCACATCCATAGCAGAGAGTTCTGAGTTAGGGATAGTGTTGAAGAAAGAGTTATCAATTACGGTAGAAACTGTATTGGTTGCCAAGTCAATTTTAATGATTTGTGTCAAGGTGCCTGCATACATCATATTTCTCTCCTCGTCGACGGTCATACATCGTATTTCTCCGTAAGCGCCATTAGCTGATTTCACCAGTTCGGTTATCGTTACCGAGCCGTCAATAATCGTAAATCCGGCAGTTGTCTCTGTACCACCATTACTTATAGTAAAGTTAGGGCCATTTATTGGTGCTTTTGTTTTTCGAGCCACAGTAACTAAGCCGGTGACAGCATCTGTGGGGATTTTTACCGTCAGTGTGGTTGCCGTTGCTGCGGTAATCTCCGCAACTTTACCATTAAATTTCACTTCAAAATCGGCTACTGTTGTACCGAAATGTTTGCCTCTAATAACAACTACATCACCCGCTTTGCCCGATGTAACACTTAGCGAAGTAACTTCGGGCTCGTAATAATACATTGCACTGGTTGCAGTAGCTGTACCTACTTTTACCTCGATGGTTCCGTGTGTAGCATCAGCTGGTGCATTTATTTTAAGCTGGGTAGCGGTTGCCGATGATACAACTGTTGCTTTTCCGCCTAAGGTAACGGTATTTGCTGCCACTGTAGCACCAAAGTTTGTTCCACTAATAATGATTTCTGTTCCTGCTTTGCCATAATCCGGACTGATGCTGGTAATCGTCATTACGCCAGGAGCCGGTGGTGTAACGGGTTCCGGATCATTTTTTTTAGAACAAGACGACACAAAAATTGCCAGCAACAGGATTGTGATATTGAATAGTTTAGTTTTCATAATTGTGTGTTTTTTGTTAAACCCGAATGTTTTTCATTATTAAATTAATCAATCGACAATGCAAATGTAGGGGAGTAACAGCATAAAAAAGGCTCATCTTATGGGATGAGCCAACAAAAGCGAATAAAATATGGACTTAATTAATTTCCGGTTCGGGAAAATGATATTTCAGTATCCCGGTATTCAGAAGGGGTCATTCCCGTATGCTTTTTAAAAGCTCGTTGAAAGGTAGCTTTTGAATTAAAACCACACATATAAGCCAGCTCTTCAAACTTGATATGTTCAACAGAAGGATCGTTTAGCTTTGTTTTAAATGCTTCAACACGGTAATAATTCACATAATCAAAAAAGTTCTTTTCAAATTTTTGATTAATAATCTGTGAAATGTAATGTGTAGGAATATCACTGTTTACGGAAAGTGTATTCAGATTCAGTTCAGGGTCAAGGTGCCAATCCTGATTTTCAAAACCCATCGTTAATAATTCTGCATATTCGTCTATTTGCGCTGATGACAAAGGAGATTTTAAATATTTCTTTGATTCGGTTTCTTCTATATAAAGGTTAAGGGGGGCGTACAGATCTTTATATTCCTTATAGTCTTTCTCCGAAAAAAGCATTCCGTAGTTATAGCTCTTATAGATAATATAGAAATACATGAGGTTGCCTAAAACAGGAACCCAAACTAAATCAACGTAAAATACGGGCGTGAATGTGTAGGCTGTTGTTAGCATGATAAGCTCGATCAACATTACCCAAATAAATTCTCGTATATAATTTATTTTTAAGGTTTCAAGATTAGTAAAAACATCTTTAGAAACCTTTATTCTTTTGTAAACCCACTGTGCTGCTACCAAAATGTAGATAAGTACGATTATAGTCGGCCCAGCTGATGCAATGACCATTACCAAAGTCGTCTCATCGCCAGAAAGAAAGCTTGCCATAAATTTTTGTTGATCTATTTCACTGGAAATCGCATAATTAATCCATAAGAGTATAACAAAAATACAAGGAAGTAAATGAAGAAGGTTTTTTCGATTACGTTTAAAGGATATTCCCATCATTTCCTTACAATAGAAGAAATAGATTGGTCCAAAGAAACTAAGAATCGCCTGTGTCAAAAATAAGGAAGGCGGGAAGTGAGAAATATCTTCGGTATAGAATATATAATTCGATACCATAGGAAATGCCGGAAGTAATATCAGCAGCGCGAGCATCTTGTTTGCTAAAGAATTGTTTCTTTTTGAAAAAAACAATAAAAAAAGCAACAGCTTATTGGTTATGGTAAATACATGCAAAAAAATAATAAAATCCATACGAATAGAAAGTGACAACGAGATTACAAGTTGTTAAAGTAGTATTTCCTTATAAAAATAGCGGAAACCTTACACATCGGGCTTTTACTTTACCTTTCGGTTCCAGATCTCCATATTTGGAAAATTGTATTTTGTATTGTCAAACACGGGGTCTTTTTGCTGTTTAAGCTGCTCTTTATAGTCCTTAAACAAAACCACCACTTTTTTATGCAAAAGGATGATCGCGATGAAATTCAGCCATGCCATTAACCCCACTCCGATGTCACCTAATGTCCATGCCGATTGTGCGGTCGTCACACAACCCATATACACAGAAATGAGAATCAAGATGCGTAATATCCAAACTCCGATAGTAGCTTTGCTTTTTCCGGCAATAAAACTGACGTTTGTTTCCGCAATATAGTAATAGGCCATAATGGTTGTAAAGGCAAAGAAAAATAGGGCTAAGGCGACAAAGCTACTGCCCATTGTCGGGAAATGATGAGATACCGCAAATTGTGTAAATTCGGGTCCTGCTTGTACGTTAGGAAGGTTTTCCACGATAAATCCCCCCTCAGGGTTAGCAACATTATATTGTCCGGTAAACAAAATCATAAAGGCCGTCGCTGTACAGACAAATAAGGTATCCACATAGATGGAAAAACCTTGTACCAGGCCTTGTTTGACCGGGTGCGACACTTCCGCTGCTGCAGCAGCATGTGGGGCAGTACCCTGGCCGGCTTCATTGCTGTAAATCCCACGCTTGACACCCCAGGATATTGCCATACCCATAATTCCCCCAAATGTAGCATCCATATCAAACGCAGAGCGGACGATCAGACTCATAACTTCCGGGATCTCTGTAAAGTTCATGGCGATGATGATCAAAGCCATCAAAATATATGCTCCCGCCATAAAGGGGACTACAAATTCCGCAATACGGCTGATACGCTTGACACCTCCGATGATGATAACGCTCAATAAAACGATTAAAATAATGCCCACGGTGCTTCCTGATAGGCCAAAAGAAGCCGTAGACGCTAGCGCAATACTATTGCTCTGTACACTCGGTAACAGGAAGCCTGTACTCACTATAGTTACTAGGGCAAAAGCCCATGCGAACACTTTCGATCGCAGTCCTTTAAGAATATAGAAGGCCGGCCCGCCCCGATATTGCCCATCTTTGACCTCTTTGTACATTTGGCCTAAAGTAGCTTCCACGATCGCTGAAGAGCTTCCTAGAAAAGCGATGACCCACATCCAAAAGACAGCTCCCGGTCCTCCCATGGCGATAGCTGTTGCGACGCCCGCGATATTGCCCGTACCTACACGTCCTGATATGGCGAGTGAAAAAGCTTGAAAAGACGATATACCCTTAGCGGAGCTTCCTCCTGAAAAAAGCAGTCGTATCATTTCTTTCAGGTACCTCAATTGGGGTATGCCGAAACGGAATGTAAAATATATTCCTGCCGCTATACATAAATATATCAAGCCATTGCTCCACACAAGGTCATTTATATTATCTAGGATTTCTCTCATTAATTAGGACTGTTTTGATTATAAAGGCCGCAAAATAAGGAAAGCAACTGATGTTTTTGTTAAAAAAAATGATTATATGTATTATGTGGAGAAAAAATAAAAATTCTACACTTTTTCCAAAATAAAATTCCCATCAATTCCCAGCTTTTGATGCAATGATTTCGGAAAACCCACATCGGGGTCACGTTTGCCATTAAGTATTTGACGAATTAAAAGTTTCGGATATCCCGAAGGGTACGTAAGAAACTTTTCATGTGTTTGGAAATCCCTTGGGTGATAAGCTGGTTTCCCTTCCTGTTTTTTGCCACCTCCTGGTGAGAAAAAAGAATTCTCTTGGTGTTTTTGGAAATCCTCCGGGTGATATGCTGGTTTCCCTTCTTGTTTTTCAGAACTTCCTGGAGGGAAAAAAGAATTCTCTTGGTGTTTTTGGAAATCCTCCGGGTGATATGTTGGTTTCCCTTCCTGTTTTTTGCCACCTCCTGGTGAGAAAAAAGAATTCTCTAGATGTTTTCGGAAATCCTACGAGTGATATGCTGTTTTCCCTTTCTGTTTTTCGCCACCTCCTGGAGAGAAAACAGAATCCCCTTGATGCTTTTGAAAATCCCCCAGGTGAGAGGCTGGATTCCTTTCCTGTTTTTCGAAAATTCCCGATTGCAAAACAAAATTACACGAAGTTTGGATGTTGCCCCGGAATCGGAATCATAAACCCTAAAAAGCTGGTTTAAACGCTTTGAAATAAGGTTTTGGAGGCCGTGAGATTAAATTAACTCTGCAAAAAGGGGTAATATTCTGCCAAAAAATTTTTAGCAGTTTCCAAATTTTGGCAGGATTTTACCCTATATATTGAAAAATTCGTTTATATAACGCTTCCCTCTTTGTTGTTGAAAGAAGTCGTCTTTTTTCGCGTCGCGTTCAAAAATGCATACCCCAATATTCCTGCTAAGAAGGATGTCACCAATATCGATAATTTTGCTTCTGAAATATGAAGCGCATCACTGAAAGATAGGATTGAGATAAATATAGACATGGTAAAGCCAATTCCGGCTAGCAACCCTACTCCAATAATATGTTTCCAGGAACTTCCGTCGGGTAACGTGCTGATCTTTAATTTGGTGCATAGAAAGGATGTAAGTAGGATACCGATCGGTTTTCCGAGCAATAAACCTAATGATATACCTAGACCTAGGGGAGACGTCAGTCCGCTGACCATTTCGCTTTCTAGGGTAATATTCGTGTTCGCAAAAGCAAAGAGTGGAATAATTAAAAAATTGACAGGCTTGGTCAGCGCATGCTCCAGTCTTTCCAATGGCGATTCGATATCGGTATCGTTGGTCGGTATGGTCATCGCAACCAATACCCCCGCGATGGTGGCATGAATGCCTGAATGATGGATGAAATACCAGATAAATACGCCCGGAATCAAATACAGATACGGATTTTGTATGTTTAGCCTGTTCATACTCACAAGCACTGCCATGCCTACGCCTGCATACATCAGGTACGTTGTTTCGAGCCCAGAGGAATAGAAAAGTGCAATAACCAAAATAGCAATAAGATCATCAACAATAGCCAATGCGGCTAAAAATATTTTGAGACTGGCGGGTATTTTGTTGCCCAACAGGCTGATAACCGCTAAGGCAAAGGCAATATCTGTTGCCATCGGAATTCCCCATCCTCCAGCGGTTTCTTTTCCGGCATTCAGGCTCAAATAAATCAATGCAGGTACTACAGCCCCACCAATTGCACAGAGAATAGGTAATGACGCTTGTTTGGGCGACGATAGTTCGCCCTCAACGATTTCCCTTTTTATTTCTAGTCCGACCAAAAGAAAAAAGAGGGCCATGAGACCGTCATTGATCCATAGCAGAATGGAGTAATTCAGGTGGATATGTGTATTTTCAAAGCCTACCTTATAATCCAACAAATTTTGTAATCCTTGGGCTAAGGGGCTATTGGCAATAATGAGCGAGATGATGACGCATACGAAGAGAAGTAGACCACCGGCATTGCTTGATTTGAAGAAATCTTTAAATACACGCGGGTTAATCAGTTGAGCCATATTTATTTCTTTTATTACAGGTGTTAAGTTGATTTATAGATCCGCTAAAATAGATAAAACTATTTTATTATGCTATATTTAGTTGCTTAAACAATTTGTATGCTATGGAGGCACTTGAGCCTTTTATTCATTTTACACTGGATTGGTATTGGGTTCCTTTGGTGGTACTCTATACGGGGGTGATCAGCGCGATATTGATTGAAAATAGAAGTCCAACGAAGACTATCGCGTGGATATTGGTCATCGTCTTTCTGCCGGTTTTGGGCTTGGCTTTTTACTATTTCTTTGGACAAAAGTTTGTCAAAGTCCAAAAAATAAAAAAAATAAATAAACAGCAGGCGTTGCGGTTAAAACATCAATGGGAGTTGTTAGAGCCTGATATGGAGCTCTTTCTTCAAGATATCCATGATGAAATTGGTGATCTTTCCCGAGTCTTTCGTTTGATGAAAAATGAACGGCTTTCTTCGCCGACGCTGGATAATGATGTCAGGCTTTTGATCAATGGTGAGACGAAATTTGACAGCTTAAAGATTGATCTTGCTCAGGCCCGCCATTCTATTCACATGGAGTACTATATCTTCGAGCTGGATAGCATAGGGCTCGAAATACTGAATATAATGGAGCAGAAGGCTAGCGAAGGTGTGGCCGTACGTTTGATTGTGGATAGTTTTGGATCTCCGGATCTAGTCAAATATATGGAGCGCGTAAAAGGCAGTAAGATTCTATTCCAAGCCTTTTTACCAGTGACCTTTACGTCTCTGGCTAACTCTAATTATCGCAACCACCGGAAGATAGCGGTCATTGACGCTCGTATAGGGTACATTGGAGGGATTAATATTTCGGATCGGTATAGCAATGATCCTGGCCTTGAAAACAAAATATATTGGCGGGATACTTCGCTCCGTGTAGAAGGTTTGGCAGTTAACATGCTGCAAATTAGTTTTTGGAATTCATGGAATCAGACTGATGGCGAACCTTTTCTTTTGGAACAGGGCTATCTACGGGTAATCCGACAGAAGAATGCACCCCGAGGTAAGGCAAGTGTGGGATTTGTCTCCAGCGATCCTGCCTCCAGAGGCCCCTTTAATTTGGAGGCTTTGCTCATGGCGATCGGCGAGGCGAATACGAAGATCCAGCTTTGTACACCTTACTATATTCCTGGTGAAGAGTTGGAGCGTGCATTGATCATCGCAGCTGCTTCGGGTGTGGAAGTCGAATTGATGATTCCCGAGAAATCAGATTCACATTTGGTCCATTTTGCTTCCTTTTCTTATTTGAAGCCTTTGCTGGAGCGCGGTGTCAAAGTTTATTTGTACAAAAAGGGCTTTCTACATGCGAAGACGATGAATGTAGATAACAAACTGACCTTTATTGGTACCGTAAATCTAGATATCCGAAGCTTTTATATTAATTACGAAATTGCAGCAGTGGTATCGGATACACAATTGTGTGAGCAGATTAGCGCACAATTTGAAACGGATAAGTTGGATAGCCATCTTTTTACCAGCAGGGAGTGGAAGAAACGCCCGCGATGGAAAAGGGGGCTGGATTCCGTTTGCCGGCTCTTAGCTCCTTTGTTGTAAAAAAGGGGACTTTACTTTCCTTATAAAGTGTATATCGTCCGATAGCGTCAGAAGCTGATATGCTTTTTGAATTTTTGAATATTAATTTTACTTTTGAGTAGCAGGATCTTTTACTTTTAGCTTAACTTGCAGATTGATGAAAAAAAATATATTTGTTCTATTCCTAGTTTTTATTTTGTGTGCTCCGTATTCGATAAAAGCTCAAAGCCTTCCTACTATACCTATAAATACTGTCGTGGAACGGGTACAAAAGTTCTTAAGTGTTTATCCTGTCGAAAAGATTCACCTTCATTTTGATAAACCGTATTATGCAGTAGGGGATACACTGTGGTTTAAAATGTATCTATACCACAATCAGCTCGAATATCTACCTAGTAAAATTGGCTATGTTGATATCATAAACGGGAAGGATTCGTTGATTCAGACCCTCAAGATTCCATTGGAAAACGGTACTGGAAAGGGACATTTTGTGTTGGATCCGCAGATTATAAAACAAGATAATTATCGATTTAGGGGCTACACCAAATGGATGATGAATTTTGACCCCGCTTACTTTTATAATAAGGTCGTGACAGTCGGCGATGCGATCAATAAAAAATTAGCTACCAATATTGATTATACGCCTAGTGGCAATAAGACTAAGGCTACGATACAATTTAGAGATAGTAAGGGAACTTTAATAGGTCGGCGTAAGTTAACTTGGGAAGCTACAGATGGATGGGATCCATTTGATAAGGGAAGGGGAGAGACCGATGATATGGGAAGAGCGACAATTTCTTTTTCGACCAAAGACCGGGAATTGTTGAAAAAAGGAAGACTAGTCGTTAAGTTGGAAGGAGAGGGAAGTTTGGTTGGCGACTTTTCGCTAAAGCACGCTATTTGGGATGCTGATGTACAGTTTTTCCCCGAGGGAGGGGATTTGATAGCTGGCTTGGAAAATCGGGTAGCTTTCAAAGCAGTAGGACAGGACGGTAAAGGGTTGGCCGTAAAAGGGAAGGTGATAGACGCTAAAAAGAAAACGGTTGCCGAGTTTACAGATTTGGGGCTAGGAATGGGTTATTTCACCATGGTACCGGATGCTGGACATGCCTATAAGGCAGTGGTGACTTTTGCCAATGGAGAGGAAATGACCTTCGACCTACCTGAAGTCAAAGACGAAGGTGTTAATTTGGTTCTCCAGGGAAATACTGCGGAAACTGTACAACTGACCATTGTTGCCAATGATGCTGCTTTCGCTAAAGTTCAGAATACAGCTTTTTATATTTTTGGACAGCTCAATGGACATTTGATCTACGGTGCACAGGCGACGCTCAAAAATTCTTCCTTGACGATCAATGTACCTAAGGCGAATATTCCCAATGGTATCATGCAGTTTACCTTGATGACTCCACAAGGACAATTGCTAAGTGAACGCTTGGTCTTTAATTCCTCGGCCGAATACTTAACGTTGGACATCAAAACAGATAAAGCAAATTATGCTCGCAAGGATAAAGTGAAATTGGATATTGCCAATCTCATGTCGGAGAAGCTCCCGAGTACGCTTTCGGTAGCGGTGATTGATGAGGAGAAAGTGCCTTATGACGGCCATAAAGAAAACACCATAATCAGCAATCTCTTGTTGACGTCTGACTTGAAAGGGTACGTCGAAAAGCCGGCGTATTATTTTGATCCGGAAGTTGAAAATAGGGGAGAGGCTTTGGATGCACTGTTGATGACACAGGGATTCAGACGTTTTGCATATACTGATCTGATCGCGGAGAAACTTCCGAAAGTTGATTATTTGCCCGAGCAATCTATTAACTTGTCGGGGACACTTTTTTTGAATACCGGCAGGCCGTATCCTAATGGAGGACTATTGCTTTCTATTCCTTCACGGGCATATCGGAAAGATGTGTATACGGATCAAAGCGGGAGGTTTGTATTTGAAGACCTCGTCTTCACGGACTCTTCCAAGGTCAATATTAATGCCAGGGGTAATGATAATTACCGGAGTTTGGTTATTAATATGGATCAATCATTTTACCCGGCTATCGATGAACGTAATCCTTATACAGCCAATGAAGTGCTGAATATAGACCAGCAGCTGACCTCCTATCTGGAGAATAGTAAAAATGAATACCGTACATCGATCCTGATTGATGAGGTAGTTGTCTCGCGAACCGTAGTTACCTCCCGTACAAGTAAGGAGTTTTCTTCTTTATCGGGTCTGTCGATGGCGGACCATCGGATCGAAGGGGATCGCTTTTCGGGGTGTAATGTACTGACGATGTGTCTGGGCACCATGCTGACGGGTATTACCTATGACAACAATACCTTGCGGTATTATGTTACGCGGAATTATAACCAAGGCTCCCGTACGCCGGTTCAGTTTTTCTTGAATGGAATGCCTATTGATGAAAATACATTGAATTCGATCCAACCGATTGAAATCGAAGCTATTGAGGTCTTTTTACGGGATGATCTGGGAACCGTGAGCAGAATGTATCAAAATGATGGTGTAGTATCTATTATTACCAAGAAGGAGAAGCCGAAAGGGCCACGAATGACTTTATCCCAGATTGAGGCCTTGATTCCAAAGACGAATATTATTGATCTCTATCCATTAGGTTATATCAAAGAGCGTACGTTCTATCTACCGAAATACGATACGCCTCAAAGTAGGGCGACTAATGATTATCGCACGACCGTTTATTGGAATCCAGATGTGAAGCTGGATGAAAATGGACAGGTAAGTTTGGAGTATTTTAATGCGGATGGCAATGGAAAATATAGGGTCGTGGTCGAAGGTATAGATGATGCCGGTCATATCGGCCGCAAGGAGTTCCAATATAACGTACATTAAATCAAATAAAAGGAGATAGATGGTATTGTCCTGTATCTCCTTTTATTTTTAAAGTTCGATTATCCGATCGATACGTATTTGTTCTAAAAAATATTCGTCGTGGGACACGGTAACCAATGTTCCTTGATAGGCGTTGATGGCTTTGGTTAATATTTCTATATTTTGAATATCCAGATTGTTCGTTGGCTCATCTAAAATAATAAGATCTGGAGAATGGCTGTCGATGGTCAAACAGCATAACATCAATCGCATCCTTTCTCCACCGCTCAAGGCTGAGCAGGATTTTTTCCAGTCATCTTTTGTAAACAAAAATCGATTCAGTCGTATCTTGATTTCGTGCTCCTGTAGTGCGGAATGATTGAACTGTTGTACCTGCTCATACACCTGCAAATTGTTGTCGATCAAAGAATAATCTTGATCGATATAAATAGATTTATTGCTGGTGCGTGAGACAATACCGATGCTGGGGGGTAAATCTCCTAATATGATTTTTATCAAGGTTGTTTTCCCTGAGCCATTATTGCCCTTTAGTGCTATCCTTTCCCCGCTCGTTATCCGGAGACTTAAATTTTCCTGCCAGAGAAGTTCTTGGAGGCCATAATTAAAGTTCATGTCTTTGGCCATAAACAAGGTTTTTCCCTGATGTAGTGCGGAGTTGTCAAAGCCAAACTTCATTTTATCAATGTCCGGCGAAGATGACCGCAGTTCTTGAAGCTCTTTGGATAGGTCGCTGATTTTTTCGATATGTGTATTTTTGGTTCTAGCGGTGCTGTTCTCTGCATTGTTTCTTAAGGTATTCATCATGATTCGAGCAACCCCGGCATTCGTTTGCTTCTTTTTCCCACGAGCATCGAGCTTCTGTTGCCGCTCCATGGTCTCTTGTTGTTTTTCTTTGGCCTTTTTCAAAGCCTTCTCGCTATTTTGGATATCGTCGGCTAAGGCATTGGCGGCTATCTGCTTTTGTTCTGCATAAAAATCATAATTTCCGCCATATAAAGTGGTGCCGTGCTTGCTTAATTCACATACCTTATTTAAGCCATTTAATAATATTCGGTCGTGACTTACAACGATTAAAGTACATTTGGTATTTTCTATAAAATGGTATAGAAGCTGTCGGCTAGCAACGTCCAGATGGTTACTTGGCTCGTCCAAAAGTACCAGTTCGGGTTCATGAACGGCTATGCCAGCCAAAAATACTTTTGTTTTCTGGCCTCCACTTAATGTGTCCATTTTTTGGAATAAATCCAACTTGTTAAGCTGCCAATCCGTTAAAATAACACGACAACGTTCTTCAATGGTCCAATCCTCATCAAGTAAGGTGTAATTTTCTTCCGAAAAATCGCCAGCTAAGATCTGATGTAAAGCGGTTAACTTCTCCGCTACTCCTAAAGCTTGGGCAATCGTTAGCTGATTGTATTGTCCGAAGACTTGAGGAATGTAATAGGGAACGGTATCCGTTTTTAGCATGCCGCTTGTGTGGGGCAGTTTTCCGGCGATAATTTTCAACAGTGTAGATTTTCCTACGCCGTTATTTCCGATTAATGCAACTTTATCGTGTCGATTAACCGTCAGATTAATGCTGTCAAACAGCAAATCTTTGTTTGGATGTATATATGAAAGGTTCTGAAGAGTAAGCATACTTTCTTTCTTTGAATTATTAATAGAATCAACAAACCTGTGTATTGGCTTGTCTTTATTTAATAGTTTGAAAGAAAGGGTATTTTACATATATGCTTTTACTTTGACCGCACAAATATACCAATCTCTATATAATTTAGACGAAAATCTATTCATTTAGTAAAAGAAGGTGCGGACAAAGAGAACTATAGATCAAAGATCACTTATTTTTCTCATGACATCTTCGACAATGGGATCGCAATAAATCAAATTAAATTCAAATAATTCGGGGGGAGAATATATTTTTTCTATCTCATTTCTTAGCAAGGCCTTTGATCGGCTAAGCCGTACTTTCACATTGGGTTCAGAAATATTCAGGAGTATGGCTGTTTCCGCGACGCTTAAACCATTTATTTCCCTTAATGAGAATACTATACGATAGTCAAACGGGATTTTACTGAGGGCTTCTTCGATGAAGCGCCCCAGTTCCCGGTTTTGGATTATTTTATCCGCATCATTATTTGAGGTGGTAAACATAGGTTTTGATCTATCGTTCACATCTTGTGAAATTTCATTTTTAAAACTAGCCTTACTTTTTTTTCTGTAGCAGTTGTTCATCATGATGCGGATTATCCATGTTTTAAAGTCAGCGCGACCTTCAAACTGCCCTAGATTTTTGTAGGCATCAATAAACGTTTCCTGCATTAAATCCTGCGTGTCTTCGTGTTTATAATTATACGACCTACCTATCTTATAAAGAAAAGGATTAAATCGTCTGACTATAATTTCATAAAGAGACTTTTCTCCTGTCAGAATCCGTTTTATAATTTCTATTTCAGTCAATTTTTCAAATGAAGTCATCTGCAGCAATTATTTTATGTGCTGAATTTTGATATCCTTGCCATTGAAAAAGCTGAAATTGCCATGACAAGGTCGCGTACAGCCACATCCAGATAGTGGAAGCTAAGCAATAGTGTCAGTGCTATCAAAGTGAGCCATGCGGCAACAATATATCCGCCAATTTCGGATTTTTTCCAGACAATAATACCTGCAATAATTTCAATAACCCCTACTATCATCATAAACGTCAGACCCGAAAAGGGCAGTAGGTTTGCGATAGAGGGATTAAGGTATTGTTCCCAGTTTGTAAGCAGATTGGTGAATTTGTCAGCCCCTGCAACAATAGGTACAATAACAAAGGTGTACTTTAGCAGGTTGACTGTCTGTGTCAACGGTTGTTGTCCATTTTTATTTTCCATTTTTATTCTTTTTATGTTGTACTCTTGAATTAGAGTGAACGAAGAATGAAAAGGTTACAATCTCATCGTCCATTCTATTCCACTGATGTCTATCAATTTCAATATGGAGCTTTCTTTTAAGACTAGTTCATCTGCATCAATGGTTAGGATGGCCTTAGCTCCCAATGGAAGAATTAAGCTGTGTTTTCCAGGTTTTACCTTTGCTACATAATAGTTTTCTATTTTCTCTAAGGGGAAGTTTGCTAAATCATTAGCATGAAGAGACTTTAGGATTTCATGCTGCTGATTTAGAAGTTGAATTTCTATTAGGAATGAACCATAAACATCCGCTCCTTCTGTTCGGTACACTTCAAAACTCAATTCGGATTCGTTGACCGCGATATTTGAAATTTCAACTTTTGGTTTCACAGATTTGTTGTGTAATGTTCCCCAAACTCCACCATGGAAATATTGGTTTGTAAATAAGGTAAGCCCGAAAATTAAGATGGAACCTATCAATACAAGGGATTTGATGTTGTTTATCGGTAAGGTTCCGGAACCCAACCAACGAAACCAATTTCTTGCAGTGAATGCCGGTTTCTTCTGTATCAGATAATTGTCTAAAGAATATGGGCCGCTACCGGTCAAAAATAGGGTAAAACCTCCGGCTAATCCTAAAATGCCGATTTGCCACTCATCCAAACAAGTTGTTCCCAACCATCCGGAACCGAGAAGTATGCCCATTGCCAGAAAAAACACACCGATGCTCATGAAGCGTGTGAAAAGCCCTAGCATAATAAATAGGCCGACAATAGCTTCAATAATTGTAAATGCAACCATCGCGATAAGCAGCTTGTCGGGATGCGTGACTAAATATTCTATAATGGGTTTTATACCTAAAGCGTTGGGCAAAAAGTGATTAAATTTTTCACCAATATAGCCGGCTTCATCAGGATTTAATTTATTTTCGAGGATAAGCCTCCGCCAAAATGCGGAAAAGTAGGTCCAGCCAATTACTAGCCGCATCGATAATGCGAAGAGTCCAGCCAAATTTACGGGCTGTTCAAGATTATTATGTTTCATTGAATTTCTATTTTTATTTAAACGTTGATTGTATAGTTTCTGCTGTCTAGGATCTATACAAGTCGATTTTTAAGCGTTTAAATAAAATATATTTGGGAGGACTATTCCCGGAAGTTATTCCTGAATAGTTGTTGTCGATATTTCCAACCACAAAACGGTGGACGTTGTAACTGGATAGGTCGTCCGTGCCATGGATAGCAACAACTTGGCGTTTAACTTTTGCGGACGAGCTATCTTTATAAGCCTGTATAGGATGACACGAACTAAATGGGGATGCAGACCTTGACTTATTTAATGGTTTGGTATAGCTTACGTCGATACTAACCACCGCTTCTTTCAGCGAGCATGGAGCAAGTGAAAATAAAATCATCAGCACGATCAAGATGCTTTTCGAATAGCCGATATATGATTTTAGTTTCAACATGAATACCAAAGATAGCTATTTTTGATTGCTCTTTCGAGAGATTTCGCCTTATAGGAGGTATTTGTAGACTTATATCAACGAAGTTACAAGGAGAATGGCGCCGATGCTTGCAAGTCCCCAATAAACATACTTAAAGAAGAAACCATCCTTTAATTGATGGTTCAAATACCGTCCTAAAAAGATGGCGGGGATAGTGGTGGTTAATGAATATATAAAATACATACTCACTTCCGTATTGATAAGACCTTTGGTATAATATCCTACGACAGCAATCACACTAGTCGGTAGGAAATATGCTTGTAATGTAGCCCTGAAATGTTTTGCGCTCCATTGCCTGAGATTGCCGTAAACAACTAAAGGCGGGCCATTTAACCCGTATGCACCACCCAAAACCCCAGATAAAAACCCACAACCAAAAAGCCAAAACATATTGTCGCTTTTGAGTATTTTCGCGGTTTTCCCAAAAAGCGAGTAAAGTGCATAGCATATGATAAGTATCCCAAGTCCCACTTTAATCCATAACTCGTTCCCATAAAGTAGGATTCCAATGCCTACGGGAATTCCTAGTACGGCATAAAAAATCAGCCACTTTGCGCTATTGAAATGGATCTTTTTGTGGTCCTGTATAACGATGACCAGTGCAATGACGATAGACAGCATAACCGATAGCGGTACAGCAATTTCTACAGGTAAAAAAAGAAGAAATAACGGCACCGCTACCAATGACTCACCGAAGCCTAATGTAGACCGTACAAGTGAGGCGACAAAACTAATGATGAGAACACATATAATCGTTAGATCCACTCTTTCTGGCTTAAATTGTCGTTGTAAAAAATGTTAACCGGACTTTCACTTGGAATATACACAAAATATTGTAGACACATTTACTGCTCCTTTCGTTCCATGATCGTACGGAATGTTAAATTTATTCTTGGGCTCGCAATACGTTTGGTCGGAGGGAGTCTATGCAACCAATGGGATTGAGTGGTATCTTTCATAACCAGAAGGCTTCCGTGTTCCAGAATCAATTCTACTTTCTCTCCGGTTTGCTTGTGCTTGAAAGCAAATTTTCGTTCTGCTCCGAAACTTAAAGAACCAATAGCACCATTTTTTTTCAAATCGGCTTCTCCATCACTATGCCAAGCCATTCCTTCTTCTCCACTATGATACAAGTTCAGCAGGCAAGAATTAAAGGTTTCACCCGTTTCGTTTTCAATCGATATTTTAAGCGCTAATAATTCTTTTGTCCAGGGCAATGCATATTTCGTGGTATTGGAATAGGTATACGCATAAGGTTTATCACCATACCAAGCCACTTTACGTTTCGTTATGATTTTTTTTCCATAGATAATAGCTTCGTCATTCCTCCATTCGATGGTTTTCAATAAGGTGTCAAAGTAGAAATCCGCTTTTTCTGTGCTCAATAATTTACCATAATAGTTTACTATCCCATCTTTCGGTAAATAATTTTTGGCTTTATCGTTTACTTGATTGAATAAATCCATCTCTTTGTGGTTGGTAAAGTTCTGCTGCTTTGATTGGTGTTATTAAGGATTGGTTGCAGCTATTTTTCTGTCTGCAGGTCTGAAATACCATGATATTCCGGTTAAAACCAATAGCAAGAAGGGTGGAAATATTTCACCTATAGAATCACCTAATACTATGTGCGAAATTATTGCTCCAGACATACTGAAAAAGAAGCCTGCATAAGCCCATTCTTTAAGTAACGGAAATCTTGGAATTAGTACAGCTACAACACCCAAAATTTTGCATACTCCAAGTAGGGGTAATAAATAGGTGGGATAACCTAAATGTGCCATCATATCAACTTCCTTTTCCATTTTAATGAGCTGCACTATTCCTGTCGAAAGCATTCCTAATGCGAGCCAGGCAGTAAAAATCCAATAGATAATTTTGTTTCTCTTTGTCATAATGTTTTATTTTAATTTATCTTTCCATCTATAGGCTATTTTTTCGATTTGTATTCCTTCATAACAGCCTCTAGTTTATTAAATCGATCATCCCACATTTCACGGAAGGGTTCAATGAAATCAGCTATCTCTTTTATTTTTTGTGGATTTAGGTGATAATAAACTTCTCGCCCATTTTGCTCTTGTGTAAGCAACTCGCATTCTGCAAGAATTTGCAAGTGTTTGGATACCGTTGGTCGTGCTGTATCAAAGTTTGCTGCTATTGCGCCCGCTGTCATGGATTGCGAAGCAACCAATATTAGTATAGCTCGCCGTGTGGGATCTGCTATCGCTTGAAATACGTCTCGTCTTAAATTCATTGCGTAGTTATTTGACTACAAATATATGTGTAGTCAAATAGCTACGCAAATATTTTTTAGTTTTTTTGTCCGAATAGTATAGTGAGGATTATCATTTATTTCTAGGGGACGGTAACAAAATTACGATATCGCTGATATACTGATGTACACCAACACGTCGTATTATGAAACAGTATATCTACTTTATTTGTTGCTTTCTTTCTATCTTTCAAGTCTACTCCCTTTCCGCACAGACATTGCCCACAGTGGGAATTGGAGTAGGGTATCAGATACCGCTGAAAAAAGAAAGTGTTGCACCTGCTTACGGAACACAATTGCAGTTTTATTATCCCTTTTTTGAAAGAGGAAATTTGGATATAGGATCCGCTATCGGTGGAGATTATGCTTTTTCCGACAGAACTTTATCTATATCGCGATCCGGCTTCGCTGTTCATGAAAGATTCTCCTCGACCTTATCGGAGAGCAGCAGCAGTTCCTCCGGCCAAAATAATTATGGGTGGCGGATAGGACCACAGGTCAATCTTCAAGCCGGAAAATTTCTACTATCGGGAATTTTACAAGCCGGACAATCTTATTGGAAGCAGGGAGATTATAGTTTAGAACAGGAAATTACGGGGACATCCAGTCCTGTGCGCAAGGAGATATACGTTCGCGAAGAAGTAAAATCTTCTTCTTGGATATTTTCTCCTCGATTAAGGGTTGCCTATCCACTTTCGAATAGGGTGCACATCTGGACAGAGGGTAGTCTGATGACTTCGAATATCAGCGTAAAAGAAGGAGGTGTAGATTTTCCTATCGGTACGATCATCGATGAAGAGACGATCGGGAACTTTATCGAAGCCAAGTCTATAGCACGTGAAACGAATGAAAATTGGAATACTTCTTCGGTGCAACTGGGGTTAAGTTTTCAATTGGGCAAAATGAAGCGTCCGGAGGCAGCAAAGCGTAAAAACCCGCTTTATGAAGGAGGAAAGACAGGTGATAATCCACTCTTTGAAGGTAAAAGGTTGACATCGGATGAAAAACCTACCGAAAGAAGGATTATAACACCTATTCTTCCCAAGAATAATACGCGGTTTTCTCAAGAAAAACCTGTCAAGGAGTTGCGTTGGCAACTTTTCGGTAATAAAATCCCTTCGCCTAAATACATTGTCGAACTTCAACGTGTGGATGCTAAAGGCCGTCCGGCACAAAGCTATCATGCAACATCGGAAACTTTGTCCGTTCCCGTGGAACAAATGGCCAAAGGTGTCTTGCCAGATGGGATGTATCGTTGGCAGGTGAGCGAAGTAAGTACCGGGCTGGTATCTACCCCTCAATTTTTTTCCGTGGGCAATTGTCATATCCAGTTTACCATTGAAAATGACACGATCACCTGTCTGGGTTATGAAGGCGAAAATAGAAAATACAGGATCTGTTTCAATTCGGTCTATTCCAGCACTTCAGGCGACTTGACCTATACACAACCTGGCTCAGGTTTAAACTTGTTTGATCAAGGTTATAATGCTTTGAATTATACATTGGTAACTCCGAACACTACCCTACAGACGCAGGTGGGCAGCACACCATCCACCATACAATACTGCGTGGAAGTATTGGTGCCGCCATCTGTGACCAGTATAGGTGTTGGACTTCAAGGAGACGATCTGGATCCCAGTCCGATATTATGTCAGCCGGGAGTTTCCATCGTGTTGGACAGTCTTCCTGAGTGTATCTGTAAGGAATGCGATGAGCTGACCATGGATATTCAAAATATGCAGATCACACCGTACAATGGGCAGACCAATCAATTCCAGTTTGCGGGAGATCTGGTGTCCAGTCAACCGTTATATGCTGTCGAAGTGCAGGTGTTGTCCTTTGCGTATACGGCACAGCCGACACCGTGTTCGCCCGGAATAGCTGTCTTGGAAGAATCGGGTATGATATTGCGCCCCGGTACGACCATCAATTCGAGTACAGCCTTGCAATTTATGAATAGCACAGCTAACCCCAATGCAAACGGTCATGCGGCCAAAGCCATCAAGTACCTGGGCAATGGGCCTATGACAGGTAATATACCGCTGAACATTATCGTTGGTCTGCCTGGCCCTCTGCAAGGACTCGACTCATCCTGTTGTAAACTGAACTATGAGGTCTGCTTCCGGGTGGTGGTATATTACGATGAAAGCACGTGTAAGTCTTGTGTATTCACCAAGTGTTTCCAATTTGACAACCAATAAACTTTACGATCATGAAACTGATACTATCAACTATACGAATCTGTTGCTTCCTGGTCTTAGTGCTGCTGACGACCAGACAAAGTTTGGCACAGACCATATCACCTTCCATACCATTACAGTTACCACCGGCGATAACGTTAGCTCCCGGTAACAATACGGCGACTTGCTCACTCAACGGTGCCAATATGACGATTAACGTTCCCAAAGAAGCGTTGACAGGAGACAATATTCCACTGAATATCCAAATACCGGGCACATTTGGGGCCAATTGCGAAACTCGTGTGACCATCACGGCCAGTCCAAATCTAGATTTCGTCACTTCGGAAGTTGTACCGGTTCAATCTATCGGTGGCAATGTGTTCGAAACCGTAAGCCCTCTGCCTGGTAACGAGAGTCGAAATTTTAATGTGCACTTCAAATTTCCTCCTTATGTAACCTGTAATGGTACCGTAGGTAAGTTTACCGTAAGGGTAGAGGTGAATTGCAACGGGACCATCACGGTATGTGAGCAAACAGTTAATGTCGTCGGTCGTGCCGATAATTATTGGACCGTACATCAAGAATTTATGGGAGGAGACCTAACCTGCGGCGTATCACGGTGGCGTGTCCTTGTGCTTCATTATAATCCTAATCCGGTAGGTTTGGGGACTTACCGTATTGACGGTACACTTCTCGCAGATCCTAATCTCCAGATCGTATCGGGAGCTACTCATACGGTCAATATACAGACTTGGAATCCGGGTAATGCATACCCCTCCTACGAAATACTGGTACGAAACTGTGCTTCTGAAGGCTCGACAATCACCAATAATGTAGCTGTTGACCTGAGGTTGGGTGATGGTGGTAGTGGCAGTTGCACGACTATGCAAGGGACGCTCACCTTAACATCTCCGCCGATGGTCAGTCCGAATGCCAATATATCCTTTACAAAGCAGCTGTCCGGCAATACCAATACAGTCAATCTATCGCCGGGCTGTGACGGTCGATACGTGATTGGTATTACGAATAATGGAAATGTGCCGTGGACGAGTTTTCAGGTAACAGATGTTCTTCCTCCCGGTATCAGCTTGAACAACAGTTTTTTTGGAGGAGCTGTAAATACACCTCCGGGATGGAACTGGAGTATGTCTGGTAATACGTTGACGATTACAGGCACCAACGTTGTTTTGGAGCCAAATCAATCGGTCGCGTTATATATTGCTTTTACGATCGATCCGGCCGCTAGTCCAGGGGATATCATCATCAATACTGCACAGCTTAGTTATCAAGCTGTAGTAGGCGGTAGTGGAGGAGGGTCTTCAGGGGGAGGAAATATGCCTACTCCTTGTCCGAATATAAACTGTCCCGAAATAACGGATACCATACGGAATACCCTGGCTGCTGACACTTTTACAGTTGAGATGCCGCGTCCTATTCCTTCAATCAAAAAATGTATTATTGATGCACCTAATGCATTCAATCCTCCGCTCTATACGGTAGGAAATGTCGTACGCTTTCAGATTAAGGTTGGCAATCAAGGATCGGGGCCGCTGACGACGATAGTTAACGATGCTCTGGATGCAGTTGCCAACCAAAATCTACAGATTATCCCCGGCTCAATAGCGTACACCTATTATATGGGAGCAAGTACTGCGGTTACTTCAGCTAATCAGTGTAACGATAATTATAACGTACCTCCCGAACCAAATATTCCTCCGGGGATGGTCACGGCTAATACCGCGGATCTCCAAAACCCAAGTTTTGCTATTACAAATTTGCCGGGGCAGTGCGAGTTTACTAAGATGAATGTGTTAGTCATCACCTTCGATGCGTTGATTTTGCCACAAATGCATGGCAGTAAAGTCAACAAGGCAGTATTGGTAACACCCGGGCAGAACAACCTCCAATCTTCGGCTGCCTATACGATCGATGCGGACGGTGGTTTAACTGTCACAAAGCGGGCCGATCAAGACTTTGTCGAAAACGGACAAACATTCAATTACATAATTGATATCACGAACATCGGTAGTGTGCCGTTGAACAACATTACGCTGACGGATAATTTGCCGGGCTGTGTGCAGCGATCTGGCGATATTGTGGTCAGAAATGCATTGGGCAATAACATCACAGGCTATACGGTCACAGGTAATCTACAACTCGCCTTGCCGGCGTCCGAACAGCTGGCTCCTGGTGCAACGATTACGGTTACTATCCCAGTACAAAAGGTTTCGGGATCGAACTGTTGTAACGTGACCGTGTATGCTACGGGTCGGATGATGAATGAAAGTCAGGCATTACAAGAAGCTAATTTCGGCAGTGAACTCGAACCTGCGGCTTGTGTGCGTAGTGTGGAATGTTGTGATGTGCCGGGATTTGAAGCAAGTTTGGTGCAAAGGGACGGTAAATACTACTTGCAATTGACCGGAGGGACAGTGCCGTTGCAAGAGGTGGATGTGACCATGCTTGATTTTCATGTGGAGTACAATTCTCCAGATTGTAAGCCTGCGAATATGGGGATGTTCGGTCAACTTTCTACCGTCACGAATACATTGGGAGGTTTGGTGTTGGGCAATGGGCCAATGCCGGCTGGAAACCTGTCGTGGGGATTAGGGTCGGCCTCGATTGTCAATGGAGTAATTGAGCTTGAGGTGACGCAACCGGGCATTTTGGATATCCCTTGCTGCGAATTTGAACTAACGTTCTGTCTCAAAGTTCGTGTCAAGGATGTGAATTGTAATGTCTGCGAAAAAACGGTTTGCTATACGGCCGAGCCGACCGATCCTCCTTGTGATTTGGCGAATTTGGAAATCAACAGTCCGGGTAGGATTTGCCCAGGACAGACTATATCTTTTACCTGGTCTGGCGGTAGCCTTTCGGGTGGCGTGGATATTTATTTAGTCAATGCTGCTAACCCTAATGATTACCATGTTGTTGCGACAGGTGTAAGCAATGGCACCAACAGTTATAGTTTTACATTACCGGCTAATTTTCCTTGCGAGGGTAATCAAATGTGGCATATCGTGATTAAAGATCCGAAATCCGACTGTTTGATTGCAAGTAAGAGGTTTACAGTGATATGTTGTGAACCGCGATGTGACTGTGGGGGTTGGTTGAGCCGTGATATTAAGATTACCCAGGTTCTTTCGGCAGACCATGACAATGTGCAATTCGAGAGAAATGACAGCCTGTTGAAAAAGTTGGCAAATGTCAATGTCGGTCTCATAGCCCGCTGCGGTGAGAAGGTCATGGTGAACAAGGGTTCTTATGTGCTAACTGCACCGAACTTTGGATGTACGCCCGAAAGTTGTGAACCTACCTATCGTTGGGAAGTACAGCGTGTCGGAGATAGTCAGACAACGGTCGGTACGGGCAAAAATTTCCCTTACCAATTTGCACAGAACGGTATATACAACATCAAGATTATTCCGATATGCGGGGGTAAGGAATGTGATCCCTGTCAGATACAGCTTCAAGTGGGACGTATCATCGGAACGGTCAATCCAGATGTGGCTATAGATTGGAATATAAGGGGTTTGTAGCGATAAATGAATATATAGAAATAGAGGTGTCCTGCACCTCTATTTCTGTTTTAGGTGATCGGTTCATTATGTTTTTTCACCACCTCACGTCTGCCAGTATCGGGATCGATCTCCAGTTCGGTCTGTTTAACTAAAACAGCGTAGGAGGAGGGGCTGATGCCTTTACCATATTTTATAGCATATTCTTTCGTAAACACTGCTCCGAAATAAAGTATGGCGGATGAATAGTAGACCCAAGCTAGTAGAATGATGATAGATCCTGCTGCGCCGTAAGCTGTAGCTGTAGCATTGTTGGAGAGGTAAAAAGAAATACCATATTTACCAATCATAAACAATAAAGCCGTAAAAATAGAGCCGCCTAGGATGTCTCTAAACCGTACTTTGGCGTCGGGCAGGAAAGAGAATATAAATCCAAATAAAACCGCGATGACCGTAAAAGTAATGCCCGTATTCACCCAATTCCAAAGTTCTATATTCCACCCGCTTAAAAGGGTTTCTATATGCTTGGTTAATACACCGATGATGCTGCTGATCAGCAGGGAAGCCATGAGTAAGAAACTTAGTCCCAAAATCATTGAAAATGAAATCAGGCGATTGATGATAAGTTTCAACCAACCTTTTTTTGGTTTGGCTTTTACTTTCCAGATCGTGTTAATCGAATTTTGAATATCTACGAAAATTGTAGTAGATGTAAGCACAAGTGTCCCGATGCCAATCATAAGACCGATACTGGACCGGTTCTCAAAGGATATCTTTTGAATAGCATTATCTAAAAGTTTGGAAATTTCAGGCCCAAAGATATCGTTGAGCTCATATAAAACTTGGTTTTTGGCCTCGGTAGAACTTTCTAGATGTGTGCCATAGAAAAATCCAAGTGCCCATATGATGATCATCACCAAAGGTCCGATAGAGAAAACCGTGTAATAGGCTAAGGAAGCACTGAGCTTCATGCAATTATCTTCCATAAATCCATTGCCGGCATTAAGAAGCAATTTTCCAAATCCTTTTACCTTGCCGAGAAGCGATTCTTTTTGTTGTTCTTCTGTATTATTGATGTTCTGCATAGATTCCTTGTATTACATCTTTCTGATTTTGGAGAATAACTTTTCTTTTGAGTGATAGTTTTGGGGTCAATTCTCCATTGTCTATTGTCCATTCAGTGGGTAATAGGACAAATTTTTTAACCTTTTCCCATTGTCCAAAACTGACGTTGGCTTTGTCCACTTCTTGTTGGTACTTAGCGATGATTTCTTCGTTTTTGACAGCATCTTGTTTATTGCCAAATGGTATACCTTTATGTTTGCACCATTTTTCCAATTCCTCGAAAGCTGGTACGATAAGTGCCGCAGGGAAACGTTGGTTTTCACCCAATACCATCACCTGTGCTATTACGGTTGATTCCATCAGCTTGTTCTCCAACACTTGAGGAGCAACATACTTTCCACCCGCTGTTTTGAACATTTCTTTCTTGCGGTCGGTAATACGTAAAAAGCCGTCAGGTGTTAGCTCGCCGATATCTCCTGTATGGAGATAACCATCGCTGTCATAAGTTTCTTTTGTGGCTTCTTCATTTTTAAAATATCCAGGGGATACGGAAGGACCTTTGACCAGGATTTCTCCATCAGTAGCGATTTTTACTTCTAGGTTATCTAATACTCGGCCTACCGTACCGAATTTAACATCTGTTTCGTTCCACGAATTTACCGCAATCACAGGAGAGGTTTCAGTCAACCCATATCCTTCTAAAACTTTAATATCCGCTGCCCAAAATACACGTGCTAAACGTTCTTGTAATGCTGCTCCCCCGGAGATGATTACTTTGATGTTTCCTCCTAAGGCATCTTTCCATTTGGAAAAAATCAGTTTTCGCGCGACAGCCAGCTGCATATTGTACCATGTGTTATTCAAAGGTGGTTCTTTGAATTGGTGCCCCAAGTTGAGTGCCCAAAAGAAAAGCCCTTTCTTAATACCTGTTAAAGCTTTACCCTTTTCGACGATCTTGTCGTAGACCTTTTCGAGGACGCGCGGCACTGTGGTGAAGATATCAGGTTTGACTTCATTGATATCTGCAACGATGTTATCTAGATTTTCGGAATAATAAACCTGCATACCTTTTGAAATATACAGGTATACAACCATTCTTTCAAAGATGTGGCAAAGCGGAAGAAAACTCAGCGTTTTGCGGAATTCATCGGTCAGTAGATGTTCGCAGGCCTCGACATTGCTAATGATGTTTTTGTGTGTCAGGTAAACACCTTTTGGTTTTCCGGTGGTTCCGGAGGTATAGATCAAAGTAAGCAAATCATCCTCATGTACTGCATTGTTGTATTCCGTGAGAGTCAAGGTCTGACCTTGCCCCAGTTCAACGAGTTCGATATAGTTTTTATGATTGCCGACTGTATCAAATGTGTAAACTTCTAAACTTAACTCATTTTCTTGCATCGTTGTTTCCAGCTTATCGCATAACTCTTGGTTGCTGACAAAAGCCAACTTGACTTCCGAGTCATTTAAAATGTGGCTAAGGTCTTGAGCGGACAAAGTAGGGTAGAGAGGTACTGTGGCTATACCGAGTTGGTTACAGGCAAAATCCACAAAATTCCATTCGGGCCGGTTGCCAGACATGATCGCGACGCGGTCACCTTTTTTTAGACCGATCGCAATAAGCCCTTTACTGATATTATCGACGATGTTCAATATTTCACTCTTTCGGTATTCTTTCCAGCCATTTTCCACACGGTTGGCTAGTAGGACTTCTCTGTCGGAAGGAGTTTCTTTATTCTTAAGTAAGTCGAATAATCTTAATGCTGTCCCCATATCGATTTGTTATTATAATATCTGTTGTTACCCCTGTCGTGCTAGACCTGACATATAAATATACTAAAAAATATACCGGTTTGTTTAGTGTGATCATTATAATTTTACCGTCAAAATATACCGAGGTATAATTTTTGTCGTTATGAAGTTGTGAAATTTTCTATTTTTGGACATTCAAAAAACTAGTTTTTATGGTAAATAACTTACGTGTCGTTTCTTTTTTAATTTTGTCATTCTTTTTTTTCGAAAATTCTTTTGCCCAGTTGGATAGTCAACATGCTATCGGCGTGCGTTTTGGAAGTGCTACAGGGGTGAGCTATCGGTATTCGCTTACTGAGAACCGTGCATTAGAAGGGATTCTGAGCGTACAAAGCTCATCTCGTACCAGTCGCTTTCGTTTGGTGGGCCTCTATCAATACCATAAACCTATTGCAGAAAACTTTTCTTGGTATTATGGCTTTGGTGGAAGTTTTGGTAGCATGAGGTACAAGGCCTATACCATAGGTGATCAGCGTATTGATGCCTCGTCTGACTTGTTACTGAGTGTCGATGGTATCATCGGGATTGCGTATGACATACCAACTACCCCGATAGCTGTATCATTGGACGCGAAGCCTTATTTGGATTTTCTTCAGGAATCGTCCATCAGATGGGTAGATCCTTTGGGCTTTACAATACGGTATAAATTCTAAAAGGTAGAGACGGTATAAGTAGCGTCTTTACTTTTACAACGTCAACCAAATGTCTCCGAGGCGTCTTTGCTCTTCCGAGGCATTTTCTAGTCTTTGGATTGAAAAAGATCGCTTATCGGCATACTGGAGTTTGACGGGGATAGTTTCGAGCAGTCCATCCCTGGCTACGACAATCTGTACTTCGTCACCCGGCTGAGCGCTTCCTAGGACATAGTCAATGGCTCTGCCATTTCCTTCGATACGATAACCAGCAATGGCGATAAGCTCGTCGTCCACCTGCAGGCCTGCTAACCAGGCTGCCGAGCCCCGATCGATGTTTTTGATGATCACGCGGGTGTCGTTGTTACTGATTTTGATGCCTAGCGAAAGTGATTTGCTTTCTTTATTAGCATCCAGGATTTCATAGCCTACGGCATTTAAGTAACTATTATAATCCAGTTCGATAAGCTGGTGTGCCGCTTGGAAAATCTCCGAGAGATCCATGTCGGTAACTTCTTCCGCCAACTCTTGAAATTCTTGTTCTTCAAAGCCTCTACTGTCTATCAAATAGAATCTTTCGTAGGCAAGGCGGAGTATATCATCAAGTCTTTTCGTTCCGCCCGTATGGGCGATGATTTTGAGGTCGAGTGCTGCGGCCAGCATAGCACCTTTGTTGTAATAGGATATAGATGTGTTGTGCGAATTTTCATCCGGTCTGTATTGTTTGATCCAAGTGTCAAAACTGGCAGAGGCCGCGCTTTGTATTTCGTATCCCGGGCGGTTGTAGACCGTGTTGAAATCAGCAGCGAGCTGCTGTAGGTATTCCATTTCGTCATAAAAACCGCACCTTCGTATAATAAGATTGTCGTAATAAGCCGTAAAACCCTCCATAATCCATAGGGCTGTCGTATAATTTTCCACATCGTAGTTGAAAGGACCTAATGCCTTAGGGCGAAGTCTTTTGACATGCCAAAGATGGAAGTATTCATGAGCCACTAAGCTGAGATAAGCTTTATAGGTCAGGCTGTTGGAATAATGGAATCTAGGTGTTGCCAATACCGTGGAGTTGAGGTGTTCTAGTCCTCCACTTGAGCTTGATGAATGATGCGTAATGAAAAGATAATAATCGTTCGGATTCAACCCCCATATTTTGTTTTCTTCTCGTACTATCCGGGCGATATCTAAGCTCAGCTGATCCTTGTCATAGTCTGCTTTGCCTACCATAGCACATTCATGCAATGTTCCGTCGACCTCGAAAAGCCAAGTATCTTGGTTGCCGATCTCAAAGGGACTATCATAAAGGATATCGAAGTTTTCGGCCAGGAAGCTGTAGTCGCTTACTTTTGGCAGTCCAGTAGATATCTTATGCCATCCTGAAGGTAGGTCAATAGTGATTTGTACGGGATGATCAAGCTGTTCGCTTACATAGAGAAAAATTCCCACCGGGCTTAAAAATGCATGTTGTGCATCAATAAAGCTTGTCCGTACCGATCGTTCAAAGGCATAGACACTATATCGAATATAAACATCCTGTCCTTTGGTGAAAATACGCCAAGTATTCTTGTTCGTTTTCTCCAAACGAACAGGAACACCTTTATCGGTTTGTACTTGAAGACGTTCGACATTTTTGGCATATTCCCGAACCAGATAGGACCCGGGAGCCCAAACAGGCATTTTCACATCGAGATACTCCCGATCCTGAAATCCATGTAGGATCATTTGCACGTCGACATAGTGTGCTTGAGGTTCGGAGAAAGATAGGTGGAATGCGATGCTTGAGTTCATATACCGTAATTAATGGAAAAGATAAATATATAAGGTCAAATCTACTGGTTATTTAGGCTTGTTCAAAATAGGATTAGGAGTAATTCTACATTGTAATTCAGCTTTTTTATGTAAGTTTGAAAGAAGAAAGCAAGATTAAGAAAGAAACTAATTATGATTTTAGTTGCAGACAGTGGGTCTTCCAGTTCGGAGTGGATGTTGAATGTACCGGATAGCAAACCCCTTCGTTTTAGGACTAAAGGTCTCAATCCTTTTTTTGTCAATGAGAAAGAAATCGAAAGAGTGATGAAGGATGTGCCGGAAATTATTCCTTATATCGATGAGATCAGGGAAGTTTATTTCTTCGGTGCAGGCTGTGTAACACCGGATAGGAGGGAAATTGTTTCCAATGCGCTGACCACCTTTTTTCCGAATGCTTTTATTGGCGTGGAGAGTGATTTAGTGGGGTGTGCATACGCGGCCTGTGGGCATAAAAAAGGGTTGGTAGCTACGCTAGGTACCGGATCGGATATCAGTTATTATGATGGAAAGGACTTGATGCCTAGCCACCAGGGTTTAGGTTATGTCTTAGGTGATGAGGGTTCAGGTTCGTGGTTCGGTAAGCTTCTATTGACCCGGTATTTATACGGAGAGATGCCAAGGGATTTAGCTAAAACTTTTGGAGAAAAGTATAGGCTTAATAAAGATATTGTTATCAAAAATGTTTATCAGAAAGATCGTCCGAATGCCTATTTGGCTTCCTTTGCCCTCTTTATGGAAGAAAATCGACTGCATCCTTACATTGATAAGGTGTTGACTGATGGTTTTGATGAGTTTGTGCGCACCAATATTATGACTTATCCCAATTACTGGGACCATGAATGCAATTTTGTGGGAAGTATTGCGTACCATTTTGATTTACATTTAGCGAAAGTTTGTAAATTGCATGGTATCAAAGTGGGCAAAATATTAAAATCGCCCATTGAAGATCTTTTTCGGTTTATTGTTGAACGGGAAATGAAACAAATGGATATAGGTGTTAATTATATAAGTTAAACTTTAAAGCTATGACTACGATGTTACTGATGATATTAAATGTATTGATGACTTCCCCATCGATCTACGATTATTCTTTTACCTCCATAGAGGGAAAGAAAATAGAGCTGTCCTCCTTCAAAGGAAAAAAAGTACTGATTGTCAATACGGCTTCCAAGTGTGGATTTACCAAGCAGTATAAGGATCTGCAGAAATTGCATGAACAGTATGGTGACAAATTGGTGATTATAGGCTTTCCTGCGAATAACTTTGGGAATCAGGAGCCCGGCACCAATACGGATATACAGGAATTCTGTGAAAAGAACTTCGGGGTGACATTTTTGTTAGCAGAAAAAGTAGACGTAAAAGGCAAGGATATCGCACCTTTATTTAAGTACTTGACAGGAGAGGGTAATCCTGATTTTACCGGTGATATAAAATGGAACTTTGAAAAATTCTTGGTGGATGAAAATGGCAAGCTAATTCATCGTTATCGTTCGGCCGTCAACCCCATGGATGAAAGAATTACTAGCCAGTTGTAGTCATAGGGCCAACATTTGTAACATATTTTTCAGGTATCGATAAAGCACGTTTCTTTTGTTAAGAAACTTTAAATCCTTCACCATATCCTTACGAATATGGAAATTAAATCTTATTTTTGAAGTACAAGATGGAATGATGTTTTTTTCGTTCCCATTGGTTTTACTTTAACAATATATTCAAGTCTTATGCCAACTTCAAAGGATCAACTTTTTGAGAAAATAGATAACCTGCTCATCGATATTAATGCGAGATATCTGGAATTAAAATCTATAGAGAATACAGACAGAACGGAGTTGACTTTGTTAGCGGGTAGTATTGACTATTTGTCCAGCCATATTAAAGCCTTGAAATACATTGAGAAGGAAAGTGAAGACGTAGTGGCCCCTGTTGTCGAGCAAACTGATGCCGAGCAGCAGTCGCAGTCCTTGTCCGATCATTCGCATGTGGAAGAGTCTGCTGTTTTCACGCCTGAGACTGATTTCCAAGAGAAAGAAGTTGATGTCCAAATTACATTTGAGGAAATACCTGAGGCTGAGGAGGAGGTAGAAGAGGAAAAGAGTTTGACGGCGGAGCCTGAAAATGAGACGGGAGAAACATTGACTGAAAGTGTAGAACCTGATTCAATCGTGTCTACTGTCGTGGAAGAGGAGAAAGTGGTGTCCGTAGCGGAGAATATTCCCGAAGTTCGAGAAGAAGTTACTTTGGAGGAAGCCGCGAGTCATATTGAGCGAGAAATAGATCACGATACCCCAAGTAAGCCATTAAGCCTTAATGAGCTTATCCATCAACAGAAGCTTGCCGGCCGGAATATTACACAACAATTTAAAACATCGACTTCCTCTTCCGACAAGGTGTTGGATATCAAGACGGCTATTAACTTGAATGATAAACTGTTGTTTATTAAGGATCTGTTTAACGGTTATAGTTTGGCTTATAGTGAAGCGATAGAACTGGTGAATAGGTTTGATAACTTTGCGGAAGCCGATGCTTTCTTGCAATCCAATTATGCCTTGAAGAACGGTTGGTCGGATAAACCGCAGACAGTTGAAAAACTATATGTGCTATTGCGGAAAAGATTCGCTTAGTTGGCTATATCGAATTTAATCCATCCATTACCTTCATGTCCAAAATGAAAATACTTGGGTTGAAAGATTTCTGCTAATATCTCGCTTTCTTTTAAATACTCCTGTAAATCGGTATCAAAATCAGGGTTTTCGATGATATAAATTCTGTTGTATTGATAAGCTAGGGAGCGCTGTATCCAATCCTGCTGAAGTAATGTCGGTAAGTGGCTGTAGAGGCTGTCGTCGTCTTGTAAGATAACAATGATATCTAGTCTTTCATGTAGGGCTGTAACAAGTCTAGCACCCGCTAAAGTTGTTTTTTCAAGGAGACTTTCAGGGGAAGTCGGTTTGAAATTGTCTTTTTGACGAAGTATTGCTACAGAAGGAAAGCTTTCGGCCGGCAAGAACTTCAACTTATGGACCATGATGTTGATTTCTTCTTCCAACAACTCCGCTTTCTCGTTATTTTCCCGTTTTAGGAATGCTAAAAGCTCTTCATACTTTGTCATAGCACAAAGGTAATTAGCCTGAGGTTATTTACCTAATTTTTAAGAGCCTGTTTAAATTTGTATGGTAAAAAATTATTAGATAAATTTTAAACAGGCTCTCAGTTATAAGTTATAAGCAATTGGCTATAAGGACGGATTCTATGCTTTACAGCCTATCGCCTACAGCTTAACTTATCGTAATGCGATAGTTTCTCCGATTTGGGGTAGTAAAAGCTGATATTCGGAAGTATGAAACAAGGCACGTGCCTCCTCGGTGTTAATGGATATAGGTGGAAATGTGTTATAATGGATACCAATAATATTTCGGCAGTTGATAAGTTTTGCTGCTTTTAGTGCATCGTACATGTCCATCGTGTAATGTCCTCCTATCGGTAGGAAAGCATAATCTAGATGAAGATCGTCCAGTAGTTTCATTTCTAATGTCAGTGCGGTATCGCCGGCAAAATAAATTTTCAGGCCCTCAACAAAGAATACATAGCCACAGGCGACACCACCATATTGGCCGTCGGGTGTAGAATTCGTATGCAAAGCGTAGACCATCTTTACTTTTCCAAAAGGTAGGTGCAATGTACCTCCGAAATTATATTCAATGACCTTATCATCTGGAATTCCTTGTCTTCTCACCCAAGCAGCTGTTTCTACAATAGCAGCTACGGTGGCTTGACTCGTTTTTTGAATAGCCGCAACATCGGCTCCATGATCTAGATGGCCGTGACTCAAAAAGATATAGTCAGGGTTTAAGCTGTCCAAAGAAATTTCGGAAGCTAAGGGATTGCCGGAAATAAATGGATCGAGTAGAACCTTGATGCCATTGAAATTAAATTCGACACAGGATTGCCCAAGATATGTTGCTGATAGTTGATTGACCATCTTCGATTATGTTATAAAATTAAGGAATGATTATTTATTAAATAAGTTGCCCAGTCCCCCAAACATATCTTGGGTAGCAGATTGCATTTCTGTTTGGCTTACATTATCTGCCTGAGCTAAGGCTTTATTCAGTGCGACAATCAATAGGTCTTCCAATTGCTCTTTGTCACCTTCGGCAAATAAATCTTCGCTGATTGTTATTTCTTTGATCTCTTTGTTTGCTGTGGCTATTACACGAACTTTGCTGCCTTCGGCTTCGCCCACTACGGAGATATTATCCAATCTAGCTTTGATTTCTTGAGCTTTTTGTTGTGCTTGAAACAATTTATCGAACATTTTTTCTCTCTTTTAATTTATGCCAAATTACAAAAACATGTTTGTTGGTCAAAATTAGTTTTCCCATAGCGCATAACAAGGTGTGATAGGCGTGTGCGGACGAGCAAATAAAAAGCCGTATTTATCATGAGGGATAAATACGGCGTTGCACACAGTGGCAGTTTAGTTTGTTTTATTTATTGTACTCGTTTGTTTTTGCTGCGCGCTCGATGTGAAACTTCACTAAGTCATCGATTGGCGAACGTAGGATTTTGCCGACTTTCATGCCATATTGAGTAGCCTTTTCTTCTAGTACGTTCCGGAAATTGTAACCTACCGAACCGATGCAGTTGAAAGTGTATTTTTGATAGTCGGGATATTTGCTCACCAAGTTTGCAAAAAAGGCTTCAAAAGCATCGTTTACAATGTTGCGGGTGTATTCGATGTTTACGTTATTGTCGTACACGAACTTACTAAAGCTGGCACAAAAACGGTTGGCTAGCGGTTTAGTATAGACATTGTCCATGATTTCGTCGGGTGTCAGCTTATAGGTTTCAAAAAATGCTTTTTCAACATCTTTGGGCATCAAGCCCCGAATGAAGTCCGTTAAGAGCTTTTTTCCGATGTAGCTACCACTACCTTCGTCGCCGAGAATATAAGCTGCTGAATTAATGTTATAAGTAATCTTCTCGCCATCGTAGATACAAGAGTTTGTTCCTGTTCCCAATATGGCGGCAAAGCCAGACTCGGTGCCCAATAATGCTCTTGCTGCTGCCAAAAGATCATGGCCAACTTCAATTTTAGCATTTGGAAACAACAAACGAAATGCGTCTACAACGATTTGTGCCTTTTCATCGTTGTGAACTCCAGCGCCATAATAATTTACTTCTGTAACTTGATCCAGTGGCAAGTCTTGGGGTAATCCTTTCTTCAATGAGCCGACAATATATTCGCTGTCAACGAAATAGGGGTTATAACCCTCGGTATTAAAGTAGATCTTTTTTTGATTATTATCTAATAGGCACCAGTTCGTTTTCGTAGAGCCTCCATCTGCAATTATAATCATTATTGTTTTTTTTGGTTTTTATAAAATACTAATATTATAAGGTTTTCGAAGATACATCATTATTTATGAAAATCCATAATTTAACCTATTTTTATTTTAAATACTTTTTTTTAACACTGCTAAATGTGGATTTATCGTATCATTAAGGCTGTTTTTTCTAAAATAAAGGATAGTGTAGAAAGTACAATTAGAGGTGTTGTATTTTAGTTTTTTTCACCTATTCAAGAAGGTGTGTGTGATTTTTATGCTATCGATTGCATAAATTTCCACTTTTTTTTTGAAATATCAATTCTTATGTTTTTCTTTGTGCATTCTCATTATTGTCCTTTTCCAAAATAAGAAACTCTTCTCGTTGTGTTTAGTTTAGGAGAGAGTTACTTAACAGAAGTTAAAAATTAATAGGATAGATTTCATTTAAAATACACTCCAAACTCATAAATACAATATTTTAAATTAATGGATATTACCGAATTGAATTCAAAGCTCGTGTCAGAATTACGCGAGATAGCGAAGGTGTTAGGAATTGTCGATGTCGAAAAGTTGCGTAAGCAGGAATTGATAGATAAAATTGCGGAAGTAGCGACACAAGCTGTAGAAGAGGAACCGGAACCTGTTGTTGCAGGAATGGAAGAAAGACCTCGAAAACGAACAAGAACGGTAAAGTCTTCGCCCGTAGCCGTCACAAAGACTGCCCGTAAGACTGACAGCGATGAATTGACCCCTACGCCTGAAACGCTTAAGCAAGAGCCTACTGTTGAAAGTGCACCAACAGCCGAAGGAAATGTTGCACCGGAAGCCAAGAAAAGTGAGAGCTCTTCTTCAAATACTGATTTTGACAATGTCATAGTTAATGAAGGTGTTTTAGAAATCATGCCCGATGGCTATGGTTTCTTGCGGTCTTCTGATTATAACTACTTGACTTCTCCTGATGATATTTATGTATCACAATCGCAAATTAAATTGTTTGGTCTAAAGACCGGAGATAATGTACGAGGTTCTATTCGCCCGCCGAAAGAGGGGGAGAAGTATTTTCCTTTGGTGCGGATTGAGTCGATCAATGGACAGAACCCAGCCGAAATACGGGATCGCGTTCCCTTTGACTTTTTAACACCTTTGTTTCCTGATGAAAAGTTGAATCTCAACTTAGGCGGCAACAATTATTCGACACGTATTATCGACTTATTTACCCCAATAGGGAAGGGTCAACGTGGTCTTATCGTTGCACAACCGAAGACGGGTAAAACAAACTTGCTCAAAGAGGTCGCAAATGCTATCGCTAAGAACCACCCGGAGGTTTATTTGATTATCTTGTTAATCGATGAGCGTCCTGAAGAGGTTACAGATATGGCCCGTAATGTGCGTGCGGAGGTGATATCATCAACTTTTGACGAGCCCGCTGACCGTCATGTGAAGATTGCCAACATTGTTTTGGAAAAGGCAAAGCGTATGGTCGAGTGTGGTCATGATGTGGTCATCTTATTAGATTCCATCACGCGTTTGGCTCGTGCCTATAATACCGTAGCTCCTGCATCAGGTAAAATATTGTCGGGAGGTGTAGATGCAAATGCACTTCATAAGCCGAAGCGTTTCTTTGGGGCAGCCCGTAATATTGAGAACGGTGGATCTTTAACGATATTGGCAACGGCCCTGACAGATACAGGCTCTAAGATGGATGATGTTATCTTTGAAGAATTTAAAGGAACGGGTAACATGGAGCTTCAGCTGGATCGTAAACTTGCGAATAAGCGTTTGTTCCCTGCTATCGACCTTACAGTCTCCAGTACACGTCGTGATGATCTGTTGATCGATAAGGATGTATTGCAAAGACTGTGGGTGTTACGTAATCATTTAGCGGATATGAACTCTACGGAAGCAATGGAGTTTTTGTTGCAACAGCTTAGGGGATCACGTTCCAATGAGGAGTTTTTAATTGCGATGAATAGATAATTCACGAAATATTTGATAATTTTAAGCCATCTTAAAGAGATGGCTTTTTATTTATATATGAAGAGGTATATTCCAAACACGGTTACTTGTCTTAATTTATTCTCCGGTTGCATAGGAGTGTTGTTGCTGTTGAAGGGTGATTATAACGGAGCGTTGTACTGTGTCATCGCTTCAGGTATATTTGATTTCTTCGATGGGTTCTTAGCGAGAATGTTGCATGTAAAATCCTTGATTGGGAAAGAACTAGATTCGCTTGCGGATGTAGTCAGCTTTGGCTTTTTGCCAGGAGTGTTGATGTACACCTTGTTATTAAAAGTGACCGGGCACGGTTATTTACCTTATCTGGGGTTCTTAATCACTATTTTTTCTGCGCTGAGGCTGGCTAAGTTTAATCTGGATAAGCGCCAGGCATCCGATTTTATCGGTGTCAATACGCCAATGAATACTTTCCTGATTTTATCTTTACCTTTCATTGGAGACCGTTACCCGGAGTATATTCTCAATACGTATGTGCTTCTTCTAATTACAATGGTGTCGAGTCTATTGCTGGTCTCTGAGTTAAAGCTTTTCTCGATGAAGTTGACATCCGTCACTTGGCGGGATAATAAGTTTAAGTACCTTTTTCTGATTGTGTCGGTACTGGCTTTTGCGGTGTTGAAGGTTATGGCCGTGCCATTGATTTTTGTACTTTATCTCGTTTTTTCGAGATTACACTTTTCACAAGATCCTAATAAAATATAGCGATTTATAAGGCAATAGGAGTAAGATCATGTTGTTTGCTTATAATGACGTGGATTCGGTCCACCCAGATTTTGACTATCCCCGCGATTTCATATTTCTCTTCATTTGCAAATTGGAGCATAACTTGATGTAATGTCCAATACATCTCGTGGTATTCCGGAAAGTAGCCGTAGTGGTCTTTGAAATCATTGATGATCTCAATGAGATGACAATACATGTCGTATTCTATGAATTTATTGTAATGGCACTTGTCGGCCTTTAGCCATTCTTTTTCATAATTGAAGCTGTTGGTGATGTGTTTTTCACAGATGTTTTTGTAGATTATCCGAGAGAAAGCCAATTCTTTTTGGATTTTGCTTCTTTCTGATAGGAGTAGATCATACATTTTAGAAAGCTCTTCTTGGATTTCTGAATTTCTCGAAATAATGGCCATAACTGCTTTTTTTGCTCACTAAAATATTTAAACAAATAAAAGCGGTTTTGGTTTGTTGTTTTTAAAATAAATGATCGAATTGACTCCTTGTTAATTTATAATTTGTATTTATGAATATAGTCTACTATATTTGTAGAGTATTCAGAATTGCCAAATGCAATGCCAACCGAGTGTAGACACCGCGGTGGTAAAATAATACGGGTTTAAACACCAAAATAAACGTCATCAAAAGCGCTTATTTCCCCTATGATTTCTGGATACAATTTATGGTTTAACGTTTTTAAATTTTTAAATTGTATGTCAACAACAATCCACCTCTATCAGCACTTAATAGAAAAGTTTAGTGCGTATTCTGTCGAAGAATTAATCCAATTGAATAACGAAACCGTTAGAAGCCAAGGGTGGGGATCCGCCAAAGCGACTTTTCGTACCGCTATCATTGCTGCTTTTTCAAAAAAAGGACTGGATCTTTCGCATATCGTAAGCAAAGAAGATGGTTTTACGACTGTCCTACCCGTGCCGGTACGGCTAGAACATAATGTACTGGTGCCAACAATTGATTGAACTGTGCGCTAAGGTTAATAAATTTCGGATCTGAACTAGTATTCATTTGTCAATAGGTATAATTAAAGGAGAACGTCGGTATAAGTTTTTGTTTAGCTCTTGCATCATTTATATAAGTCAGACGGCTTCCGAGTGAAAATATTGGTAAAGGATACTTGAAGACATTTAGGTCGAGTGAGACACCAATGCTAGATGTTTTTGGTGTCCAGTCTGCGGTTTCGATATTTTGGTAATCTGCGGACAGGTTAGCTTTTATTCGTTTGATATAAGCTAAGGAACCTATTGACCAATCGGGATAGGCGAGAGGTAGTCTGTAGTCTGCTAACAGGGTGTTTTTAAGAAATGCTGTAGGGTAAAAGGAGAAGCCGCGGGGTAAGGGGATATCATTGTTGTAGGTATACCTCCCTGACTTTTCCTGAACGGAATAACGGATCTGTAGGCCGTGGTTGAGGAGGAGCCCCGGAAGGTAAAAACTCGTGCGCAATGACCAAGTGGTTCCACTTGAGTTCTGTTCAAAGGGCATGTGTCTATAGGTGAAGCTCAAATTTTGCCCCCAGCGAGGAGCTAAGTCCATCGTGCTCGTGATATGATTACGGTTTATGTATACTTGATAATTTAATGGAAAGACGATGGATGTAATAAAATTTTGTACAGCCAAGCTGATGTCATAGCGCTCCATGTAGGAGGAGCCAAAATTGAAACCATAGCTGTAGGTGTAGTTTCGTCGGTAAATTGAGAAGGGAAGTTGAATATTGGCATCGATATAGTGTTCGCGCCAGTCAAAGGGATACATGTCCCCCTCAGGTCCTTTTGCCTCTCCGATTTGTCCGCGATTGCGGTAAGAGATGGAAAACTTTGGATAATAGCGTTGATAAGTGATTTCGGCAGAATAGATGCTTTTGCGAATATCCATATCATACTCATAGCCTAGCTTGGCTTGCGTAGTGTTCAGCAAGTCGTTAGATAGCCAAAAAATACCTGGTTTTAAATTATCAAAATTTTCAAAGTCACTTCCGCTCAATGTTAGGCTATGAAAATTGATGCTGTGGGCTGTTACATTGTAATCTTTGATGATGTAGCTTTCATACGTGTTGTTTAGCGTGTCGATATGCGCATCATTCTGTTGCGCATATAGGGTCTGCACTGCTTTTGGAACACGAGTCTGGGTGCTTGCATTGTCGATGTTTTGGCTGCTAAGCTTATACCCTTCTGTCGTATAGTTGTTGTACCATAGCGTGTCTCCATGGACAAATGGATTAAAGCCTCCGAAGCGAGTTTTAGTAAGTTGTGTAATAAGATCATTTTCTAGTTGGTATATATCGTCTTTCTGATCATAGTTGGCTTTGTATATGATTCTATTTTCATGATATATGGGGCGTTCATATTGGAAGTTGCTCCAATCAAATAGTTCTTTTATCGCTTGATTGGACAAGTTGATTTCGACAAGGTTTGTGCCTTTTTCTGCTACCGCTATTGCCACGATTTTATGACCTTGGTCATGGTATTGAGGTTGTTGGATGAGGAGCCCCTTAGGCAAGGGAATTCCCTTTTTTATTTCACCGGTAATAGCATTGAGTAGAATAAGGTTGCACTGTTGGGCCTGATCGACCTCTACACAAGCTATGGTTTGTAGGTCTGGAGAGAGGACAGGGCTATAATACCTTGTTTTGCTGGTTAATGCTTTGACTTTGTTTGTTTGAAGATTATATAGGTAGATGATGTTATAGGTTTGCTTTTCAAATCGAGGATCTTTTCTAAACTCGTCCCAAACCATTAGGTGTCCCCGCACATTGAAATGAGGTGCGATTTGTCTTCCGATTTTGATAACCTGTTGCTGCTTTCGATCTCCGTCTAGATCGAAAGAGACGATAGCAGGTGTTTTTTGTCGGCTCTCTCGAATGGCATACAGCTTTTTGTCTACGACTTGGGGTATATGATAATCTGTGGGGTAGCGGTCTGTGATAGGCCATGGCGAGGTAACATCCGTTAGAGCCACACTATCTTTCCATTCTTCTTTGAGGTGTTTCATGGTTGTCTTGAACAGTTGATTGCCTCGCATTCCGCTGTGTTTTTTAAGAGACCTTTGGAAGTTGAATGGCCGTAATAATTTGCTACGCATGTCACCTAGGATTTTGCCATGGATAAGGGTGTCCATCTCATATAGCTCGCTGTTCATAAAATACCCTATGGTGTAATAACTGGGGACAATATCTTTGAACGAACCATGTACATATTTGTTGAAATCGTAGTTTTTATCGGACAGTATATTTGCTCGAATGGGCATGTCCCATGAGGCTAATCTCCCTCTTCCTCCATTGGAGTATAAGGTTTCCTGAAGTACCGCATCTCCTTCAAAATACCAGGCCGGAAGGTTGAGGCCAAATAGCGCTAAGGCTAATTGTTGAAAGAAAGAGCCTCTTAGCCGACCTGTCAAGTTGTCAAACTGGGCGACATGCCGGCTTTCATGTAACGCTAAATTCGGGAGCCATTGTTGATTGTCTGCGATATTGGGTGGGGTAGGGTAGAGCTCGGATTTTCGTGGCGCTAACATCACAAAACCATTTGGTTGGAGGTAATCGGTTTGAATAATGAAAGACATTTTTCGCGCAGGTCTTTCGAAACCTTTACTGACTTGATGTAAGAATAAATCAAGCTGTTTAGCCAGTTTTGGTGCTTCATCTTTGAACTCTTCCGGAAAGATTAATACGAGGTTTTCAGTGTCAATTTGTTTCCACTTTATGTTGAAATGGGATTGAGAATTGTCAAAAACCTGACCATAAGCATGTATTGAATATATTGTTAATATTAATAATTGTAAATATTTCATTATTAGATATATATGTTGTCTATTTCAAGCTGCTAAGAGTGTTTGCTAAGAATGTTAGTTGGATTATGGTGTTTTGATTGTATTAATAGATTATATGTTTATATGTAATAAGTTGATTTTTAGTTTTTTATTGTATTTATATAATGATGATATACCCCCTGTTTTTATTGCTTAATTCGTGCTGCTTGCGCAAAGGCATCCTCTTGTATATTGCGGGGTCTAATGTATTACTTTTAATTGATAAAGTCTATATTACACCGGTAAAAAGTGTAGATATTTGGCCGGGAAAGATTTCGTCTATAGGTGCAAATCTATTCACCTTATTGCTGATTGTCTTAAGGGTCCTCCTCTATTTGGATGACGTGTTTTTCTCTCTAGAGGAGCTGGCGGAAAAAGAAAATACAACGGAGACTCTTGGAGAAGAATTATCAATGGATGAATCACTTTATACCTAGCCCGTATTTTATAATTTGACGCACTGTCAAATTGGCGTATTTATAAGTTAAAAATAATTTCACTCGATTGATAAAAACTCTTATTTTTTTCATTTAAAAAAACGACTTTTGCAACAACAAAAATATTGAACATGTAGGAATAAAATCTAGGAGGGTGTATATGGAAGAATTGGAAATGCAGGTCACGCATATTGAACGTTTGATTGCGGAGAATAATCTTGTCGAGCTTGAGGATTTTCTGAATGAACTGAACATCTCGGATGTTGAAGAACTGATTGATGAACTTCCGGAACATGGTGCACTTTTCTTAGAGACATTAAGCCTAAAACGAGCAGTCAATGTTTTTAGGATTCTCGACTTTCCAACGCAGGAACGTATTCTCAAAAAGCTTTCAGCAGGCAAAGTACGCGAACTGATTAATGAGATGCCTCCGGATGACCGTACTTCTTTTTTCGGTGAACTAAAAGGAGATGTCGTCAAGCATCTGATCATCATGCTTCCTCCGGATGAGCGTAAGGAGGCATTGTCATTGCTGGGCTATCCCGAGGATAGTGTCGGGCGTCTAATGACCCCGGACTATATTACAGTAAAGCAACATTGGACGATCACCCGTATTTTAGAACATATCCGTCGATATGGAAATGCTTCCGAAACCATTGATGTGTTGTATGTTATTGATGGTGCTGGTAAATTGATCGATGATATTCGTATCAAAGATGTTCTTTTAGCGGATCCGAGTACTCAGGTTGGTGAATTGATCGATAACCGTTTGATTTCATTGAATGCCAATGATCCGCAGGAGGAAGCTGTAACAGTATTCCGTATGAATAATCGGGTGGCGTTGCCGGTCGTTGATGAACAGGGGATCATGCTGGGTATTGTGACCATCGATGACATATTATGGGTCGCTAACGAAGAGTATACCGAAGACATGCAGCGTTTCGGTGGTACGGAAGCCTTGGATGAGCCGTATTTGGATGTTTCTATACAGCACTTGGTCAAAAAGAGGGCTGGCTGGCTGGTGGTACTATTTCTGGGTCAATTATTGACGGCGACGGTTATCGAGCATTTTGAGGCCCAATTGGCGAGTGCTATCGTCTTATTTGCACTGATGCCATTGATTATGTCTAGCGGAGGTAATAGTGGCTCTCAGGCCTCGACATTGATTATTCAGGCAATGGCATTGGGAGAAGTTACCTTGGGAGACTGGTGGAGAGTTATGCGTAGAGAGGTCGTGTCCGGTCTTGTATTAGGCCTAATTTTAGGAATTTTGGGATTTATACGAATTGCTACATGGCAGCTATTTACAGATACATACGGTGACTATTGGTTTTCTATCGGGTTGGTTGTAAGCTTTTCGTTGGTGGGTGTGGTGCTATGGGGCTCCGTAATAGGATCTATGCTTCCGTTCTTGTTGAGGCGATTGGGAGCTGATCCTGCTAGTTCATCTGCACCATTTGTATCAACCTTGGTCGATGTGACAGGGTTGATTATCTATTTTACTTTTGCTATCTTAATATTATCGGGAATTTTGTTGTAAATCATTCTTATTGGCAATGAATGACTTGCGATAGATTGTAAAAAAATACTTGCATACCTGCGGTAAACTTCCGATACTTGCATCGTTGAAAAGCAAAAGCCTTTCAAATAGCAAGAGCTAGAACCGCAAGGGTTCTTACAAATTGAACATATTAAAAGTAAATTCCTGAATAGCTCAGTTGGTTAGAGCATCTGACTGTTAATCAGAGGGTCGCTGGTTCGAGCCCAGCTTCAGGAGCCAAATAAAAAGCTGTTTTTCGATAAGAAAAGCAGCTTTTTTGCTTTCTTCAGCCTTGTATTCCAGTGATTTATAGATCAGTTGCAAAGAGCAATGGATGTTTAAAAATAATTTTTAACTCCTGTTGTTTTTGTTGGATAATAGCTTTAATTGATGCTTGTTTTAGCTATTTTGTCCATCTTTTGTCTATAGTTTTATCATTCGCTTATTTAAATAGGGATAGTTGGCCGTTTAAGGTTAGGTTATTTGGTTTCTGAGCGTTTCCCATGACGGTTTTTCCTCCATATTTCCAAGATTCCTGTCGTTCGATTTCTATTACTTTGTCGAGATCAAACTGGGGCTGGAAATAACTTTCGGTCATGGTACACATTTTGTGGAGCCTTTTAATCGCTGTTAATTTTTCCCGCTCACCTAATTTGGACTTTATGATGCCATTTCGGAAGATATCTATCGTTTCATCGTAAACTTTCAATGGTACAGGAAAAGGATGTCCGTCTTTACCACCATGTGCAAACGCAAATCTGGCTGGATCTTGGAAACGGCATGGCCCACCATGGATTACTTCGCTCACCAAAGCCAGTGCCTGCATGGTTCGGGGGCCGATCCCTTTCAACAATAGGAGGTCTTCAAATGAGTTTGGATTGGCTTCCCGAGTCATATACAGCATTGCACCGAGCCGTTTCAGATCAATGTCGGACGACCGTATATCGTGTCTTTTAGGCATGACCAAACTTCGAAATTCCTTAATGACCTTTTCTGTGCCTTCCTTGGATATCGTAAGGATGCCCTGCCGATTTTTTGCCGCAATTGACGATGTCAGATTTAAGATATTGCCGCGTGATATTCCGTGGATACCATGATGCGGTTCGTTCACAAACGATCGCAGGTTATGTGAATGCCAGTGATACCTTCTCGCTGTACCATCATGATCGTGCATGCCCTGTTGGACTACGGTCCATTTTCCTTCGTCCGAGAGAATGAAATTGTGGAGGTACAATTGATATCCATCCTGTATCGCAGTATTATCGACTTTTGCAGCAAGCTTGCTACAGCGGACCAGGCTCTCCCCATCACTGCCCGTCCTTTCGGAAATCTGCAGTATTTCGCTGGGTGTTTCTCGGGAGAACTTTCCTTTCCCACCACATATGTATAAGCCCAAACTTTTGAAATTGGGATTTATTGATCTCTTCAGTGCTCCCATTACCGAAGTTGTAATACCGGAAGAATGCCAATCCATACCGAGCACTGATCCGAAACTTTGAAACCAAAATGGATCCGCTAATCTTCTCAAGACCTCGTCTTTCCCATAATCCTGCAATATGTTTTCGACAATAGATAGACCCAAGGTGGACATGCGCTCATATAGCCAACTGGGTACCTTACCATAGTGCAGAGGGAGTTCCGCAGTGCCCGATCTTTTCATCTTCTTGTATGCTGTTTGCTAAAAATGTTAGTACAAATTTAAGAAAAAGAAGACATATATAGAACTAAATCAGCGTTCTTATGATAAATTTGTTTATCTACTCGAGTTGCTATTCTTTCCTTTGAAAAAAAGAGATCAAATACGGTAAACTTATGAGCTCTACAATTGTTCTAAAATAGAGAAGGAAGAGCTATGCCTTATTACAAGGAAATTATACACTATGCTATAAGAATCGGCTAGAGCTAACATATTATGGAAAATATCAATAAAGAAAATATCGAGATGTTGACAGACTTGATTGCCCTCAATCAAGAACGGATCACTGGCTATGCAAAAGGTATTGGACTATTAAATAATGAGGAAGACAGTGATATAATTGCCGTTTTAGAGAAAAATATGCAGCAAGCTCAGCAGTTCAAGGCGCAACTTATTCCATTAGTGACAACAGAGGTTGATGTAGAGAAAGAACAGGAAGTAAAGAGTCATATCCCATGGTCTTGGGGAGAAATTTCAACTATTGTCGGCCCAAATCCGCGAAAGGCTGTATTATCAACTTGCATTAGAGGGGAGGAGGAGCATGTCAAGGTTTATGAATTGGCGATAAAAAACATGGAGGCTATTGAAAATATTATCCATGCCATTCGTAACCAAGCGAAACTTCAATTGGAGGCTAAGCAAATTCTTGAGGAACTGCTTGAAGAAGAGAAATAATAGAAATATCGTTCGTATGACCATTCGCTCTTCCAGTTCTGAAAAGAGTTGGACAAGAAAATCTATATTTTTTGTTAGCGCTATAAAAAGATGGAAGAACTCTTTTTCTAATAGGTTATTTTACAGTATCTTTACCGCCAATAAACCGTTTGTAATGATATCATAGGATTCTTCATTATCGAAGGAAGCTATCCAAACACTGGTTATTTCATAGCTATTTGGTGCTTTTGGAGTTATATTTTATTAGCTAAAAGGAACTTCTATACAAAAATAAACGAAAGGTACATTTTATGAAAAAAATAGCAACACATTGGCAGATATTGATCGGTATTCTATGCGGGATTGGAGTAGGAATGCTGTGTATTCAGTTTGAGGGGGGAAATACATTCGTGGTAGATTGGATCAAGCCTTTTGGAACAATTTTCATCAATTTGCTGAAGCTGATTGCAATACCGTTAATTATTGTTTCCCTGATTAAGGGAATCTCTGATTTAAAAGATGTGACGCAACTTTCGAAATTGGGGGTACGTACATTTGCGTTGTATATCTTCACGACTATCCTCGCTGTTGTCATAGGTTTGATTTTGGTTAACTTCATTCAGCCTGGTCGTTTTATTTCTGATGATACCCGTATGGAGATGTTGGGTACTTTTGGCCAAAATGTGGGAGAGAAGGTGGAAGAGGCACATATTGCACAACAAACGCGGGGACCCTTACAACCATTGATTGATATTGTTCCCGAAAATATTTTTGAATCGGCGTCGTCGAATAGCAACATGCTTCAGATTATATTTTTCAGTATGTTTTTAGGTATTGCTATGATACTATTGCCTATCGAACGGGTAAGTGCATTTAAAAAAGTGCTGGATGCGGGTAATGATATTGTGCTCAAAATTGTAGATTTGATTATGTTAGCGGCACCTTATGGGGTCTTCGCTCTTATTGCCGCCCTTGTAGCAGAGGCACCCTCTTTGGAAGTTTTTGAGGCATTAGCAGCTTATGGACTAACCGTCGTATTGGGATTGATCGTACTCGTTTTCGGTGTTTATTCTTTACTTGTTCGTGTATTTGGGAAGATGAATCCTATTCGGTTTTTTAAAGCCATCTCGCCAGCACAATTATTAGCTTTTTCGACAAGCTCCAGTGCAGCAACGTTGCCCGTAACTATGGACTGTGTGGAGAACGGATTGCATGTCAAGAAGGATGTGTTGAGTTTTGTTCTGCCGATTGGTGCCACTGTCAATATGGATGGTACGTGTTTGTATCAAGGTGTTGCGGCAGTTTTTATTGCACAGGTAATGGGATATGATTTGACATTGTCACAACAGTTGAGTGTTGTCGTGACGGCCACGTTAGCCTCTATTGGTGCTGCTGCGGTACCCGGAGCCGGTATACTAATGTTAGTTATTGTGCTGGAGTCGATTGGTGTGAGCCCTGCCGGAATAGCTTTAATATTTGCGATTGATAGACCTTTGGATATGTTGCGTACAACAGTCAACATTTCGGGGGATGCCTTGGTTGCTTTAGTGATCGACAGGTCCATGGATAATAAAGCTAAAATCCCGCAAGGGGGGAGCGTGTAAGAGGAATCCTGTGGTAAGGAGAGTTTAAAAAAGAAAAAAGGTCAGCTATATGCCGACCTTTCTTATCTATGTCTTTAAAATTATTCGCTTTTTATGCTAGGCACACCAACCAATTCATTGGTATCGGTGTCATAATCTATTTCTGAGAAATTGAAACCAAACAAATTAAAGAAATCATCGCGGTAGCCTTGGATATCGGAAATAGCTTCTAAATTTTCTGTAGAAGCTTGCTTCCATAGTTCGGCTACTTCTTGTTGGACATCAGGACGCATTTCTAAATCGTCCACACGGATACGACCCTTTTCGTCTAAAGGAAGGTTGTCAGCATACAATCTGTCAGCAAAAAGGCGTTGCATCTGTTCTATCGTACCTTCATGGATGCCTTTCTCCTTCATAACTTTGTATAATAAAGAAATATACAACGGTACCACAGGTATGGCAGAACTAGATTGCGTGACCAATGCTTTATTAACCGAAACATAGGAAATGCCGTTAATATCTTTTAGCAATTCATTAAGGACCGGTACCGTTCCTTCCAAATCATCCTTTGCACGACCGATGGTGCCATTGCGATAAATAGGGTAGGTAAGTTCAGGTCCAATATAGGAATAGGCTACTGTTTTTACACCCTCAGCCAATACCCCTGCAGCTTTTAAGTCTTCGATCCAGAATTTCCAATCTTCCCCCCCCATTACAGCGACGGTATTGGTAATGTCTTCTTCATTTTCTACAGGTTGTATAGAAATATCGGAGACTACTCCCGTGTGAAAGTCTACCGTTTTATCGGTAAAAGGTTGACTAATGGGTTTCAACACCGAAGAGTGAGTTACACCAGTTTTAGGATGTATACGTCTTGGAGAAGCCAATGAATATACGACTAAATCCACTTGGCCTAAGTCTTGTTTTATCAAATCAATGACTTGTTGTTTTACTTCATCCGAAAAGGCATCACCATTGATGCTTTTTGCATATAGACCTGCAGCATGCGCTTCATTTTCAAAAGCCGCACTATTGTACCAACCCGCAGTACCAGGCTTGCCAGTTGCAGCAGGTTTTTCAAAAAACACACCTATTGTAGCTGCATCTGAACCAAAAGCTGCTGTGATGCGTGAAGCCAAACCAAAACCCGTAGAAGCTCCTACGACTAATACTTTCTGAGGACCATTTTTGATTTTCCCCTTGGATTTCACATATTCAATTTGGTCTTTAACATGTTGGGCAGTGCCCTGAGGATGCGATGTTAAGCAGATAAAACCTCTTACGCGCGGTTGTATAATCATATTGAATAAACTAAGTTAGTTGTCTTTTTATAACTTTCCTGCAAACTTAAAGAATTTTGAGAGAATATTCGTTATTTAAAATTGCCTAGCGGGGTAGTGAATGTGGGCGTGGGAGAATAAAAAGGCGCTAGTCGAATAGACTGGCGCCAGGTTCGGAGCTTTTTAGCTAGCTCCTCGATCATTTATGAAGTTCATTCACGCTATCAGAGAAAGATGCTATCTTAGGTGAGCCCTTAACATCCATGCCGTTTTTTCGTGCTTTTCGATTATCCCGCCTAAGAAGTCTTCTGTACCCGCATCGCCATGTTCCTCTACTTTGTCGATATCTCCCCGAATAGAAATAATCAGACTTTCGAAATCATTCAGCAGATCTTTGATATAGGTATTGCCATCATTTTTGCCGTCCTTTACTTCTGTTAGCTGTGTTAATTGCAAATACTCTTTCATCGTACCGGTTGCATAGTGGCCGATCGTTCGTACACGCTCGGCAACTTCATCTACGACCAAAGCCAATTCGTTGTAAATACTTTCAAAAAATATATGGAGTTCATGAAAACCAGGCCCTTCGACATTCCAGTGTGCATTTCTAACCTTCTGATACAATACACTTTCGTCGGCTAACAACTTGTTTAAAATGGCAGCCACAGCTGTCATGTCCTTTTCCTTAATTCCAATGTTTGTTTTCATATCTGTATATATTTAAAATGTTAATATGCACTTGCTTCATTCAACTTGTCTATAGCCTTTTCATCTAATTTCAGTTCTACAGCTTCCACAAAGGACTGTATATGGATGCCTTTAGTGGCACTAGCAATAGGAGCAGTGACCGTAGCTTGTGCCAATAACCATGCCAACGCGATGCTAGAAGGCGAGGTTTGATAGGCTGAGGCGACCTCATCCAATGCTTTTACAATACGTTGTCCTCTTTCATTCCAGTACTTCTTGAAAATTCCTTCCCCACGGGCAAATTTTGAAAAATCTGCTGCTGACTTGTATTTACCGGTCAAGAAGCCACTTGCTAATGAATAATAGGGAATCACGCCTAATTGTTTTTCTAAAATAATATTTTTATACAGATTTTCATATTTTGCCCGATCATAAAGGTTGTATTCTGGTTGCAAAGAGATGTAGCTTGGTAAGTTTTTTTCCGCTGCAACGTCCAGACTTTCAACCAACCTTTCGGGGGTTAAATTCGAAGCTCCAATATACCGGACCTTACCTTGCTTGATCAACTCTTCATAGGCGCGCAATATTTCTTCTACGGCCGTATCTTCCTTGTCATAGTGCGTCTGATAGACATCAATATAGTCCGTTTGTAAACGCCGTAAAGAATGCTCTACCTGCTCTAAGATATGGCTTCGCTGGATATTGTGTTTTTCGGCATAGCTGAACCGTCCGCCAACTTTGGTCATCAGTACAATCTTGTCACGGTTGCCACGCGCCTTGACCCAGTCGCCTATAATGGATTCCGATTCACCGCCCTTTCTGCCTTCTACCCAATGCGGATAATTATTGGCTGTATCTATTGCATCAAAACCTACATCTACAAAGTTGTCCAATATGGTAAATGAACCGGTCTTGTCCAAAGTCCATCCAAATACATTACCTCCGAAAATCAGCGGTACTATTTCCAATTCGGAAACTCCTATTTTTCTTTTGTTGAAAGCCATAAAATAAATGTTTGTTTATTTATCACAAGTTAACCCTTTTGATTCTTCTCGTCAAAAAATTGTCCCATTTTTGTGTCATAATCTTGCGAGAAGAATAAGATAAAGTAATTTGAATAACTAGTGTATGTCCGAGATAAAGGATATATATACCAAAAAATCTTCTTAGTTTTGCAACCAATTGCAATACCTCGAATGGAAAGTATACCTACCTTTTTTCACCCGTTCAGACAAGATGTCTCCTTATTAGACAAACCGACGAGGTTTACCTTTCCCTTCTGCTATGAGCCTCATCCACTAAGCATTGCCGCTAGTGAAGAACTTCAAAGCTACCTACAGGAACAAACGGATTTTGAACACAATTTTGGATTGTCTGCCGACTCATCTGAAAACGCTATTGGAAAGATGTTTGGCGTGTTGGTCGTGGAAGATCAAGAAGGGAGAATGGGATATTTGGCAGCTTGTTCGGGTAAATTAGCAGGCAGCAACTGTCATCCTTATTTTGTTCCACCAGTGTTCGATATGTTGGAGGAAAATGGCTTCTTCTTAAAGGAAGAGAAAGACATCAATCGATTGAATCGAGAGATTGAAATGGCAGAAAATGATACGCAGATCGAAGATTTGGAGCTGCGATTGAAACAAATGAAGGCATATCACGGGGAGCGGCTGGCTTCTTTGCGGATACTGCATAAAACGAATAAAGCGTGGAGGAAGCAGGTCAGGAGCGAACAGCAACAGAAGCTTTCCGCCGAAGAATATAAAAATCTAGAGCAGGATTTAATCAAACAAAGTTATCGGGATCAACATGAATACGATGTGCAAAAGCAGGCTTGTCGTCAGGAGGTAAGCGAGCTCGAACAAGCACTGCACAGCATTCTCGCCCGTATTGGAGAAAAAAAAGAGTTACGGAAACAGCAGTCGGCGAAGTTACAGCACAAACTGTTTGATCAATATCAGTTTATAAATGCTCGTGGTGAGGTGAAATCCGTGCGCTCCATTTTTGAGGAGGCAACAAAAATGCTGCCGCCAGCTGGAGCCGGGGAGTGTGCGGCACCGAAACTACTGCAATATGCCTATCAACAGCATTTGAAGCCTATATGCATGGCTGAATTCTGGTGGGGGGCTTCTCCTGCATCGGAGGTGCGTAAACATCGCTACTACTATCCTTCATGTCGAGGAAAATGCGAGCCTATTTTAGGGCATATGTTACAGGGACTATTGATGGACGATAATCCAATGCTTCAAAACCCTGCCGACGGTAAGGATATGGAAATTATTTTTGAAGATGAAGATATCATTGTAGTGAACAAACCAACTGAGTTTCTTTCCGTTCCCGGTATACAGGTACAGGATAGTGTTCAGACACGAATTTTGTCCAAATATCCGAACATCACTGGACCGCTCATCATACATCGCCTAGATATGTCAACATCGGGGATTTTGGTGTTGGCCAAAAATAAGAATGCCCATCAGTTTGTTCAAGATCAGTTTATTCGGCACACCGTCGAGAAAAGATATACGGCACTTTTGGACGGTCTTATTCTTTCTCCAGAAGGTGTAATTGATATCCCTCTGCGGGTAGATTTGGAAGATCGTCCCAGACAGGTCGTCTGTGAAGTGTATGGAAAGGCTGCACGTACACGTTTTCGAGTTGTCCAGATCGAGAATGACCGTACTCGAATTCATTATTTTCCATTGACGGGTCGTACACATCAACTTCGTGTACATTCGGCGCACCATCGGGGCTTAAATACGCCGATAGTTGGGGATGACCTCTATGGTAAACGAGCGGATAGGCTTTATCTCCATGCGGGCTATATCAAATTTGTTCATCCTCGCACAAAGCAGAAAATTTCCTTTGAAGTGATGGATCCATTTTAGGAAATGTAGACATTTTCTTAAATTGGATGAAAATTTTAATCCAGAATGGATAAATTACGGTTTGCCTATCAACACCCTTCGTTTCAAACTACTGACTTGGACTTGATTTGTGCGGCACATACCAAGCTGCATATCGACAAAGGAGAGTTTTTGTTACAAAAAGATCAAGTCGCTAATGAATATTATATCATGGAAAGTGGGCTGGTTCGAACCTATCTGTATGATTTCGAGGGCAACGAGATTACAACAGGTTTTACAGGAAATCAAGAGGTAGTCATCGAGGTAGCTTCTATTTTTCAGCGTGTCCCCACGCAAGAGTATATCCAATGTTTGACAGACTGTGTACTGTGGAAAATAGAGTTCGATACATTTCAAGACTTGTTTCATCAAATTCCTGCTTTTAGGGAGTGGGGAAGGGCGTGGATGGCTTTCGAGCTGTATCGTAATAAAATGAGAGCAACGGAAATGATTACCGAGCATGCGGCAAAGCGGTATCTGCGGCTTATACAGGAAAAACCTCAGATCATCCAGCAAGCTCCTTTGAAATATATCGCCTCTTATCTGGGAGTTACGGATAGTTCGCTCAGTCGGATACGTAAGGAGATCATGCAGAGCTAATTTTTTAGCTTGCCTCAAAGCTTATCGGGAATATGGGATGCGATACCTAATAGACTTTATAGTATGAAACAGCACACTACGAATTATTATAATACGCTGATTACGATAGCAGAAGATAGCAAGGCAGATCGAGGTGTCGTTCCACCCCTGCCATGAAGTCAAAAAAATAAGAGTATGGTTCTCCTTTTTCTCCCTTAGGCAAACATTACCGAGCCACGAACGGTTTTTACCGATGATAAGCGCGTATTTACCTAAAACGTTGAAGATTGAAATCAATATTTAGGTAATTTAGGATATAAATCGTGGAAGAAAAACACAAGAAAATAAAAAGTTATGTCATTCAAAGAAACATTCTATACGACAGGGGAGAACCTGCTGAAAAAAATCAAGGAGTTAATTGCAGAAGGTAACGTAACAAAGATCAGCATCGCTGATAAAAACGGAAACGAGATCATCAGTTTTCCGGCTACAATAGGCGTTATAGGAGCTATTTTTGCTCCGATTATTGCTGCTGTCGGCGCGGTAGCAGCCCTTTTGACCGAGTGTAAGGTCACTGTGGAAAGGAAAGATCCTCCGGGGGATAAACATGCTGAGTCTACCGACTCCGGCCAAATGAATGAATGAGACGGACGGTTTGGTAAACCGGGTTAGGCGATATTAAAAAATGGCTTAGGTGTTATTGTGAAAATGAGTACTCAATTTATCTAAAACGAGTACTCATTTTTCCCAAATTGAGTACTCGTTTTTGTAAAGTCGCCTAAGTCGTTTTATAAAGTCACTTAAATCGTTTTCTAAAGCGGGCTAAGTCAGTCGTTCTTTTCGAACGCTATCTTTTCTAATTTCCCTTTCATTTGCTTGGCAGCATGAAAGATTAACCGGCGTTTGCATATGTTTTTTTCGGATACGTCTTCTTTTTTTGTGCTTCCGGTACTGTTGATACTCATCCGAAAAGATCCGAGATTGCCCAGGCGTACAATATAACCGTCTGAAATGGCACGTGGGATCGCATGGACCAAACTTTGCAGCACGGCATGAACGTCTGCTTCGGAGAGGGAGGAAGCATGTGAAATCTCGGCAGCTAAGTCATCTAACGTCTTCTCACCAGAACTTATAGGTCGCAGGTAAAACTTCTTAGAGGCTGCAGGATCTATAACGTTACCAATTTCATGAATATTGAATTTTATCGCCATAAGGGAAAAAATTGATTCTAATATAAGGGGTTTAAAGATTGTACATAATGGATGTGGAACGAATATAATTGTTTTTTGTGAAAAAGCATAGAGATTTTGCTATCTATCCCGCCCTGAGTATGGACGAGCTGTGTTTTTACGTCTTTGCCACAACTGCATAATGCCAGCGATACGACCACAAAGAATATCATAATATTGTTCAAAAATGCTTTCAGCTTTTTTAATTTTATAGATTTCAAAAGTTCATGGGTTAGGTAGCTTTTCGGGAGCGATAGTTTTTTACTTCTTTTTTAATGCAGAATAATCAATTTCTGTGAACAATTCTTTCGTAAAAGACTGCATCCATTGTGGACAGAACTGCGTGTGATACCAGTAGGTAACGACCACGACCTGTGCGGCTGAGGTTGATTTGCTTTTATCGTAATAATCAGGGTTTATTTTATAGAGAGCCTTACCGTCTTTACGGCCGACAGGAGCCAATTTCGCTTCATAATCACCGGCTTTATCGGGGTTGACATAAGCTCCAGAGGAGGCCTGTTCCGGTGTCAGTCCAGCGATTGTCTCTTTGTATTGCCTAAGCTTTTCTTTTGCTTGGTCGACGTTTTCTTGCCAGGTGGTTATATTGCTTGCATATATTTTTTCATATCCGTCTTTCTGCGCTTTGGACGTTTTCGCCCGTTCCCGGTTGTCTACTACAATTTTTTCACTTTCACCGAGCAGAATTTCTTCCCGGGATACCAGAAATTGTAAATATTCTTTGCGTGTCACAGGCACAAACAGCGGTTTATTATTCAATTGAAGAATACGGAAAATCTTTCCGTTTGCCTTTACTTCCATATAATTTTCCGTAGAATCCGTTATGGGAAACCTATTGAAGAACTGCGGCACTTTCGCTTTTTTTGTCAAATCATACCATTCGTCTGTATTAAAAAGTAGCATGCTCAAATCGTTGGTGTAGATGGAGAGGTAGGCAGGAGCTTCATCTACGGGTACTACTTTCTCTGTCTTAAATGCTTTGGTGAAGGGATAGAGCATCACCCTCATTTCGGTGGATGTTCTTTCCTGAAGTGCCGAAGCTGGTTTGCCGTAGGCATAAAAACGCACTTCCAATCCGGTAAAAGATTTCAACGATGGGGTTTGCATCAACAAAGCGTGTTGTACGGCAAGGTTACGGCGTACAATGGTTTGGTCTGCATTTTTCAATTTATATAGCGCCGTAGCGGTTTTAAGGGCTTCATCAGCTGTTGCATTGCGGTAGGTGCCGGGCAGATTTTCCAAGCCTGTACCTTGTGCCATCAAAATGGAACAGGTCCGTATGCTGATAGACATAACGATTGTTAAAAATGCTCTTTTCATAACTCATTTAGACTTTACTATTCTATAGATCAACCTCACATCTTTAAGAATGCCACTCTTCTGTTATTGGCTTTTCCTTCTGCTGTTGTGTTGTTGTCAATTGGATCAGTAGCGCCCAATCCTTTTGTAGCAAGCCTGTTTTCACCGATACCCATTTTCACCAGATGTGCTTTTACCGCATCTGCACGGGCTTGTGAAAGTTGCATATTAGCATCGGCATTGCCATCACTATCGGTATGGCCCTGTATTTCAAAATTTAGGTCACGATGCTCTTTCATCAGTTTAGCAATCTCGTTGATCGTACCCATACTTTCAGGTTTGATGGTCGATTTATTGACATCGAACAGGATACCGTGGGTAACGAATTTACCATCAGTTACGATCTTGTTGTATTTGTCATCACCACCTGCTGCCAGACGGAAATTTTTGATGTTGAATGCATATTTGCCATCCGTCACCAGGGCTAGTTTGCTGGGCGCTGCCGGCAGATTGTTACTTGCAGCCACACGGTACTGATTGATATAAGCCTTGCCGATGTTTTTTCTGAAATAAAGCGCGATGTGGTGCCATCTGTTATTAGTCTGGACGGCTTTTTGCAAGGCATCCGGCATGTTTGCCGGCGCACCGGTATGCTTACCCAGCGATGCCTGAGTATTGGAGTGCAGCATAAATTCATACAGTCCATAGCCTTCGTAATTTTCATCATCTGCAGTATAGAAGCGGACAATGAAATCATTGACATAGGCAAAATAGTCTTTATCGTTTTCATACATCAGGTCAAACTCTACCGTAAACTGCTCGGGTAGGTATCTATCTGTATTCATCATAGGCAGCACGATAGTTTTTCCACCGGCATCAAGGTGTAGTATTTTTTCGCCGTCATAGCTTTGTATTTCGGCATTGCCTTTCTGTAGATTGAACCGTGCAGGTAGCTCGGCATCGGTTTCGCTACTTAGGTCGGGCTGAAAAATGATTTTGTCTCCTGCTACAAAATCATAGCTTTTGTAATCGGATGCACTTGGTTTTTGCTGGTTGGCGGGTGTGCTATCATCTTCGGCTTTATTGCCTTTCGCCGCTCCTACCACGCTATCTTTGGCTTTCTCCATTGTTTTTTCAGTCGCATTACCGGCCTCACGTACGGCTTTATTCTCTACGCGATTCATTACTTCCTGTTTGATCCGCTTCAATAATTGTGCATGGACAGGGTTGGATAGGGCAGTGCCAACAAAGACTATGGCAACAACGAAGGATATGAATTTTACACGTCTCATAGGATTGTCGTTTAAGATTATTATTTTAAATTGTCTGTCTATACCAAAGTTCCGACAGATTACAAAACTGTGCAATCCTGCAAAAGGGGATTTTTTGATCTCCACGAAAAAGGGGATTTTTACCAATTCGGTTTCTTCATAAGTAAACCCATTTTTTCAATATAAACGATAGGAGCGGTTGCCATGGGATAAGTTTGCATTAACCCCAGAATTGATTCCCAGCACATATTCGACCCCGGACTCCATGATGGCACAATTCCCTAACGATGCTTTTAATTCGGATTTCATGCCAATATCCGTGGGTTGCTGTGTTTCATCAAAAGTTACAAAAAAGCCCTGACTGCCGCTTATATCGGCTGCTCCTAAAAATGAAAGATTGCCCCCTACACCTATGCTGAGTGTAGATTGCCGGGTACGAAAGTCTCTTTTTACGCCAAGGGTTATACCTTCTCCACTTTCCATTTCAAAGGTGCTGCAATCAAACTTCATCTTACCGATTACAAAAGGGATACACAGTTTAAACCTGCATACAGGCGATCCATCGATATCGACATTGTAATTCGCTTTTCCGGATATCCATTCGGGCTCACATTTAACCCACATCCACCCCGTTGGTGAGAGTTCGCTATATTCTGCCAGGATCATATCAATGACACTGTAATACATCGTATTGTATTGCGCCGGACATGAAGACATCAATGGAAGGATTGGCATCAGCTTCTTCGCGTATTCCTTTATCAGCACTTCCGAGGCATCAATAAATTCCTGGTATTTTGTGTAATACTCATCCATTGCGTGGTTTCTCAGGTTGTCTATTACGGAACAAGGCAGTGCTTTATCTTTATATTGTTTATGGAGTTCTATCTCCTTTGCATTCCACCTATCCCAGATCTTGATTAATTTATCCAATCCATACAATTGCTTTATCTCCAATAATTTACGACCATATTCAGCCGAAGTATGTACATACATCTCGGTTCCGACTTCTGAAAACGGGGCTCGTACTCCTCGTTTTTCCTGCTCCAATAGCTGCCCGGGTATCTTATCTGTCTCCTCCTTCATCTGTTTTTCATAATAATCGCGGAGTTTCTTGATCTTTGTGCGAAAAGCTTCGTGTTCCAAATTCAATTTGGCATTTGTATTTACCTGATAACTGAGCGGTGGGATTTTTATATCCATTTGGGGTAAATCATCCGATCCCTTAAAATGGTTGTCCAGTAACCGAAAAAGATTATCTCCGGGTTTTGTCTCCTGTAGCCTGTCAGCCGCCGCTTTATTATAGCCGCTACGGATGGATGTTTCCAAATAATCTATCGCACTTTTTTCGTCGCCCTCGTCCAAAAATATCTCAGCTATCGTATGACAGGCTTCGGGATGATTGGGCATGCTTTTCAAACAGGCTGATAGGTATTGTTTTGCTCTCTTTTTGTCGCCTAATCCGTACCATGCTTGCCCTAAATTATTCAGCACAACAGGACTTGAGCGATGCTTTTCATATATGTTCATCAAAATCGGCAAGGCTTTTTCTTCATATCCGCCCAAATTCAGTATCGCAGCAATATTGCATAGGGCGACATCATTGTCCGATAACTCCGCCGCTTGCAAAGCCATATACAGGGCAACTTTGTCCTGACCGGTGTACCAAGTACCCACGGCCATATTGCTCAACGTGATGCCATTGCTTTTTGCCTGTTGTACGGCCTTTTCGGTATATTGAAGTTCGGCAGGGCTTAATTGCGGTTGTAGTTTTTTCCGCATAACAGCAATGAATACTTCTAATTCCTTATCCGTCGGGGCTTTGGTGGGCACATGCTTTAAACGGTCGATGTTCTGTTTGTCGAGCGCATTCTTTTCATCTGAAACAGAGGTCTGCTCTTCCCCGTTTTCGAGAAGCCGGATCATCTCTTTCTTTTGTTTCGGGTCTAATCCTTTAGCATTCTCGATCTGCATTTTTGCCTTTTTAATCATCTGTTGAACGGACTCTTCGGATTGAGCCATACTGTGCTGCAGAAAGAACAGTATCATCAACATATTTATAACCATTGTTTTCATGTCCAATTTATTTTACGACGAGAGGATAAAAATAGAGCGCATCCTCTGTCCAGACAATCCTGCAAAAGGGGAATTTTATATCTCCACTAAAAAGGGGATTTTTTGCTAAAAGCTTGTCTACCTGATTGTTTTTGTGGATTTTTGGAATAAAACCGATACAGTGAAACAGATTTTTCTTTCTTTACGATTAGTTTATGCGCCCTACTGGTTGCTTATAACGGTCGTTATGGTCTGTTTCTACAAGCCAATGCAGGCGCAGACCGCCTATTTGGACAGCTTGAAAATGGCCATACATCAGCATCCCCACAACGACACGTTACGTTATAAACTATATTTCGGATATGCACAGTATTATTATGCCCAATCGCATATGGATAGCGCAGCGTATTATATCGAAAAGACCCATCGTCTTGTCCGGAAGATGGACTATGCGGATGGTTTCGCAGATTACCATCATTTTAAGGCGGTAGCAAGCAAACAGCGGGGACTATTGGATTCGGCGATGATGCATGCTCGTAAAGAATTGCAATGGGCATCGAAGGCAACAGATAAGGGCAAGCTTGCTTTCGCATACAATGATATGGGCAATATGCATATCTATTTTGGCAACGGAGATTCGGCAGCCGTCCATCTCATAAAGGGACTTACGATAGCTGAAAAATACAACAACCGCCGACTGGCTGCGAATATGTCGTTCAATCTGAGTGCTGCCTATAATATGATTGACAACAACCCTAAGTCCCGGGATTATGCAAAAAAATCGCATCTCATTGCCAGTGCTATCAAAGACTCTACGTATATGTTCCATAGCCTGTATAACTGGGCAACACAGGAATCTAAACTGGGCAAGGTAGATACGGCATTGACGATGTTTGAGCACTGTGTTGCTCTGGCGAAGCAACTGGGTTGTGAGGAATGCCTGGCGGATGTCTATAATAATATCGGAGAAATTCTTTATAACCAAAAGCGATTTTCAGAATCACTGCAGCAATATGATAAAATGGCTGCGATCGTTAAGAAACTCAATGATCCTCAATACGATTTATACCTATACATGAACCGGGGAAATACACTTGCGGCATTGGGGCGATACCGTCAGGCTGAAGCGGATCTGGCCAAGGCCCAAACCATTGGGACGCAACTGAAAGCAAATTTTGAACTTTCCCAATTGTTTTTGTTTAAATCGGAACTGGCTGGAAAAAAGTCGGATTTTAAAACCGCGCTTGACCTGCATAAAAAGGCCGATTCGCTGAAGGCGATGATTACAACTGAAAAATCTTTAAAGGATATCCAGCGTTTAGAGGTTCAATACCGTTCGGCAGAAAAAGATAGGTCTATTGCTGAACAAAAAATGAAATTGGCAAAACGTCAGGCTGCTATACGAAAAAAAGATATGCTCAATTCGGGGTTGCTTATCGGATGTCTGTTGTTAGCAGCTATTGTTTTTCTAGCTTATAGAAACATACGTCACCGCCGTAGATTGTCCATAAAAGAAAGAGAGTTGCATCGGCAGAAAATCAATGAGCTGGAAAAGGAGCGCCAGCTTATCGCGGCACAGTCCTTAATGAAAGGACAGGAACAAGAACGTAGCCGTTTGGCAAAAGACCTGCATGACGGAGTTGGCGGTTTATTGTCGGGAGTAAAATTAAGTTTATCAACCATGAAAGGAAACGTTTTTCTATCAGAAGAAAATGCACAAGCTGTCACCACCATTATTGAACAATTGGACAGCTCTATTAACGAGCTACGACGGGTATCGCACAATATGATGCCGGAAGCACTGATCAAATACGGATTGAAGGAAGCATTGGAAAATTACTGCGAGCGTATCGACCGGTCCGGCACGTTGAACGTGCGTTTGCAGACCTATGGTCTGGAGCAGCGACTAGAACAGGATGCCGAGATTATCCTGTACCGCATCGTTCAGGAGTTATTGAATAATGTTATCAAACATGCAGCAGCCAGCCAGGTACTGGTACAGCTTATCCGCGAACTGGATAAATTTACTTTAACCGTAGAAGATAACGGCAAAGGCTTCGACAAGCGTGCCCCCGAACATCAACAAGGTGCAGGTTTACAAAATATTGCCGCGCGGGCCGGTTACCTGAATGGTGTGATGGATATACGTACAGGACCGGGTGAAGGTACATCGGTTACTATTGAAGGAACACTCACGTAAAGATAAAAACAATGACATCCGTATTTATAGTAGATGATCACCCCATTGTGGTGGAAGGACTGAAATCCGTCATAGAAAAAATTGAGGACATCCACGTAAGCGGCGTGGCTTATAACGCTGTAGAGGCCGTGGAATTACTGAAAATGCGACACACCGATGTCCTGTTATTGGACATCAGCCTGCCCGATATCAGCGGTATCGATCTGTGCAAAAAGATACGGAAAGAATTTCCAGCGATAAAAATATTGGGCATCAGCACATTCAGCGAACGCAGTTATATCTCCAGGATGATCGAGAATGGTGCATCAGGCTACCTCATCAAAAGTGCTTCCGCTGAAGAAATTGCAGAAGCTATTGCTTCTGTCATGCAAGGCAGACTGTATATGAGCTTGAACATGGAGCATCTGTTGCGTCCGATTTCTGTAGTAGCTGTGGATCACTTGCCCGAGCTTACCAAACGGGAAAAAGAAGTGCTTCAATTGATAGCGGAAGGAATGACTAACAACCAGATTGCTGAAAAACTGTTTGTCAGCCCATCCACTGTTGATACACACCGTAAAAATATGATTACTAAACTGGAAGTCAACAATACGGCCGCTTTGATCCGTTTTGCAGTAGAGCATGGCTTGATTGATTGAGAATCTGGATAATGGTAGGTAATCTCTTTTTAAAATTTCACCTGTTTAAAATAGTTCCTGTCACTTAGCCCTCCACCTGTTCCCAACTGACCGAAACCGTTGCTGCCACTGCTCCATACATTCATGATTGCTATTTTTCTACCACAAACATAGCGGTGGCAACTCCCGGGAGGTTGTAAAGGACTTCGCCATTTTTCCATACCATTCCTCCTTTTGTAAGATTATGATCCCCGCCGGATACATACACATCGTTGCCCGATACATAAACCGAGGTGCCTGCCATATCCTCTGCATTACTAAGATTAACCGCTACGCCGTTTTTCCAAAGTATAGCTCTGTTGCTTATGCCGTTATATTCATAACCTGCAGCATATATATCATTGCTCGATACATAAACAGACTGTGCAGTCGCGGTATTACTACCATCACTAAGGCTTGTAGCCGCCCCGTTTTTCCATATTTTAGCCACGTCTTTAGTACCATTGCTCTCATATCCGGCTACATACACATCATTGCCCGATACAAAAACAGATACAGCCGAAGCATTTTCACTGCCATTGGTCAAATTGGTTGCGGTGGTATTTTTCCAGAGTTTAGCTATGGTATTACCGGCTGCATTCTTTTCTCGTCCGACAATATACAGATCATTGCCCGTACTGTATATTTCGGTTGCATAAGAGCTGTTCTCGCCACTGGCCAGTGCAATAGGATTACCATTTTTCCAAAGTGTGGCAACATCTTTATCACTACTGTTGCGTATATATCCGATTACGTACACATTGTTTCCGACGGTCAATATTCCAGATGCGGTTGCATGATTTGTGCCATCTGAAAGATTTGTTACCACGCCATTTTTACCCATTATAGCCCATAATTTTCCACTCTCGATTTTATATCCGGCCAGATATACGTCGTTGTTCGAAACAGAAATAGAAGAAAAAGACACCTCATTTAGTGTGGAAAGTACTTCCCCGTTCTTCCGTACTACGGACTTGTTGGTTTCAAGTCCTACGGTATAGATATCTACTTGTTTTCCTTTTGATCCCGGATTGTCATCTTTCTTGCTGCAAGAAACAGCCAATAAGGTAAAAAGACCGAACAGCACTGTGGTTATTCTGTATTTTAAATTTCTAAGGTTGCTTGTTGTTTTCATACGATTTGTTGTTTAGTTGTTAATTTTCTATCACGAATACAGAAGTAGCAATTCCTGGAAAGGTGTAAAGCACTTTGTTGTTTTTCCATATCACCCCTGTACCATTATAATTTCCGCCAGCTACATAGACATCCTTGTCCGATACGTAAACCGAAAAGGCATAAAAAGTCTCAGAGCCATCGGTAAGATTGGTTCCTACACCGTTTTTCCAGAGTCTGGCTATATATTTCCCGTCTGCGTTCCTTTGATACCCTGCGGCATACACATCATTGCCTGATACAAAAACAGACTGTGCGGAAGCGTCGGTAATCCCGTCAGACAGGGTATAAAGCACACTGCTGTTTTTCCATACTTTGGCAACACTTTTCTCGGAACTACCATTGCTTACTTCGTATCCGGACGTATATACATCGTTGCCCGATACGAAAACCGACGCTGCGGAAGCAGCTCTTGCGTCAGAGGTTAACGTTAAGAACGGCTGGGCATTTTTGTATACCACCGCTTGGCTGCTTTCATCTAGTGCGGTATAAACGTTGTTGCCCGAGACATAAACAGCATTGGAAACGGAGCTTAATAAAGGGCTGCTAAGCGTGGTAGCTGTACTGTTTTTCCATAATTTCGCAACATACCTTCCGGCATCTTCCCAGCCTGCGGTATACACATCGCTGCCCGATATAAAGATAGAATTGGCAGTAGCTTCACGCGAGCCATCGGACAACGTATAAAGTTCGGAACCGTTTTTCCATACTTTGGCAATGCTTTTTCCGGACGCACCTATTTCAGATCCCGATGCGTAAACATCCTTGCCCGATACAAATACAGATGCTGCTCCGGAATTTGCAGAACCATTGGCTATGGTGTAAAGTATTTCTCCGTTTTTGCGCACTACTGCCTTGCCAAGTTCAGTCCCCGAGGTATAGATCTCCGTTTTTTCTGTTGACTCCTGTTCAGGAGTTGAGCCATCATTCTTACTGCAACAAACAGCTGATAAGATGAAAATACCGGACAACACTGTGGCTACTCTGTATTTTAAATTTCTAAGGTTATTTGTTGTTTTCATGGGATTTGTTGTTTAATCAATTTTGTTTCAAGTCGTAGGCTGCATGATTAAAACACTACAGCTTTAAACTTCTAATAAGTAGTTTATTACAACAAAATTATTGAAGCGGAAAACCTTATAATAGGAGAAAAGGGACAAAATGTGCCCCTGTAAATAAAGGCAATAGAATGTTTACGTTTTGTTTTTCAGGTAGGTATGGATCAATCGGAATTCTTGGGGGGAGATAAATAAATTCTTAGTTTAGCAATCTTAAAATATATTACATTGCAAAACGCTGAACGTAGACTATTGGCCTTATTAATGCCCGAAGGGCTGTTA
>PJTO01000109.1_pt1 | contig 104531 bp, 81 predicted proteins | sample 1512101 | NCBI WGS metagenome assembly PJTO01 (sample SAMN08177690, study PRJNA422409) | Soil metagenome, whole genome shotgun sequencing project.
CCCCTGGACAACCGCGACAACATCCTGCACTTCATCCCGCGCCACCGTATCCACCGCACGATCGGGGTACCGGCCATCCTGATTCCCTCACTGCTGGCGCTGGCCCTGAGCAGCCCCGCCATGCTGCCGGTCTACGAAGGCGAGACGGCCGCGCCAGACGTCCAGGTGGCGGCCCTGCTGCAGGGCGAGCGCCTGGTGCCGCCGGTCGCCCTGCCGCCGATGGCCTTCACCACCGCGGAAGTCGAGCTGGTGCGGCCGATGCTGGTGAACGCGAGCCGCAACTGGGGGCTGCTGCATCCTGATTTCAGCCAGCGCCTGCTGCTGGCCTTCAAGATCATGAAGGAAAAGCACGGTTACGAAATGGCGCTGCTGGAAGGCTACCGCAGCCCCGCGCGCCAGGACGAGCTGGCAAGGGCCGGCAGCCACGTCACCAACGCGCGCGCCTTCCAGAGCTGGCACCAGTACGGCCTGGCCGCCGATTGCGCCTTCTGGCGCGACGGCAAGCTGGTGATCTCCGAAAAAGACCCCTGGGCCATGCGCGGCTACCAGTTGTACGGCCAGGTAGCCGAGCAGCTCGGCCTGACCTGGGGCGGACGCTGGAAGATGATGGATTTCGGCCACACCGAATTGCGCATGCGCGGCGTCATGCAGCGCTAGAGCGTCTAACAATTCCCCCCATGGCCGCGTTGCATCGTCTCGTCGTACTAGCGTACTGCCTTCGACGATGCGCCTTGCCCTGGTGGTTTTGTTAGACGCTCTTGGTGCACGGCCGGGCAACCCTTGCGCCGTCGCAAGTATTGGCCAGCAGTGCCGTGCGAGCATTTCCTTTAGAACACTCCTACAACCCACCATCCTCCCGCCATGGCACGAATCTGGCAGTTACTGACCGACAGCCGAGTGCTGGTCGCGATCGGCGTCGCCGCGCTAGCGGCTTGCCTCTTCATCGGCGCCGACCTGATCGGCATCGAGCTCATCTGGGCCCTGATCGTCGGGCTGCTACTGCTTGCCTGTTGGGGCATCTGGTGGGCGATCCGGCGCCACATCCGCGCCCGCGCGGCCAGGCAGCTGGGCGAGGCCATCATCCCGGGCGACGACAACGGCGCCGGCGCGACCGGCGAGATGGCGGTGCTGCGCAAGAACATGCTGGAAGCGATCGCCACCATCAAGACCTCCAAGCTTGGCCTGACGCGCGGCGCCGCCGCGCTCTACGAACTGCCCTGGTACATGATCATCGGGAACCCGGCGGCGGGGAAAAGCAGCGCCATCGCGCGCTCGGGCCTGAGCTTCCCGATCCCCGGCAACAAGGCGCTGCAGGGCGTGGGCGGTACCCGCAACTGCGACTGGTTCTTCACCACCGACGGCATCCTGCTCGACACCGCGGGCCGCTATTCGGTGCAGGACAAGGTTCAGGAAACTGACCGCGCCGAGTGGTTCAGCTTCCTCGACCTGCTGAAAAAACACCGCAGCAAGGCCCCGATCAACGGCATCCTGATCGCGGTCAGCGTGGCCGAGCTGGTGGCCGGACCCACCAGCGCCTCGCACGAACTGGCCAAGAGCCTGCGCACCCGCGTGCAGGAACTTACCGAGCGCCTGGGCGTGCACGCGCCGGTCTACGTGGTCTTCACCAAGGCCGACCTGGTGGCCGGCTTCACCGACTTCTTCGCCGAGACCGAACGGACCGAACGCGAGCGCATCTGGGGCGCCACGCTGCGCTACAACCGGCGCAGCGCCCCCCAGGACGTGCTGGGCTTCTTCGACGAGCATTTCGACGAGCTGTACGACGGACTCAAGGAGATGAGCCTGGCGAACATGGGCGCCAACCGCAGCACCCAGATGCGCCCGGGGGTGTTCACCTTCCCGCTCGAATTCGCGGCCATCAAGACGCCGCTGCGCGCCTTTCTCTCCACCCTGTTCGAAGAGAACACCTACCAGTTCAAGCCGGTGTTCCGCGGTTTCTACTTCACCAGCGCCCTGCAGGAAGGCAGCGTGCAGGACCTGTCGAGCAAGCGCGTGGCCAGCCGCTTCGACCTGGCGCTGCGCGAGCAGAAGGGCGGGGAGGTCGCCGAGCAGTCCGGCTACTTCCTGCTCGACCTGTTCCGCAAGGTGATCTTCGCCGACAAGGACCTGGTCAAGCGCTATACCAACCCGAGCGCGGCGCGCTGGAAGGTGGCGGCCTTCTTCGGCGCCACCATCCTGCTGGGCGCCGCGCTGGGCGGCTGGAGCTGGTCCTACATGGGCAACCGCCAACTGGTGGCCAACGTCCAGTCCGACCTCGACAAGGTCGCCAAGCTGCAGGCGGGACGCACCGACCTGCAGTCGCGCCTGGAGGCGCTCGACATCCTGCAGGACCGCATCGAGCAGCTCGACAAGTATCACCAGGAGACGCCGTGGGCGCTGGGCTTCGGCCTGTACCAGGGCGAAGCGTTGGCGCGCAAGCTGCGCGACGAATACTTCGCCGGGGTGCGCGCGGTGATGGTGGAGCCCGTGACCGCGTCGCTGGAATCGATGCTGGCCGAGGTCAACGCGAACGCGGCCCAACTGACGCCTTCGGCCGCCCCCGATGCCGCCGGCGCCCACCTCGTGTCAGCACAGGCCTCGCCACCGGCGGCCAGCGGCCAGTACCAGAGCGTATCCGCCACCAGCGTGGCCGACGCCTACAACGCCCTCAAGACCTACCTCATGCTGGGCGACAAGCGCCACGCCGAGCCGGGCCACCTGAACGACCAGCTGACCCGCTACTGGCGTACCTGGCTCGAGGCCAACCGGGGCAACATGCCGCGCGAGCAGATGATCCGCAGCGCCGAGCGCCTGCTGACCTTCCACCTGTCGCAGGTGAACGACCCGGCCTGGCCGCAGATGACGCTGAAACTGAGCCTGCTAGACAGCACCCGCGAGCACCTGCGCCGCGTGGTGCGCGGCACCCCGGCGCGCGAACGCGTCTACAACGACATCAAGACCCGCGCCGCGACCCGCTTCCCGGCGGTGACGGTGGCGCGCATCGTCGGCGAGCAGGACCAGGGCTTGGTGGCGGGCAGCCACGCGGTCTCGGGCGCCTTCACCCGCCAGGCCTGGAAAGACTATGTCCTGGGCGCGATCCGCGACGCCTCCAGCAGCGAGGCGCAGAGCGCCGACTGGGTGCTCAAGACCGTCTCGAAGGACGACCTGACCCTGGAAGGCAGCCCGGAACAGATCCAGAAGGCCCTGATCGAGATGTACAAGGCCGAGTATGCGCGCGAATGGCTGAAGTTCGTGCAGGGCGTCGCGATCGCCGACCTGAAGGGCTTCGAGGGCAGCGTGCAGGCCATGAACCGCCTGGGCGATCCTCAGTCCTCCCCCGTGGCGAAACTGCTGCGCACCGTCTACGACGAGACCGTGTGGGACAACCCGGGCGCCGCCGGCGCGGGCCTGTCCAGGACCGAGCGCACGTTTGCGGAGTGGTTCAAGGAAGTCATCCTGCGCCGCGCGCCCTCGGATGCGCGCACGCTGGCCAATGCGGTCGACCCGGGCGCGCTGCTGGGCGGGCCGGCCAATGCGGGGGCGGGACCGATCGGGCGCGAGTTCGCCGGGGTGGCGCGCCTGGTCGGGGTCAAGGAGAAAGACGCGTCGCTCATGACCGGCTACCTCGACGCGCTGTCGAAGCTGCGCACCCGCCTGAACGCCCTGAAGAACCAGGGTGACCCGGGCCCCGGCGCCAAACAGTTCATGCAGCAGACCCTGGAGGGCAACGGTTCCGAGCTGGCCGATGCGCTGCGCTACGTGGACGAGCAGATGCTGACCGGGATGAGCGACACCCAGAAGGCTGCGCTGCGTCCGCTGCTGGTGCGCCCGCTGACCCAGACCTTCGCGATGATCGTGCTGCCTTCCGAGGCCGAGATCAACAAGACCTGGCAGCTGCAGGTGGTCGAACCCTTCCAGCGCACGCTGGCCACCAAGTATCCCTTCGCCGCCGGCTCCAACGTGCAGGCCACGCCGGGCGAGATCGGCCAGATCTTCGGGCCGGAAGGGCAGGTCGCCAAGTTCGTGAATACCTCCATGGGTCCGCTGGTGGTGAACCGCGGCGGGGTGCTGGCGGCGCGCACCTGGGCCGACATCGGCATCTCGCTGGCGCCGCAGGTGATCTCCAGCTTCCCCGGGTGGATCGCGCCGCTGTCGGCGAATGGCGTGGCTGAGGGAGGCGGCCCGCAGACCGTGTTTCAGATCCTGCCGCAGGCGGCGCCGGGCACGCTCGAGTACACGCTCGACATCGACGGCCAGCAGCTGCGCTACAAGAACACGGCGCCGGTCTGGACCAATATGGTGCACCCCGGACCGCAGGGCGTGGCAGGCGTGCGCATCTCGGCCGTCACCTTTGACGGCCGCAGCGTCGAACTGTTCAACGAGCCGGGCCAGGCCGGCCTGAAACGCATGATCGACGCCGCCCAGAAGAAGAGAAAGGACGGCGGCGTGTTCGAGCTGCGCTGGAGCTCCGGGAACGTCGCGGTGACGGTCGACCTGAAGATCGTCTCGAGCGCGGCGGCCAACGGCAGTGGCGAGCAGGGCCAGGGCTTCCGCGGCCTGCGCCTGCCGACCGCCATCGTCGGACGCGTGCCCGACACGCCGGCGCCGGCGCTGGCCAGCGCGGGCGGGGGCCAGTGATGCGCGGCCCGGCTTCGGAACGGATCGGCTACTTCGGCAAGGTCCCGGCACGCGCCGATTTCGTCAAGCTGGCCGACGACCCGGCCGCGATCGCCATGCTGGACCGCTGGCTGGCCCAGGTCATGACGCAGCTGGCCCAGGACGCGCGCTGGCGCATCAACTACGACGCCATGCCCGCTGTCAGCTTTGCCCTGGTGGGGCCGGCGCGCCGCCATGCGATCGCCGGCCACCTGCTGGCCAGCCACGACCAGTCGGGGCGCCGGTTTCCCTTCCTGGCGGCGCGCACCCATGCGGTACAGGACCCGGCCGCTTTTGTTACGCGCTGCCCGCTGGCCTTCGCGCCGCTGTGGACCTTCCTCGAGACGCGCTGCCCGCGGGTGCTGTGCGAAGCCGATCCCGGCCCGCACCTGCAGGCAATCGCCGACGCCACCGTCGCCCTGGGCGACGCCGAGCCGACGCTGTCGCACCTGCTGGCCAACGGCACCGTCGGTTCGCTCGGCGCGCTGCTGGAGGAGCGCCAGTTCGCGCGCATGGTGCTGGCGCTCGGACTGCTGCTGCAGCCGGTAATGCACAGCCAGCCGGCCGAGCTGCACAAGAGCCTGGTGCTGCCGCTGCCGAACGACGCCGGGCAGCGCTACCCGGTGGCCGCGTTCTGGCTGCAGCTGGTGGCGCCATTCCTGCGCCGCTCCAACTTCGACCTGGCGATCTTCATCACGCGCCAGGAGGGGCGGCCGGTGCTGGTGGTCGGCTTCTGCGCCGCCCTGGCCGAGACCCTGCGTGCGCTGGTCGACCCGCTGGTCGGCGCTGAGCAGCAGGTGCGCCTGTCCGACACCGGCTGGATCGACGAGCAGCTCTACATCGACCTCGACGTGCGCTCGCTGGCGAGCTACCTGGCGCAGGCCGACCTGCCGCTCGGGCTGGCGCGCGACATGTTCATGAAGACCTTCATTGGAGCTGGAACGTGAAACCTTTCGCCTTGATCCTTGCCGGCTTGCTTGCCGGCGCCGCCCATGCCCAGCAGGAGGCCCCGGTCGTCGTCAGCGGCACCGTTGCCGACGAAGCGACCAGGGCGGCGCTGCTCGACCGCCTGCGCATCGTCTACGGGGCCTCGCGCGTGGTCGACCAGCTGACGGTCGGCACCGTGGCGGCGCCCGCCAACTGGAACGACTACGTCTCGCGCCTGATCAACCCGAACCTGAAACTGGTGAGCCGTGGCCAGCTCAAGGTCGAGGGCAGCAATGTCAGCCTGCGCGGCGACGTCGCCAACGAAGAGCAGCGCCAAAGGATCGCCGGGGACATCGTGGCCAGCCTGAACGGAACCTACACGGTCAACAACGGTCTGCGCGTGGCGGTCTCGGAGCAGGGCGTGCTGGACGCCGCGCTGGCGAACCGCATCATCGAGTTCGAGTCCGGCAAGGCGACCCTGACCGAATCGGGGATGGCGGTGCTGGACCAGATGAGCGCGGCGATGCAGAAGCTCAGGGGCGTGAAGGTCGAGGTGATCGGTCACACCGACAACGCGGGCTCGCGCGCCGGCAACCTGTCGCTGAGCCAGGCGCGGGCGGAGGCGGTCAAGACCTACATCGTCGGGAAGGGTATTGCGGCCGACACGATCGCGGTATCGGGCGAGGGTCCGGACCGGCCGGTTGCCGACAATCGCACGCCGGAGGGGAAGGCGAGGAATCGCCGGATCGAGTTCAAGGTGATTCAGTAGGTATGCATGGGAACTTGGGTTCCGGCCTGCGCCGGAACGACGGTCTCGAGGCCAGCGGTTCACGGAACGTTTTCCGGCTCGCTACAGTGGCATGTCATCCCGGCGAAGGCCGGGATCCAAGTTCACGCGGGCACTAAGGCAAGGTAATCGTCACATGCGCCGCCTTCGGCGGCAGCTTCACCAGGTCGTTATAGGCCGCCATCTGCGCCCCCGTCTCGGTCGACAGCGCCGTCCGGAAGCCCAGGTAGGCGCCCAGTCCCGCCACCATGAACACCGCCCCCAGCACCCACAGCGACAAATCGCTCTGCAGCCGGTTGACCACCTGGTCCGGCCGTTCGGCATGCGGGGCGAAGCCGCGGGTGCGGCCGCGCATGCGGGCGATCTCGTCGCCCAGGCGCGCCACCAGGTAGTCCAGCTTGTCGCGGCCGTCGAGCGCGTAGCGGCCCTGGAAGCCGAGCAGCAGGCACATATGGAAGACTTCGAGCGCCTCCACGTGCACCTGCCCCTTGGCGCGCAGGTCCTCGAGGCGGTGGAAGAAGTGCTCGCCAGCCAGCTGGTCGCCGAACACACGCAGCTGCAGGGGCCGGGTTTCCCAGGCTTCGCGCACCTCGTAGGTCGAGCGCAGGATGATCTCGTCCACCGCCGAGCAGAAGGCGTACTTGGCCGCCGTCACGTCCTCGGCCGAGATGCCGAGTCCCTTGGCGTTGCGGTCGACGTCGGCCAGGAAGCCGGTCATGTTGTCGGCAAAGGCCACCTTGTCCTGCGGGCCGCAGCCGTTCTTCAGCAGGAACAGGGCGTAGAAGCCCTCGTACATGATGTCCACCAGGCGCTGGGGCGGACGCTCGGTCGCCAAGCCGGGTTGCGGCGCCACGCGCCGTTCGACGAAGGCGCTCATGCCGCCACCGCGATCAGTTCCAGGCGCAGGTCGCGGATCCCGTTCGGGACATAGATCGAGATCGCCTGCGATTTCAGCATCGTTTCATACAGCATGCCACGGTTCTCCAGGATGAAATAATAGGTATCCGGCCGCACCGGCACCGCCGCCGGCACCTGGGGCGCGTGCACCAGTTTCACGCCGGGCAGGGCCGACAGCACGAACTTGTCGACGTCTTCCGGCGCACCCACCTTGAACTGCAGCGGCACCACGTCCACCAGCTGCAGCGCCGGCATGTCGGCCGACACCGCCAGATAGAGGGTGGTCTGCAGGTTGATGCGTCCCGAATCGAGCGCGCCCAGGTAGTAGGAAGGGCGCTCGCGGTTCAGGGCGATGGTGAAATAGCGCGACGAGATCACGGTGTCCAGCAGGTCGCGGATGATGCCGTCCAGGCGCGCGAACTGCGGGCCCGGGTCGGCATGCACGTAGGAAGGCAGGTCTTCCAGCCGGTAGCTGCGCGAGTAGGTCATCAGGCCGCCCGCCAGCCCCAGGAGCTCGCCAAACAGGCGTTCCGGGTGCAGGTCGCGGTGGCCGAGGTAGTGCGACAGCGCTGCGTAGCCGGTGCTGGCCGTGTGCAACAGCCAGAAGGCCGAGACGTCGCCGCCGCGGATCTCGATCACGTTCTTGCTCGGCTCGCGCATGTGCCCGTACAGGGCGTTGACCTTGGCCAGCAGCTTTTCCATCAGGCGCGCGAGGTTCAGGTGCAGGCCGGGCGCGGCGTCGATCGACAGGCTGGGCGGCACGAAGGATGGGTCGGCCTCGAAGCCGCCGGTGGGTACGCGCCGCAGCCGCAGCAGGGGGAAGCTGTCGTAGGCTTCCAGCGGCTCGGTGTCGGCCACCAGGCGCAGCGCCTTGCGCAGGTAGGTGATCGGGGCCTCGGCGGCGCGCGTGTACAGGTCCTGGGTCTCGCGGTCAATGCTGCAGAAGCGCGCGTCGGCCTGGGTGTCACCCTCCGAGGCCGCATTGTCGCCCCAGGCTTTCAGCGCCGGCAACGCGGCGTGGAAGGTCACCGCTTGCTGCCCCGCCGGCAGCTCGCCCAGGCGCACCTGCAGCGGCAACGGGTCGCCGTCGGGCGCGCGGTAGACCTCGCCGTCCGGGAACAGCACCGACAGTTCCTCGATCCGCAGCACGTCGTGGCGCAGGGCGTCGTAGTCGACCACCAGCTTGCGCACGCCCCAGGCATAGGGGTGGAGGGCGCAGGCGGTCTGGTTCAGGCGCGCCTCGTGGTAGCGGTCCTGCTGCTGGAAATGCTGGGGCCGCAGGAAAAGTCCCTCGCCCCACAGTAGCTTCGCTGGCATGCTCATCAACCTTGCCTCCGGCTTGGAAACTCCTAGCTTGGCGGAAACAACGTAGGCTTCATTGACAGCGCACAGAAGATAGCGTCGCCGCCTCGCTGCTGCCGCCGACCGTCATGGCGCAGGCGTGCAGTCCGAGCGTCAGGCCGCTGCGCTCGGCGTCGGCGGCCGGCACCGCGGTGCGCCAGCGCCCCTCGGCGGGACGCTGGAACAGGGCGACCACGGCCAGGTAGCCCGCTTCGCGGCCAAGTTTTTCCGTGACCTCGTAGCGCTGGCCGGGCACCAGCATGATCTCGCGCACTTCGAGCAGGTCCGGGCCCAGGCTGTCGCGTTCCGCCTGCGGGTTGAGGAAGGCGGAATAGGGCGCCTGCTCGAACGCATCCTTCTGGCGCAGCTTGTACAGGCGTACGGCAAGGGCGATCGGCTGGCCGCGCTTGTCGACGTTCAGCTTGGGCGCGGCATGCAGGTGCAGCGCCACGCTGCGCGGCGGCTTTTGCGCATCAGGCAGTTCGGGCGGCTTGCGCAGCCCGGTGGCCTCCATGGCCTTGGCCGCGAGTCCGTTGCTGCCGCAGCCGGCCAGCGCGCAGGCCGCCGCCAGGATCACGAGGGATGAAATTGTTCTCATCACCATTTCCTTTACTCATCGTTTGCGGGTTCAAGCACGGATTGAAACCCAGTGGCGTGCGAGTGCCGTGATCGCGCGCAAGCGCAAGCCGCGAACGTGTGAAAGAAAGGGAACTCTGCTTTGGTTGACAGTGCGCAACTTCGTCCGAAGGCGCTTGCGAATAATGGTGGCTGGCTTAACTGTCGTGGAGAAACCAGCATGATGTACAAACGCTTGATGCCCTTGATCCTGGGAGTCGTCGCCCTGGCCGGGTGCGAAACCATCCCGAAGAAAGACACCCCAAAGTCGGCGGCCGCCCTGGGCGAACAAATCTTTACCGAGGCCGATGCCGCGATCGCAGCGAAGCAGGACGAGAAGGCCTACGGCATGATGAAGGCCGCCAGCCAGTCGCACCCGGTCGACAAGCGGCCCTGGGTCAAGATGGCGCAGATCCGCTTCAATGCTGGCGTCTACGGCGACGCGATCACCAATGCGCAGGAGGCGCTGGAGCGCGATCCGGACGATACGGTGGCGCACAGCATCGTCGCCGTCAGCGGTCTGCGCGTGGCCAGCAAGGCCCTGGCCGACCTGACCCGTAAGAATAACCTGAACGGCGACGTGAAAAGCGAGGCGCAGGACCTGGCCAGGTTGCTGCGCACCAGCCTGGGTGAGACTAACTTGGTCAAGCCTGAGCCGGTCAGGTCGGTAGCACCGAGGAGGTCGACCAACACCGCGTCCAGCGCGCCGGCCGCTTCGAGCAAGCCCGCCAGCAACGACAAGGACCCGTTCGCCGGCCTCAAATAACCCGCGCGGCCGGCCCGCCGGCCCTTCCATCCCCCCGCAACCTGGAGTCGACATGGCCAAGAGTGAAAGCGTGCAGAAACGCTTGCAGAAGGTGCGCGCGCCGCGCGTGCAGATGACGTATGACGTCGAGATCGGCGACGCCATCGAGAACAAGGAACTGCCCTTCGTCGTCGGCGTGGTGGGCGATTTCGGCAACGACCCCTCGCAGGAAAAGAAGCGCCTGAAGGACAAGAAGTTCGTCAACGTCGACGCCGGCAATTTCGACGAGGTGCTGGGGGCGGTGGCCCCGGTGGCCACCTTCAGGGTGGACAACCACCTGTCGCCCGAGGGCGGCCAGTTCGCGGTGCAGCTGCAGTTCAAGGAGATGGACGACTTCCGGCCGGAGTCGGTGGTGCGCCAGGTGGCGCCGCTCAATGGCTTACTGGAGGCGCGCACCAAGCTGGCCGACCTGCGCAACAAGCTGGCCGGCAACGACAAGCTCGAAGACATCCTCAGCGAAGTGCTGGGCAATACCGAAAAACTGCAAAGCCTGAAGAAGCAGGGCAAACCTGAAGGGGAGGCATGATGGCGGCAGTCCTCGATACCGCGAAGGCCAACGCAACAGCGGTGGAGCTCGACGCCTCGCTGCTCGACCAGATCGTCGAGCAGAGCCGCGTCGCGAAATCCAGCAGCGAACACGAACGTGCCCGCGACATCATCTCGGAGCTCGTGACCCAGGTGATGCAGGGCACGATGGTCATGTCGAACAACCTGTCGGCCATGATCGACGCCCGCCTGGCCGAGCTGGACCGCATGATCTCGGACCAGTTGTCGGCCGTGATGCACGCGCCCGAGTTCCAGACGCTGGAACGCAGCTGGACCGGCCTGAATTACCTGGTCAGGAATAGCGCCACCAGCGCCAACCTGCAGATCCGCATGCTCAACGCCAGCAAGCGCGAGCTGGTGAAGGACTTCCAGTCGGCGCTGGAATTCGACCAGAGCAGCATGTTCAAGAAGGTCTACGAAGAGGAATTCGGCAGCTTCGGCGGCGCGCCCTACGGCACCCTGATCGGCGACTTCGAGATCTCGCGCCAGCCCGAGGACATCTACTTCCTCGAGCAGATGTCGCATGTGGCGGCCGCCAGCCACGCCCCCTTCATCACCTCGGCCTCGCCCGAGCTGTTCGGCATCGACAGCTTCGGCGACCTGGGTAAACCACGCGACCTGGCCAAGGTCTTCGACACCGTCGAATACGCCAAGTGGAAGGCGTTCCGGGAGTCGGAAGACGCGCGCTACGTCGGCCTGACCCTGCCGCGCTTCCTGGGGCGCCTGCCTTACCACCCGGCCGACGGCATGACCACCGAAGGCTTCAACTACGTCGAGGACGTGGACGGCAGCGACCACCAGAAGTACCTGTGGTGCAATGCGGCCTACGCGTTTGCCTCCAAGCTGACCAAGGCCTTCGAGGACTACGGCTGGTGCGCGGCGATCCGCGGTGTCGAGGGCGGCGGCCTGGTGGAGAACCTGCCGGCCCACACCTTCAAGACCGACGAGGGCGAGGTGGCGCTCAAGTGCCCGACCGAGCTGGCGATCGCCGACCGTCGCGAGAAGGAGCTGTCGGATCTCGGCTTCATCTCCCTGGTCCACTGCAAGAACACCTCGTACGCGGCCTTCTTCGGCGCCCAGTCGGCGCAGAAGGCGAAGAAGTACAACAACGAGGCGGCCAATGCCAACGCGGTGCTGTCCTCGCAGCTGCAGTACATCTTCGCGGTCTCGCGCATCGCCCACTACATGAAGGCCATGATGCGCGACAAGATCGGCAGCTTTGCCGCCGCCTCGAATGTCGAGGATTACCTCAATCGCTGGTTAACCCAATATGTGCTCCTCGACGACAACGCGAGCCAGGACCAGAAGGCCCAGTTCCCGCTGCGCGAAGCCAGCGTGCAGGTGTCCGAAGTGCCGGGCCGTCCGGGCGTGTACCGCGCGGTGTCCTTCCTGCGTCCCCACTTCCAGCTCGACGAGCTGTCCGTTTCGCTCCGACTGGTCGCGGAGTTGCCCCAATCGACCAATGGCTAAGCATTTTTTCTTTAACGTGAATGGAGTAGAACATGGCAATTGACGTGTACCTGCAGATCGACGGGATCAAGGGCGAATCGATGGACGACAAGCACAAGGACTGGATCGAGTGCCTGGCCGTGGACTGGGGCGTGAAGCAACCGCGTTCGGCCACTGCATCGACCGGCGGCGGCCACACCGCCGAGCGTTGCGAACACGAGGAAATCAAGCTCAAGAAACTGGCCGACCTGGCCTCGCCGATCTTGCTGCAGACCTGCTCGGCCGGCAAGACCATCCCGAAAGCCAAGCTGGAATTTATGCGCGCCGACGGCCAGGGCGAGCGCATCAAGTACTTCGAGATCGAACTGGAAAACGTCCTGATCGGCGCGGTCGAGCCGAGCGTGAAGGAGGGCAGCATCATCCAGGAAGAGGTCGGCCTGAAGTTCTCGAAGATCAAGTGGAAGTACACCCAGCAGAAGATCGGCGGCGGCTCGGGCGGCAACACCTCGGGCGGCTGGGACCTGGCGGCCAACAAGGTCGCCTGACCCCGTCCACGGCCGTCCGGGGGTGCAGACCCGGGCGGCCGGTGCGTGCGCGGCGCACGCGGCCGATGCCGCTGCGCCGCGCGTTTTTTGAACGATCGGAGGAAGCATGAAGGGCTTCAAGCCCGCCCTGCTGGACCGCCTCATGGACGAGCGCCCGGACGCCGCCCGGGGCGCCCCGTTCACGGTCGAGCAGCTCAAGGACAGCGTGGCGCGCGACCTGGAAGCGCTGCTCAATACGCGCCTGCCGTTCGACCCGGCCATCCTCAACGCCTATCCGGAGGCGCGCGGGTCCTTCCTGCATTATGGCTTGCAGGACTTTGCCGGCTACTGCCTCACCAGCAGCCTTGATCGCGCCGCCGTCTGCGCCAGCATCCAGGACGCCATCGAAGCCCACGAGCCGCGCCTGCGCGAAGTCAGCGCCACGCTCGACCTGGTGGCGGGCAGCGTCAACCGCCTCAGCTTCATCATCCATGCCCGCCTCAGCCTGCTGGAGAGCAGCGAGCCGGTGAACTTCAATGCGGTGCTGCAGCCCTCGTCGCTGCACTACGCCGTCAAGCGCAACGGCCGGCCACGCGGCTGAGGCTGAGGCCGGCCCTCTTTACTACAAGGACGCGACACGATGGACATCAATCTCAAGACCCTGATCGGCAAGCTGAACGACACCACCCGCGCCGCCGCCACGCGCGCCGCCTCGATCTGCGTCGGCATGGGGCAGTACGAGGTCGAGATCGAGCACCTGTTCCTGGGCCTGATCGAGCAGCCGGGGTGCGATTTGTGCGTGATCGCGCAGGCTTGCGACATCAGCCTGACGGGCCTGGAGACCGACCTGCGCAACGAGGTCAACCGCTTCGCCACCGGCAGCGCACGCACGCCGGTGTTCTCGCGCCACCTGCCGGTGCTGTTCGAGCATGCCTGGCTGATCGCCTCCCTGGCGACGCCAACTGCGGGCCAGCCGAACCAGATCCGCAGCAGCCACCTGCTGCTGGCGCTGCTCACCGAACCCTCGCTGTCGCAGCTGGCAATGCGCGCGTCGCCGCTGTTCCGCAAATTCCCGGTCGACCGCCTGAAGCACGACCTGCAAAAGCTCACGCGCGGCTCAAGCGAGGCGCAGCCGGCGGCGGCGGAGCACGAGGACGCGCCCGGGGACGCGGCCGGGGAAATCGCCGCCGGCCCGGCGCGCGCCACCCCGGCACTCGACCAGTACACCACCTGCCTGACCCAGCGCGCGCGCGACGGCCGGGTCGATCCGGTGATCGGGCGCGATCCCGAGATCCGCCAGGCGATCGACATCCTGATGCGGCGGCGCCAGAACAATCCGATCCTGACCGGCGAGGCGGGTGTCGGCAAGACCGCCGTGGTCGAAGGACTGGCGCTGCGCATCGCCGGGGGCGACGTGCCGGACGTGCTCAAAGGTGTCGAGATCCACACCCTCGACATGGGCCTGCTGCAGGCTGGGGCGTCCGTGAAAGGCGAGTTCGAGAACCGCCTGAAGAACGTGATCGACGAAGTCAAGAGGAGCCCGCACGCCATCATCCTGTTCATCGACGAGGCCCACACCATGATCGGCGCCGGCGGCGCTGCCGGCCAGAACGACGCCGCCAACCTGCTCAAGCCCGCGCTGGCGCGCGGCGAGCTGCGCACCATCGCGGCCACCACCTGGGGCGAATACAAGAAGTATTTCGAGAAGGATGCGGCGCTGGCGCGGCGCTTCCAGGTGATCAAGGTCGAGGAGCCGGACGAACCCACCGCCTGCGCCATGCTGCGCGCCATGGCCCCGCTGATGGAAAGCCACTTCAAGGTGCGCATCTTTGATGACGCCATCACCGAGGCGGTGCGCCTGTCGCACCGCTACATCAGCGGCCGCCAGCTGCCGGACAAGGCGATCAGCGTGCTCGACACCGCCTGCGCCAAGGTGGCATTGGGGCAGAGCGCGACGCCGGCCGCGCTGGAAGACTGCAGCCGCCGGATCGAGCGCATCGACGCGCAAATGTCGGCCCTGCAGCGCGAAGCGAGCAGCGGCGCCAGTCATGAGGAGAGATTGGCGCAGCTGCGCCAGCAGCGCGGCGCCCTCGACGACGAACGCATCGGCCTGCAGCGGCGCTGGGACGAGGAGCAGAAAATCGCCCTTGAAATCGGCGAGATGCGCAGCGCGCTGGAAGAAGGCCGGACCCAGGACGCCAGCGAGCTGCGCGCCCGCGTCGAGCGCCTGCGCAGCCTGCAGGGGGAAATGCCGCTGGTGCCGGTGCAGGTGGACGGCCACACGGTGGCGGAGATCGTCGCCAACTGGACCGGCATCCCGCTGGGCCGCATGGTCAAGGACGAGCTGAACACCGTGATGCGGCTGCAGGCCATGCTCGACGAGCGCATCCTGGGCCAGTCGCACGCCAGCCACGCCGTGGCCCAGCGGGTGCGCACGGCGCGCGCCAACCTGGACGACCCGAACAAGCCCAAGGGGGTGTTCCTGTTCGTCGGCACCTCGGGCGTGGGCAAGACCGAGACGGCGCTGGCGCTGGCCGACATCCTGTACGGCGGCGAGCGCAAGCTGGTCACCATCAACATGAGCGAATACCAGGAGGCGCACAGCGTCTCCGGCCTGAAGGGCTCGCCGCCGGGCTATGTCGGCTATGGCGAGGGGGGCGTGCTGACCGAGGCGGTGCGCCGCAATCCCTACAGCGTGGTGCTGCTCGACGAAGTGGAAAAAGCGCACCCGGACGTGATGGAGCTGTTCTTCCAGGTCTTCGACAAGGGCGTGATGGACGACGCCGAAGGGCGCCAGATCGACTTTCGCAACACCATCATCATCCTGACCTCGAACGTGGGCTCGAGCCAGATGATGGCGGCCTGTCTGAACAAGCCACTGAGCGAGGTGCCGACGCCGGAGCAGCTGGCCGAGCTGATCCGCCCGCAGCTGATGAAGCACTTCAAGCCGGCTTTCCTGGGACGCCTGGCCGTGGTGCCTTTCTATCCGATCCGTGACGAAGTTCTCACCAACATCATCCGCCTGAAGCTGGACCGCATCAAGGCGCGCGTGATGGACAACCACCGTGCCCGTTTCGAGTACGACGAGGCGCTGGTGTCGGCGGTCCTGAACCGCTGCACCGAGGTCGATTCCGGCGCGCGCAACGTCGACAACATCCTGAACGGCACGCTGCTGCCCGAGATCGCGGACAGCGTGCTGGCGCGGATGGCCGAGGGCGGAGCGATCACCCGGGTCAAGGTGGGCGCGACCAAGGCCGGCAAGTTCAAATACGCGATCGAGTGAGGAGGCCCTATGCTCAATCTTGACAAGCTCCTGGTCCCGCTCGCTGCGGACCAGCCCTGCGGCGAGGACCTCGCGTTCTCGCCCGAGTTCGATGCTATCAACCGTGCGCGCCAGGCCGACGACCCCTCGATCGAGCAGGGGGCCTGGGTGACGACGCTGAAGGAAGCCGACTGGAAGTTCGTGTCCAAACGCTGCGCGGAGCTGATCGAAACCCGCAGCAAGGACCTGCAACTGGCGGTCTGGCTGGCGGAAGCGGGCACCAAAACAGGCGGCCTGCCCGGCCTGGCGGACAGCCTGCGCCTCCTAGGCGCGCTGTGCGAGCGCTACTGGGACAGCGTGCATCCCTTGCCCGACGAGGACGGCCATGAACGCCGCATCGGCAACCTGGCGTGGATCGCGGCGCGCATCGCGCCCCTGGTCAAGGAAGTGCCGCTGGCCGATGGCGTCACCATGATCGCCTGGGAAGCGGCGCGGGGGCGCGGACCGGACAGCGTCGCCGAGCTGGAAGCGGCGCGCACCAGGGCGACGCCGGCGGCGCGCCAGGCGCTGGCGGAGGCGGCCCACGATTGCCTGGCCGCGCTGACGGAGCTGGAGCGCGTGGTCGACGAGCGGCTGGGCGCCGACGGGCCCAGCTTCGGCGCCGCACGTGCGGCGCTGCGCGACTTCGAGGACCTGGCGGCGCCGCCGATCGCGCACCCGGCGGCGACGGCGCAGGCCATGCCAGTGGTGGTGGCCACAGGCAGCCCGCTGCGCGTGCAGGGCGTGGTGGGCGAGGGACCGCTGCAAAGCCGTGAACAGGCGCTGGCCCAGCTGCGCGGGGTGGCCGAGTTCTTCCGCCGCACCGAGCCGCACAGCCCGGTCGCCTACCTGGCCGAGAAGGCGGCGCGCTGGGGCGAGCAGCCGCTGCACGCCTGGCTGCGTTCGGTCATCAAGGACGATGCCTCGCTGGCGCGGCTGGAGGAATTGCTGGGAATCGAGACCGAAAACTGAGTGGAAGAGGGTTGAAAGAAAATTTCATTCCAGTGACATAGATGAAATCTTCTTTCGGGAGGGGCCGGCATTGCCGGCCTTCCTGCTTTATTCGGCCGGCTTTTGCGTACCCGGCTGCACCATCGAGGTGGCCTTCGCGATCTGCGCTTCCACGGTCTGCACCGCCTGGCGGGTGGCCTGGGTCACCTGTTCGTAACCTTTGAACGCGTTGTCGATGGCGGTCTTGATGATCTCCACGGCGTTCTCCGAGCCCGGCTTGACGTTCTGCGTCACGTCGTAGATGAGCGCCGACAGGGTGCTCTTGGCTTCGGCCACGTGGGTATCGGCGGCCTGGCGGAATTCCTGGTGCATCTCGTCGATGATGGCCTTCAGTTGCTCGCGGTATTCCGCGGCGCCGGCTGCGCCCGGCTGCATGCGCGCATGCAGCGCCGCGATGGCGGCCTTCGGGTCGCCGGTACCGGCCAGACCCGCCATCTCCTGGCCCGCCGCGATCGAGCCGGCCATCGAGCTCCTCGCTGCATTCATGTTCAGCGCCACCACCTGTTCCACACCCTTGACCGTCTTGTCGGCCAGGGTATTGAAAGTCTGCATCTGCAGGTCGAACAGGGTCTTGGTGGCGTTGGCGAACTGCTCCGGACTCGTAAACATCGGTGTCTCCTCAGTATTTGAATAATCGGATGAGCTGCGTCTTGCACCCCATTATTTAGCAACAATGGGTTTTTCGCAACGCGCGTCCCGATAGGGGCCGCCAGATTTTTCCCAGCCCGGACCCAGGGGCGTTTGCGAGCATGCAAGCGTGCCGTTCAATTTGCTGCGCCATTGATAATAAGGCGCCGGACCGGCCAGTGCCGCATGTGCAGCCAGGCCGAGTGCAAGGAGGAGGGTAGCGTGTTTCATGTGCTGTCGAGCTTACCTTGATGGTGGCGCAAGTCAAGCATCGCGTCGATTTTCCTCCTCGCCCCGTCTACGAGCCCTGCCTATGCCACCCGGTTGTAGCGAAACACGATTTCGTAGCGGCTGTCCTCGTCGTCGCTGATGTATTCGCGCCGTTCGCGGTACTGGCCGGGGATCTTGTCGAGCGGCGTCACCCGGACCCTGATCCCTTGCGGCGTCGTATGTTCGCTCGCCGCCGGCAGCGCGACATCCACATTGGTCAGCTCGACCAGGTCCTGGACGCCGGGGCCGATCATGTCCTCAATGATCGGATCGGCCGGCGCCCACAGCGCCACGAAGACGTCGATCGCCACTACCACCGCGGCCGCGATGGCGGCGGCGATCAGGCCCTTGAGGCCGTAGCTGGCCAGCTTCGATGCAATGCTGCCGGCCTCCTTGAGATGGTCCATCACGAAGGCCAGCTGGTCTTTCAGGATGTCGATGAAGGCGTCCAGCGTGTCCTCGATCTGGCGCTCGAAGGCCTCTTCGCCATCGATCTCGAAGCCCCGGATCGACAGCGCGGCGCCCAGGATCGGCGCCTGGTGCGAGAACAGCAGGTGGTCCATGGCGCGCGTCTCGCCGCTGTCGACGTCGCCGAAGCGGATCGGTTCGCCGCCATTGGGCAACTGCGCTTCCCCGGAGCTCAGGTCGGGAAACAGCGGCAGCGCCAGGATCCGGATGCCGACTTCGTCCGAGCCGAACGAGGCGGGCGAAGTCTCGGCCCGTGCGTACAGGCTTTCGCTCCTGATCTCGAAGCGCGCGCTCGAGGGCGTGGCGACGCCGATATATTCGACGTTCGACAGCAGCACGGGGCCGTGGCCGGGGTGGGTGCTGAGGTTGGGCACCGCGACCTGGAAACCGTACACGCCGGGAGCCAGGTCGGCGGGCAGCTGGAAGCTGAGGCGGTCATGCACGCGGCAATCGAGGATGAGGCGGTCCTGGCCGCCGATGCGCTCGGTGAGCGGGGTCTCGTCGTCGCCGCACACCTGGGCGGGAACTTCGCGCAGCACCGTGCCCGGCGCGTCCTTGGCAAAGATCCGTACCAATGCATCGACGCTGGAAAAATTGACGCCTTCCAGCAGCACGCCCTGGCCCGCCTCGATTTCCAGCACGCGCTGGCAGGCGCCGGCCGCGGTGTTGCCGGGACAGTCGCCCGTCTGCACTTCGCACACCTGCCGTGCTTCGTTGCCTTCCATGATCACGCGGCAACGCTGTTGCAGTTCGGACGGCAGGTACTCGCCCGGGGACAGCGGCGGCGTGTAGCTGCCGGTGCGCAGGCCGTTGACCCGGCAGATCCGCACCAGGGGATCGAAGTTTTCCTCGCCGGGGATATAGGGCCGCACGCGCACCCGGCCCGGATGCTCCTGCGTCGCACAGGCGGCGTCGTCGAAGGCCTGCACGCCGACACGGTCCGCAATTTCCTGGGCAAAGCTCAGCGACAGCTGCGCCAGGTCGATCGGCTGGTCGATGGAGGGCAGCAAGCCAGTGGCGAACAGGCGGCTGCGCTCGGCGCCGCTCAGGCTATCGAGCGAATCGCCCGCGCAGGCCGGCACGCGTTTCAATTCCGGCGGCAGGCGGCGCAGGGTGGCGAAACCGCTCTCCTCGAGCGCATTGGCCGGCGCCTTGCCCGCAAGGTAGCGCCGCGTGAGGTGGAAGAAGGACGCGCCGAGCGTGCTCGGGACGCGGTTGTTGGCGAGCAGCCGGTCGAGCTTGTTGCGCCGGCTCTGCTTGGGCTTGGCGCCCAGCGACACCGGCACGCAGGCGCCGGGCACGCCGGGCGGACAGGGGTGTTCGCCGCCCGGCGGCGCGCATGGCGCCTCGGGTGGCGTGGGCGCCGAGCAGTTGTAGATGTTGATGGTGCCGCTGCTCTTGATGCGGATGTTGATGGTGCATCCGCCTTCATGCCCGGGCTTGCCGGTATCCGGGGCATTGTTCTTTCTCGATTTCATGATGTAATCTCCGTAAGAGGCGACAAGGGCAGGGCGAGGGCCATCAGACAGGCTCGACAATAGTGACCGTAGCGCGGGATCCGCGCTCGCCCTTGGATTGCGCTCAATGGAGAAGGCATGGGAGGCTACAATCCCATGATTGGATAGGCAACAGGAGATGACAATGCTGCAAGGCGCTACGCTGCTCAATATCGGCGACGCCGCCAGGGCGTCCGGCGTGTCGGCCAAGATGATCCGCCACTACGAAGCGATCGGCCTGCTCAAGGAAGCGAAACGCACCGACGCCGGCTACCGCGTGTATGGCGAAGACGAGGTGCGCGTGCTGCAGTTCATCCATCGCGCCCGTGCGCTCGGTTTTTCGCTGGAGCAGATCGGCAAGCTGCTGAGCCTGTGGCAGGACCGGGGGCGCGCCAGCGCCGACGTGCGCGCCCTGGCGCGCGCCCACATCGATGAGCTCAACCGCAAGATCGCCGAAATGGAAGCCATGCGCCGCACGCTCGAAGCGCTGGCCGCGTCCTGCCATGGCGATGCGCGCTCGAGCTGCCCGATCCTGGACGACCTGGCGGCGCACTAGGCCTTCCGTGACGGTGCCAGGCCGGGAAAGCCGCTGACGCGGTAGCGCGCCGGCCAGGCGCCGGGCACGGGTTCCATCAGGTGGCCGGAAGCCGCATGCAGCGCATCCCACGGCAGCATGGGCAAGTCCTGCCCGTGGCTGGACAGGACCACCCTGTCGGTCTTCGGCAGCAGGGCATCGGCTCCCCGGGGCCAGACGCAGACGCTGTATTCGCCGCCACCGGCCGCGTCGCGCATCACCTTGTAGCCGGCGACGACGATGTCGATACCCTTCCTTTCATGCAGCGCATCGAGCAGTTCCTTCTGCGCCGCGTAGTCGCCATACAGGTATTGCCGCCCCAGGTGCGCCAGTCCAGCGCGCACGGCCTCATCGTCCGGCACATGCTCGACCGGGCGCCGCAGCTCGTAGCGATACATCAGCGCCGACACCGGGTGTGCCTCGGCAGCGGCGACCCGCTGCGCCAGCGCGACCATCGCGCGCACGCTGTCCACGTCATTGCCGGACGCCAGCAGCAGCGTCTGGGGCGCCGGAATCATTGCGAGGGGATTGGCGCCGGCAATACGGTGCGCCAGGTCGGGCAGCAGCAGGCACGAGAAAGCGTAGGCATCGCGCCAGTCGCCCGCGAACACGCCGCGCTCCACCTGGACGACACGGTCGGCCGTGGTGTCGCGCAGATTGTCCATGGCGGCGCCCAGGGCTTGGTCCACGCTCACGCCCCATTGCACCAGTTCTGCCTGACCGATGGGCTGCATCACGTCCGCGCCGTCATGCACCAGCATCAGCACGGTGTCGCTGCTGAACGGCAGGAACAGGCTGCCCGGTGGGGTATCGGCGCCAATGAGACGCAGGCATTCGCGCTTCCAGCGTCCGCGCAGCAGCGGCATCAGGCGCGTGCGCGCTTTGGCGAAACTGGCGGGAAGGCTCGGCGGTGAAGGCCGCCGGAAGAGATCGAGGAGAGACATGGTAAACGCAAAACGCCGTAAGCCTTTTACAAAGCTTACGGCGTTTTGCGGGACTTGTCGTCCAAGGTAGAGTTTGGTGCCCACGGAGGGACTCGAACCCCCACACCTCGCGGCACATGGACCTGAACCATGCGCGTCTACCAATTCCGCCACGTGGGCACTGATACTGCTACGACTTCAAAACTGCTTGCGGATCTACATCCGGTAGTTGGTGCCCACGGAGGGACTCGAACCCCCACACCTCGCGGCACATGGACCTGAACCATGCGCGTCTACCAATTCCGCCACGTGGGCATTTGTGCTACTGACTGCTTACTACTTTACTGCTTGCGGATCTACATCCGGTAGATGGTGCCCACGGAGGGACTCGAACCCCCACACCTCGCGGCACATGGACCTGAACCATGCGCGTCTACCAATTCCGCCACGTGGGCATTGATGCTGCTTACAACGAACTACGGTACAACTTACGGAAACTACTCCGGTAGAGTGGTGCCCACGGAGGGACTCGAACCCCCACACCTCGCGGCACATGGACCTGAACCATGCGCGTCTACCAATTCCGCCACGTGGGCACTGAACTAACTCTGCTACAATAGCAGGCTTTGTCATTTTTCGCCAGATCAACTTTCGTTGACCGCAGTGTGAAATGCCTCTGCCGCTACCGTTTTTCTCCTGCTGCAGCGAGCTGCGTTGCTGAAGAGACCGAGATTATAGCGGAAGGATTTCAAAAGTCAAAAGCCCAAAGCAAGGTTTTCATCGGGACGACTTCGAGCACGCTTGGCCGCATATGTTAGGCGAATCGCTCGGCAATCCCTTACACTACGCCTGTCAAGGTGTTAATCAATCCCGGGCAGCTGCACCGGCAGCGCCGCTACCAAGAGAAATAAGAAAACGATTTGAAGCAACCTACTCATACCATTCCTAGCCGCGAGGAAATCCTCGCCGTCTTTCGCAGTGCCAAAGGCCCGCTCGGCGCGAGCGACCTGGCGCGCGCCCTGAAGGTCAAGCCCGCCGCCCAGGAAGTGCTCGGGCGCCGGCTCAACGCCATGGAGCGCGACGGCCAGATTCGCGCCGACGCCAGCGGCACCTATCTGTTGGCCGACCAGTCCGGTTTCATCACCGGCCGCGTCAGTGCGCACCGCGACGGCTACGGCTTCGTCATTCCGGACGAGGGCGGTGACGACCTGTTCCTGAACGACAAGGAAATGAACAAGGTGCTCAACGGCGACCGCGTGCGCGCACGCGTCACCGGCACCGACCGCCGCGGCCGCCTGGAAGGAACCATCGTCGAAGTGGTCCAGCGCGCCAACACCCACCTGATCGGCCGCCTGATGAACGAAGGCGGCGTCTGGATCGTCTCGCCGGAAGACGTGCGCATCAGCCAGGACGTGCTGGTGGCGGGCGGCCCGGGCAAGGCCAAGGCAGGGCAGGTGGTCAGCGTCGAACTGATCGAGCAGCCCTCGCGCTTCCAGCAGCCCACCGGCCGGATCGTCGAGGTGCTCGGCGAGCTGGACGACCCGGGCATGGAAATCGAAATCGCGGTGCGCAAGTTCGGCGTGCCGCACGTGTTCTCGCCCGCCGCGCTGAAGCAGGCCAACCGCCTGCCGAACGAAGTCGTGGATGCCGACCTGCGCGATCGCGTCGACCTGCGCGACGTGCCCCTGGTGACCATCGACGGCGAAGACGCGCGCGACTTCGACGATGCGGTCTACTGCGAGCCGGTCAAGATCGGCCGTACCAAGGGCTACCGCCTCCTGGTGGCGATCGCCGACGTCAGCCACTACGTCAAGCCGAACGACGCGCTCGATACCGATGCGATCGAGCGCAGCACCTCGGTCTATTTCCCGCGCCGCGTGATCCCGATGCTGCCCGAGAAGCTGTCCAACGGCCTGTGTTCGCTGAACCCGGCGGTGGACCGCTGCACCCTGGTGTGCGACATGGTCGTCACCGAGGACGGCGAAGTCACCGCCTACCAGTTCTACCCGGCCGTGATGCACTCGGCCGCGCGCCTGACCTACAACGAAGTCGCCGAAATCCTCGGCAACACGGCCGGTCCCGAAGCGCAGCGCAGGCCGGGCATCGTGCCCCACCTGCTGCACCTGAACGAGGTGTTCCGCGCGCTGCTCAAGGCGCGCCAGGAGCGCGGCGCGATCGATTTCGAGACCACCGAGACCTACATCGTCTGCAATGCGGTCGGCAAGATCGAAAAGATCATCCCGCGCACCCGCAACGATGCGCACCGCCTCATCGAGGAATGCATGCTGGCCGCCAACGTGTGCGCGGCCGACCTCCTGATCCGCCACAAGCACCCCGGCACCTTCCGCATCCACGGTACCCCGACCGAAGAAAAGCTGCTGCAGCTGCGCACCTTCCTGAAGCTGGTGGGCCTGAACCTGGGCGGCGGCACCAAGCCGACCGCACGCGACTACGCCGAGGTCATGCAGAAGATCAAGGAGCGCCCGGATGCGGCCCTGTTGCAGACCATGCTGCTGCGCTCGATGCAGCAGGCCGTCTACAGCCCGGACAACGTCGGCCACTTCGGCCTGGCGTATGAGGCCTATGCCCATTTCACCAGCCCGATCCGCCGCTATCCCGACCTGCTGACCCACCGTGCGATCAAGGCCATTCTGCAAGGGAAGAAGTACGAGCCGAAGGGCATCGAGCCGGGCACGCTGAACACGACCCTGTCGAATTCGGCGCGCAAGCAGGCCGCCAAGGACAAGGCGGAAGGCCGCGGCAAGAAGGAACAGGACCTGACGATCTGGGACGCGCTGGGCGTGCACTGCTCGGCCAACGAGCGCCGCGCCGACGAAGCCTCGCGCGACGTCGAGAACTGGCTGAAGTGCTACTTCATGCAGGACAAGCTGGGCGAGGACTTCACCGGCACCGTGTCCGGCGTGACCCCGTTCGGCATCTTCGTCACGCTCGACCAGCTGTACGTCGAGGGCCTGGTGCACATCAGCGGCCTGGGCACCGACTACTTCCAGTACGACGAGGCGCGCCACGAGCTGCGCGGCGAGCGCAGCGGCCAGGTCTACAAGCTGACCAGCAAGGTCAATGTCAAGGTGGCGAAGGTCGACCTCGAGGCAAGGAAGATCGACCTGGTGCTGGCCGATACGCAAGAGAGCATCCCGGCGCCGCTCGAGCGGGCCCGCCAGGCCGCGGTCGAGGCGCTCGAGCCGAAGCCGCCGAAGAAGCGCAAGGCCAAGGGCGCGGCGGAGCCGGCGCCGGTGGAAGCGTCGCGCACCACCAGCACCGAGGACGAGGAAGCCGAAGACGAGGACGTCGTCTTCGTGCCGCCGCCACGCGTGCCGCGCAGCGCCCGCACTTCCGCTGCCAAGGGCGCCGCCAAGACCGCAAGCAAAACCGCGTCCAAGACGCCTACCAAGCGCGCCGCCAAGACCAGCGCGCCAAAAACCAAAGCGGTGGCCAAGACCCCCGCCGCCAAAACTAGCAGGAAGAAACAGTAATACATGAAAAATAAAATGTTATTCGGGTTCCACGCGGTGACCTCGCGGCTGCGCCACGAGGCCCAGTCGGTGGAAGAGATCTTCGTCGATGCCGAGCGCAATGATGCCCGCATGAAGGCCCTGATCGCCAGCGCAAAAGAGGCCGGCGTGCGCGTGATGCCGGTCGACGCCGCGCGCCTCGACAAGATCACCGGCACCCGCCGCCACCAGGGCGTGATCGCCTTCGCCAGCCAGTTGGCGCTGGCGCGCAACCTGGACGAGCTGCTGGACGCGATCGAAGGTCCTCCCTTGCTGCTCATCCTCGACGGCATCACCGATCCGCACAACCTGGGCGCCTGCCTGCGCGTGGCCGACGGCGTCGGCGCCCACGCCGTGATCGTCCCGAAGGACCGTGCGGTCGGCCTGAACGCCACTGCCGCCAAGGTGGCGAGCGGCGCGGCCGAGACCGTGCCCTACATCACGGTCACGAACCTGGCGCGCACCATGCGCGAGCTGAAGGACCGCGGCATCTGGCTGATCGGCACCTCGGACGACGCCGACAAGGGCCTGTATGAAGCCGACTTCACCGGCCCGACCGCACTGGTGATGGGTTCGGAAGGCGAGGGCATGCGCCGCCTGACGCGCGAGACCTGCGATTTGCTGGTCAATATCCCGATGTTCGGCTCGGTCGAGAGCCTGAACGTGTCGGTCGCCTCGGGCGTCTGCCTGTACGAGGCGCGCCGCCAGCGTATCGCGCGCGAAGGCTAAGCGCCTTAGCCTGTTGGGGAACAATGCCATCGGCATTGCTCCCCGTTCCTTGCGCACCCACAGCGCAAGCTTTCCCCGCTAGTCCCAAGCAAACCCCCGCAACATACGCTACCATCATTCCTTGGTTTGCGATCATCCTTATTATGTTTTCCAACTTATTTGCCAATCTGCGTGGCGATATCCAGAGCATCATCCAGCGCGACCCCGCCGCCCGCAACGGCTGGGAAGTCCTGACCTGCTATCCCGGCCTGCACGCCGTCATCATGCACAGCTGGGCGCATGCCTGCTGGAAGCTCGGGCTGAAGTGGATCGGCCGCTTCATTTCCTACGTCGCCCGCATCATCACGGGCATCGAGATCCACCCGGGCGCCACCATCGGGCGCCGGGTCTTCATCGACCACGGCTTCGGCGTGGTCATCGGTGAAACCGCCGTGGTCGGCGACGACTGCACCATCTACCAGGGCGTCACCCTGGGCGGCACCACCCTGGTGGCCGGCACCAAGCGCCACCCGACGCTCGAACGCGGCGTGATCGTCGGCGCCGGCGCCCAGGTGCTGGGCGCCTTCACGGTCGGCGAATACGCCAAGATCGGCTCGAACGCCGTGGTCATCAAGCCGGTCCCGAGCGGCGCCACCGCGGTCGGCAACCCGGCCCACATCATCCGCAAGGAAGACCAGTCCCGCAGCGCCCACCTGTTCGCCGCCTACGGCGTCACGCCCAACGGCGACGACCCGCTGTCGAAAGCCCTGCGCGGCCTGATCGATCACGTCGCACGCCAGGATGAGCAGATCGAACGCCTCACCAACACCATGCGTGAGGCCGGCCTGTGCTGTCCGAAGGTGGCCGAGGGTGATAAACTCGATTCGGAACAACTGAACCGACTGGTCGACTGAGGAAACGCATGACGAATGAAACGACGGGCACGCCCGACGGCGCTGTATTGGACCCGATGGAAATCCGCGTGCTCGCGGTACTGGCCGAGAAAGAGGCGCTCACGCCCGATAACTACCCGATGTCGGTGAACGCCATCGTCAACGGCTGCAACCAGCTGTCGAGCCGCGATCCCGTTATGCAGATGACCGACGAGCTAGTGCAGGACACCCTGCAGCGCCTGATCGAGAAGAAGCTCGTCAGCGCCATCTCGCAGGCCGGCGCGCGCGTGGTGAAGTACGAACACCGCATGCGGATCAAGTGGACCCTGGAGCAGGACAAGGTGGCGGTGCTCAGCATCCTGATGCTGCGCGGCCTGCAGACCGCCGGCGAGATCCGCACCCGCACCGGCCGCCTGTTCGAGTTCAAGAGCGTGCAGGACGTCGAGGCCGTGCTGCAGTTCCTGATCGATAAATACCCGCCGCTGGTGGCAAAACTCGACCGCGCGCCGGGTACCAAGGAAGCGCGCTACGGCCACCTGCTGGGCGGCGAGCTGGCCGCCTACGAGCCACCCGCCGCCGGCGCCGGCCTCGGCGGAGGCGGCGCCAGCCGCGTCGGCCAGCTGGAACAGGAAGTCGCCGCATTGCGCGGCGAGCTCGAGGAACTCAAGGCGCAGTTCGAGGCGTTTCGCCAGCAGTTCCAGTAGCCGGCGCCGCTTCGGCCGGCTCTGCAAACGTCAGTTCGACCAGCGCCTCGTCGCTCCAGCTGGCGTTCCCGATCGGTACCTGGAAGGTATGGCCCTTGACTTCCAGTTTCGCCGAGCGGTTGCCGTCGACCAGCACCGCCCCCAGCAGCGGCTGGTCGCTGCGGAAGGGGAAATGCGCCTTCCTGCTCACGTTCTCCCAGCGGAAATCCTCGGGGTCGCCGAAGAAGTTGCACCAGTCGGTGCGCAGCAGGATCGTGTTGATGGTCATCACCCAGAAGGTCGGGATCTCCGCCTTGGCCATCGCCACGGTCACCTTGCATTCCAGCCGCAGGTCGCCCAGGCGGCGCTGATTGGCGGGGAGGCCCGGCGTGCGGATGTCGGGGTCGGTGCGGTAGGCGCGGCGCTTGCGGTTCAGTTCCAGCTCGCTCTCCGCGTCCTCGGCAGCATCAACGCGCGGCACCACGAAGCGCCGGTCGGCGTCGATCGTGATCGGCAGTTGGTAGCCGCCGTCGCCCACCAGGCGGAGCGCCAGCGGCTGCGCCGACTCGTCCTTCCCTTGCGGGCGCAGCCGGAAATGCAGCCGTTCGGCCCTTGGTGCCAGCTGCCGGTGCCTGTCGAAAGCATCCAGGCCGGCCAGGATCACCTTGTACTTGCGCACTTCCGGATTGCGCATGGCGTTCACATGCACGGGTTCCAGTTGGCGGACCGGCTTGTCCTCCGCGGCAGCGCTGCCGCAGAGGAGCAAGGCCCCGAGTGCCATCGCTGACAGGGCGCGCACGGAATCAGCCCTCGTCGCGCCAGCGGCGCAGGCGCATGGCGGCGTAGATCATCGCGGCGCCCGCCACGGCGGCGACCCAGGTGCTCGGGTGGCTCAGCGTGGAGTAGGACAGACCGAGCAGGGTGGTCGGGTCCAGACCGTATTGCTGGTTGATGGTCTCGATGTCACCGTAGGACAGCCAGATGCCCGGCACCAGCCCGGCCAGGCCGCGCAGCACGACTTCCTGGACGAACCAGTCGACGTCGATGACCGAGTTGGACACGTGGCCGACGATGATGTTGAACCACTTCAGCAGCAGGGCCACCACCAGCGGCGTGCCGACCGCCCACAGGAAGACCTTGGAGCGCGCCCAGCTCGACACCATCAGCAGCCAGCCCACGGTCGGCAGCGCCCAGATGACGTACAGCGGCAGGAAGGCCAGCAGGTACAGGGGGCCGAGGTACAGGTTCGGTTCCATCAGCACCGGTGCGAACAGGTTGACGCCCTTGCCGGCGGCGCTGATCATGCCCAGCACCAGCAGGGCCAGGCCGGTCACCACGCCGATGGCGATCGTGATCAGGGGCGCCACGACCAGCGCGGTGGCGGCTTTCGACAGCACGGTGTCGCGGTCCGACAGCGGCAGCGACTTCCAGAACAGGATGCTGCGGTCGCGGCGGTCGTCGTGCAGGGCGGCCAGGCAGTAGAAGAACACCACCACGGCCAGCACGATGAACAGCGGCGCCGCCAGGCCGAGGTAGCCGGAGGCCGCGACGTGCGCGATCTTGTAGCGCAGCGCCGGCGGGATGCCCTGGATCGACACGACGTTGTGGCCATTGATCTGGATGGCTTCGCTGCCGCCGAAAGCCATGGCGTACATGAAGCCGCCGCCCACCAGCAGCAGCATCGCCGCGGCGACCGCGACCGGGGTCCAGAAGAAGGCGCCCTTGTGCTCCCAGAACTCGCGCCGGAGCAGCCATTTCATCGTTTTCATGCGTAGGTTCCTTTCATGGTTGCCACGAACAGGTCGGCAACGCTGGGATTGCGGGTCTCGCCCAGCTGGGCGAGCTGGGCGCGCGACACGCCGCCCGGTGCGCCAGAATCGAACAGCATTACCGACTTGCCGAACACGGTGCGCTTGTCGAGCGGGGCCAGGGCATTGGCGGCATTGAGCTTGTCGGCCGGGACCATCACTTCGGTGTAGCGCTCGCCGATCTCTTCCATCGAGGCGGACAGCACGATCTTGCCTTCGCGGATGAACATCAGGTCGGTGAGGATGTGCTCGACTTCCTCCACCTGGTGGGTGGTGATGACGATGGTCTTCTGCTCGTCGAAGTAGTCTTCCAGCAGGTTCTGGTAGAACTGCTTGCGATACATGATGTCCAGTCCCAGCGTCGGCTCGTCCAGCACGAGAAGCTTGGCGTCGATGGCCATCACCAGCGCCAGGTGCAGCTGGACGATCATGCCCTTCGACATTTCCTTGACCTTCATGGTCGGCCTGAGCTTGGTGTGCGCGATATAGCGTTCGGCCTTCTCGCGGTTGAAGCGCGGATGCACGCCGGCCACGAAGTCGATCGCGTCCTTCACGCGCAGCCAGCGCGGCAGGATGGCGACGTCGGCGATGAAGCAGACTTCCTTCATCAGGTCGTCGCGCTGGGTGCGCGGGTCGAAGCCCAGCACCGTCAGCTGGCCGTCGAAGGGAATCAGGCCGAGGGCGGCTTTCAGCGTGGTGGTCTTGCCCGAGCCGTTGGGGCCGATGAGGCCGACGATGCGGCCGGCAGGGATGTCGAAATCGATGCCGTCGACGGCGGTACGCTTGCCGTAACGCTTGGTCAGGCCGCGCGCGGAAAGCACGGCGCTCATGCCGAACCTCCCGGGGCCAGTCCAGGGCCGCCCGGGCTGGTGGCGCGCAGCAGCTGCTCCACGTTCAGGCCAAGGCGGCGGATGCGTTCGACCATGGCGGGCCATTCCTCGCGGATGAAGCGCTCGCGTTCGGTGGCCAGCAGTTTCTCGCTTGCTCCTTCGGTGACGTACATGCCAATTCCCCTTCGTTTTTCTACCAGGTTCTCGTCGACCAGCTCCTGGTAAGCCTTGGAGACAGTGATCGGATTCAGTTGATATTCGGCCGCGATCTGGCGGACCGAGGGCAGGGCGTCGCCGGCTTTTAAAATGCCGTCGAGCATCATGCCCACCACCCGCTCCTTGAGCTGGCGGTAAATGGGTGTGTTGTCATTCCAGCCGACTGTCATGTCCAGTCCTCCTCTGTCGTAGTACTGCATGGTTCATCTGTCTCTCCCTTGTTTATGCTGATTGGGTGATGTGTTGAAGTGGTGTTGTAGTGAAGTATAACAGCGACTTGGTAAATGTAAACATACATATTGAACAAAAACGCGGGCGCGGCTTCTCGAGCCACTTTGGTAGGATGGGGGATGGATGAACGAAGGAGGGAAGGATGCTGACGTGCCCGAACTGTGGCGTCTCGCCGCTGACGCATGCGATCAGGGAAATGCATTACACCTACAAGGGGCAGAGCACGACGATCCCGGACGTCGTCGTCGAGCATTGCGCCGGCTGCAAGGAAGTGATGTTCGCGCAGGGCGAGCACGACCATTATGGAGAACTGGTCGCGGCCTTCCGCAAGGGGGTGGATGCGCAGGAGCTCAAGACGATCCGGGCAATGCGCAAGGGTCTGGGACTGACCCTGCAGAAGGCGGACGAATTGTTCGGCGACGAGGCGGGGGATTTTGCACGCTTCGAGTGGGGCGAGGCGCATGCGCCGGTGGCGCTGGTAAAGCTATTGCGGCTGCTCGGCAAGCACCCTGAGCTGTTAGATGAAGTTCGTTAGATCGTGGCGCGTCAGCGTGCCGTCCTGTGCCAGCTCGATCCAGCCGCCACGCTTTGGCTCGGCATCCAGCTCCCAGTCCGGCAGCACGTAGCGCAGCCTGCCGCCGGTCTCGTGCACGGCCGGCCGGTGCGTGTGGCCATGGATGATGACCGTGGCCTCGGCCGCGTCGAACAGCGCCTCCACGCTCGAGGGCGCCACATCCATGATCTCGTAGGATTTGCCTGCCTGCGCCTCGCGGCTGCCTTCGCGCAGCCCGGCGATGATCGCCTTGCGCTGGGCCAGCGGCATGCCGAGGAACTGCTGCTGCCATTCGCGATCGCGCACCTGGGCGCGGAAGGCCATGTACTTGAGGTCGGCCGTGCATTGGGCGTCGCCGTGCACCAGCGCGATGCGCTTCCCGCCGGCACTGATCACATGCGGCTCTTCCAGCAGGCTGAGCCCGGCCGCTTCGGCAAAGCCCGGCCCGACCAGGAAATCGCGGTTGCCGGCCAGCCAGTAGACGGCCGTGCCGGCGGCGCTCACGGCGCGGATGGCGCTCATGACCTGCTGGTGGAAAGGCTCGTCGACGTCGTCGTCGCCGGCCCAGTATTCGAAGATATCGCCGAGCAGGTAGAGCCGCTCCGCGTGGGTCGCACGCTCGGCCAGGAAGCGGAAGAAGGCTTCGGCCGTGCGTGGATGCGAGGCCTGCAGGTGCAGGTCCGAGATGAACAGCGCGAACGTGCGCGCAAGGGTGGTCATTGGATCGTTGGGACTTGCCGCCCTGCGCGCACTGCGTTCATCAGATGACTTCGACCTTCTCGATGACGACCGGGTCGACCGGCACGTCCGAGTGCATGCCGCTGCGGGTGGTCTTCACGCCGTTGATCTGGTCGACGATGTCCTGGCCTTCGGTGACCTTGCCGAACACGGCGTAGCCCCAGCCGTCCTGGCCCGGATAGTTCAGGAAGGCATTGTCCTTGGTGTTGATGAAGAACTGGGCCGATGCCGAGTGCGGCGCCGAGGTGCGGGCCATGGCGATGGTGTACTTGTCGTTCTTCAGGCCGTTCTTGGCTTCGTTCTCGACGGTCGCATCGGTGGCTTTCTGCTTCATGCCCGGTTCGAAGCCGCCGCCCTGGATCATGAAGTCCTTGATCACGCGGTGGAAGATGGTGTTGCTGAAATGACCCTTGTTGACGTAGTCGATAAAGTTGGCAACGGTCTTCGGGGCCTTGTCGGCGTCCAGTTCGACGGTGATGTTGCCCATATTGGTGGTCATGCGAACGCTGGTCATGTGCTGTCCTGTTGAGTTGGTTATTGTTAATGCGGCAAACGCAGCCGCTATTTTACAAGCTTGTCGCCCTTGAGCACGCTTACTGACTTAATGAAGATCGGCGTCACCGGCACATTCTGCATGCCGCGCACGTCGTCCACCATGACGCCCTTGATCTTGTCCACGACTTCCTGCCCCTTCACGACCTTGCCGAAGACGGTATAGCCGGAGCCTTTGTAGAACGGATGGTCGATGCCCGAATTGTCGGCGACGTTGATGAAGAACTGCGAGGTGGCCGAATCCGGATGGTCTTCGCGCGCCATCGCGATGGTGTACGGCTGGTTCGACAGGCCGTTATTCGATTCGTTCTTGACCGGCTTGTTGGTCTTGCGGCCCTCGAACTTCTCGTTCATGCCGCCGGCCTGGATCATGAAGCCGTCGATCACCCGGTGGAAGATGGTGCCCTTGTAGAATCCCTGCTTCACGTACTGCATGAAGTTGGCCACTGTCTTCGGCGCCCGTTCCTCGTCGAGCTGGACCACGATGTCGCCCATCGTGGTCTTGATCGACACCTGCGGACCCTTGACGACCGGCGCCGCGGGCGCTGCATCCTGGGGAGCGTCGGTGGCGGTTTCTTGCGGCGCAGCCAAGGCGGCGCCGGAAAGGAGCAGGGCGCCGGCGCCCAGGGCGATGCCCTTGAGCAGCGAACGGCGGAAGGCGGTGGTCATTGTCTGGGCTCTCCTCTGATGGATACCGCGCAATGCGGTGTCAAGTGTTTTCCCGAAAAATAAAGCTGAACCATATGCGGCCAGCCGGGATTTTAACAATGCTATACTTTGCGCAGAACGTCCCATTCTATCAAAGAAGAACAACACCCGAGGGTACAGACGATCTCGCTGCAATTCCCGCCGTGCCGGCACAGCTGGTTTTGCCCCGATCCTCTCCCTCACCAGAATACACCCATGAGCCAACTCAAGATTTACAACACGCTCGCGCGTGACAAGCAGGTATTTGTTCCGATGGAAGCCGGCAAGGTCGGCATGTATGTGTGCGGCATGACCGTGTACGACTACTGCCATATCGGTCACGCGCGGATGATGATGGCTTTCGACGTGATCTATCGCTGGCTGATGGCCTCCGGCTACGAGGTCAAGTACGTCCGCAACATCACCGACATCGACGACAAGATCATCAAGCGCGCCGTCGAGAACGGCGAGAGCATCAAGCAGCTGGTCGAGCGCAACGTGAAGTACATGGACGAGGACATCGGCGCCCTGGGCATGCTGCCGCCGACCGTGGTGCCGCGCGCCACCGAGTACGTGCCGCAGATGCTGTCGATCATCGAGCAGCTCGAAGCCAAGGGCCTCGCCTACAGGAGCGAGGACGGCGACGTGAACTACGCCGTGCGCGGCTTCGAAGGCTACGGCAAGCTGTCCGGCAAATCGCTCGACGACCTGCGCGCCGGCGAGCGCGTCGACGTCAACAGCGGCAAGCGCGACCCGCTCGACTTCGTGCTGTGGAAGGCCGCCAAGGAAACCGAACCGCTTGAGGCCAAGTGGGACTCCAAGTGGGGCAAGGGCCGTCCAGGCTGGCACATCGAGTGCTCGGCCATGTCCTGCGCCACCCTGGGCCAGCATTTCGATATCCATGGCGGCGGCGCCGACCTGCAGTTCCCGCACCACGAGAACGAGATCGCCCAATCGGAAGGCGCGTTCGGCGGCAACATGGTCAACTACTGGATCCACAACGGCTTCGTGCGCGTGGACAACGAGAAGATGTCCAAGTCGCTGGGCAACTTCTTCACCATCCGCGACGTGCTCAAGAAGTACGACGCCGAAGTCGTCCGCTTCTTCATCCTGCGCGCCCACTACCGCAGCCCGCTGAACTATTCCGATGCCCACATCGACGACGCCAAGGGCGCGCTGACCCGCCTGTACACGGCGCTGTCGACCGTCGACATCGACAAGGAGCAGCCGGCCGTGAACTGGGATGAAGCCCATGCCGTGCGCTTCCGCGAAGCGATGGACGACGACTTCAACACCCCGCTGGCCGTGGCCGAGCTGTTCGACCTGGCGAGCGAAGTCAACCGCAGCAAGTCGCCCGACGCAGCGCGTCAGCTCAAGGCACTGGCCGGCGTGCTGGGCATCCTCGAACGCGCGCCGCAAGCCTTCCTGCAAGGCGGCAGCGAAAGCGGGGACGCGAGCATCGATGACGCGATCGCGCGCCGCGCGGCCGCCAAGAAAGCCCGCAATTTTGCCGAAGCGGACGCCATCCGCGCCGAACTGACTGCCGCCGGGATCATCCTGGAAGACAAGCCGGACGGAACGACGACCTGGCGCCGCGCATAATGGCCGCCGACAAGGACAAATCCGCGGCCATGGAGCCGCAGGGAGAGCTCGCCGTCCCGATCTACTGGGCGGAAGCGAAGGCCGCGCTGATCGCGCGCGACCGCATCATGGCCAAGCTGATCCCCCAGATCGGCGACCTGCACCTGCGCGGCCAGCCCGACCCCTTCACCACGCTGGCACGTTCGATCGTGGGCCAGCAGGTGACCCCGAAGGCGGCCGACGCGGCCTGGGCCAAGCTGCTGGCGATCTGCCCGAAGCTGTCGCCGGCGCAGGTGCTCAAGGCCGGCGCCGTCGAGCTGGCCGGCTGCGGACTGTCCAAGCGCAAGACCGAATACATCCTCGACCTGGCCGACAGTTTCAAGGCCAAGCGCGTCCATGCCGACCTGTGGTCGCAGATGGACGACGAGGCCGTCATCGCCGAACTGGTCCAGATCCGCGGCATCAGCCGCTGGACAGCGGAGATGTTTTTGATATTTAATCTGCTCCGTCCAAACGTGCTGCCGCTCGACGATCCCGGCCTGATCCAGGGAATCAGCCAGAATTATTTCTCTGGCGAACCTGTTTCTCGCAGCGATGCGCGCGAAGTGGCGGCGAACTGGGAGCCCTGGCGTACGGTGGCAACCTGGTATTTATGGCGTAGTCTCGATCCGGTATCCGGTTCGGGTACGGTAGAATAACGCCCACAACAGGGGCCCACGAGGCCCGGTGCATGCTGCGCGAACGGAAACGCTGCGGCCACGAAATAAACCGGAGGTACAATGACTAAAACAACTTTCCTCAATTTTGAGCAGCCGATCGCCGAGCTGGATTCCAAGATTGAAGAGCTGCGTTTCGTGCAAGACGATTCCGCCGTCGACATCTCCGAGGAGATCGACCGCCTGGCCAAGAAGAGCCAGCAGCTCACCAAGGACATCTACGCCAAGCTGACCCCGTGGCAGGTGTCGCAGATCGCCCGCCACCCGCAGCGTCCATACACGATGGACTACGTGAACGCGATCTTCACCGACTTCCACGAACTGCACGGCGACCGCAGCTTTGCGGACGACCAGTCGATCATCGGTGGCCTGGCCCGCTTCAACGGCCAGGCCTGCATGGTCATCGGCCACCAGAAGGGCCGCGACACCAAAGAACGCGCGATGCGCAACTTCGGCATGCCGCGTCCTGAAGGCTACCGCAAGGCCATGCGCCTGATGAAGCTGGCGGAAAAGTTTGGCCTGCCGATCTTTACGTTTGTTGATACCCCAGGAGCGTTCCCGGGCATCGACGCCGAAGAGCGCGGCCAGTCGGAAGCGATCGGCCACAACCTGTACGTCATGGCCGAGCTGAAAGTGCCACTGATCGCCACCATCATCGGCGAGGGTGGTTCCGGGGGTGCGCTGGCGATCGCCGTCGGCGACGCGGTGCTGATGCTGCAATACTCGACCTATTCGGTGATCTCGCCGGAAGGCTGCGCCTCGATCCTGTGGAAGACCTCGGAGCGCGCCAGCGATGCCGCCGACGCCCTGGGCCTGACCGCGCACCGCCTGAAGGCCATCGGCCTGATCGACAAGATCGTCAACGAGCCGCTCGGCGGCGCGCACCGCGATCCGAAGCAGATGGCCCAGCTGCTCAAGCGCGCGCTGGCCGACACCCTGCGCCAGTTCCAGGGCATGAAGACCAAGGACCTGCTCGACGCCCGTCACGCAAAGCTGATGGCTTACGGCAAGTTCAAGGAAACACTGCCGCGCGAAGAGTGAGTTCCACCCGTGCCGGGCAAGTCCCGGTGATCTTCGCGCAGGCCGCAAACAGCCTGCGCGAAACGTATTCTCCCACCTCCATTGCGCTTGCCTGCAGCGGCGGCCTCGACTCGATGGCCCTGCTGCGTCTTGCCCACGCCTGGGCTGCCGAGCAGGGCATCGTCCTGCATGCCTTCCACGTCCATCACGGGCTGAGCCCGAATGCCGATGCCTGGCTGGCGCATTGCCGCGAGGCCTGCGCGGCGCTCGGCATCGCCTTCGACCACCGCCGCGTCGAGGTCGTCAAGGGCAAGGACGGCACGGAAGCAGCGGCGCGCAAGCTGCGCTACCGCGCGCTGGGCGAGATGTGCGTCGCCCACGGCGTGCCGCTCCTGCTCACTGCCCACCACCTCGACGACCAGGCCGAGACGGTCCTGCTCCAGCTGCTGCGCGGCTCCGGCCCGGCCGGGCTGTCGGGCATGGATGCGGCCAATCGCGCGCCCGGCCTGCTGGGCGACCCGGAACTGGTCATGGCGCGTCCGCTGCTGCCGCTGTCGCGCGCCCAGCTCGAAGACTACGTGCGTGCCGAAGGCCTGAGCTGGGTCGAGGATGAATCGAACAGCGATCCGCGCTATGCCCGCAACGCCTTGCGCCACGCGGTGATGCCGGCGCTGGCAGCCAGCTTCCCGGGTTACCAGACGCGGCTGGCGCGCGGGGCGGCCCACGTGCAGTCGGCCCAGCGCATCCTGGATGAAGTTGCGGAGCAGGACCTGGCCGCCTGCCTCGACGGCGAGGCGGTTGACTTGTCGCGCGTGCAGAAACTCAGCCGCGACCGCGCCGACAACATGCTGCGCCACCTGTTCCATGCGCGCGGCCTGGCGATGCCCTCGACCGCCTGGCTGGCAGAGATGGTGTCCCAGCTGTTCTCGGCGCGCGAGGATGCGCAATTGAAAGTGACGCACCCGGGCTGCGATATCCGCCGCCACCGCGGCAAGCTCTACCTCACACCGAAGCTGCCGGAGCTTGCCGGCATGCGCGACCCCGACGATATCGGTGTCCTGGTCAAGGAAGGCCAGCGCTTCCGCTGGAACAGGGAGGCCTCGCTGGACTTTCCTGCCTATGGCGGCGCGCTCCATTTCGATCCCGCGCCGGAAGGTTTCGATCCGGCCTGGCTGCGCAGCCAGCTCCTCACCATCGACTTCCGCCAGGGCGGGGAACGCCTCAAGCCCGCCGCCAACCGTCCGACCCGCGGACTGAAGGCGCATTACCAGGCCCTCGGCGTGCCGGCCTGGGAGCGCGAGCGTGCGCCGCTGGTGTGGGCGGACCGCGAGCTGCTGTTTGCCGCCGGCATCGGCATGGATTGCCGCCACCTGAGTGCAGGGGAGGGCGAGCGCATCGCACTGCGCTGGGTGCCCCAAGCTGTCTAGACTTGTTTTTGTTTCTATACGAAAACGGTATTACTTTATTTTGTTTTCGTATAGCTTTTTCTCCCGACCGTCTTGTGATACTGCGCTGCAGCATGCTAGAGTAAGGGTCCCCTTTTGATCTTTCAACAAGCTGGAACCCTCCCTGATATGGCTTTAATTGTCCACAAGTATGGCGGGACGTCGATGGGCTCGACGGACCGTATCAAGAATGTCGCGGCCCGCGTGGCGAAGTGGCATGATGCCGGCCACCAGATCGTCGTGGTGCCTTCCGCGATGTCCGGTGAAACCAACCGCCTGATTGCGCTGGCCAAGGAAATCATGCCGCAACCGGACCCGCGAGAACTGGACATGATTGCCTCGACCGGCGAGCAGGTCTCGGTCGGCCTGCTGGCGATGGCGCTGCTGGCCATCGGCAAGGACGCGGTCTCGTACACCGGCTGGCAGGCGGGCATCCGCACCGATTCCTCGTTCACCAAGGCGCGCATCCAGTCGATCGACGACACCCGCGTGCGCGGTGATCTCGAAGCCGGCAAGATCGTCATCATCACGGGTTTCCAGGGCATGGACGAAGATGGCAACATCTCGACGCTGGGCCGTGGCGGTTCGGACACCTCGGCCGTGGCGATCGCCGCCGCGCTGAAGGCCGACGAATGCCTGATCTACACCGACGTCGACGGCGTGTACACGACCGATCCGCGCGTGGTGCACGAGGCGCGCCGCCTGAACAAGATCACCTTCGAGGAAATGCTCGAACTGGCCTCGCTGGGCTCGAAAGTGCTGCAGACGCGTTCGGTCGAATTCGCAGGTAACTACCAGGTCCCGACGCGCGTGCTGTCGTCGCTGACCGATCCCCTGATGCCGCTGGACGAAGAAGCGAAGTCCGGCACCCTGATTTCGTTTGAGGAAGAAAGCAATATGGAACAAGCCGTCATCTCCGGTATCGCCTTCAATCGCGATGAAGCCAAGATCACCGTCCTGGGCGTGCCGGACAAGCCGGGCGTGGCCTTCCACATCCTCGGCCCGATCGCCGAAGCGAACGTCGAAGTCGACATGATCATCCAGAACCAGTCGGTGGACGGCAAGACCGACTTCACCTTCACCGTCTCGCGCGGCGACTACGCGAGGGCAATGGGCGTGCTGGAAGAGCAGCGCGAGGCGCTGGGCGCGGCCAAGATCCTGGGCGATGCGAAAGTGTCGAAGGTGTCGGCCGTGGGCGTCGGCATGCGCAGCCACGTCGGCGTGGCCTCGCAGATGTTCCGCACCCTGTCGGAAGAGGGCATCAATATCATGATGATCTCGACCTCGGAGATCAAGATCTCGGTGCTGATCGACGAGAAATACATGGAACTGGCCGTGCGCGCCCTGCACAAGGCTTTTAACCTCGAGCAAGCTTAACAATTTTCAAAATTTTGGGCGTGCGTCCTTGACGCAACGTGCACCAGCCCTTAAGATGCGTGCACTCAGCGCTGACTGACACACAAGTCGGAACTGATTGGAGGCGTGGCCGAGTGGCCGAAGGCACTTCCCTGCTAAGGAAGCATATGGGCTTAAACCTGTATCGTGGGTTCGAATCCCACCGCCTCCGCCAAGTTATAAAAGAGAAAGCCACCGCAAGGTGGCTTTTTCTTTTGTAACGTCCGCGGAGGCGAGGAAAGCGCCTGCGCGCTTTCCGCGTGGGATTCGAAGCGCGTCCGCCTGCAGGCGGCGCGGCGGCCTGCGGAACGCAGGCGAATCGCCACTTTGCGCCCGCAAGGCGGGCGCCCCGCGAGCGCAGCTCGCGTCCGTCATCACTTCAGGCTTTTCCACGCAAGCACCCTAACAATCGCACGGCACCCCCACCGGCATCCCCAAGGTCTCCACCGTCGCAATCGTCGTCGAAAACGGCAGCGCAAACGAAAACGGAATCAGCGAGAACAAGGGCACATAAGGTACGGGGTCGCACTCATCCACCCCCCCATCCGGCATGCAGATGCGAACCCGCACCAGCCGAATGCAGCGCGCACCTTCCATGTCCTGCGCGCAGTTGATGCGGTTCTCCAGCGGACTGGCGGGCAGAGCTGCCCCGAGCGATACGGGAATGTTGGAGTTCGCGGGAAGCCGCAGGTAGTCGATCCTGATGTGCCGATCCGAGATGGGATCGCCCATCAACAGAACGCCCGGCGTGGTCCGGAAAATCGCCTGCTCACGTACATCCTGCATCGCGCCCTCGTTGCTGAAGTCCGTATTCACCGCCAGCGCCGCGGCCCGACGTGTCACTTCCTGCAGGGTATTGCAGAGGTACATTGCACGTGCAAGCTCAACGATGCCGAAAAACAGGATGAAGAAGATCAGCGCGACCAAGGCGAATTCAACCGCGGCACCGCCGAGTTGCCTCACCGGTGACCGGTAACACATGCGGGTTCTGTTAGTTGTTGTCATGATATAGCTCAACCTGCGTTCCTAGCGTCTGCTCGGGAACCAGCCCGGCGAATTCTCCGTAGAGGGAGGTGGCGGTCGCCGTCCTGGTCATGAAGAACTTGCCTATGCCGAGTACGCTTGCTTTGTTGTCGGTGACGGGGCAAGCCAACAGGGGCAGGTTCAGGACGCGCCGGCCCCGAGTACTCTTGTTGCTTGTCGCCGGCGCCCTGTAGAACGTCGACCCACTCTTGTATGAATACGGCGTGGGCGTGGCCGCATCGGATGGATAGGGCGTGGCCGTGGAGGGTTTCGGCTTGCCGGCATACAGCGTCTCCCACGCCGTGGTGTCGAAGGTCGCATAGCCCCCCGCCGGTTCCGGATCGCCCAGGTCCTCATACGATTCATACTTCACCGCCTTGGCATACGACCACAGCGGTCCCCAGTGGGCGGCCGTGGTGCCAGTGGGGGCGCTGTCCGGTCCGGCGATCGTCCAACGTCTTTCCGTGGTCTCCAGGCGTTTCGCCGCTTGTCCCTCCGGTTGTACGCTCATCCATGGCGAGCCGCCGTCGTAGGTGTATTCCTTGATGTTCGCATCAGCCGGCGCCGTACGGGCGTCACACGGGACCCGCGGCGTGGTGCTGTAGGAACCGAAGCGGGAATTCAAATGGTAGTAAAGGCTGGACATCGGAAAGGAAGACGACACGACCACTTTCCCGCCTGTCAGCCTGGTCATCGCCATCGTCCCTGTGCAAACGAAGGGGGCAAGGGTATCGACATTGGTGATGGGCGCAGTGCCCGGCAGAGGATTGACCGTAAAGGTCTGTCCGGCGGTCGACCCGGGCCGGTTGAGGTCCAGCAAGTTGTAACTGATGCCGCGCCGAAAACCAAGTTCCTCGAGTTCGCCGTTGTGATCGCGGCGAGCCTCGTCGCGCATGGCGCAGATGCCCAGCGGTGTCACGTTGATCGCGGCGCGCCCCGCGATTGCGCGGGCGCTGGACGTAGCGATATCGGAGTCTGCAAACAAATGCAGGAAAGATGCTTTCACTTCGCCGTAGTCGGTGTCGAGGTCGCGCGTGTCCACTTTCACGAACAGCAGTGCCCCGGCGTCCGCCTTCGCCTCCGCCGCGCCTCGCCAGGGTCCCCCTGGGCCGCTCCCGAACGCGATCGCACGGTCCAGCGGGCCCACTGTCTTCATGCCGTACTGGAAGCTGGCCTTCCAGTTCGTGAACGACATGACGGTCGTTATCGCATCCAGGGCACGCTGGACCCCCTGTTCGGTGCCGTCGAGCTGATTCGCGGCCGCCAACGCGGCCGCATCGGCCAGGTTCTGCAGCTCCATTTTGCGGTTGTGGACTCGGGAAATGTCGAGTGCCAGCGCGAAGAAGGCGACGATAATGACGAGCGCTCCCGCGAACATGATCGCAATTGCTCCGGACTCGCGCACGGGAAGCCGTGGAGTGCGATGCCGCCTCCACACTCCGCGTGCTGTGCTGTCATCCACCTCCATGCGTCTCTCCTGGCCTGAAGCGATTGCCTGAATATCTAGGCTTGCGACATTTGTGAAAAGTTAATGCGGGTCAATCGCTCCTGGCGCTAGCGCCCTGCGTAAGGGAGCACGACTTTGCCTTTCAAAACGAAGTTGGAATTACCAAGATACAGCGCAATTAATTCTGGAAAGACATCGTTGCGAAGGCTTACTTCCACGCTGACCCGGACGGTTTCCGGACGAGTGACGTTGCACAGGGCGTCGTCGCAAAACAGCAGGATGGTGATCCCTTCCGCCCACGGGGCGATATCCATCAGTTCCTGCTGCGCTATCCATCGGGCGACCGCCGGATAGCGTGGCTCGTTGAATGCTCCGCCACCCGTTCGTATCTCGGCTTGCGTGGCAGTCGAGAGAAATCGCGCGGCATCGTGCGCAGCCTTCTGCGTTGCGCTGTAAGCCCAGAACAGGCGCGCGAAGAACAGCATCAAGGTGAGAAGCATGACGAGAACAGGCAGAATGAATGCCATTTCGACGGAAACACTTCCTGTTTCCGTCTTGCGGAACAGCCGCGGCCACGTTTTCATCGCTTCCCTTTCCAGAGCCCTTCGCCTGTTTCGATTCTAGACACCGAATTTTTGAGGCAATTGACATAGGACATTGCGCCAACACATCATGACTCCGCCGCAGCAGGCTGGGTCGCAACATCGTCACGTCCGGCTTTCGCCCGGCGCTCGGCACGGCGCCGCTTGTCGGCCCTGACCAGCAAGGCGCAGCAGGCACATAACCAGAATACCCAGCAGCCCAGCGGAAGCAACATGGTGTTGAGGTCCTGGTAAGCCAGCGCGATCGGGAGAAACAAACCGCTCAATGTAAGGGCGCTGCACAGGAGAACGTGGTCGCGGGCGAACGCCAAGCGTGACCACGGCGCAAGGCACAGGCATGCGGCCAGCAATCCGAACAGGAGCAGGGCGCCGCTGAGGAACAGGATGCCGAGGAACGCGCCGAGGACAAACAGGAACAGGGCGGGCAGCAGCGCCCCTGCCAATCCCCTGGACGCAGGCTTTGCTCCACCCGCCTTGCCCGGCGCGCCGGCCGGGGCGCGCGGCAGCGCAAGGACGGTCAGGATCGATCCGGGCAGCGCATTGAGGGCATGGGCGTACCAGCCTGCTCCCACGCTGATGGCCCATGCTTCGAGTAGCACCCATCCTGCCAGGGAGAAGACCAGGATGATGAAGGAATAGTCGGCTTGTTGCGTCGGCTGCGCGTCGTTCGACACCATGCATGTCCTCTCGCGGTCGATCCGGGAGCAGGCCAGGCTGCGTCGACCTGGCCGCTGAAGGGTGATTCCTTCAGTCTGATCCCTGGCAATTCTTACCGCAAATAAAGCTTTCGGAGGATTGAGGTGCATCAGCAGGGCACCGGGCCCGCTCAGGCGTGGCCGAACCCGGCGCTGCTGTAGGTGCGTTCGAATTCCCAGATCGGCATGGGCCGACCCAGCAGGTAGCCCTGCAGCGTGCCGCAGCCCCCGTCGACCAGGAAGCTGCGCTGCGCCTCATGCTCGACCCCCTCGGCCACGATGTCGAGCTTGAGCTTGCGCGCCAGGGCGATGATGGCTTCGACGATCGGTGCGGCATCCGGGTCGAGATGCACGTCGTGCACGAAGGAGCGGTCGATCTTCAGGGCGCTCAAGGGGAAGCGCTTCAGGTAGGCGAGCGAGGAATAACCGGTGCCGAAATCGTCCAGCGAAAAATGCACGCCCTGCTTGCACAGCGCACGCATGCGCTCGATGACCTCGGCAACGTTGTGGGCCAGCACGCTTTCAGTCAGCTCCAGGCACAGCTTGTCGGCTGGTGCGCCGGTAGCGAGCAGGGCGTCGGCCACGCGCCCGGTGAAATCTGCACTGTGCAGCTGGTGCGCGCTGATGTTGACCGCGAGCTCGAGTTTGCCGAGCGTATGGTCGGCGCGCCAGCGTGCCAGGGCCCGGCAGCTTTCATCGAGCACGTACTGGCCCAGCGGCAGGATCAGGCCCGAGGATTCCGCCACGCCGATGAAGTCGTCGGGACCGAGCAGCTCGCCGTCGGCGCGGCGCCAGCGCACCAGCACCTCGGCGCCGACCAGGCGTCCACCGCTGGAGAACTGCGGCTGGCAGTACAACACGAACTGGTGCGCCGACAGGCCTTCGCGCAGCGCGTGCTCGAGCGCCGCCTGGTGCTCGGCCGAGGCCTGCATGCCGGGATCGAAGAAGCGCGCCATATTGCGTCCCTCCGACTTGGCACGGTACATGGCCAGGTCGGCCTGCTTGAGGATGGTCTCGAGATCGGTCGCGCCGCCGTCGAACAGCGCAACGCCCATGCTCGGCGTGCTCAGGAACAGCCTGCCGTCCAGGTAATAGGGCTGGGCCAGGGAGCTTTGCAGTTTTTCCACGACATGCTGGGCCTCCGAGACCGCCTCCTGGGCAACCTCTGCCAGGTCTTCCAGCACCAGCACGAATTCGTCCCCGCCCAGGCGCGCCAGCTGGTCGCAGTGGCGCACCGTGTGGCGCAGGCGGTCCGCCACCTGGCGCAACAGCATGTCGCCGAAGTCATGGCCCATGGTGTCATTGAGCAGCTTGAAGTTGTCCAGGTCGAGGAAGATCACGGCCCCGAAACAGCCCGAGCGCTGGCTGCGCGCCAGCGCCTTGTCCAGCTCCTCGACCAGCAGGCGCCGGTTCGGCAGGCCGGTGAGGTGGTCGAAATTGGCCAGCTCGTAGATGCGCTGTTCGGCCTGCTTGCGCTCGGTGAGGTCGGTATTGGTGCCGGACACGCGCAGCGCCCGGCCCCTGGCGTCGCGCGTAACGAAACCGCGCGACAGCACCGGCACGTAATGCCCGTCATGATGGCGCAGGCGCCACTCGACGCTATAGGTCTCGCGATCCCCCTCCAGCAGGTCCTTCCAGAAGCGAAGCAGCTCGGGCCGGTCGTCGGGATGCATCAGCTCCAGCCACAGGTCCGTATGGCAGCCGAGTTCGTCGGGCTGGTAGCCGAGCATGGTCCACCAGCGCTGGGAATAATGGATCTTGTTCTCAACGAGATCGTAGTCCCAGTACGCATCGGTCGAGCCCAGCAGGACGAGGCGCAGCCGCTCCTCGGATTTCTGCAGGCTTTGCTCGGCCTCCTTCAGCGCGGTGCAGTCGGTGAAGCACACGACCACCCGGCGCAGTACCCCCTGTTCGTCGCGTTCCGGATAGGCATTACAGATCAGCCAGCGTACCGGGTCTGCCTCGGTGTCCCGGATGCCGATTACCTGCTGGGACAGCTGGCAGCCGGTGCGCAGCACGGCATTGACGGGAAACTGCTTTGCTTGCATGGGGCTGCCGTCGGCACAGAGCAATTGCCAGGCCTTGCCGTCGGACCTGGTGCCGCGCAACTGTGCAAGGCTGCGTCCGGTCAGCTCGCAGGCAAGACGGTTGGCGTGCAGGATGCGGCCGTCGACGTCATGCACGACGACGCCCGCCGGCAGGTGCTCGAGCAGGTCGTCGAGCCGGCGCTGAAGATCCGCGGCAGTGCTGGAAGCCATGATGACAGCTGGACCGGAGTGATCGTGTTGACGACCGATGGTAGCACGCCGCTCCATAACAGGGCGGCACGCATATCCGTGCCCCGGCCACTATCCGGCCAGTATCTCCTCGATGGCAGCGATGTCCGTCTCCGCCAGTTCCGGCATCCCGGCCGCCCGCACCGCCTCGACGACCTGCGAGGGCCTGCTCGCGCCGATCAGCGCCGAGGTGACCGCCGGCTGGCGCAGCACCCAGCGCAGCGCCAGTTGCGCCAGCGACTGTTCGCGCTGCTGCGCAAAGGCATTCAAGGCACGCGAGATAGCCAACCGCTCGTCCGTGAGGTGTTCCTTGCGCAGGAAGCCCGCGCTGCCCGCCGCCCGCGAGTCGCCGGGCAGCCCATCGCCCAGGTAGCGGTCGGTGAGCAGGCCCTGCGCCAGCGGAGAAAAGGCAACGCCGCCGACGCCTTCCTGCGCCAGCACCGGCAGCAGGTCGGTCTCCACCTGGCGTACGAACATGCTGTAGCGCGACTGGTTGACGATGCAGGGCGTGCCCAGCCGGCGCAGTTCTGCCGCGGCCAGGCGCGTCTGTTCGCCCGGGTAGTTCGAGATGCCGACGTAGAGGGCGCGTCCGCTGCGCACGATGTAGTCGAGCGCCGCCATGGTTTCCTCGATCGGCGTGCCCGGGTCGGGCCGGTGGTGGTAGAAGATGTCGACGTAGTCGAGCCCCATGCGCTTCAAGCTCTGGTCGAGGCTGGCGACCAGGTACTTGCGGCTGCCCCAGTCGCCGTAGGGCCCGGGCCACATGGTGTAGCCGGCCTTGGTGCTGACCACGATCTCGTCGCGGTAGGGCCGCAGGTCCAGGTCGAGCAGGCGTCCGAAGTTGCTCTCCGCCGAGCCCGGCGGCGGGCCGTAGTTGTTGGCCAGGTCGAAGTGGGTGATGCCGAGGTCGAAGGCGGTGCGGACGATCTCGCGCTGGCGCGCCAGGTCGTCGCCGCCGCCGAAGTTGTGCCACAGGCCGAGCGAAATGGCCGGCAGGCGCAGGCCGCTGCGGCCGCAGCGGCGGTACGGCACCGACCCGTAGCGCCCGGGGGCAGCTTCCCAGCTCATGCCGCGATCGCGCCCGCGCCGGCGGCGGCGCGGCAGACGTAGATCGTCGCGCTGCCGCCGTTCGGCGCGGTGTAGTCGCGTTGAACGGCCTCGCGGGCGGCGTCGACCAGCTCGTGCGGCACCAGCGCCACCACGCAGCCGCCGAAGCCGCCCCCGGTCATGCGCACACCGCCGGCCGTTCCAATCACCGACTTGACGATGCCGACCAGCTGGTCGATCGCCGGCACGGTGATCTCGAAATCGTCGCGCATCGAGGCGTGCGAGGCTTCCATCAATTCGCCCATGCGTACCAGGTCGCCCGCGGCCAGGGCCTGCGCCGCGGCGGCCACGCGCGCGTTCTCGGTCACGACGTGGCGCGCGCGGCGCAACACGACCGGGTCGAGCTCGGCGGCGCGTGCTTCCAGGGTGGCCAGGTCGAGGTCGCGCAGGGCGGGCAGGCCGAAGTGGCGGGCCGCCTCTTCGCACTGTTCGCGCCGCGTGTTGTAGGCGCTGTCGACCAGGCCGCGCGCGACGTGGGAATTGAAGATCATGATGGCGGCGTTCGCCGGGATCGGCACCGGCCGGACCTCGAGCGAGCGGCAGTCGATCATCAGGGCATGGTCCTGCACGCCGCAGGCCGAACTGATCTGGTCCATGTTGCCGCACTTGGTGCCGACGAAATCGTTCTCGGCGCGCTGGGCGACCAGGGCCATGTCGACCGGGCTCAGACCCTCGAAGCCGGGCAGGGTGGCGAACAGCCGGCAAACGGCCACCGACAGCGAGGCCGACGAGGACAGGCCGGCACCCTGCGGCACGTCGCCGGCGATGGCCAGGTCCATGCCCTGCACCGGCAGGCCGCGCTCCACCAGATCGCGCACCACGCCGCGCACATAGTTGGCCCACATCGGCGCGTCCAGGCGTTCGATCGGCGCGTCGAGCGCGTAGGCGTCGAGCGCGCCGTCATAGTCGGCCGCGGCGACGCGTACCTGGCGGTCGTCGCGCAGGCGCGCCACGATGACGGTGCGGTAGTCGATGGCGCAGGGCAGCACCAGGCCGTCGTTATAGTCGGTGTGTTCGCCGATCAGGTTGACGCGGCCGGGGGCCTGGACCTGGATCGAAGGGGCCTGGCCGAAGGCGGCCTGGAAAACGGTGGCCGCGCGGGCCAGCGGAGTAGCGTTCATCGTGCTTTCAAGTGGACGGGTTATGGAGGTAATGCACTTCGGACTGGGCGCGCAGCTGGGCGGCCGCCTGTTCCGGGGTCAGGTCGCGCTGGGTCTCGGCCAGCATCTCGAAGCCGACCATGAACTTGCGCACCGAGGCCGAGCGCAGCAGGGGCGGGTAGAAGTGCGCGTGCAGCTGCCATGGGGTGGCGTCGTCTTCCGAATACGGCGCGCCGTGCCAGCCCATCGAGTAGGGGAAGGAGGTCTGGAACAGGTTGTCGTAACGGGTCGTCAGGCGCTTCAGGGCCAGCGCCAGGTCGGCGCGCTGTTCCTGGTTCAGCTCTTCCAGGCGCTTGACCGGGAAGCGCGGCAGCAGCAGGGTTTCGAAGGGCCAGCTGGCCCAGTAGGGGACCACGGCCAGCCAGTGGGAGGTACTGACCACCACGCGTTCGCCATCGGCCGCCTCGCGCTCGACATAGTCGAGCAGCAGCGGCTTGCCCTGTTCGGCGAAATACGCGCGCTGCTGGCGGTCCTCGCTGGCCGGCAGGTCGGGCAGGAAGCTGGTGGCCCAGATCTGGCCGTGCGGGTGCGGGTTGGAGCAGCCCATCACGGCGCCCTTGTTCTCGAAGACCTGCACCCAGCGGTGCTGCCGGCCGAGTTCCGCGGACTGCTCGCACCAGGTGTCGACCACGCCTTCGATCGCCGCCAGCTCCAGCAGCGGCAGCGACTTGCTGTGGTCGGGGGAAAAGCAGATGACGCGGCTGGTGCCGCGCGCGCTCATGGACTGGAACAGCGGATCGTCGCCGGGCGTGGCCTCGGGCGTATCGGCCATCAGGGCGGCGAAGTCGTTGGTGAACACATAGGTGCCCGTATAGTCGGGATTCTTCTCGCCGTTGACGCGGGTATTGCCGGCGCACAGATAGCAGCTGGGGTCGTGCGCGGGCTTGGCTTCGCGGTCGACCGCTTCCTGCTGCCCCTGCCACGGGCGCTTGGCGCGGTGCGGCGAGACCAGCACCCAGTCGCCCATGAGCGGGTTGTAGCGGCGGTGAGGATGATCGGTGGGATTGAACATCGAGGGCCTCGTTCGGTTCTAGGATATCAAGGAATGCTTGTACGGCAGCTTGCCGACAGGATGGCGAATAGTAATGGGTTTCCCTTTTCAAGAACGCATGCTTGGCAAATTGCTCATGTTCATGAGTGCTTGATGGAAAAACTCAAAGGCGTGAGTGTTTCGGGCGGCGGGCCGATAGCGCTTGCGGTGCGCGCTCCGGCATGCCTAGACTGGCAGCCCGTTCTTGTTGCTCATCGTACATCACCATGATTGCTTTCGATTTCGCCGCCGCCGGGCTGCTGCGCAAGGCCGCGGCCGCTGCACTGACCACGTGCTTCGCACTGCTCGGGGCCGCCCACGCCGCGCCAGTCGACTTGAACCAGGGCTGGCTGTTCCACCGCGACGACAGCCGCCAGGCCGCCGGCATCGAACAGGTCCCCGCCAATGGCTGGACCCGGGTTGACCTGCCGCACGCGGCGCGCACCGAGCCGCGGGTGCCGACGGCGCCCTGGCAGGGGACGGTCTTCTACAAGAAACGGCTCCAGAGCGCGCTGCGTCCGGGCGAGCGCGCCATCCTGCGCTTCGAGGGCGTGATGAACGTGGCGGACGTCTGGCTGAACGGGAAGCACCTGGGCCAGCACCTGGGCGGCTACCTGCCGTTCGCCTTCGATATCACCGACATCCTGCAGGCAGGAGGCGACAATGAACTGGTGGTGCGCGCGAATAACGAAGACAACCCGATCACCGGACCCAAGCCGCTCAAGGACCTGGACTACATCCAGCACGGCGGCATCTACCGGGGCGTGTCGCTCGCAATCAAGCCGCCGGTGCACGTCACCGATGAGATGCTCTCGGCGTCGCCGGGCGGCGGCGGCATCTTCGTCACCACGACCCAGGCAGACAAGAAGGCGGCCGTGGTCCAGGTCAAGACCGAAGTCAGCAACACATCGAACAGCGCGCAGGCGGTGACCGTGCGCCATACCCTGGCGTGGAAAGGCCGCGAGGTGGCCCGGGTGGAACAGCAGCTGCAACTGGCCGCGGGCGAACGCCGCCACGTGAGCATCCCGCTGAAACTCGCGCAGCCGAAGCTGTGGTCGCCGAAAGCACCGAACCTGTACCAGCTCGAAACGCGGGTAGCGGCCGCCGGCCGCGAAGACGTGGTGAACACCCGCATCGGCGTGCGCCGCCTGGCCTTCGAGGACGGCAAGCTGCTGCTCAATGGCGAGCCGGTCCACCTGCGCGGCGTGAACCGGCACCAGGAATATCCCTACGTCGGCTACGCGCTGTCGAAAAGCGCGGACCTGCGCGACGCGCTCCTGATCAAGAAGTACGGCTTCGACTACGTGCGCCTGTCGCATTATCCGCAGTCGCCCGCCTTCATGGCCGCGGCCGACGAGCTGGGGCTGATGGTGCTGCCGGCGATCCCGGGCTGGCAGTTCCACAACCCCGACCCCGCCTTTGCCCGCCAGGTGATCCGCACCTGCGCCGACATGATCCGGCGCGACCGCAACCACCCGAGCGTGCTGGCCTGGGAGTGCTCGCTGAACGAGAGCCGCATGCCGGACGCGCTGGTACAGGCCCTGCACGACACGGTGCATGCCGAATACCCGGGCGACCAGGCCTTCTCGGCCGGCTGGGTGCCGCAGACCTATGACATCTACCTGCAGGCGCGCCAGCACAGGATCGGGAGCAAGCATGCGCTGCCGAACAAGCCGCTGATCGTGTCCGAATACGGCGACTGGGAATACTACGCGATGAACGCCGGCTTCAACCAGGGCGCCTGGGCCGACCTGAAACCGGCCGACCGTTCCAGCCGCCAGGCGCTGGGAAGCGGCGAAACGCGCCTGCTGCAGCAGGCCAGGAACGTGGCCGAGGCCCACGACGACAACTTCGCAACAAGGGCCTTCGCCGACGGCTACTGGGTGATGTTCGACTACGCTCGCGGCTACGCGCCGGACCTCGAAGAATCGGGCGCGATGAGCATCGAGCGCCTGCCCAAGTTCTCGGCCGAGTTCTTCCGCTCGCAGCGCGATGCGGCGGAAGTGTCGCCGCGCTGGGGCGGCGGCCCGATGGTGTTCATCGCCAGTTACTGGCAACCCGACTCTTCGCCGCGGGTACGCGTGTTCAGCAATGCCGAGGAAGTCGAGCTGCGCCTGAACGGCAAGCCGGTCGGGCGCAAGAAGAGCCTGCCGTCGGCGACGCATCCGCGCCTGGCGCATCCGCCACTGGAATTCGATACCGGCGGTTTCGCGCCCGGCGAACTGGTGGCGCGCGCGTATTCAGGCGGGCGCATGGTGGCCGAGCACCGCGTCCGCACGCCCGGCGCGCCGGTCAGGCTGGCGCTGGCGCTGGACGACATGGGCGTGCCCGCAACAAGCGGCGACCTGGTATTCGTGCGTGCCCGCCTGCTCGACGCCAACGGCACCACGGTGCCGCTGAGCGGCCGCGAAGTGAGCTTCACCGCCGGCCCGGGCAGCGAGATCGTCGGCAGCTCCACGGTGTCCACCGAGGCCGGCATCGCCAGCGTGCTGGTGCGCGTCCAGGGACCGCGCGCCAATCTGAGCGCCCGGTCGGGCAATTTGACAGGGCTCGCACCATGAAGACCGGCACGCTCCTGAAGCGCGCCTCCCTGACCGTACTCCTGTGGGGCGCCTGCGCGATCGGCCAGGCCGCCGAGGTGCTCGACCTGTCCGGCGCCTGGCAGTTCGCGCTGGATCGCGAGGACCAGGGCGTGGCGCAGGGCTGGCAAGGCCGCAGCCTGCCGGACAGCATCAAGCTGCCCGGCATCCTGAACGCGCAAGGCTACGGCGACGAGATCAGCGCCCGGACGCCGTGGGTATTGTCCCTCTACGACAAGCACTGGCACCAGCGCGCGCAGTACCTGCCGTATGCCCAGCCGGGCAAGGTGAACGTGCCCTTCCTGGCGCAGCCGCAACGCCATTACCTGGGCGCCGCCTGGTACGGGCGCGAGATCGAGGTGCCGGCCACATGGAAGGGCAAGCGCGTGGTGCTGTTCCTGGAGCGGCCGCGCTGGGGATCGACGCTGTGGGTCAACGGGCGCGAGGTGGGCGCCAACCGCAGCCTGGTGGCCGAACACGCCTACGATCTCGGCATCTTGGGGCCGGGGCGGCACCGCATCAGCGTCCGCGTCGACAACCGCATGCTGATGGACTACCGCCCCGATTCGCACAGCGTCTCCGATTCGCAGGGCATGAGCTGGAATGGCATCGTCGGCAAGGTCGAACTGCGCGCCACCACGCCGGTGTACATCGACGACGCCCAGGTCTTTCCGCGCGTGAGCGACCGCAGCGCCCTGGTGCGGGTGCGGATCGGCAATGCCGGCGGCAAGGCGGGCAGCGGTACGCTCACGGCCAATGGCCGGCGCATTCCGGTGCGCTGGCTTGCATCCGGCGGCGAGGCGGAGTTCCGGGTGCAGTACCCGAAAAACGCGCAGACCTGGGACGAATGGAACCCGGCCCTGCACAAGCTCGCGCTGCGCCTGCAGGGCGAGGGAGCGGACGACCGGCAGCAGCTGCGCTTCGGCTTCGTCGAGATCCGGGCCGAGGGCAAGGACATCCTGGTCAATGGGCGGCCCACCTTCTTCCGCGGCACCCATGACGGCGGCGGTTTTCCGCTCACCGGCCATCCGCCCACCGATGTCGAATCCTGGAAGCGGATCTTCAGGATCAACAAGGCCTGGGGCATCAACCACGTGCGCTTCCATTCCTACAACCCGCCGCAGGCGGCCTTCGCCGCCGCCGACGAGGTCGGGATCTACCTGCAGGCCGAGCCGGGCATGTGGAACGCCGTGTCGCCGGGTACGCCGATGGAAGCCATGCTCTACGAGGAAAGCGAGCGCATGCTGCGCTCCTTCGGCAACCATCCGTCCTTCCTGCTGTTCAGTCCCAGCAACGAGCCGAAGGGCAACTGGAAAGCCGCCTTCGACAAGTGGATCGCCCATTACCGCGCGAAGGACCCGCGGCGCCTGTACACCAACGGCACCGGCCATACCGAGCCCTCGGTGCCGGGACTGGACCAGGGCACCGATTTCCTGGCCGTCCAGCGCATCGGCCCCAAGCCCCTGCGCAACAAGACCGGCTGGTTCGGTCGCGACTATGCCGCCTCGCTCGAGGACGTCAAGGTGCCGGTGATCACCCACGAGATCGGGCAGTGGATCGCCTATCCCGACTTCAAGGTGATCGACAAGTTTACCGGCTACCTGCGCCCCGGGAACTACGAGATCTTCCGCGATTCCGCCCGCGCGCAGGGCGTGCTGGAGAAGAACGAGGAATTCGCGTTGGCCTCGGGCGCCTTCCAGCTGGCCTGCTACAAGGAAGAAATCGAAGCGGCGCTGCGCACGCGCGGCATATCGGGCTACCAGATGCTCGACCTGCACGACTACCTGGGCCAGGGTACGGCCCTGGTCGGACTGCTGGACGCCTTCTGGGAGCCGAAGGGCTACGCCACGCCGGAAGGCTTCCGCCGCTTCAACGGCGAGACGGTGCCGCTGGCGCGCCTCGAGCGCCGCGTCTACACCACCGCGCAGCAGCTGGAAGTGCCGGTGGAAATCGCCCACTACGGCCGCGCCGACCTGCGCGGGGCCCGTCCCTGGTGGAAGCTGGTGGACAGCGCGGGCAAGACCGTGATCGAGGGCCGCCTGCCGGCCCTGGATATCGCCACCGGGACGAACACCGCACTGGGACGGATCGGCCTCGACCTGTCGCAGCTGGCGGCGCCGCGGGAATACCGGCTGGTGGTGGGCCTGGACGGGACCCGGATCGCCAACGACTGGAACCTGTGGGTCTACCCCGAACGGGTCGACACCGCGGCGCCGCCGGGCGTGTTCGTCACCCATGCCTGGGTCGACGCCGAGCGCCTGCTGGCCGAGGGCGCGAAGGTGCTGTACATGCCGCCCAAGGCCGACCTGGACTGGACCTCGCCGCCGCTGGCGGACGTCCCGGTGTTCTGGAACCGCTTGATGAGCCCCGGCTGGAGCCGCATGCTCGGCACCTGGGTCGATACGGCGCATCCGGCGCTGGCAGGCTTTCCCACGGCCGCCCACCACGACTGGCAATGGACGGAACTGGTGGCGGGCGCACGCGCCATGAACCTCGGCCGCCTGCCGCGCGCGCTGCAGCCCATCGTGCAGCCGATCGACGACTGGAACCGCAACTACAAGCTGGGCCTCCTGTTCGAAGCGCGAGTAGGGAAGGGCCGGCTGCTGGTGTCCACCGCCGACCTGGCCAACCGCCTGGACGAGCGCGTGGTGGCGCGCCAGCTGCGCCGCTCGGTGCTGGACTACATGGCCAGCGATGCCTTCGCGCCGAAGGTGGACGTCGCCCCCGCCGCGTTCCGGTCGGTCCTGTTCGATACCCGCGTGATGAAAAAGCTCGGCGCCACGGCCAGCGGCTGGCCGAACGCCGGCAATGCGGTCGATGGCGACCCGAATACCTTCGCCCTGCTCAATGCCCCCGCCGGCGCGCCCCGGCCGCAGGCCGCGCTGACCATCGCCTTTCCCCAGGCGGTCCCCTTCGACGGCCTGGTCCTGATGCCGCGCCAGAACCACCGCGACCATGAAGGCGACGTGCGCGAGCTGTCGGTGCAGGTCAGCGACGATGGCCAGAGCTGGCGCGAAGTGCTGCGCACGGAGCTGGCATCGAGCTTCGACCCGCAGGCGCTACGCTTTGTCCAGGCCGTGAGCGCCCGCCAACTGCGGCTGGTGCCGCTGTCCGGCTTCGGCGCGGACCGCGCCAGCGCTTTTGCCGACGTCGCCGTCTCGTACACGGGACCGGCGCTGCCGGCCCTGCCGGGTGACGTGGAATACAGCCGCTCGCGTTCGGCCAGCGCCGACGTCGACGAGGCCGGCATGGACGACCGGCGGCCGAGGGGCGGCAGCAGACCTTGAAACGATCATCTGCATGAGTCATTGTGGAGGTGGCGATTTTTGCATGGGACAGCGGCTTATGATGCATCGCTGACATCGTTTTCATGTCAGGCAGTCGTAGGCAAAACCCATACCAAATACGCCAACGGAGACAACATGATTCACAAGAAAGCGAGAGCCTCGACCCTCGTGCTCGCATTGCTGGCCGCCGCCGGCAGCGCCAGCGCGGTCATCACCATCCCCGGCAAGCAGATCGAAAACCTGAACCGCGGCGCAGTCGCGATCGCGAGCGCGAACGTGTCCAACCCGGGGGTCTTCGTCAGCTGGCGCCAGCTGGCCACGGACCCCAGCGGCACCAGCTTCAACGTGTACCGCGGCGCGACCAAGCTCAACGCGTCGCCCCTGAATGCACTGAATTTCACCGACCCGAGTGGCACCGCCGCCGACAGCTACACCGTGCGCGAGGTGGTGAACGGCGTGGAGCAGCCGGGCAGCCCGGCCGGCGCGACCTGGGCCAAGCCCTACAAGTCGATCCCGGTGCAGGCGCCCCCGAGCGGCGTCACGCCCTCCGGCGAAGCCTATACCTATGAAATCAACGACGGCAGCCCGGCCGACCTGGACGGCGACGGCAGCTACGAGATCATCGTCAAGTGGCAGCCGAGCAATGCCAAGGACAACTCGCAGTCGGGCTACACCGGCAACACCTACCTGGATGCCTACAAACTCGACGGCACCCGCATGTGGCGCATCGACCTGGGCAAGAATATCCGCGCCGGCGCCCACTACACCACCTTCGTCGCCTACGACTTCGACGGCGACGGCCAGGCCGAGCTGATGGCGAAGACGGCCGACGGCACGGTCGACGGCCAGGGCGTGGTCATCGGTTCGCCGAGCGCCGACCACCGCAACAGCGCCGGCTACGTCCTCGCCGGTCCCGAATTCCTCACCGTGTTCAACGGCCTGACCGGCGCCGCCATGAAGACGGTGAACTACCTGCCGGCGCGCGGCAGCGTGTCGTCCTGGGGCGACAACTACGGCAACCGGGTCGACCGCTTCCTCGGCGGCGTGGCCAACCTCGACGGCAACCGTCCGAGCGCGATCTTCTCGCGCGGCTACTACACGCGCGCCGTGATCGCGGCCTGGGACTGGCGCGACGGCGCCTTGACCAGCCGCTGGGTGTTCGACACCGACGTCGCCGGCAGCGCGGCCAGGGGGCAGGGCGCACACTGGTTCGCCACCGGCGACGCCAACGGCGACGGCCGCGACGACATCGTCTACGGCGCCGCCACCATCGACAGCTACGGCCAGCTGCTGTACACCACCAACCTGGGACATGGCGACGCGCTCCACTTCGGCAAGTTCGACCCGAACCGCGCCGGCCTGCAGGTCTACATGATCCACGAGTCGCCCGCCGCCTACGGCGCCAGCGGCTCCGGCCTGCACGACGCGGCGACCGGCGCGCTGATCTGGGGCGCGAGCGGCTCGAACGCCGACGTCGGCCGCGGCGTCTGCTTCGACGTCGACCCCAACTACCCCGGCGCCGAATGCTGGGCATCGCGCGGCGGCCACCGCACGGTCACCGGCGCCCTGATCAACACCGCGGCGCCGAGCTCGATGAACTTCGGTGTCTGGTGGGACGGCGACCTGCTGCGCGAACCGATGGGCAGCGTGGCGGTCCAGAAATGGAACCCGGCCACCAGGACCTTCTCCACGCTGCTCGATACCAGCGCCTACGGCGGCACGACCAACAACGGCACCAAGGCCACGCCAGTGCTCACCGCTGACCTGTTCGGCGACTGGCGCGAGGAGATCGTCGTACGCAACAGCAACAATACCGAGCTGATGGTGTTCAGCACCGCGATTCCGACCAGCACCCGCATCAACACCCTGATGCACGACCCGCACTACCGCAGCCAGGTGGCGGCGCAGAACGCCGGCTACAACCAGCCGCCGCACACCAGCTTCTATCTCGGCCATGGCGCGACGTCCTTCCCGCAGGCCCCGGTACACGTGCCCTACGACGGGACCGGGACGGTGCAGGCCGAGACCGCGATCCTGGGCGGCGGCACGGCCGTGAAAAGCGACCGGGGCGGCTACCGCCACCTGGGCTTCCTGAACTTCCCCCTGAACGGCGGCGCCGCGGAGTTCCAGCGCATCAACGGCGGGGCGGGCGGCGCCAGGACCATCACGATCCGCTACGCGAACGGCAACCCGACCCCGCGTACCGGCGTGCTGCGCGTGAACGGCGTGGCGCAGGCAGTCACCTTCCGGATCACCGGCAGCTGGACCACCTGGAGCACCATGAGCGCCACCGTCAACCTGGCCCCCGGCCAGAACAACACGCTGCGCTTCGAATCGACCGGCCAGGGCCTGGGCAACATCGACGAGCTGATCGTCCCGTAACGAACAAATATTGATGAGGTAATCCAGATGAAAAAGCTTCACATGCTGTTTGCGCTATTCCTTGGCCTCGTCGCCCACGCCGCGTGGGCCGCGCCGATCGGCTGGTACGAGTACCAGGCGACCTGGCGCGACGGGACTTTCCAGGGCCGCTTCCATTACGACAGCGCCTCGCCGGCGCGCATCACGGCGGTCGAGGGCCTGCTGTCCACGCCGGTCCAGACCACGGCCATCGACCAGGTCTACTACCTCGACTACGACCAGCCCGCAGAGTGGAACTTCCTCGCCAACACCAACCCGGCCGACCCGGGCGGCCATGACGCGGGCTTCTACCTCACGCTGCTCGATCTCGGCGCTTCCTTGAGCCTCGACCTGTCCGGCCAGAACGGACTATATGACTGGAGCAGATTCGAGGAAGCCTACATCGACGACTCGCCCCTGCTGTCGTTCACGCTGCGGGAGGCGAACGCCGTGCCGGAGCCGGGCAGCGCGATGCTGCTGCTGGGCGGGATGGCGGGCCTGGCCGCGCTGCGCCGCAGGAAGGGCAAGGGCGCATGAGGTCTTGCCGCCCGCTGTCGCTTGCCGCCGGTATCCTGCTGGCGCTCCAGCTGTCCTGGAGCGCCCCGGCCGGCGCCGCCGCACCCTCCGTGGTGCAGGTGGCGCAGGCGGCCTATCCCGAGCTGCCCCTGAAAGTAAGCCTCGACCGTCCGGACTGGACCTACCGCGCGGGCGAGCACGCGATCTTCCGGATCAGTATCGACAAGAAGCCCTATCCGCGCGAGGGCATCCGCATCAGGTATCGCTTGGGGCCGGACATGCTGGAGGGGCCGGAGCGCAGCGCGGTGGTGCCGGAGGACGGCCTGTTGCTGGCGGCGCCGGGCGGGGACAAGCCGGGATTCGTGCGCTGCATCGTCAGCGCCAGCATCGACGGCAAGGCGGTCGAAGCGGCGACGACGGCGGCCTTCAGCCCGCTGGAGCTGCGCCCGGTGCAGCTTGAACCCGGGGATTTCGACGCCTTCTGGGCGGCGCAGAAGCGCGAGCTGGCCAAGGTCGAGCCGGCGTTCCGGCTGCTGCCGGCGCCGGCGCTGTCCACGCCGGAGGTCGAGGTGTCCTACCTCAGCTTCCAGAACGTGGGGCCGGGCACGCGCACGACCCGCATGTACGGCGTGCTCTCGGTGCCGCGCGGGGAGGGACCGTTCCCGGCGGTGCTGCAGGTGCCGGGCGCTGGCGTGCGCGGCTACAAGGGCACGCCGGAGCTGGCCGCGAAGGGCTTCATCACGCTGCAGATCGGGATCCACGGCATCCCCGTGGACCTGCCGGCGGAGCTGTACGAGGCGCTCAACTTTGGTGCGCTCGCCGGCTACAACCGCTTCAACCTGGACGACCCGCAGGCCTATTACTACCGCCGGGTCTACCTGGGAACGCTGCGCGCCCTCGACTACCTGGTGCAGCACCCGAAGTGGAACGGCCGCCAGCTCGCCACCCAGGGCGGCAGCCAGGGCGGCCAGCTGGCGATCATGGCCAGCGCCCTGCATCCACGCGTGTCGCTGACGATCGCGTCCTACCCGGCCTACAGCGACGTCACCGGCTACCTGCACGAGCGCGCCGGCGGCTGGCCCGGGCTGTTCCGCAAGAACGGGGAGGGCCGCCGGCAGGACCAGCCGGTCGAGCCGAAGGCCGCCACCTCGGCCTACTACGACACCGCGAACTTTGCCCGGCGCCTGCGCACCCCGGTGCTGTACTACGCCGGCTACAACGATACCGTCACGCCGCCGACCTCGACCTTCGCGGTCTACAACGTGATCCCGACCGCCCGCACCCTGGTGGTCGAGCCGGAGCAGGTGCACCTGACGTCGCAGGCCCACCGCGACACGATCGAGCGCTGGCTGCTCGAGCATGCGGCGGGCAAGCGCTGATGGCCGCGCCGCAAAACGATCAAGTCCTTGATTACTTCGCGCCCGGCGGAGGATCGGCTGCCCGTCCTTCGTCTTTATGGATGACGGCCCCGTGCGGCCTGCCGCGCGGCCGTCGACTCCATGGGCTTCTTTCGCTTGGAAGATGCTCTTACGCACGGCCCGTCGCGGCCGTGCTTTTTTTTGTCCAGCAGGATCATTCATGAGCAAGTCCTTCGTACACAAGCCCTCCCTCCTTGCCGGCGCCATCGGCGTTCTGCTGGCCTCGCTGTCCTGCGCGGCCGCCGCCCAGGATCCGGTGGTGTTCGACCGCATCGCCGACGTCGCCGCACGCGTGGCATCTCCGCCGCCGGACGCCAGGCCGCTGGTGCGCTGGTGGTGGTTCGGTCCCGCCGTGGTGCCGGCCCAGCTGGAACGCGAGATCGCGGCCATGAAGGCCGGCGGCTTCGGCGGCTTCGAGATCCAGCCGGTCTACCCGATGGAACTCGACGATGCGGCGCGCGGCATCAGGAACCTGCCCTACCTGTCGACGGAGTTCCTGGACGCCGTCTCCTTCGCCAACCGCCAGGGCCGCGCGCAGGGCCTGCGCGTGGACATCACGCTCGGTTCGGGCTGGCCCTTCGGCGGGCCGCACGTCAAGGTCCAGCACGCCGCGGCGCGCCTGCGCATGGCCAGCATCGAGGTGCCGGCCGGGAGCGCGAGCTTCGCGCTGCCGGCGGTGATGAACGGCGAGCGCCTGCTGGCCACCTTCGTCGCCCCCGGCAATGCCAAACAATACGAGACCGGCAAGCTGCAGCAGATCGGGGCCAGCCCGGATGCCGCCGGCCGCGCCGCCATCGCACCGAGCGCCGGGGAGCGCGTGGTGCTGGCCTACATCGCCAGCCGCACCGGCCAGCAGGTCAAGCGCCCGGCGCTGAACGCCGATGGCTTCGTGCTCGACCACCTCAGCCGCGAGGCGGTCGAAGATCACCTCAAGCTTGTGGCCGAGCCCTTGCTGCAGGCCTTCGGCGACACGCCGCCCTACGCGGTGTTCTCGGACAGCCTCGAGGCCTACGGCACCGACTGGACCGCCGACTTCGCCGAGGAATTCCGCAAGCGCCGCGGCTACGACATCCTGCCGCACCTGCCGGCGATCTTCCATGGCCAAGGCGAGCACGCGGGCTCGCTCAAGCGCGACTGGGCGCTGACCCAGACGGAACTGGTGAACGAGCGCTACCTCACCCCGATGGATGACTGGGCCAGGGCCCGCAAGACCCGGTTCCGCTCGCAGACGTATGGCTATCCGGCGGTCTCGATGTCGAGCAACCGCCTGGTCGCGCTGCCGGAAGGCGAGGGGCCGGAGCACCGCGCCTTCTCCTTCACCCGCCTGGCGACGTCCGCCGGCCACCTGTACGGCCGCCCGGTGATCTCGGCCGAGACCTGGACCTGGCTGAATTCGCCGGCCTTCGCGGCCACGCCGCTGGACATGAAGGCCGAGGCCGACCGCATGCTGCTCGAAGGCGTGAACCTGTTCGTCGGCCACGGCTGGCCCTACACCCCGCCCGGGACCCGCGCACCCGGTTATTCCTTCTACGCCGCCGCCGTGTTCAACGACCACAACCCCTGGTGGAACGTGATGCCGGACGTGAATGGCTACCTGACCCGCATGAGCTGGCTGATGCGCCAGGGACAGCCGGCCAATCAGGTCGCGGTGTTCCTGCCCAACGACGACGTGTACGCCCGTTCCGTGCCGGGCAAGGTGTCGCTGTCCGACGGGATGAAGCACTACGTGACGCCCGAGCTCACCGAACAGATCCTCGACGCCGGCCACAACCTCGACTACGTCGATGCCGAATCGATCCTCGCACTCGGCCTGAAGCACCCGGTGCTGGTGATGCCGCGCGTGCGGCGGCTGGCGCCCGAGGTGCTGGACAAGCTGGCCGCCTACGTGCGCGGCGGCGGCAAGATCATCGCGGTGGGCGGCACGCCGTCGATGGCACCGGGTTACCTCGATGCCGCGCGGATCTCCGCCCAGGTCGCGGCAAGGTCGACAGCCCTGTTCGCATCCGGTCCGAACGTGCAGGTGGTGGCCGACGATACGGCGCTAGGCGCCGCGCTGGACAAGGCGCTGGCGCCGGACTTCAGGCTGGCGGCGAACGCCGCCCAGGTCGGTTTCGTGCGCCGCAAGCTGGCCGACGCCGACATCTACTTCATCGCCAACACCGGCAACACGGCGGTGGACACCACAGCCACGCCCGGCGTGCGGCGCGCGCATGCGACCTGGCTGGATCCGCACAGCGGCAAGTTGACCCGTGCTGCGGCCGCCGGCCCGCTGCCGCTGGCGCTGGCGCCGTACGAGTCGCGCGTGCTGGTGCTGTCCGATACGCCACTGGCCGCCGCCGAGGCCCCGCGCCCGGGCCAGGCAAGCGTGCTGGCCGACCTCGGGCGCGACTGGCAGCTGGCCTTCCCCGGCAGCGCGGCCACGCGGCTGATGCCGCAGCTGCGCTCCTGGACGGACGAGGAGGCGACCCGCTATTTCTCCGGTGTGGCGACCTACAGCAAGACCGTGCAACTGGGAGCCGCCCAGCTTGCGGGCCAGCGCGTGCTGCTGGACTTCGGGCCGGGCACGGCGCTGGCGAGCACGCCCAAGGTGCCGGCCGGAATGCGCGCCATGCTGGACAGCCCGGTGCGCGAGGCGGCCGAGGTCTGGGTAAACGGCAAGCGCGCCGGCGCGGTCTGGCATCCGCCGTATCGCGTCGACGTGACGCAATACCTGGCGCCGGGCAGCAACCGCATCGAGGTGAAGGTGGCGAACCTGGCCCTGAACGCACTGGCGGGGCAGGCGCTGCCGGATTACCGGCTTCTGTCGGCGCGCTACGGCCAGCGTTTCGTGCCGCAGGACACCCAGCTGATCGCGCCGCGCCCGGCAGGCATCCTCGGGCCGCTCAAGCTGGTCGGGGAAAAGACCCTGTAGATCGGCCGGTTCAGGGCTGGAACACGTACTGCCCGGGCGCAGGCCCCAGCCCGGCGCCGCCAGCCGGCGGGGCGATCCAGGGCCCGGCGTGTTCGGCCAGCCAGGCTTCCCAGGCCGGCCACCAGCTGCCCTGGTGCACCGGCGTGTCGTGCTGCCAGCGCTCGGGATCGACATAGGGCGCATCGGCCGCCTGGGTCGCGACCTGGTAGCAGCGCCCCGGTCCGCCGGGCGGCGCCACCACGCCGGCATTGTGGCCGCCGCTGGTCAGGAGGAAAGTCACCTCGGTATCGGTCAGCAGCCCGATCTTGTACACCGAGCGCCAGGGGGCGACGTGGTCGGTGCGGGTGCCGAGCGCGAACAGCGGCGCGTCGATGTCGGTGAGCGCGATCGGCTTGCCCTCGACCAGGTAGCGCGCGCTGGCCAGGTCGTTCTTGAGGAACAGGCGGCGCAGGTACTCGGTGTGCATCCGGTAGGGCATGCGGGTGGCGTCGGCGTTCCAGGACATCAGGTCGGTCTGCTGGTCCGGCAGGTCGAGCAGGTAGTGGCGCAGCCGCCGCGACCACACCAGGTCGTTCGAGCGCAGCAGCTGGAAGGCGCCCGCCATCTGGCGCGTCTCGAGGTAGCCCTGGCTCCACATGGACGCTTCCAGGAAGCTGATTTCGCTCTCGTCTACGAACAGCGACAGCTCGCCCGGCTCGGTGAAATCGACCTGGCCGGCGAGCAGGGGCAGGCTGGCCAGGCGCCGGTCGCCCTCGCGCGCCATCGCGGCGGCGGCGATCGCCAGCAGCGTGCCGCCCAGGCAGTAGCCGCAGGCATTGACCCTGGGTGCACCGGTGTCGCGCACGATGGCGTCGAGGGCTGCGTCGACGCCTAGCCGGCGGTAGTCGTCCAGGCCCAAGTCGCGGTCCGCGCCCGATGGATTCTTCCACGAGATCATGTAGACCGTGTGCCCATGCTCGACCAGGTAGCGCACCAGGGAATTGTGGGGCGACAGGTCGAGGATGTAGTACTTCATGATCCAGGCCGGGACCACCAGCAAGGGCGTCGCATGCACCTGCGGCGTGGCCGGGTCGTAGCGCAGCAGTTCCATCAGGCGGTTGCGCAGGACCACCTTGCCGGGCGTGAGCGCCACGTCCTGTCCCGGACGACAATGCGGCGCCGGGGGCTCGCCCAGGACCGTGCGCCAGGCGTCCCCCAGGGCGCGCCAGCTGCCGGCGACCAGGTTCATGCCGCCCCGCTCGAAGCTGACGCGCTGCACCACCGGATTGCTCAGGACGTAGTTCGAGGGCGCGACGCCGTCGAGCAGCTGGCGCGCGACGAAGGTGGCGACGTCGGCGTGGTGGCGCGACATGCCGCGCACGCTGCGGGTGGTGCGGTGCCACCACTGCTGCTGCAGCAGGAAACCCTGGCTCAGCACGTTCCAGGGCCAGCGCTGCCAGTCGGGATCGGCGAAGCGCTTGTCCTGCGCCAGCGGCTCCACCGGTCCGGCCACGTCGGCCAGGGCGGCGCCGGCCGCGTAGCGCAGCCAGCGCATGCTGGACGACATGGCCTGGAATGCGAGTTCGGCCTGCTTGTTCGGCGAGAAGGCCAGGTGGGTGCACCAGTCGAACCAGGCCACGGCCAGCGCCGCCGGCGAGACCTGGCCGGTGAAGCGGCCGAGCCAGGCCTGCAGCGCCAGGTCGATGCCGGCGTGGTCGGGCTCGACCTCGGGATAGCGGTGGCGCGTGCCTTGCCAGTCGCTGGCGTCGCGCTCGTGCACGCCGCCGGGTGGAAAGCCGGGCTGGTTCATGGGGTCAGTGCGCGAACAGGACCGGCAGCGGCGCGCGGTCGAGCAGCAGGCGGGTCACGCCGCCCAGCACGATCTCGCGGTAGCGGCTGTGGCCGAAGGCGCCGGTCACCAGCAGGCCGGCGCCGCAGGCCCCCGCGACGCCGAGCAGGGCCTCGCCCACCGGGACCCCGGTGCGCTCCACCAGCACCTCGACGCGCACCCCGTGGCGCGCCAGGTAGAGCGCCATGTCGGCGCCCGGTTCCTCGCCGTGCAGGCCGGATTCGAGGTCGGGGTTGACCAGCGCCAGGCGCACCGTGCCGGCGCGCGCCAGGAGTGGCATGGCGGCGCCGATCGCGCGGATCGCCTGGGTGCTGCCGTCCCAGCCGACTACCACGCTGTCGGCGATCGGCGCGCCGCCGTAGGAGGGCGGCACCACCAGCACCGGGCGCACGCCGTGCATGGCCAGGTACTGCGGCAGGCCGCGCACGGTGGCGGCGTCGCCGGCGTCCTGGCCGGTCACGACCAGGTCGGCATAGCGCGCCTGCAGCAGCAGGGCGTCGCGGTTCTCGTCCTCGACCAGGCGTTCCTCGACCGAGGCCACGCCCAGCTGGCTGGCGCGCTCGGCGAAGCGCTGCAGGCTTGCCCGCGCCGTGCTGCGCAGGGAGTCGAACTCGGCGACCGGCGACACCGCCATCGAGCCGGTGAGCATGGCGTAGGCAGGCCAGGACATGCCGGTGGCGGCGCAGCCCACCAGGTGCGCCTCGTGGCTGTTGGCGAGCCAGGCGGCAGCGCGCAGGCGGGCGTCCAGCAGCGGGCTTTCGTCGACATGGACAATGATGGTCTTGTACATGGCAGCACCTCCTGTGAATACGTCGCGGCAGCGATGACTCTACGCCGAGTGGACGGCTGCGTCAGACGTGCGGCTGATGCAGATCAAATCTTCGTCGAATTCCCCTGTGTTCATGCGCCGCGGTAGCGGATGGCGTCGATGACCAGGCCCAGCGCACGCGAGGAATGGCGCCGGCTCGGGTAGAAGGCGTGCAGGCCGGGAAAGCTCGGGCACCAGTCTTCCATCACGCTCGTCAGGCGCCCGGCCCGGACGTGGCCGGCGACCATGTCCTCGGGCAGGAAGGCCAGGCCGTTGCCGCTCAGTGCGGCATCCAGGTGGTGGCTGACGTCGTTGAAGACAGCCTGGCCGCGCACCCGCGCCTCGATGTCCTCGCCGTCGTGGCGTAGTTCCCAGGCGTAGATGCCGCCGCTGCTGGACAGGCGCAGCGTGATGCAGTTGTGCTTCATGAGGTCGGCAACCGAGGCGGGCAGCGGGCGCCGTTCGAAGTAGGCGGGTGCGCCGACGATGCGCATCGGGACGTCGCTCGTGAGGCGCACGGCGATCATGTCCTTGTCGACCTGGTCGCCGTGGCGCACGCCGATGTCGAAGCGTTCGGCGGCGATGTCGACGATGCGGTAGTCGGCGCTGAACTCGACGTGCAGGTCGGGGTATTGCGGCAGCAGCGGCGCGATGCGCGGCCACAGGACCTGTTCGATCACGTGGTCGACGGCGGTGATGCGGATGGTGCCCACCGGCTTGTCGCCGAGGTCGCTGATGTCCGCGATCTCGGCCTCGATCTCCTCCAGCCTGGGGGCGACGTTCTGGATCAGGCGCTCGCCCGCCTCGGTGGGGGAAACGCTGCGCGTGGTGCGCTGGAGCAGGCGCACGCCCAGGCGCTGTTCGAGCGAGCGCACGATGTGGCTGAGCGCCGACTGGGTCATGCCCAGCCTGGCCGCGGCGCGGGTGAAGCTGCGTTCGCGCGCGACGGCGAGGAACACGAGGATGTCGTTGATGTTGTCGCGAGCCATCGATAGGGGCATGTGTGGGAATTATGCAAATTTTCTCACGAATCGGGCGGGTCATTCATGACGTGCATTCATAAGCCCATGCAATTTTCAGTACGTTTTTTGCTACCGCCAGCCGCTACCATGCTTTCTTTGCAAGAACATGGAAGGATCCAGCATGACTGTCAACGCATACGGCGCCCACGCGGGCGACCAGCCCCTCGGCCCGATCGCCATCAGCCGCCGCGCGCCCGGCGCGCACGACGTCGAGATCGACATCGCCTTCTGCGGCGTCTGCCATTCGGACCTGCACCAGGTGCGCGGCGAATGGGCCGGCACCGTCTACCCCTGCGTGCCGGGCCACGAGATCGTCGGGCGGGTGGCTGCCGTCGGCGCCCACGTAGGAGGCTTCGCGGTGGGCGACCTGGTCGGCGTCGGCTGCATGGTCGACAGCTGCCGCAGCTGCCCCGACTGCGACGCAGGCCTGGAAAACTACTGCGACGGCATGGTCGGCACCTACAATTCGCCGACGCCGGACGCGCCCGGCCATACGCTGGGCGGCTATTCCGAGCGCATCGTCGTGAACGAGCGCTACGTGCTGCGCGTGCGCCACGATCCCTCCCAGCTGGCGGCGGTCGCGCCGCTGCTGTGCGCGGGCATCACCACCTGGTCGCCGCTGCGCCACTGGCAGGCCGGCCCCGGCAAGCGGGTGGGCATCGTCGGGATCGGCGGCCTGGGCCACATGGGCATCAAGCTGGCGCGTGCGCTGGGCGCCCACGTGGTGGCCTTCACCACCTCCGAATCGAAGCGCCGGGATGCCGAGGCGCTGGGCGCGCACGAGGTCGTGGTCTCGCGCGATCCGGAAGCCATGGCGGCGCAAGGGAGGCGCCTCGACCTGATCGTGAACACCGTGGCGGCCCCGCACGACCTCGACGCTTACCTCAGCCTGCTGAAGCGCGACGGCACCATGGTGCTGGTCGGCGCGCCATCCTCACCGCACCCGTCGCCCCAGGTCTTCAATCTGATCATGAAGCGCCGCGCGCTGGCCGGTTCGATGATCGGCGGGATCCCGGAAACCCAGGAGATGCTGGACTTCTGCGCCGAACACGGCATCGTCGCCGACATCGAGATGATTCGGGCAAGCGAGATCAACGCCGCCTACGAACGCATGCTGGAAGGCAAGGTCAAGTACCGCTTCGTGATCGACAGCGCCACCCTCAAGGCTTGAGGGAAAGCGCTGCTGCGGGCTTCCATGGCAGACTAGGGTTTTGCCGCACTGGAGTCCGCATGAACGAACACATCCTCCCCGTCCCCCTCGAGAAGGCCTACCGGCTGCTCACGCATGGCCCGACCGTGCTGGTGTCAGGCAGCCACGAGGGCGTGGACAATGTCATGGCCGCGGCCTGGGCCTGCGCCCTCGATTTCGCCCCGCCCAAGCTCACCGTCGTGCTCGACAAGTCGACCCGTACCCGCGCCCTGGTCGAGGGCAGCGGCAGCTTCGTGATCCAGTTGCCGACGGTGGCGCAGCTGCGTCTGACCCACGAGGTGGGAAACCGCTCGCTCGATGCCGAGCCGGACAAGCTGGCCAAGGCCGGCGTCAGTTTGATGCGCATGGAAGGGGTGGCGGCGCCGCTGGTGGAAGGCTGCTCGGCCTGGCTGGCCTGCCGGCTGCTGCCGGAACCGCACAACCAGCAGGCCTACGACCTGTTCATCGGCGAGGTGACGGCCGCCTGGGCCGATGCGCGCGTTTTCCGCGACGGCCACTGGCATTTCGAGACGGCCGATCCCTCCTGGCGCAGCATCCACCATGTCGCCGGAGGGAATTTCTATGCGATCGGCGAAGCGCTGCGCGCGCGCTAGTGCGGGCCGCGGGTATCGGACTTGGCGGGCTGGGCGGCGGCGGTCTTGATCTCGGTGCCCTGGTGCAGCGAGATGCGCCAGCCTTCGGGCTGGTGGGTCCAGACCCGCACGTAGCGGCCGCGCAGCGGCTGGGCCGCGCCCAGTTCGTAGCGGGCGGCGCGGTAGGTGCCGGTGACGATCGCCACGTCGCCGGTGACGACCTCGACCTCCATGTCTTCCAGCGCGTAGTGGCGGATGCGGTACTCGTCGCGCGCCAGCGCCTGCAGGAACTCGGTCTTGGAACGCAGCCTGCCGTTGGTCTCGACGTGGCGATAATTGCCGCCCATCAGGCGGCGCAGCAGCTCGACGTCACGTTCGTTCAGCGCGAGGGCGCGCTGGCGCTCGGCTTCGCGCACGCCGAGTCTGGCATCGCGCGCGGCAGGGTCGGACGCGGCGGCGTGGAAGGGCAGCAACAGGCTGGCGAGGCAAAGGAGGACGGCGGGAAAAGGGCGCATGCGGGTCTCGAATCATACTGCTACGGCGTTGGACGGGCTTTCCTTAGAATAATGTCACAGATTTACCAGAATGCGACACATTGTTGGTACTTGTGACACGTTAATTTTGTGTCGGAAATGCAGTATCTGTTACAGTTCCACCTGGACGGCAGCCACGCCGTTAATTGATCACACGGACGTTATGCCTGCTGCCCCACTGCCTCCCGACGAACTTGACCGGCTGTCGATGCTCGACGCCCTCCACCTGCTCGATACCCCGCCAGAACCGGTCTTCGACCGCGTCACCCGCCTGGCCAGCCGCATGCTGGACGTGCCGATGGCGATGTTCTCGCTGGTCGATGCCGACCGCCAGTGGTTCAAGTCGCGCGTCGGCATGGAAAGCGCGGAGACGCCGCGCGAATACGCCTTCTGCGCCCACGCGATCGGCATGAGCACGCCGCTGGTGGTACAGGACGCGCGGGAGGACGGGCGCTTCAGCGACAACCCGCTGGTCAACGGTCCGCCGAACATCCGGTTCTATGCCGGGGTGCCGATCCGCACCACGGCCGGCCTGGCGATCGGCACCTTGTGCGCGCTCGACACCAGGCCGCGCACGCTGAGCGAGGACGAGGCCGCGCTGCTGAACGACCTGGCCGCGATCCTGACCAAGGAAGTGCAGTACCGCGAGCGCATGGCGGTGGCGCGCGAGCAGCTGGCGCGTTCCAACGAAGTGCTGGGCGCCAGCGAGGCGCGTTTCCGCAGCGTCTTCGACATCGCCAGCGTGGGCATCGCGCTGGTGGCACCGGACGGCGGCTGGATCAGCGTCAACAAGGCCCTGTGCGACGTGGTCGGCTATACCGAGGAAGAGCTGTGGCGCCTCACCTTCCAGCAGATTACCCATCCGGACGACGTCGCGGCCGACCTGGAGCTGCTGCGCGCGATGGAGCGCGGCGAGATCGACCAGTACCAGCTCGAGAAACGCTACATCCGCAGGGATGGCAGCACGGTCTGGATCAACCTGGACGTCTCGCCCAAGCGCAATGCCGACGGGCAGGTCGAATACTACGTGTCGGTGATCAAGGACATCGATGCGCAGAAGACCGCGCAGGCGGCGCTCACGGCCCTGAACCTCGAGCTCGAGCGCCGGGTCGAGGCGCGCACCGCCGAGCTGCACGCGCGCGAGGCCGAAATCCGCAGCGTGGTGGAAAACGCCTACGACGCCTACATCAGCCTGGACGAGCAGGGCCTGGTCACGGCCTGGAACCGCCAGGCCGAGGACACCTTCGGCTGGCCGCGCGAAGAGGCCGTGGGCCGCAGCCTGGATGACTTGATCATCCCGGAAGAATACCGCGAGCGCCATCGCCATGGCATGCAGCGCTTCCTCGCGACCCGCTTTGCCAGCGCGGTCGACCAGCGCCTGGAACTGCCGGCGCTGCGGCGCGACGGCAGTGCGCTGACCGTCGAGGTGCGCATCCGCGCGCTCGAATCGAACGGGCGCACGATGTTCAGCGCCTTCCTGCACGACATCACCGAGCGCAAGCAGGAACAGGCCCAGCGCGAATACGAGAACCGGCACGACCTGCTCACGGGCCTGTTGAACCGGCGCGCGCTGCTGGAAGCGATTCCCGTGGCCCAGTCACGCGCCAGCCGCAGCGGCAAGGCGGTCGGCATGCTGTTCATCGACCTGGACGGCTTCAAGGCGGTGAACGATTCGCTCGGCCACGAGGCGGGCGACATCTTGCTGCGCGAGATCGCCGGGCGCCTGCGCGCCGGGGTGCGCAAGACCGACAGCGTCTACCGCCTGGCCGGCGACGAGTTCACCGTGCTGCTCGAAGACATGGCCGATACCTTCGACGATGCCCACACCGTGGCCGAAAAGCTGATCTCGAGCATTTCCGAACCGGTGATGCTGCCGGGTCGGGCGATGCGCGTGCGCGCCAGCATCGGCATCTCGCTCGACAGCGGCAAGGCCGTGCGCTCCCCCGACGAGCTCCTGAAGGAAGCCGACCACTTCATGTACCAGGCCAAGAAGGCTGGGCGCGGCCGGGTGTGTTCGGCACGCTCTCCGTACTGAGTTCTAACGCAGTTTCAGGTCGCTCCAGGCCAGCGGCTCGGCAATAAACACCGTGTCGCAGATCGCGGCCGGGTAGCCGAAGTCGAAGGCCAGCTTGCCCTGGCTGTCCACGCCGAGCAGGCGGGCGCTGGTGCGCGCGGCGGCGGACGAGTAGGCGACCAGGTACTTGCCGGGCGTCGCTTCGTAGACGCTGGAACAGATGTCCGAATACAGCTCGCGTCCGCGCTCGTAGGTCCAGACCTCGCGCGCGGTGCGCGCCTTGTCGTCGATCGCGTAGCGCGACGGCGCGCTGTAGCCGCGGGTGAGGCCGGGCGGGGCGCCGGCCGGCTGGTTCAGGCTGCCGAGGCCGTTATTGAACAGCAGCAGCTGGCCATCCGGCGTGACCGACAGCGAGTGCTGTCCGATCGGGGCCTTGCCGGCCTCGAGCTTCAGGGCCAGGGCGCGCAGCGAGGGATAATTGACATACCAATGCTTGCCCGTGTCGCCGAACAGCCAGCGGATCGCCCCGGTGTCGTAGTCCAGCTTGACGACGAAGTTCTCGCGGCTGGAGACCAGCAGCGAATTGTCGGCCGCGTGATAGATGGCCGAGTTCATGTGGAACCAGTCGAGGCCGTCGCGCACGAAATTGGCCGGGTTGTCGCCCTTTGAACGCATATATGCGCTGAAAATCCGGCCCAGGTCCCATTCCTTGAGCACCTTGCCGTTGGCATCGATCTCCGCCAGCACGGACTCGAAACGCAGCACGCCGCCCTCGAGCGCATTGAGCTCGGCCAGCATGCCGGTCTTGCCGGGCGACAGGTCGTGGTGGAAGCCCGTGTACTTCGGGTCGGCCACCGGCACCGCGGTATAGGCGCCGTCCAGGCCCATCCGGTACAGCACCCGATTGACCTGGTCGCCGATGAAGAAGGTGTCGCCGGCGAACATCGAGGTGAAGGAGTCGCCGAACACCGCGCCGGTCCAGCGCAGGTGGCCGTCGGTATCGATCACCACGGGCGAGGTGAGTCCATTTTTGATCAGGACGAAATCGAAGCCGGGCACGCGCTCCGGGCTGCGCGCCACGTTGACGGCGGGCGCCGCGTAGACCCCGGCCGGCCCGCTGTAGGCCGTGGTGGGGATGGTGGCGCGGAAGGCGTGCGTCGAGCCGTCGCGGAAGCTGGCGCTCAGGCTGACCTCGTTGGGGTGCGCGGCGTAAAGGCCGAACGCGGGCAGCTCGAGCCGGCCGCTGCCGGACTGCCAGGCCCCGCGCCGGTCGAGCCAGGACTTGTCGAAACTGACCGCCAGCGGCTTCGATTGGCTGCCCGGGCGCGGCGCGATGCTGTAGGAGATGCCGGCCAGGTCGGCGTAGTTGCGCAGGCTGAAGCTGAGGTGCGCGATGAAGACCGTGGTGCCGGGCGCATGGCGCAGGTCGCCGATCAGGGCCTGCTCGGCCTGGGTCCGCTTGTCGCCCTGGCCGTCCTTCGCATCGTGCTCGTCCACGCGTGCGCTGCAGGCGGCGAGCAGGGTGGCCAACAGGATCCATAGCAGCCGCCGCAAGAGAAAAGTGGGCATGGCGTTCCTTCCTTGTCGTGTTCCGGATTCGATGGACTGCTCTGCCTTTAGTTCGCGCCTGGCGCGCGTGCGCCCGATGAGCTCAATCGTCACGCAGAATGTCCGGAAAAGATGCTTGACCTTCCCATCGTGGGAAGGAATATCCTTCGGGTATGGCATTCGAGGATTGAAGGAAGCAAATGGACACGAGAACCCATCCCGAGGGCGCAACCCTCCTGAGTATCGAAGGCATGACCTGCGCGTCCTGCGTGGCCCGGGTCGAAAAGGCCTTGCAGAAGGTGCCCGGCGTGCGTGCGGCGACGGTCAACCTGGCCACCGAGAAGGCCAGCGTGCATGGCGCCGCGGCGCTGGACGCGCTGGTGGCGGCGGTGCGCGCGGCCGGCTACGAAGCCGCCGCGGCGCCGGCGCCCGGCACGGCCCGCTTGGCGCGCGACGGGAAGACCGGCGCCGGCCTGCCGGCCTGGTGGCCGGTGGCCCTGAGCGCGCTGCTGAGCCTGCCGCTGGTGGCGCCGATGCTGGTGCAGCCCTTCGGCCTCGACTGGATGCTGCCCGGCTGGCTGCAGCTCATCCTGGCAACCCCGGTCCAGTTCTGGCTGGGCGCGCGCTTTTACCGGGCCGGCTGGAAGGCCTTGCGTGCCGGCAGCGGCAACATGGACCTGCTGGTCGCGATCGGCACCAGCGCCGCCTACGGCCTGTCGCTGTACCTGCTGCTGGCGGGCAGTCACCACGGCACGCCCCACTTGTACTTCGAATCCTCGGCGGTGGTGATCACCCTGGTCCTGCTCGGCAAGTGGCTGGAGGCCCGCGCCAAGCGCGAGGCGGTGGCGGCGATCGGGGCGCTGGAAGCCCTGCGCAGCAACGACGCCCTGGTGCGGCGCGACGGCCGCGACCAGCGGATTCCGCTGGCCGAACTGCGCGTGGGCGAGCTGATGGTGGTGCGGCCCGGGGAACGGGTGCCCGCCGACGGCAGCGTGGAAGCAGGGCGCAGCCACCTCGACGAATCCCTGCTGACCGGCGAATCCCTGCCGGTGGCGAAGGGGCCGGGCGATCGCGTGGCGGGCGGCGCCATCAACGCCGACGGCCTGCTGCTGGTGCGCGCCACCGCGGTGGGCGCTGATTCCATGCTGTCGCAGATCATCCGCATGGTGGAAGACGCGCAGGCGGTCAAGGCGCCGATCCAGCGCCTGGTGGACCGGGTCAGTGCCGTCTTCGTGCCGGCCGTGCTGCTGGTGTCGCTCGTCACGCTGCTCGGCTGGGGCCTGGCGACGGGCGACTGGCAGGCGGCGCTGCTCAATGCGGTGGCGGTGCAGGTGATCGCCTGTCCGTGTGCGCTCGGCCTGGCCACGCCCGCCTCGATCATGGTCGGCACCGGCGCCAGCGCCCGCCACGGCATCCTGATCAAGGATGCGGAAGCGCTGGAGACCGCGCATGCGGTGGGCGTAGTCGTGTTCGACAAGACCGGCACCCTGACCGAAGGCCGCCCGCGCCTGGCCGCGCTCGAAGGCGGCGACGCGGAGCGGGTCTTGTGCCTGGCCGCGGCCGTGCAGCAGGCCAGCAGCCATCCGCTGGCGCATGCGGTGCTGAAGGCCGCGCAGGCGCGCGGCATCACGCCGCAGCCGGTAACGGACGCCCGAGCGCTGCCCGGGCGCGGGGTGCAGGCGGAGCTGGATGGCGCGATCGTCTTGCTCGGCAATGCGCGCCTGATGCGGGAGCAGGGCGCCGCCATCGCGGCATGGGAGGCGCAGGCCGCCGCGCACGAGGCGCAGGGGCGCACCGTGTCCTGGCTGGCCCTGGCGCGTCCCGAAGGCGCCGAAGTGCTCGGCCTGCTGGCCTTCGGCGACAGCCTCAAGCCGGGTGCGGCCGCGGCGGTGGCGCGCCTGGCCGCCATGGGCATCGAGTCGGTCATGCTCACCGGCGACAGCGAGGGCGCCGCGCGTGCGGTTGCCGACCAGGCCGGCATCGCGCGCTACCATGCCGGGGTACTGCCGGGCGACAAGGCCAGCCTGGTGGCGGAGCTGAAAGCGAGCGGCCGCAAGGTGGCGATGGTCGGCGACGGCATCAACGATGCGCCGGCGCTGGCGGCGGCCGACGTCGGCATCGCGATGGCCAGCGGTACCGATGTCGCCATGCAGACCGCCGGCATCACGCTGATGCGCGGCGACCCCGGCCTGGTGGCCGATGCGGTGGCGATCTCACAGCGCACCTATGCGAAGATCCGTCAGAACCTCGGCTGGGCCTTCGTCTACAACGTCGTCGGCATCCCGCTGGCCGCCTTCGGCCTGCTCAATCCGGTGCTGGCCGGCGCCGCGATGGCGCTCAGTTCGGTCAGCGTGGTGGCCAACGCGCTGCTGCTGCGCGGCTGGCGGCCCTCGACGGCCGCCGCGCCGCACGCCGCCAGGGAAGATTTCATTCACCAAGGGGCGGCAACGCCCGTTCAACAAGGAGCACGAGAAATGTACCAACTGACCGTAGAAGACATGAGCTGTGGCCATTGCGTCGGCCGGGTGACCAAGGCCGTGCAAAGCATCGACGAGGCGGCCAAGGTCAGCATCGACCTGCCGAGCAAGCGCGTGAGCATCGACAGCGATGCCGATCTCGACCGGATTGTTGCTGCGATCGACGCTGCCGGCTACCCGGTGAGCGCACGGAGCTGAGATATCAGAAAAACAAGTGCTCAAATATCGCAAATGAGATATATTTTTATGTAAAGTAAATGAGGGCAGGACACGCGCCTTATACATATGCTCAGCATTCCACTGGGATGACCCATGCGATACGGTGTTCTAGCAGAACCGGCAGATCTGGCGAAACACCCTCCATCCGCTGCGCAGTTGCGCAACGTCCTCGTGGTGCTGGCGGTGCTGGCGGTCTTCTTTTCGCTGCTGGCGCCGTTTGCGCGCACGCCGCTGCCGGTGGCGCCGGAATTCATCCCGATGTACCAGTCGGTACTCATCGGCAGCAACCTGCTCACCGGCATCCTCCTGCTGGGCCACGTGCATACCAGCCGTTCCTGGTCGCTCGGCATCCTCACGCTGGGCTACCTGTTCACGGCGCTGATCGCGCTGGCCCATCTCCTGACCTTTCCCGGACTGTTCTCTGCCCACGGTGTGCTGGGCGGGAACGACCAGACCACGCCGTGGCTGTTCATGATCTGGCATGCGCTGTTCCCGCTGTTCGTGCTCGGCTATGCATGCAGCTACCGGCGCCCCTTGCCGGCGCACTTCATGCGGGTCGGCGCGCTGCTGACGGCGCTGTTCGTCTCGGCGCTGGTCCTGCTGTGCACCAGCGGCGCCCCCTACCTGCCGGAGCTGATGGACGGGGACCGTTTCCGTCCCGCCTACCGCTGGATCAGCGCTTGCGTGCTGGCGCTGTCCCTGTTCGCCCTGTGGAAGACGGCCCAGAAGCGCCCGCGCGCCGTGCTCGACGTCTGGCTGACGATCGCGATGTCGGCCTGGGCCTTCGAGGTCTTGCTGTCCTGCCTGCTCAACGGCGGACGCTTCGACCTCGGCTTCTACGCCGGGCGGCTGTACGGCCTCGCGGCCTCGCTGTTCGTGCTGGGCGCCGTCGCCATCGACAACATCGCCCTGCACGGGCGCCTGCGCGATACCTTCGAAGAAATGATCGAGACCCGTTCGCGCGCGCAGTGGCAGAGCCTGCTCGGCTCGGTGTTGCGCCAGCTGCCCGACGGCGTGCTGATCGTCGACCGCGAGGGTCGCTGCGTGATGGCCAACGACCTGGCCGAGCAGATGGCGGCCCGTTTCGAGCACACCGGCAAGGGCGGCATGGCCGGCCCGGCCGCGATGCTGTCCCTGATCGGCGAGCCGGTGCGGCGCGCGATCCGCGGCGAAGCCTTCCGCGATGCTGTGCTCGAGAGCCTGACGCGCGACGGGCGGCGCGTGTATTCGGTGAGCGGAGCGCCCCTGCGCGACGCCGCGGCCGAGCTGGCGGCCGCGGTGATCGTGCTCGACGACATCACCGAACGGACCGAGGCGAGCGCCGCGCTGGCGCGCGCGCTCGACCAGACGCGCTACCTCATCGAAAACACGCCGCTGGCGGTGATCGAATGGGACCGCGACTTCGTGATCCGGCTGTGGAACCGGCGCGCCGAGGAACTGTTCGGCTGGACGGCCGAGGAAGCGGTCGGGCGCCGCATCGACGCGCTGCCGGTGATCCACGAGGAGGACGCCGGCATGGTGGCCGGCGCGATGGGGCGCCTGCTCGATTCGGCCACGCGCTACGTCGAGTCGAGCAACCGCAACCGCACGCGCGATGGCCGCACGCTCTGCTGCGAATGGTACAACTCGGTGCTGCACGACGAGGATGGACGGATCGACCGGGTGTTCTCGCTGGTGCTGGACGTGAGCGAGCGCGAGGAAGCGATGGACGCCTTGCGCGAGGCCGACCGCCGCAAGGACATCTACATCGCCACCCTGGCGCACGAGCTGCGCAATCCGCTGGCGCCGATCGCCAACGCCGCCTCGCTCCTGCGCGGCAAGGCGCTGGCCCAGGACCGCATCGAATGGATCGCCGCCATGGTCGGACGCCAGACCGCCCAGATGGCGCGCCTGCTCGACGACCTGCTCGACGTCACCCGCATCAGCCGCGGCAAGATCGAACTGCACCGCGCGCCGGTGGAGCTGGGGCGGCTGCTGCGCGACACCCTGCAGACCAGCATGCCGCTGGTCGAGGCCGGGCGCCACACCGTGGCGCTCGACCTGTGCGACGAGCCGGTCTGGGTCGATGCCGACGCCTTGCGCCTGACCCAGGTGCTGGCCAACCTGATCAACAATGCCGCCAAGTACACGCCGCCGGGCGGTCGCATCGCGATCCTGCTGGAGGAAAGCGGCGGCGAGGCGCGGGTCGAGGTGAGCGACAACGGCATCGGCATCGAGCCGGACATGCTGGCGCGCGTGTTCGACGCCTTCGTCCAGGTGTCCAGCGCCAGCCACCTGGCGCAGGGCGGCCTGGGGATCGGCCTGTCGCTGGCCAAGGGCCTGGTGGAGCTGCACGGCGGACGGCTGGCGGCGCATAGCGAAGGGCCGGGACACGGCTCGGCCTTCACGGTGACGCTGCCGGCGATCCGGCCGGCGGCCACGCCTGAAGCCGCCGAGCAGCGCGGCGCCACGGGGGCGCGCCTGCGCAAGCACGTGCTGGTGGCCGACGACAACGTCGATGCCGCCGAGTCCCTGGCCTGGCTGCTGCGTTCGGAAGGCGCGACGGTGGACGTGGCGCACGACGGCGCGGCGGCCCTGCGCCTGTTCAACGAACACCCGGCCGACATCGCGGTGCTGGACCAGGGCATGCCCGAGATGGATGGGCTGGAGGTGGCGGCGATCCTGGCGCGGCGCCTGCCGCGCCCCTTCCTGGTGGCGGTGACCGGGCGCGGGAGGCAGGAGGACCGCGCGGCCTCGCTGGCGGCCGGCTTCGACGAGCACCTCACCAAGCCGGTGGCGCCGCAGCAGTTGATCGACCTGCTGGGGAAGATATAGCTGTGCAAGCGCGCAACAGCAGCCCGGCGAGATATTGCCCATAATGAAACGCACTGTTAGTATGCCAAGAATATTGACTTGGAGGGTGCGATGCAGATGCTGATCCGCCTGTTCGGCCCCCGACGCAGGAAAAACCAGGAAGACATCGCCGCCCGCGCGGCCGAGGTGATCGTCCACGTCCTGTTCGACGTCGGGCTTGACCGCTTCCTGGCCGGCAGCATCCTGCTCGACCGTCAATTCCGCCTGCGCTTCTACGCGATGGCGCCGCAGCCGTCGCCCGCCATCCTGGCCTGCATCGCGGTGCGCGAGCTGGACGAGGCGCAGGTGTTCCGCGCCCAGGTGCTCGAAGCCGGGATCGATGCCCCCCGGCTCGCTACCCACACCCGCATCATGGCCGACGGCATCATGGGGGCGCTGCGCAGCCAGTCGCCGGCCCTGTGCGCGCTGCCGGCCACGCGCCGCGAGCGGCGCAGCGTGCTGCGCCCTTAGAACGCGACAGGCCGTGCGCGCCGCCTCGTGAAGGGGCGCTATGCTTGGCGGGGCGGGGCGCAGGGGCGCTCCTGTTACCCGAGGAAAGGTCACCCGCATGAGCGTTCGCAACCTCGAGCACCTGTTCGCACCGAAGTCGGTGGCGCTGGTCGGCGCTTCCGAGCGGCCGGGCAGCCTGGGCGCGACGCTGCTGCACAACCTGCTGGCCGGCGGATTCAAGGGCGAGGTGTGGCCGGTCAATCCCAAGTACGGCGAACTGGCGGGACGGCGCTGTTACGCCAGCGTGGCCGACTTGCCCGCGGCGCCGGCGCTGGCCGTGATCTGCACGCCGCCCGCGACGATTCCCGCGATCGTGCGCCAGCTGGGCGAACGCGGCACCCGCGCCGCGGTGGTCCTGAGCAGTGGCATCAGCGATGGACGTAGCGCGCGCGGCCGCGGCCTGCGCCAGGCCATGCTCGACGCCGCCCATCCCTACCTGCTGCGCCTGCTCGGGCCGGACAGCGCCGGCCTGCTGACGCCCGGCCTGGGGCTCAACGCCAGCGTCGCCACCAGCGGCGCGCTGCCTGGGCGGATCGCCTTCGTGTCGCAGTCTGGTGCACTGATGGTCGGGGTGCTGGACTGGGCGCGCACCCGCGGCATCGGCTTTTCCCACTTCATCGCGCTGGGCGACGCGGCCGACGTCGACCTCGGCGACGTGCTCGATTACCTCGCCAGCGACGGCGCCACCGGCGCCATCCTGCTCTACCTGCAGGACCTGCGCTACGCGCGCAAGTTCATGTCGGCCGCGCGCGCGGCGGCGCGCAGCAAGCCGGTGCTGGTCCTTCGCGCCGGGCGCGAGGACGATCCCCTGCCTTCCGCGGCGAGCGAAAGCGGCGCCCTGGCGGGGCGCGACGACGTGTTCGACGCCGCGATCCGGCGCGCCGGCATGCTGCGCGTGTACACCACCGACCAGCTGTTCTCGGCCGCCGAGACCCTGGCCTATGCGCGCCCGCTGCACGGCGAGCGCCTCGCGATCGTCAGCAACGGCGCCGGACCGGGCGTGCTGGCGCGCGATGCGCTGGCCTATGGCGGCGGGGTCGGGGCGCAGTTTTCGAACGAATCGCAGGCGCGCCTGGAGGCGCTGCTGGCGCCCGGTTGGCGGCGCGGGAACGTGGTCAACCTGCAGGGCGGGGCGGCGCCCGAACTGTACCGCGAGACCCTCGAGATCCTGCTTGCCGACCCGCAGGTCGACGCGCTGCTGCTGATCCAGTCGCCCACCGCGACGGTGCTAAGTCGCGACGTGGCGGAGGCCATCGCGCCGCTGGTGCGCAGCGCGTCCAAGACCCTGCTGTCGTGCTGGCTGGGAGGCGGCGCGGTATCCGAGGCCCGTGCCATCGCCTCCGGCGCGCGCCTGCCGGCCTACCGCACGCCGGAAGATGCGGTGGCCGGCTTCCTGCAACTGGTGCACTACAGGCGCAACCAGAACCTCCTGATGGAGGTGCCGCCCTCGATGGTGGGCTCGGTGGCTCCCGACCGCGCCGCGGCGCGCGCGCTGGTGCGCGAAGCCGTCGCGAGCGGGCGCTACCTGCTGTCCGACCCCGAGACCAAGGCCATCCTGCGCACCTACGGCATGGCGGTGGTCGAGACGCGCCAGGCCGCCGGCGTGGAGGAGGCGGTGAGCGCCGCCCAGCGCATCGGCTATCCGGTGGCGGTCAAGATCCTGACGCCGGACGTGATGCACAAGTCGGACTTCGGCGGCGTGGCCCTCGACCTCGACGGCGACGAGGGCGTGCGCGCGGCCGCTACGCGCATGCGCCGGCGCCTCGCGGAGCTGTTCCCGCAGGCGAAGTTCGAGGGCTACTCGGTACAGGCCATGGTCAGGCGCAGCAACGCGCACGAACTGATCGTCGGCGCGGCGCTGGACGCCGTGTTCGGGCCGGTGATCGTGTTCGGGCAGGGCGGGGTGACGGTGGAAGTGGCCGACGACCATGCGGTCGGGCTGCCGCCCCTGAACCTGGTGCTGGCGCGCGACCTGGTCGACCGTACCCGCGTGGCCAGGCTGCTGGCCGGCTACCGCAACCGGCCGGCGGCCAACATGGACGCGGTGCTGGCCACGCTGGTGCAGGTCTCGCGCATGGTCGCGGACATTCCCGAGATCGTGGAGCTGGATCTGAACCCGCTGCTGGCCGACAGCCGCGGCGCCGTGGTGCTGGACGCGCGCATGCGCCTGGCGCTGGCCGACCGTTCCGGCAGCACCCTGGACCGGCTGGCGATTCGCCCCTATCCGCGCGAGCTGGAAGAGACGATCGACTGGCAGGGCGCGCCGCTGCTGCTGCGGCCGATCCGCCCGGAGGACGGTCCCGCCCACCTGGCCTTTTTCGATGCGCTCACGCCGGACGACGTGCGCTACCGGATGTTCGTGCGCGTGCGCGAACTGCAGCCTTCGCAGCTGGCGCGCTTCACCCAGATCGACTACGACCGCGAGATGGCCTTCATCGCCACCCGCTTGACCCCGCAAGGCGTGGCCGAAACCCTGGCGGTGGGCCGGGTGGTGGCCGACCCGGACAACATCACGGCGGAATTCGCGGTGACGGTGCGCTCGGACCTGAAAGGCATGGGGCTGGGCAAGCTCATGATGCAAAAGCTGATCGACTACTGCCGTGCGCGCGGCACGCGCGAGATCGTGGGCGAGGCGCTGCCGCAGAATTCGCGCATCACCGGGCTGGCCAAGCGGATGGGCTTTACCGTCAAGTCGACCGGGCTGGAAGGCATGCGCGAAATGCGGCTGGTGTTGCAATAAAATTTCAAATCGGCCACTTATATGAAATAATATTTCACTTCCTGAAGCGTACGTCCTCGACCACGACCTTCGCATCGCCCTTCGGTTTCTTGGGCTTCTTCGGCTTCTTGACGATCTGTCCGCCCGCGATCGTCTCGGGCACCCGGTGCTCCGGTTCGAAACCGCTTTCTTCCACGCGCTTAATTAGCTGGCGCGTCAGGGCCTCGATCGCGGCCAGGAATTCCACCTCGTCGGCCGCCACCAAAGACACCGCCTCGCCCGAGGCGCCGGCGCGCCCGGTGCGCCCGGTGCGGTGCACGTAATCCTCGGCCACGATCGGCAGGTCGACGTTCACCACCACCGGCAGGTCGTCGATGTCGAGGCCGCGCGCGGCGACGTCGGTCGCCACCAGCACCTTCACGTCGCCCGCCTTGAAGCGCTCCAGCGCGCGCAGGCGCGCCGGCTGCGGCTTGTCGCCGTGGATCGCGTCGGCCGGGATGCGCTTGGCGTCCAGCAGGCCGACCAGCTCGTCCACGCCCTTGCGGGTCTTGGCGAAGGCCAGCACCTGGGGCCAGTCGTGTTTTTTCAGCAGGTGCAGGAACAGCTCGGGCTTGCGCTTCTTGTCCACCGGGACCAGCCACTGGGTGACCTTGGCCACCGTGGTGTTGCGCGGGCTCGCCTCGATGCGCACCGGCTCGCGCAGCAGGCGGTTGGCCATGGCGCGGATCTGATCGGAGAAGGTGGCCGAGAACAGCAGGGTCTGGCGCTTTTTCGGCAGGGCCGCGAACACCTGGTCGAGTTCCTTCGAGAAGCCGAGATCGAGCATGCGGTCGGCCTCGTCCAGCACCAGGGTGATGACTTCGGTGAACTTCACCGCGTTCTGGCGGTGCAGGTCGAGCAGGCGGCCAGGCGTCGCCACCAGTACGTCCACCCCCTTGCGCAGGTTCATCATCTGCGGATTGATGCTGACCCCGCCGTAGGCCACCATGGTGCGCAGGTTCAGCCCGGCGCCGTAGCTGCGGAAGCTCTCGTGCACCTGCTCGGCCAGCTCGCGCGTCGGCACCAGGACCAGGGCGCGTACGGCATTGCTGCCGACCGGCTTGTCGCGCTTGAACAGGCGCTGCAGGATCGGCAGGGCGAAGCCGGCGGTCTTGCCGGTGCCGGTCTGGGCCGCGGCCATGACGTCCTTGCCGGACAGGATGACGGGAATCGCCTGCTGCTGGACGGCGGTCGGGGTGCTGTAGTCGAGCGAAACGAGGGTCTGGACGATCGGATCGATCAGTCCAAGCGAAGCAAAGGACATGGAAACCTTACGACGAGTAAATGTACAGGCCGTAGTTTAACTTGCCGGAGGCGGCAAGCGAAGGGCGCGCCGGCTCAGGCGAGGACAATCAGGACCGACAGGTCGACGATCGGCTTGACCGGCTCGCGCTGGTCCTTGCAGGCAGTCAGCAACAGGCAGGCAATCGCGAGCACGGCGGCGGGGAAGAGGCGGCGCGGTGGCATGATGGCTCCTTGTCAAGAAACTCCATCATACGCCAGTCCGCGCCCAAAATGCATACGCGGGCGCGAAATCAGAAGCTGTACGAGATGCCGGCGCGCAGTACCGGGTAGATCTTGTAGTCCGACACTTCTTCCTGCAGGCGCAGTTCTTCGACGTTGACGTCGCTCGCCAGCTTGCTGCAGAAGGTGACGTTGGTGCTGCAGCCGTAGGCGATCAGGTTGACGCGGGCCTTGCCCTGGTGGAAGACGCCGATGTCGGCATTGAAGTTCCAGCGCTTGTTCGGGGTGAGGGCGTTGCCCCAGCCGATGCCGATGTACGGCGCGGCGCGGCGGAAGTTGACTTCGCCTTTCAGGGCGCCGAAGTCGGCCGCCAGGTAGTTGATGCCGTTGAAGTTGAAGCTGCCGTTCGCGGTCGGGACGCCAAGGGCCTTGAAACGGGTGCCGTTGTACAGGATGCCGCCGGTCAGGCGGAAGCTGCTGTGCGGGATGACATACCAGTCGAACAGCACGTCGAAGGTCGCCAGTTTGCCGTCGAGCTTGTAATCGACCAGGCCTGAGCGCTTGTCGAAGTCGTGCTTGAAGTAGTTGGCGCCGAAGCGGCCGTTCAGGTTGCTCTCCATCGGGACGACCAGGTGGAGCCCGGCGCCGGTGGTGCCGAGGTCGGCGGTAACGGCGGCGCCGATTTGCGCCTGGGCCGACATGCTGGCGGCGAGGACCGTCAGGGCGAAGAATGCGTGCTTGAGTGCCATGCTGGGAAAAGCCTTGTGATGTTGAATTAGGGCATCATTGTAGCGGCAGTGTCTGCCGGCGGCGAGGAAAGCCGGCCCGGGTGAGGGGGATGTACAACGGTTTATTTGGGCCCGCCAGGGCCGGTTTCGTCGCCACTATCCCGGCTCCGTCGCATAATGTCACCCGGCAATAGAGACCAGGACTAATCTGGCGCTGCCCTGACTACTGAAAGAACATCATGATCTCAAGCACTTTTCACATTGCACGTCTGCTGGCCGCCTGGCTCGGCTGCTACCTGGTCTTCGCGATCATCGTTGCGGAGGGGACCAGGGATATCGTCGAGCGCGACGTCGGCGGCTATTTCGCGCTGCTGGCCCTGTTCCTCGGCCTGTGGGTGCTCTCGGGCGTGTTCTCGCACATGCGCCGGGTGCGCCTGATCGCGGGTAGCCTCAACAGCAGCACCTTGTCCAACCGCCAGCGGCGCCAGATCGAGATCCCCTTCGAGGCCGGCGAGGCCTTCGACCTGATCGACGCCGCGATCCGCGAACTGCCCGGCGCCATCCTGGTCGAGAGCGCGCGCGACAGCCTGCAGGTGCGCGCCAAGGTCAAGCGCATCAATCCCTACGCCATGCACCACGACGGCCAGCCTCCCGCCGCCAGCTGGGCCTTCATTCCTTTCGGCGAGCGGCGCAACCAGATCCTGGCCACGGTCACGCCGAACGGCGATTCCGCCGGCAGCGTCACCCTGATCTGCGAACCGGAAGACCCGGCCTGGACCGACACCTTCCTGGTCGACCACGGCACCAACCTGGAAAACGCCGAGGCCATCGTGCGGGCGATTACCCGCCGGGTAGCCGAGCGGCGCCGCGGCGAACAGGCGCAAGTACGCCAGACCGCCACCGAGAAGGAGCTCACGGTGGCCAAGCTGAACCTGCTGCACGCCCAGGTCGAGCCGCATTTCCTGTACAACACCCTGGCCAGCGCCCAGGTGCTGACGCGCACCGATCCGGCGCGCGCCGACGAGATGCTCGGCAACCTGATCCAGTACCTGCGCCACTCGCTGCCGCGCACCGAGGATGCGCCCTCGACCATCGGCGAGGAACTGGAACGCGCCCGCGCCTACCTCGACATCCTGAAGATCCGCATGGGCCCGCGCCTGCAGCTGCAGGTCGACGTGCCGGACGCGCTGCGCGCCGTGCTGTTCCCGAGCATGATGCTGCAGACCCTGGTCGAGAACGCGATCAAGCACGGCCTCGAGCCCAAGCCGGGCGGCGGCACGGTGTGGATCCTGGCGCGCCAGGTCGACAGTGCGGTGGCGGTGACGGTGGCCGACGACGGCCGCGGCTTCACCGCCGAGGGCGGCGGCACCGGGGTCGGCCTGCGCAACGTGCGCGAGCGCCTGCGCCTGGCCTACGGCAGCGCGGCCGCGTTCTCGATCGTGGCCAATTTCCCGAGCGGCGTCGCCGCCACCATCACCGTTCCCCATACCGTAGGGGCAGGAGCCCATCATGCTTGATTCCCGAATCCGGTGCGTCGTGGCGGAAGACGAAGCCCTGCTGCGCGAATCGCTGGTCCAGCTGCTCGGCCAGGTGTGGCCGGAACTCGAGATCGTGGCCAGCTGCGAGGATGGCGGCAGCGCCCTCGACGCGATCGCCGAGCACCGTCCGGAAGTGGTGTTCCTGGACATCCGCATGCCCGGGCTGAGCGGGCTGGAAGTCGCGTCGAATCTGCTTGCCGCCGGCATCAAGACCGAAGTGGTGTTCGTCACCGCCTATGACCAGTACGCGATCGACGCCTTCGAGCGCGGCGCCGTCGACTACCTGCTCAAGCCGGTGGCGCGCGAGCGCCTGGCCGGCACGGTCGGGCGGGTGCAGGCGCGGTTGCAGCGCGGCGGCCAGGACATGCAGCAGTTGCAGGCCTTGCTGCAGCAGCTGCAGGCGGTGGCGCCGCCGCAGCCGAAGGCGCCGCCGCTGGTCTGGCTGACCGCCAGCCGGGGCCAGGAAACGCGGCTGATCCTGGTGGACGACGTGTGCTACTTCCAGGCTGACTCCAAGTACACCGTCGTGATGACGCTGGACGGCGAGGCCCTGCTGAGGAAACCCATCCGCGACCTGCTCGAGGTGCTCGATCCGACCCACTTCAAGCAGGTGCACCGCTCGACCATCGTCAACCTGCGCGCAGTAAGCGGCGTGACCCGCGACGAGAGCGGACGCGGCGTCCTGCGCCTGAAGAACCGGCCCGAGACACTGGCGGTGAGCCAGCCTTTTATGGGCCTGTTCCGTAACATGTAACCAGATGTGAAAGCCTGCACAGAGTGTATCGGAGCGATTGAATCTTGCTTGCCAATGGTAAAGTTATGCCATCAACAAGCCTGGAGGCACCCATGAAAGCCCTGATTCTCTCTGCAGCCCTGGCGGCAGCTTCGTTCCCGGCCCTGGCCCAGACCAATGTCAGCATCAGCATCGGCCAGCCGGGCTTCTACGGCCGCATCGACCTCGGCGACGGCTACCGCAGCTACGGCCCGCCGCCGGTGTACGTGGCCGAACCGATCATCATCGAGCGCCGCCACCGGGTGCGCGCCGAGCCGGTCTACCTGCGCGTGCCGCCGGGCCACCGCAAGAACTGGAGCAAGCATTGCCGCAAGTACGGTGCCTGCGGCCAGCCGGTGCTGTTCGTGCAAGACCGCTGGTACTCGGACGTGTACGTGCCGCGCTACCGCGAGGTGCATTATCGCGAGCGCTACGATGACCGTGGCGGCCGCGGACACGATCGCCACCACGACCGTGGCCACGGGCACGGCAGGGATCATGACCGCGGCCACGGCAAGGGCCACGGCCGCGGCCACGACTAAGCCGGCTTCATTCCGGTAGCGGCACCCCGGCCGGCAGCAGTCCCTCCGCCACCAGCTCCTGCCAGAACGCCGCCGGAATCTTGATGTCCATCAGGTCGGCATTGCGGCGCAGGTGGCGCGTGCTGCTGGCGCCGGGAATGGTGGCCACTACCACCGGGTGGGCCGCGCCGAACTGCAGGGCCGCCGCCGGCAGGTCGACGCCATGGCGCGCCGCCACGTGGCGCAGCCGTTCGCGCTGCTCGAAGTGTTTCGGCTTGGCCGGCACGTAGTCGTAGTGGTCGCCGCCCGCCAGGAAACCCGAGTTGAACGGCCCGCCCAGCACGATGCCGGCGCCGCGCTCGTCGCACAGGGGGAACAGGGCCTCCAGCGGCGTGGTTTCCATCAGCGTGTAGCGCCCGGCCAGCAGGAAGATGTCCGGGTCGGAGTCGCGCAGCGCGCGCAGGCAGGGCTCGACCGTGTTCACGCCCAGGCCCCAGGCCTTGATCAGGCCTTCCTCGCGCATCCGCACCAGTTCCTCGAAGGCGCCGCCGCGGCTGGCGGCGATCCGGTAGTGGTGATCGAACTGGTCTCCCAGGTGGTCGGGCGAGAGGTCGTGCACGTAGACGATATCGATGCTGCCCAGCGCAAGACGCTGCAGGCTGTCCTCGACCGAGCGGCGCGCGCCGCTCGCCGTGTAGTCGGTCAGGCGCCGGAAGGGCAGCGAAGACACGAAAGGCGGGGCGACATCGCCGCTTGGATCGGGCACCAGCACGCGCCCGACCTTGGTCGACAGCGTGTAATCATTGCGCGGCCGGGTGCGCAGGGCCTGGCCGAAGCGGTGCTCGGACAGGCCGGTGCCGTAGTGCGGAGCCGTGTCGAAATAGCGGATGCTCGCTTCCCATGCCGCGTCGACGGTGGTGCGGGCCGCCTCGTCGCTCGTGGTGTGGTACATGTCGCCCAAGCCGGTGCCGCCAAGGCCCAGGCGCGAGATCGGTCGGTAGCGCTGGTTCATGCTGTCCTTTCGTGTCGAATGGTCGCGCCATGCTACACCGGCGCGCGGCGCGCACCATTGAACCGGGCGGCCGGCCCGCTGCGAATACCCGCACCGGATGTTCCGGATGAAATATCATGCTGCTTCCCGTTCCGATACTGTGCCGGCATGAAAGAGATTCCGCCCGATCCCCAGATGTCGATCCTGCTTGGCTGGTGCCTGATCGTGCTGCTGGCCGTGCCGTTCGGCGGCTTCGCGGCCTGGCATGTGGCGGGCAAGGCGGACGCGCTGTCCTGGCCGAAGGCGGACGCGGAGATCCTCAGCCGCGAGCTGTACCGGACCACGAAGCCGGTCCTGTGGTGCGTCAAACCGAAGCTGCGCTACCGGATCGACGGACGGACCTACGAGTCCAGGCGGAGCTCGTCCTCGTGGGTGGCCGGCACTGGCTGCGACCGCGACAGGCGGGTAATGGAGGCCAGGCTCGAGCGCATGGCGCCAGGCGCGCGCATGGCGGTCCGCTACGATCCGCGCGATCCCGCCGGCGCGGTCGTCTACCTCGCCCCGCCGGTGGAATTCATCGACGTCTTCTTCGCCATCGTCGGCGCGGTCTGGCTCGGCTGCGGCATCCATGCCATCCGGGAGGGGAAGAAACAGGGGCGCGAGCAGGGGTCTGCACGCGTTGCCCGCGCCAAGCCAGCCTTGCGCTAACGTAGTAAGATTGCCACATCGCCCATGTGCTGGCATTGCCGGACGGGCGCCATGAGAGGAGCTTACTTTGCGTAGCGAATTCGTGATCGTGGGTGGTGGTGCGGGCGGCCTGGAACTGGCCTGCAAACTGGGCCGCAAGCTGGGGCCATCGAAGGTGACGCTGGTGGACAGCCGGCTGTACCACATCTGGAAGCCGTCGCTGCACGAGGTGGCGGCCGGCACCCTGGACATCCACCAGGAAGGCCTGTCCTACCAGATGCTGGCGCATGACAACGGCTTCAACTTCGTGTTCGGACCGATGACCGCCCTCGACGCCGCGTCGAAGACCATCACCGTGGGCGCGATCCTGGCGGCCACCGACGACGACGAGGTGCTGCCCGAACGCCGCATCGGCTACGGTTCGCTGGTGCTCGCGGTCGGCAGCACCTCGAACTACTTCGGCGTGCCGGGCGCGAAGGAGCACACGATTTCCCTGAACGCCACCGAGGACGCCGAGCGCTTCCGCCTGCGCATGCTGCGCCTGATGCTGGCCGCCGAGCAGGAACAGGAAGAAGGCAAGGGAAGCGGCCTGGATGTGGTCATCATCGGTGGCGGCGCCACCGGCGTCGAACTGGCGGCCGAGCTGCGCGAAGCCTCGGGCGCCTATGTCACCTACGGTTTCGACCAGCTGGACGTGAAGCGCGACGTGCGCATCACCATCCTCGAAGGCGCCCCGCGGGTGCTTGCTCCGCTGCCGGAAAAGGTGTCGAGCGCTGCCAACGACCTGCTGGCCAAGCGCGGCATCCGCGTGGTGACCGACTGCCGGGTCACGCAGATCGACCGCGACCGCGTCGTCGACAAGGATGGCAACGTGTATCCGTCCAACCTGTGCGTGTGGGCAGCCGGCATCAAGGCGCCCGACCTCCTGGCTTCGCTGGGCCTGCCGACCGCCAGGGGCGGCCAGGTCGAAGTCGACGCGCACCTGCGCGTGAAAGGCGCGGACGACATCTATGCGCTGGGCGACTGCGCCGCCTGCGTTGACGGCAAGGGCAATGCGGTGCCGCCGCGCGCCCAGGCCGCCCACCAGCAGGCCGACTACCTGGTCACGACCTTCCTGCGCAAGTCCAAGGGCCATGCGCCCCAGGACCGGCCGTATGAATACCGCGACTACGGTTCGCTGGTGTCGGTGGGCCGCTCCACGAGCGTGGGCAGCCTGATGGGCTCATTGCGCGGCGCCAGCTGGTTCGTGCAGGGCACGATGGCGCGCCTGATGTATACCAGCCTGCACCTGATGCACCACCGCGCGGTGCTCGGCACCATGCGCACCGGGGTGCTGGCGCTGGCGCGCTTCCTGGTGCGGCGGGCCACGCCGCTGGTGAAGCTCCATTAAGGCAGGGTGCACGGCTCTGCCGTGCGCGCGTTCGAACACTGCGTGAGCAGACGCAGCGGCTGTTCATGGGCTGCTTGAACGCGCGGTCGGCGAAGCCGACCACCCTACGAAAAAATAATTTACGCCGCGGGCGCCTGCTTCGGCAGGGTCATGCGCAACACCGCGCCGCCGGTCTCGCCGGCGCCAAGCTCCAGCGTGCCGCCCAGGAAGCGCGCGCGCTCGCGCAGCAGGCGCAGGCCGTGGCAGCTGGTCGACTCCAGGACCTTGTCATTCTTCGGCAGGCCGCTGCCGTTGTCGCGGATGGTCAGCATCACCTGCTCGCCGTCGTCGTCCAGGATCACGTCGACCTCGGTCGCGCGCGCATGCGCGGCCACGTTGCGCAGGCCTTCCTCGACGCAGCGCAGCAGCACCACGCCCTGGGTGCGGGTATAGGACCCGTCCTCGTCGGGCAGGCTGGCGCGCGCCTTGATGCCGTGGGCGGCGGCGAAGCCGGGGACCAGTTCGGCCAGCGCGGCCTTCAGGCCGAGGAACTCGAGCTTGTCGTTCCACAGCTCGAGCTGCATCTTGCGGTTGGTCTCGATGATGTTGGCGAGCAGCCCCTTCATCTGGGCGCTGCGGTCGCGCATCGACTGGTTCTCGGCCGGGATGTGCTGGCTGAGCAGGGCAAGGTGCATGGTCAGCGCCGTCATCGACGAGCCCAGGCTGTCGTGGAGCTGGCGTGCCAGCAGGCGGCGTTCCTCGTCCCAGCAGGCGGCGAGGTAGCCCAGCATCTCGGTGAGTTCAGCGGTGCGGTCCGCGCCCGGCGCTGTCGATGCGACTGCGGCGGGCAGGGGCTGCGGATGTGCCGGTTCGGTCATCGTAGGCTCGGTTAAATGTTTCCCAAATCATACAACAGTTGGCCGCGTGACGGCGCGCAAGGCCGCTGCATTGTACCCGGCGGGGTGCCGGAAACAGCGTGCGCTGCCGTACAGTCGCGTTGCCCGTTTCAGGCGAAGCTTGGGGCGTGGCCATACCACTTTATTAATAACCGGGGGTAATACAATGACGACCGCAAGCAAATCGCAGGATGCCATCACGCTGCTCACCGCGCAGCACCGCGAAGTCCACGAGATGTTCGAGAAGTTCGAGAACATGACCGACCGCGCCAAGGTCAGCAAGAAGAAGCTCGCCGACGAGATCTGCCAGGCACTGATCATGCACACCACGATCGAGGAAGAGATCCTGTATCCGGCGGTGCGCGAAGCAACCGAGGAAACCGAGGACATGGTCGACGAGGCTGTCGTCGAGCACGCGTCGGCCAAGGACCTGATCGCCCAGATCCAGGAAATGGACCCGGGCGACGACCTGTACGACGCCAAGGTGAAGGTGCTGGGCGAGATGGTCGACCACCACGTCGAGGAAGAAGAGAAGGAAATGTTCCCGAAGATGAAGGAACTGAAGCTGGACCTGCAAGCGCTGGGCCAGGAAATGGCAGCCCGGGCCGCCGAGCTGCAGTAAAGCAGGCTTGTCCGGGCGCTGCCCGGACTCCCGGCAGCGCCGGGACTGTCAGTCAGGCCGCGTCGGCCTGCGCCGCCGCCGGCGCGAGCGCCTCCAGCAACTGGTCCATGCCGACCGGCTTGACCAGGTGCTGATCGAAGCCCGCTTCCATCACGCGCCGCTTGTCTTCGGCCAGTCCATAGCCGGTCAGGGCGATCAGGCGGATGTGGGACGTGGCCGGGTCGCCCCGCAGGCGGCGCGCGACTTCGTAGCCGTCGATGCCGGGCAGGCCGATGTCGACCAGCGCAGCGGCCGGACGACCGGCCAGCGCGGCCGCCACGCCCTGCAGCCCGTCGGCGGCGGTGTCCACCGGGAAGCCGTGGGCGGCCAGCATGGTCGCCATCATCTCGCGTCCGTCTTCGTTGTCTTCGATTAGCAGCACCGCGGGCTTGCCGGAGTTGTCGCCGCTCGACTGCTGCGCGGCCACGGACGGCACGACGGGTTCGGTGCGCGGCAGGCGGATCATGAAGGTACTGCCGCTGCCGCTGCCGTCGCTATGCGCGCTGGCGCTGCCGCCGTGCAGTTCCACCAGGCGCCGCACCAGCGACAGGCCGATCCCCAGGCCGCCCTGCGAGCGATCGATCGAGATCGCGCCCTGGACGAACACGTCGAACACGTGCGGCAGCAGTTCCTCGGGGATGCCGACGCCGGTATCGCGCACCGTCAGCACCACGTCCTCGCCCGACTGCGCCACCCCGACGTCGATGCTGCCGCCCGCGGGCGTGTACTTGAGCGCGTTGTCCAGCAGGTTGGTGGTGATCTGTTCGAGGCGGGTCGGGTCGCCGTCGACCCAGTTCGGCGCCAGGTCGACGCTGATGCGGTAGCCGGCGGAACGGCCGGTGGCGCGCAGGGTTTCCAGGCAGCCCGATACCAGGTTGGACAGATCGATCGGCTTGCGCGCCAACAGGATCTTGCCCGACATCGCACGCGACAAATCGAGCAGGTCGTCGACGATGCGCGACAGGTGCTGGCTCTGGCGCTGGATGATCTGCTTGGCGCGGCTCACCGTCTCGGCGTTGGCGCCGGCCATCCCGATCAGCGAGGAAGCGCTGCTGATCGCCGATAGCGGGTTGCGCAGCTCGTGTCCGAGCATGGCGAGGAATTCGTCCTTGGCGTGACTCTTGCGTTCGGCGTCGCGGCGCTCTTCCATCTCGCGCACGAGGCGGCGGTTGGTCGCGGTCAGCTCGGTGGTGCGCTGCGAGAGCTTTTCGGCCTGGCGCTTGAGCTGCTCGTTCTTCATCGCCAGCGCCACGAACACCGAGACCTTGGCGTGCAGGATCTGCGGAATCACCGGAGTGAACAGGAAGTCGGCGGCGCCGCGCTGGTAAGCCTTGAGGCGGTCGATCTCGTCGGCCAGGAAGGCGGTGACGAAGATGATCGGGATATCCGCCGAGCGCGCGCGCTGGTGGATCGCCTCGGCGGTCTCGAAGCCGTCCATGCCGGGCATGTTCACATCGAGCAGGATCACGGCGAAATCGTGGAGCAGCACCTGGCGCAGGGCTTCCTGGCCGGAACGCGCCGAATGCACCGAATAATTGCTTTCGTCCGCCCACTGGTCGAGCAGGCTCGTCAGCGCTAACAGGCTGGCGGCGTCGTCATTGACGACCAGGATCTTGGGTTTGTCAGTGTGTGCCACGATGGTTCGTTGTGCTTTCGCTCAAAGAATTTGCCTTTCGGAAAGATCTTACCAAATCAAGAGTGAAAGGTTTCAAGGAATCACTGTAATAACAAAGAATGATATCACGGGCAATTTAAGTGCAAATAGGCAAAACTCAATCGTGCGCATGGTGACATGTACGGTGCCGCACATACGTTCCAGGGTGGCTGTGCGATAGTGGAATCGTCCAGTTCAACCGACTCCATGGGAACGGGGCTGCCTACATGAAAGGACAGATAATGAATATCGACTCTATCGTAAATCAGGATTATCACGGCAAATCGTTCCGTGAGCTCGTCAATTCGCCGCTGACCGCCCTCTGTGGCGTCAGCGAACAGCAAGCCAGTGCCTTTGCCGCCGCCGGCGTGCACACGATCGGCGACCTCGCCAACATGCAGATCGTGAACTACGCCGTGGCCATCAAGGCGCTGTCCAGCTGCGAAAATGCCTCGGGCAAGGAGCAGGCCGAGGAAGAACTGCTCGACGACGCCGTCGAAATGACCTTCCCGGCCAGCGACCCGGTATCGGTCCAGTCCAGCATCACCCGCATCGAGGTGGCGCCCGACAAGGTCGACGCCAGCCGCGACCACCAGGCGGCGCAGGCGATCGAGTCGCATAGCGAGGAGATGCTGCGTTCGGCGGAAATCAATACCAGGTATCTGCAGAAGGACGAGGGCGGGAATCGCTGATCGATCAGCGCTTGCTGGTCTCATGACGGGCCACTGGCGGCGCAGGCTGCTTTGTGGCCCGTCTGTTTTTGTCTGGCAAGGGGAGCTCACTGGAGTGCGATGAACTTGGGGGGAACAATGCCTCGCATTGTTCCCCCCAATTTAGCGTGCAGACCGCAAACGCGAACCCGAAGCGCCCGCTCAGCGATGCGCCGCCGTCTCCGCTGCAGCCGGGTTTGCCGCCGGCATCTTGGTCGCCGCCTGACGGTTGGCCGCAGGCGAGCAGAAGCGGTTCTTGCCGGCGCGCTTGGCTTCGTACAGCGCGTAGTCGGCGATGCTGATCAAGGCGTCGACCGATTCGGCGTCGTCCGGATAGATGCTGATGCCGATCGAGGTCGACAGGCGCAGGGTCAGGTCATTGATGAAGTAGGGCTCGGACACGGCTTCGACCAGCTTGGCCGCCGGGCCCTGGGCGTCGGCCAGGCTGTGGATCTCGCCCAGCACCACCATGAATTCGTCGCCGCCGAGGCGCGCCACCGTGTCTTCCTTGCGCGAATTGGCCAGCAGGCGCTGCGACACCATCTTGAGGATGTCGTCGCCATAGGCGTGGCCGTAGGTGTCGTTGATCGCCTTGAAGCCGTCCAGGTCGAGGTACATGATCGCGGCCTTGGTATGGCTGCGGTTGGCGTGCTGCAGGGCGGTCTCGATGCGGTCTTCCAGCAGGCGGCGGTTGGGCAGGCCGGTGAGGGCGTCGTGCAGCGCCAGCTCCTGCTGCGCGCGCGAATACTGGGCCAGCTCCTTGTAGAGCAGGCGTACTTCCAGCATGTTGTGGATGCGCTTGTGCACCTCGAGCAGGTCGAACGGCTTGCTGATGAAGTCGCGGGCGCCGGCTTCCAGCGCGGCGATCTTGAAGCTCGGCTGGGCGGTCAGCGCCAGCACCGGCAGGTAGCCGCCCTGTTCGATTTCCTTCAGGCCCTTCATGACCTGGAAGCCGTTCAGGCCGGGCATCTGCAGGTCGAGCAGGATCAGGTCGTAGTTGTGCTCGCGATGCAGCGGGCATACCTGCTCGGGCAGCATCGTCGAACTGACGCAGGTGTAGCCTTCCTCGCGCAATATCTCTTCCATCAGCTCGATATTGTCGGGCGAATCGTCCACCACCAGGATCTTCGCGTTCAAAATGTCTTGTCTGCTCGGCATGCTCGTTCTCTTCTACTCTGTCGGGAACGTGTTCCATTTCCTTTTGGAATGGACGCCTCCCATATCTTCATAGTCTAGCAAAAGCCTAAAAATTTCTTGTAGGACAGCGCCGCGTGTCCGGGTAGGATCATTATCGACCAAGCCCGCGTCCTGCGCCATTGCCCATCTGTGCAGTCGGAACCGCTACCGAAGCGACGGCGGCGATGAGTTCTCCCGGCTCCACCGGCTTCGAAATATGGGTCGAAAAACCCGCTTCCAGCGCCTTCAGCCGGTCTTCGGGCCGGGCAAAGGCGGTCAGGGCGATGGCCGGCAGCTGGCCGCCGGCCTCGCGCGGCAGGGCGCGCACCCAGCCGATCAGTTCGAACCCGTCGACCTCGGGCATGCCCAGGTCGCTCACCAGAACGTCCGGCCGGTCGGCGCGCAGCGCATCGAAGGCTTCGCGCGCGCTGGCGGCCACCCGCACCCGGGCATGGCAGTCGGTCAGGATGCGCGCGATCAGCTCGCGGCCGTCGCGCGCGTCGTCGACCACCAGCACCGTCAGTCCGGCCAGGTCGCGCACTGCGCCGTCGGGCGCTTCCGGCGCCGGCGAGGGCGCGGGCGCTGCGCGTGACGGCCGGCTGCTTGATGCCGGCGCCTCGGCGCGCGGCAGCTCGATCGTGAAGCTGGCGCCCAGGCCCTCGCCGGCGCTCTCGGCCCGCACCGTGCCGCCGTGCTGCTCGACCAGGTGCTTGACGATCGACAATCCCAGACCCAGGCCGCCATGCCGGCGCGTCATCGACGCGTCTTCCTGGCGGAAGCGCTCGAACACGTGGGTGATGAATTCGGGACGGATCCCGACGCCGTTGTCGCGCACGGTGATCGCCACCACCTTGCCGCCCGCGCCATGACCGTCGTCGCGTTCGCTGATCTCGACCGCCACCAGGCCGTCGCGCGGGGTGAACTTGATCGCATTCGACAGCAGGTTCCAGATTACCTGCTGCAGCCGGCCGGTGTCGCCAGCCACGAGCGCGCCCGGCGCCCGGTAGTGCTTCTCGATGGCGATGTGCTTGGCGTCGGCCGCCGGACGCACGGTCTCGATGGCGGCGTCGATGAAGGTCGCTGGCGCGATCGCCTGCATGTCGAGCAGCACCTTGCCCGAGGTGATGCGGCTCATGTCGAGCAGGTCTTCGATCAGCTGGGCCTGGGCGCGCGCGTTGCGTTCGATGGTCTGCAGGCCGCGCTGCAGGTCGGCGCCGTCGCGGCTGCCGCGGCGCAGGACCTGCGACCAGCCGAGGATCGCCGACAGCGGGGTGCGCAGCTCGTGCGACAGCGTGGCCAGGAACTCGTCCTTCATCTGGCTGCTGCGCTCGGCCTCGGCGCGCGCCTCGCGTTCGTTCTCGAGCAGCACCTTGCGCTCCTCGGCGGCGCGGCGGGTGGCTTCGTACAGGCGGGTGTTGTCCACCGCGATCGCGGCCTGGGCGGCGATGCCGCGCACGATGCGCTCGCTGCGTTCGGTGAACACGCCGGGTTCCGGATGGCCGAAGAACATGGTGCCGAGCAGCTCGCCCGAGCGCGCCGCCACCGGCACCGCCATGTAGCTGCGCAGGTCCGGCTCTCCGGCCGCCGGGTGCCCGGCCGGCAGTCCGAACTGGGGCGCGCTGCCCGCGTAGCGCGGGTCGCGGGCGATGTCGTCGATGCGCACCAGGCCCTCGGTGCGCAAGGCCGGCGGGTAGAGCGTGCTGGCGCGCGGTTCGCCGAAACTCTGGAATTCGCTGGATGTCGCGCCCGACAGCGTGACCATCGAGAACAGGGTGCCGTCGCCTTCCTGCCCGTAGTGGATGAAGGCGCCGAAGCGCGCGCCGCTGACTCCCAGCGCCGCCTCGGTGGCCGCGCGCAGCAGCGAGCGCAGGTCGCGCGTCGAGGCCAGGATGCTGCCGGTATTGTTGAGCAGCTCGAGCACGTGCGATTCGTCGCGCAGCGCCTGCTCGGCGCGCTTGACCTGGTCGACGTCGGTATTGGTGCCGAACCAGCGCACCACGCGTCCGTCGGCGTCGCGCACCGCGCTCAGGCGCGTCAGGTGCCAGCGATAGCTGCCGTCGGCGCCGCGCAGCGGGAATTCCATCTCGAAGGGTTCGCCGCTGCGAATGGTCTCGCGCCAGCGCCCCATCACCGCGGGCAGGGTGGCGGGGTCGATGGTGTCCTGCCAGCCCCAGCCCACGCTCTGCTCCGGCGTGCGCCCGGTGTATTCGTACCAGCGGTCGTTGAACCAGACGATGCCGCCGTCGGTACCGGCCATCCAGGCCAGCTGCGGGATCGTGTTGGCCAGCGCGCGCAGCAGTTCCTCGCTCTGGCGCAGGGTGTCTTCGGCGCTCTTGCGGCCGCTGATGTCCTGCACCACCCCGGTCATGCCGACCAGGGTTTCCTGGCCCTTGCGTTCGGCATAGTCGGGGCGGCCGACCAGGGCCACCCAGCGCGCGGCCTGGCTCTCGGAAGCGCCGGTCGCGACCCGGCACTCGATGTTCAGGTCTGCCCGCGCCTCGAAAGCCTTGATCACGGCGCGCCGCACCTGGATGCGGTGCTCGGGATGCAGGCGCGCGCGCAGCTGCGGCCAGGGCAGCGGGGTCTCGGCCGGCAGGCCCAGGATGCCGGCCGCGCGCGGACCAAGGAGCACGCGGTCGAGCGCCGCGTCCCAGCGCCAGTCGCCCAGGCGCCCGGCCGCGAGCGCCACCTGCAGGCGGTTGTTGTTCTCGACCAGGGCCTGCTGGTCCAGCTTGCGCTGGGTGATGTCCTGGAAATACAGGGTCAGCCCGTCCGGCGACGGGTGCAGGCGCATCTCCAGCCAGCACTGCAGGCGCACATAATAGAAGTCGCGCACCACGGTCTCGCGCCGCTCCATGGCGCGCCGGCAGTCCTCGGCCACCGAGGTGCCGTGCAGGTCCTCGAACTCGTCCCACAGGTTCTTGCCGACCAGGCCCGGGCGGCTCTTGTCGAGCGGGGCGATCATGTCGAGCGCGCGCCCGTTGATGTACATGATGCGCCACTCGCGGTCGACCGCGCAGAAGCCGTCGGACAGGCTTTCGAGCATGTTCTCCATGCGCTCGTTGGCGCGGCGCAGCGCTTCCTGCGCCCCCAGCAGCTCTTCCTCGGCGCGCTGGCGCGCCGCCAGCACGCTCTGGGCATTGCGCAGCGCGGCCGAACGCATCAGCTCGAGTTCGTGTTCGTCGCTCACGCGGCCCCCTCCAGCAGTGCGCTTGCCAGGCGCGTGCCCTCGACCCGTGCGCGTATCTTGGCGAAGGCGGTGGCGCGGCTGACGCTGTCGTCGTCGAAGAAGGGAGCGAAGCCGGCGTCGTCGGTCGTGCCCAGGCGTTGCGGGTCGAGGTATCGGGCCGCCAGCAGCACCCGGTCGCGCACCTGCGCGGCGCTCTCGATGCGCGCCTCGAACGGATCGACGACGCCGACGAACACGCGCTGCTCGGGGCGCGCATAGTCGCGCGCGATGCGCAGCACCCGAACGGGGTCGGGCTGCCCGGCCACCGCGATATAGAAGCTGCCGGCGCGGATCTCGAACAGTGCCGGCAGCAGCTCGGCGTAGTCGACCTCGGCCTCGGCTCCGCCGGCGGCAGGCCGGACCCCGGCCGCCGACACGTGCAGCCCGATCAGGACGCGTTCGGCGGCGGAAAAGCGCGCCAGGGCCATGTTGTTCAGGTGGACAAAGCTGGCCAGCAGGGCGCCGCTCGGGTCGAGCCGCATCGCCAGCGGACCTTCGGCGAAGTCGATCTGCACCTTGTGGGCGCCGGCCTCGAGGCAGCGCCGGATCTCGGACTCGTGTTCGCGTACCAGGTCGTCAAGGAATTGCTCGCGCGGATAGCCGGCCAGCCCGTCGGGCGGGTAGAGCAGCGACAGCGCCGAAGGCGAGATGATGGCCTGCTTGACCGGCTGGGTCGCATGGCGCCGCGCCGCGCGCAGGTACTGGTCGGCATAGCACTGGTAGCGGAAGGGGCCGTGCGTGAGGCGCGGCATGCGGTGGCTGGTGGGGCCGGAACCGGTTTGCACGGGAATGCGGAAGCCGTCCGGCGCGGTATTGGCGGCGCCGCGCACCGGATAGCTCCAGAAGTTTTCGAGCTTGCCCTGCTCGCCGTCGCTGATGACGGGCGCCCCGGTCGCCTCGAACTCAAGCACGGTCGCGCGTACCGCCGCCTCGAGCAGGGGCGCGAGCGCGTCTCCCGCTGCGCCGCCGCGGATCGCGGCGACCAGCTCGGGCGGACGGGGAATGCTGCCGATCGGTTCAGTTGGAATCATCAGTGCTGGCATGGTGGCAGGCGCCGGACGCACGGCTGCGCCTGGCCTGGTAAGGGCCATTGTAGCCCAGCCGAAGCCTGCCGGCACGCGGCACCGGCCTCACCTGGCGGGCGCCGGCTGGCGCGCCACCTTTGCCAGGGCGTCCTGCAGCTGGTCCAGCTCGTAGGGCTTCTGCAGCGACAGGTAGGGGAACTCGAGGTGGCGCAGCAGCGAATCTCCGTAGCCGGACGCGAAGATCACCTTCAGCGCCGGATGGTCTTCGAGCGCGCGGCGCGCCAGGTCCACGCCCGACATGCCGGGCAGGCTGACGTCCGAGAACAGCACCTGGTAGCGCTGCCTGGCCAGCAGGGCCAGGGCGTCGTCCGGATGCGCCACGCCGTCCGCTTCGTGGCCGAAGGCCTTGAGCATCTCGCAGACCAGGTACTGGGAGTCGAGGTTGTCCTCGACCACCAGGATGCGCAGCGCGGCGTCTTCGGGCTCCGTCTCCAGCGCCGCCGGCGCGGCGGCAGGGGGCGCCAGCAGGATGTGGATGCCGCCGACGCCGCCGTGTCCGTCCGGCAGCGGCGTCAGGCGCAGGTCGCAACGATGTTCGAGCGGGCCGTCCGCGTGGCGGAAGCTGAGCGTCGTGCCTGCCACCAGGCCGGGCTGCCCGGACCAGGCCCCTTGCAGGGCGGGGCCGGCGGCGGACAGCGGCGGCGGCAGCACCGAGGGCACCGAGCCGCCCGGCACCCGGCCGCAGCCCAGGCCGGCCAGCGCTGCATAGGCCTCGTTGAACACCAGGATGGTTTCGCGCCCCCACACCAGCAATCCCGGCAGAGGGGAGTTGAGCAGCAGGTCGGCCGCCACGCGCAGCGGCGCGGGCCAGCGGGTGGGTTCGCCCAGGCTGCTTCCAGACCAGTCATAGAAGGTGGCAGTGCGCGGATCGTGTTCAGGCATGGGCAGACTGTTGTAGGAACGAAAACATGGCGGCCATCCTACACCAAATGCCGTCCAACTGCCGTCTCGATCCGTGCGAACCATGCCCGGGCAAAAAAAAGCCCGCTTCTGGGAAGCGGGCTGAATCTATTTCCTTGGAGGAGAATAGAGGAGACAGGAAGGATGATGCTGCATTGCCGCAAATTAGTCCAATTTATATTTCAAATGACCGCCATCAAGATTATTGATGAGCCCGCTTTGTCAACCGGGCCGTGGCGTGGCCGCGACGCCGGTCCGGCAGGAGGCGCGCACGCTTGGTGCACGGGTGAAAATGTTCTACGATGGCAACTATGTCAAAACCTTCCCGGCTAGCCTGCGTCTGTGCGGCACTGTTTTTGCTGCACGCAGGCGGCGGGCTTGCGGCTGGGCACGCCGGGCAGGAAGGAGCGGACGCGCTTGCGCTGGAAGACTACTCCCTGGAACAACTGGCCGATATCGTGGTCACCTCGGTCTCGCGCCAGCAGGGGCGGCTCAGCAGTGCGCCGGCCTCGGTGTACGTGATCAGCGGCGCCGAGATCGCGCGCTCGGGCGCGACCACGGTCCCCGAAGCGCTGCGCCTGGCGCCGAACCTGCAGGTGGCCTTCACCGGGGCCCAGGAATACGCGATCAGCGCGCGCGGTTTCTCCTCGCAGCTGGCCAACAAGCTGCTGGTGCTGGTGGACGGCCGCAGCGTCTACTCGCCGCTGTTTTCCGGCGTCTTCTGGGAAGCCCTGGACGTGGTGCTGGCCGACGTCGAGCGCATCGAGGTGATCAGCGGTCCCGGCGGCACCATCTGGGGCACCAATGCGGTCAACGGCGTCATCAACATCATCACGCGCAGCGCTGCCGACACCCAGGGTGGGCTGGCACAGGCGCACGCCGGCAAGCGCTATGCCGGCGCCGTGCTGCGCCACGGCAAGCGCCTGGCCAACGGCGCCTACCTGCGGGTGTACGGCAAGCGCGACGAAGCCGGAGCGGCGCCCGGCGACGGCCCGGATGTGCAGGGCGGCGGCGCTGGCCGGCGCCAGGCGGGCTTCCGCCTCGATTGGGACGGCGCAGGCCATGACCTGAGCGTGAGCGGCGACCTGCATGCCGGCGCGCTGCGCGCCGCGCGCGAGCCGCGCACCGATTTCTCCGGCGCCAACCTGGTGGCGCGCTTCGATACCCGGGTGGGCGGCGACACCGCCCTGCGCCTGCAGGCCTGGCTCGACCAGCAGCAGCGCGAGCAGCCCGGCGCCGGCCGGCACAAGCTCGATACCGTCGACCTCGAGGTCCAGCTGGCCACGCGGCTCGGGCAGCGCCATTCCCTTAGCTGGGGCGGCGGTGTGCGCCAGGCGCGCGACCGCTTCGACAACGGCCCCATCCTGCAATTCGCACCGACCCATCGCACGCTGCGCTCGACCAACCTGTTCGCCCAGGATGAATTCAGCTTCACGCCGGCCCTGCGCGCGACGGCCGGCCTGCGCCTGGAGCACAATGCCTACACCGGCACGGAACTGCTGCCCAGCCTGCGCCTGGCCTGGGACCATGCGGCCGGCGCCATGCTGTGGGCGGCCGCCTCGCGCACGGTGCGCGCCCCGACCCGGATCGACCGCGACCTGCGGCTGCTGGACCCGGCGTCCAGCGGCCAGCGCTACCTGATTGCCGGCGGCCCCGACATGCAGTCCGAAGTGGCCCGCGTGCTGGAGCTGGGCTACCGTGCCCAGCCGGCCAGCGCGGTGTCGTATGCGATCACCCTGTTCTACAGCGACTACGATCGGCTGCGCACGCTGGAACCGCAAGCGGGCGGGGCGGTATTTCGCAACCTGGGGCACGGCCGGGCGCGCGGGGTGGAAGCCTGGGGCAGCTGGCAGCCCATGCGCGGCTGGCGCCTGTTCGCGGGAGCGGTGTTGCAGGATATCGACACCGGCGTGGCCCCCGGCAGCCTGGATGCCTCGGCACGTGCCGGCCTGGCCACCAACGACCCGCGCAGCTCCTGGCAGCTGCGCTCGTCGCACGAACTCGGCGCCAGGCTGAGCGCCGACCTGCTGCTGCGGGGCGTCGCGCGCCTGCCGCAGCCGGCCGTGCCGGGCTATCATGAACTCGACGTACGCCTGGCCTGGCAGGCAGGCCCCGGCGTCGAACTGGCCCTCGCGGGCCGTAACCTGCTGCACGCCCGCCATCCCGAGTTCGGGGCGGCGGGCTTGCGCCAACTGGCTGAACGGCATGTGTTCGCCAGCGCAACGCTGCGTTTCTGAAAGCTCCATGACAAGAATGAAGACAAAGCTCCCTGACCGAATGCGACGCCGCCTGGCCTGCCGGGCGCTAGCTTTACCCTTGCCGCTGTTGCTGGCAACGGCTGCAGGGGTGGCGCCGCGCGCGCTGGCAGATGGGGGCGGCGCCCAGGCGCTCGAGCGCCGCGTCAAGGCGGCCTTCCTGTATAAATTCCTCGGTTATGCGGAATTTCCGGCGCATGCGTTTGCCGACCCCAACGGGCCGCTGACGATCGCCGTGGTCGGCTCGGACGAGATGGCCGCCGAACTGGCGCGCATCGCCAGCGGCCGCACGATCGTCGGGCGTCCGATCGCGGTGCGGCAGGTGGCCATGAACGAGGCGCCGCCGGCGGTGCACCTGCTGTTCGTGGCAGGCAGCGACGCCGAACGGGCCGGCCGCGTGCTGCGCGCCGCCCCCGGCGCCTACCTCACCGTGACCGAATGCGACGGCGGCCTGCGCTATGGCAGCGTCATCAACTTCCGCATCGTCGACGAGCGTGTGCGCTTCGACGTTTCGCTGGATGCCGCCGAAAAGAAGAACGTGAAGCTCAGTTCGCGCCTGTTGACCGTGGCGAACCGGGTACAGAAGGGAGGATCGTGATGGGCATGCACGATACCGGCTCGGTCCGCAGCAAACTGATCCTGATGGCCGTGGCGACCACCATCGTCGCGCTCCTGACGGCCGCCATCGCCATGATCGTCGTCGACGCGCGCACTTTCCAGCGCGTCTGGATCGACGACCTGAGCACCCAGGCCGACATCGTCGCCGACGTCGCCGCCCCGGCGGTCTCGTTCAACGACAGCAGCGCCGCCGCGCGCAGCCTCGCGGTGCTGCGGGTACGGCCGCAGATCATGGCCGCCGCCATCTATACCAACAGCGGCCAGCGCTTCGCCACCTATGCCAAGGCGGGCACCGAAGCATCCTTCCCGGCGCGTCCGGAAGCGGCCGGCCACCGCATGGAGCGCGGCGAACTGGAGGTGTTCCGCCCGATCGTCGAGAACGGCGAGCCGCTCGGCACCGTCTACCTGCGCTCGCGCTTCGGGCTGCTGGACCGGGTGCTCAGCTACGGCGCCATCCTCGGCGGCGTGATGCTGGGCGCGCTGGTGATCGCGGCCCTGGTGGCCTCGCGCCTGCAGGCCTCGATCACCCGGCCGCTGCAGGCGGTGACCAACGTGGCGCGCCAGGTGATGCTGCGGCGCGACTTCAGCTTGCGCGTGCCGGGCAAGGAAAAGGGCGAGATCGGGGTACTGGTGGAAGCCTTCAACGACATGCTGGCCGAGATCGGACGCCGTTCGGACGCGCTGCAGGCGGCCAACCGCACGCTGGAACACGAAATGACGGTGCGCGAGCGCGCCGAGCAGGCCCTGATCGTGGCCGACCGCAGGAAAGACGAATTCCTGGCGACCCTGGCGCACGAATTGCGCAACCCGCTGGCGCCGATCCGCACCGGCCTGGACATCCTGCGCATCCGCAGCGGCGACGCCCAGGCGACCCAGCGCGCCACCGACATCATGGAACGCCAGCTGCGCCAGATGGTGCGCCTGGTCGACGACCTGCTGGACGTCTCGCGCATCAACACCGGCAAGTTCACCATCAAGATGGGCCGCGTGGAGCTGAAGGCCGTGGTCAACGATGCCCTCGAGGTGGTGCGCTCCTATATAGAACTGCACGGCCACGAGCTGGTGATCGACCTGCCGGACCGCCCGGTGTTCCTGCACGGCGACGCGACGCGCCTGGCCCAGGTGCTGTCCAACCTCCTGAACAATGCCGCCAAGTACACCAACCGCGGAGGACGCGTCACGCTCAAGGCGGGCGTCGAGGACCGCACCCTGGTGCTGGAAGTGGCCGACACCGGGATCGGCATCGCGCCGGACATGCTCGACACCGTGTTCGAGATGTTCGTGCAGGTCGATTCGACCCTGGAGCGCAGCGTGGCCGGCCTGGGCGTCGGCCTGTCGCTGGCGCGCAAGCTGGTGGAACTGCACGGCGGGACCATCGAGGCCAAATCCGAGGGCCTGGGCCAGGGCAGCAGTTTTGTCGTGCGCCTGCCAATCGTGGTCGACCCGGAGCCGATTGCCAAGCCGACGCCGGCCGCCTTCATCAGCACCGAGTCCTACCGCATCCTGCTGGCGGACGACAACGTCGACTTCGTCAACAGCATCGGCGCGCTGCTCACCGCCATGGGCCACAGCGTGGTCATCACCCACAACGGACCGGACGCGCTGGCGGCGGCGGCCCGCTTCTGCCCGGACTACGCCTTCCTGGACATCGGCCTGCCACACATGTCGGGCTACGACCTGGCGCGCGGGATCCGCAAGCTGGCCTGCGGCCCGATGACGGTGCTGATCGCCGTCACCGGCTGGGGCCAGGAGAAGGACCGCCAGCTTGCCTTCGAGGCCGGCTTCGACCACCACATGGTCAAGCCGGTGCGTTTCGAGCAGATCGAGGAAATCCTGGGGAACCGCAGCATCATCAAGAAGCTGCGTACCTGATCCGGCGAAGGTGGCGCACCCGTCGCGACATTCAGCTTTTCTTCGGACGAAAAAAAACGGAAGCGCTTGCGCGCTTCCGTCGTTCTATTTCAGCAGGTGTGAGGCTCAGGCCTGCTTGGCTTTGCGGCGGCGTGCCAGGAAGCCCAGGATACCGAGGCCGCCCAGCATCATGCCGTAGGTTTCCGGCTCCGGAACCGGAGCCAGCATCACGGCACCGCCGAACGAGGCGCCGGTATCCGACACCAGATTGCCGCTGACCTGCAGGTAGTAGTTACCGGCGGCCAGGTTGTCGCTGGAGATGCTCCAGACATCCATTGCGCCGCTCATCAGCGAGGTACCGGTGGTGATGAGCGTTTCGTCTTCGCCATACAGGGCCAGGGCGGTGATGTCCAGGCCCTCGCTTTCGCTGCGGCTGATCGACGAGATGATCGCATCCAGGTTCATCGGCATATCACCTTCGACGGTGAAGGTGAAGCGGTCAGCGAAGGTATTACCTTCGTTGTCAGCCTCGAAGGTGTCACCGAAGAAGGCGGTGTTGTCGATCAGCTCCAGAGCCTGTGGGGAGTTGCCGACGATGTCCTGGGCCATGACGGCCGACGAACCGAACGAAGCGGAAGCAAACACAATTGCAGCAATCAGAGATTTTTTCATTTCTTTCCTCGCATTAGAATCAGCCGCGTCCTGCAGCCTGGGTTTCAAGTATCGGGGAACTTCATGCTATCAAAAGGGCAAAAAAAAGCACGTGGAAGTGTGATTGAACGTTCAATGTGTGCTACATGTTCCGCAAAACAAGAGATTTCTGAGAGGATATACTTTGAGGCTTCTCTTCATAGGAGAACTCGTTTTATAGGGGTTGATAGGTAGAAAAAAAATCCCGAGTTGCTGAAAATGTGTAAGTGCAGTCCTACAGAAACGGGAGGGGCTTTCCGGCGCTGAGCCCGTGCGATTTCAGTCCGGTTTAATGAACGAAGCGTAGAAGTTAGCGCGTTTTAGGATGTTTTTGCTGAGTTACCTCAGCAGCGGGTCCAAGCTTCGGCATGCGCGCAAGCAGACGTCGTAGGGAATAAACCTACCTGCGTCGGAAAAACGAGAGGGGATGGCGGAAAAGAAAAATGGCCCAGAATCGCTTCTGAGCCATTTTATAAAAGTTGGCGCGGCTGGCAGGAATCGAACCCACGACCCCTTGGTTCGTAGCCAAGTACTCTATCCAGCTGAGCTACAGCCGCCCGAGGCACGCATTATAGCAGCATTGGATGATTTGGCAAATCCCCCGATTCGTTGAACCCAAGCCCATCCGGAGTGATTCCCCCCACCCCCGTTGCGAGGATCGGACGCCCGGTGAAGCGCGGCGGCCGCAGGGGAGGGGAATCGAATTGCGATGCTGCGGGATGAATCTTCTCAGAGCCGTCTTAGAAGGCGCTTAAGCGTGGCGCAGGCGGGCGCGACATGTGGATCTGCAGGGAAGCCAGCGCGGGGACAAGGAGAGCGGCCGCCTCAAACGGATGCCGCAACGAAAAAAGGGACCAGATTTTTCAATCTGGTCCCTCATATTCTGGCGCGGCTGGCAGGAATCGAACCCACGACCCCTTGGTTCGTAGCCAAGTACTCTATCCAGCTGAGCTACAGCCGCCCGATGCACGCATTATAGCAGGAGCTTCGCATATTGCCAAAGCCTCATTGGCATCTTGGCACATCCCGCGGGCCCTGCGTGGCCCACAACGAAAAAAGGGACCAGATCTTTCAATCTGGTCCCTCATATTCTGGCGCGGCTGGCAGGAATCGAACCCACGACCCCTTGGTTCGTAGCCAAGTACTCTATCCAGCTGAGCTACAGCCGCCCG